>Ga0065721_10048903_pt1 | contig 62681 bp, 56 predicted proteins | sample Mesricmetagenome_FD_59108 | JGI IMG/M metagenome (GOLD analysis project Ga0065721, IMG submission 59108) | Mesophilic microbial community from rice straw/compost enrichment Sample: eDNA_1 v2 (version 2) | ecosystem: Engineered > Solid waste > Grass > Composting > Bioreactor | place: USA: Davis... | reverse complement strand
CCAACGTGCGGCGCGACCCGGCGATTGCGGACCTGCCGGTGATCATGCTCACCGCCAAGGCCCAGGACAAGGACGTCATGACCGGCTACCAGCACGGCGCCGACATGTACCTGACCAAGCCGTTTAACCCCCAGGAGCTCCTCCAGTTCGTCAAGAGGCTCCTCGCCTCCCAGGGGGAGGAGGACGGCGGCGCGTACCGCATCTGACGCACTCCGGGCAGATCGCACGGGACCGGGCGCGGCCACTACGGCCGCGCCCGCTGTTTTTTTTATCAGCGAACGGTCGGCACGGCGCGCAGCACCACCCCATCGGTGGTCACGGTGATTGCCCCGTGCTGGTCCGTGCGAAACACCCGCGCTCCCCGCCGCTCCAGGCGCTCCAGGACCTCGGGCGCCGGATGCCCGAATCCGTTCGACCGCCCTGCCGAGATTACCGCGATGCTCGGCGCTACAGCACGCAGGAACGGCTCACTGGTGGAGAACCGCGAGCCGTGGTGCCCCACCTTCAGCACATCCGCCGAAAGCCCCCGCTCCCGCGACCTCCCCGCCGTAGCCCGCAGCAGGTCCGCCTCGGCCGCGTCCCCGGCGTCCCCCGTGAACAGGAAGCGGCTCTTGCCGTAGGTGAGACGCAGCACCACGGAGTTTTCGTTGTCGTCGGAGCGGCTGCCGGTCAGGAAAGGGCGAGGCGGGTGCAGCACCTCCAGGCGCGCCCCGCCGCCGATGTCGAGGACCTCGCCGCGGCGGGCGCTCTGTACCGGTACCCGCCGCTCCCGAAGCGCCCTGAGCAGCCGGGCGTGCGCATCGCCGCCGTCGGTGAGGAATCCGGAGACCAGCGCCCGGCGTACCGAGAGGCGGCGCGTCACCGCGATCAGCCCCTGCGCGTGGTCGTCGTCCGCGTGGGTCGCCACCAGCAGGTCCACCGTGGAGATGCCGCGCCGCCGCAGGAACGGCACCACCACGCGGGCGCCCGGGTCATCACCGGTCCGCTCGTCCGCCCCGGGGCGCCCGCCCCCGTCGATCACCGCCACGAAGCCGGTCGGTCCCTCGATCACGGTGGCGTCTCCCTGCCCGACATCGAGAAACGTCACGCGCAGTTGGGGCGGCGGCGCGCTCGGCTGCTGCTGCTCACCCGCCGGGCAGCCCGCCACCAGGGGCAGCAGCAGCAGCAGCAGCGCCAGGAGCGTCGCCAGCGTCCGGAGTCGCGTCCGCTGACGGCGCGAAGAGGGTTCGGACCAGGAGCCTGCGGCGAACACCAACGGCGATCCCTCCGAGCATGAGGTAGTAGGCAACGACCGCCACACCGGGCGGCGGCACGGTCGAGAAGGCGACCCAGGACGGCGCGGCGAAGGCGAGGGCGAGCCACCGCAGCATCGACAGGAGCGGCGCAAGCGCCCATGCAAGCGGCACACCGCCCAGTCCCTGGGCCAGCCCCAGCAGCAATGCCCCCTCAGCCGCCGGGACAATCAGCAGGTTCGCGACCGGCGCGACCACCGAAAACAGGCCGAAGTGGTACGCCACAAGCGGTGCGCTGCCCACCTGTGCGACCGCCCCGGCCAGCAGCATCAGGCACAGCCACCGTGCCGCCTTCCGCCCCGGCGACATGCCCGGCTCCCAGGGTAGGAAGCGCCGCTCCAGCGGCGGAACCCACAGGAGCAGCGTCCCCACCGTCGCGAAGGACAGTTGCGCTCCGGGGTCAAACAGCGCCGCCGGAGCGACAGCGAGCGTGACGAACGCTGCGAAGACCAGCGCATGAACCGGGTCCGCATGACGGCGCACCACGGGCCCCATCAGGAACACCGTCGCCATCCACGCGGCGCGCACCGCCGCCGAACTTCCGCCCGCCGCCAGGGCGTATACCCAGAGCAGGAGCGCCGCCGCGATGCGCGCGACCCGGCGCCCCCCACGCCCCGCAGGCAGCAGCGCCAGCGCCCCCAGGAGCGCGCCCGCGAGCGCCGTAAGGTGCAGGCCGCTGACCGACAGCACATGCACGGCGCCGGTCCGCTCCAGAGCGTCTTCCAGGTCAGCAGGAAGCGCCGCCCGGTCTGAGAGCAGTATCCCCGCGAGCAGAGCCGTATCGTCCGGGGGCAGCCCGGACACGGCCAGATTCCCCCGGACGCGCGCCCGCAGCGCGGCGGCCCAGCCAGCCGGGTCCACGATCCGTCGCGGCGCCCCCCGAAGGCGGCGCAGATCGCCCGTGCGCCGGGCGGTCAGGGTGGCGAAGATGCCCCGCCATGCCAGATAGGCCCGGTAGTCGAAGTCGCCGGGGTTCGTCGCGCCGCGCGGCGTCTCCACGCGCCCCCGCACCGCGACCACATCGCCCACGGCGGGCGGCGGTCCACCCGCCTCGCGGCGGAGCGTCACCCGCAGCCGTCCCGTCACCGCGCGCCCGGTCTGCCCGTCCTGGACCGCGTCCGCCTCCAGAAGGAACGTGCTCGCCCCGAAGGCACCCGGCTCCGGTTCCGTCCGCACCGTCCCCCGCACCCACAGGGATGGCTTACCGGCCAGCCGCGAAACATCGGACGGGCCGGGCGTCTGGGCCTGATGCGCCCGCAGCGCCCCGAAGAGGGTAACCGGTGCCAGGAGGCAGAGCGCCGCCAGTGCGGGGCGTCGCCGTCCCGCCAGGAGCGCGCCGGTAAGGCACAGGAGAACAGCGAGAAGGAGCAGCACGCCTGGTGGCGCCAGACTCCCCCACGGCGCGAGGAGAATGCCCAGAATCAGCGCGGCGAGGGCAGCGGCAAGGGGTGGGACGCGGGCGGGGCGGACGACCTCTGGCGGCGTCGGCACGGGTCGTCGCCCCCGCCTGCCCTACCGCGGCGTCCACGCCGCGATGCGGCAGCGGGCGCAGTCGGCTACTCCGGGCACAATCTCGTTGTTGTCGTCGTAGGCGGGTGGGCTCAACTCTCCGCAGCGAGGACACGCCAGCCAGCCGTTATCCAGCCGCCACGTTCGCAGTTTCGCGTCGGCGATTCGCAGACGGCGCAGCCGCGAACGAAGCCCCTCGTCGCCCACGGCCGCGATCCCGGCGTCGATGATCTCGATCTCACGGGCCGAGAGCGGCACGTCGTCCAGCTCCTCAGCAGTCGGCGAGAGCGGGGGGCGGGGCGGCTTCGTGTCCTTCTCCGCGCGCAGTCCACGATTCTGAAACAGGATGTCGGTGATGAGGGCTTCGGCGGGCGGGGCGGCGCCAAGGCGGGTGTTCAGGCGCCGGAGGATGTCCACCTTATAGAAGGTCAACTCGTGCGCCCAGACCGACGAGCGGGTGCTGACGCGCAGCACGCCGTTGTCCACGCCGGTGACCTCGGTTGCGCCTGCGACCTGCGGCCCGACCACCTCGGCCCACACAAGCGGCGCCATGTGCTGCCGGATCTTGCGCTCGATCTGGAGGCGCGAAAGCCCCTCCCCCACAAGCTGACCGACCGCGCTGGCCTTTCCCCGCGAGTATCTTCCTCCCCTGCGCATCGCCTCCATTATAGCGGCAGTCGCCCCAAAGCGGGTGGGCGTTTTGCCGCGTTGCCCCGGCGGGGGCGCCGCCCTCCGCCGCGCGATACAACAAGGAGGTGAGAACCGCGGGAATCTACCTCCACATACCGTTCTGCGCGAAGAAGTGCGGCTACTGCGACTTCAACGCCTATTCGGGTTACAAAGACGGCACGAAGGCGCGCTACGTCGAGGCCATCTGCCGGGAGATCGCGGCGCGCTCCGAGCCCGAAACGCGTGTGCCGACGATCTTCTTCGGCGGCGGAACGCCCACCCAGCTTTCCGCGGCAGATCTCACGCGCATTCTTGATACCGTCCGCGCCCACTTCGCCGTGGATGCCGACGCCGAGATCTCCGTGGAGGCGAACCCCGCGGATGCCGACACCCCCTATCTGGAGGCTCTGCGTGCAGCGGGGGTCAATCGCCTATCGTTCGGCGTGCAGACGTTCGACGACCGCCTGCTTCGGACCATCGACCGGGTCCACACGGGGAACGAGGCGCGCGCGGCGGTGGCGCTGGCGAAGGCGGCAGGATTCGCTTCGCTGAGCATCGACCTGATGTTCGCCCTGCCCCGCCAGACGCTCGCCGACTGGGACCGGAGCCTGGACGCGGCGTTCGCGCTGGACGTGCCGCATCTGTCGATGTACGCCCTGATTGTGGAGGAGGGCACCCCGTTCTACGCGCGGCGGGAGCGCGGGCGGCTTGTGCTCCCCTCCGATAAGACCGAAGCGGCCATGTTCGACCGCGCAATCGAGCGGGCGACGGCGGCGGGCTATCGGCACTATGAGGTCAGCAACTACGCCCGGCCCGGCCACGAGTCGCGGCACAACCAGATCTACTGGCGCAACGAAGAGTACTTCGGCTTCGGCGCGGGCGCAGTCTCCTACCTCGACGGGGTGCGCTTTTCGGCGGAGCGGCGACCGTCTCGCTACATTGAAACGGTTGCGACGCAGGGCGTAGCGACCGTCTGGGAGGAGCGACTGACGGACCGGGAGGCGATGGGCGAAACCATGATGGTGGGCCTGCGCCTGACCGCGGGCGTGGACCTGGAGCGGTTCGCCGTCCGGTTCGGCGTCCGCGCGGAGGAGATATTTGCCGCACCGATCGCGAAGAACGTCGCCGCGGGCCTTCTGGAGCGGGATGGTGCCCGCCTGCGCCTGACGCGCCGGGGTCTCTTCTTCGCCAGCGACGTCATGGCTGACTTCCTACCGTAAAGTGGCACACGCCCCATGGTGGGCACTCCCCCCAGCATGGTAGTTGCACGCCTTCCCGTGGGAATCGGGCGCACGCCCGAGACTGTCGGGCCCCGCGGCGTAACCGCCCGTCCTCCCGGCGCGTTTCCCTGGTACACATATCGTGGAGAAAGGGAAATCGCCATGTCGCCGCGACGCCGCCGCATAGCCCTGGTAACCGCCGTCTTCGCGCTACTCCTGCTGCTCACCGCCGCGCCGCTGCGCGCGTGCCTGAACGACCGGGACTCCGACGCCATCGCGGCGGAGGCGCGCCCCCTGCCCTCGGTTCGGTCGTGGAGGCCATCTCCGGGCGCTTCGACCGGAACCCGCCCCTGCACTACGAAATGCGCATCCGGCGCGTGCGGGGCGAGTTGGCGGAATCCCCCGACGACCTCGCCCTCCACGACGACATCGCGGTGGCGTTCGACCGGCTCGGCAAGAGCGACGAGGCTCTGAAGTGGATCGAGCGAAAGCGGCGGCGGATGACGGGCATGAAGCAAGGCGACCCGTACGTGCGCGAGCACTGGTACCGCTACTATGCCAATGTCGGGACGTTCCGCGCCCACCAGTGGCTCCGCGACGGCGCGGACCGCAAGCATCGCGCCCCGATGCTCCGGGCTGGAAGCCCGCACCGCCGCCCTCCCTGGACGAGCCGTTCTATCTGACGGCGCTGGACCACATGCAGCAGCCGAACTTTCTGCTGGCGGCGGTGGTAGTTTTCATCCTCGCCGGGGTCGTGGCCGGGTGCGTCGTTGTCGCGGTGGTCCGCGCCCGGCGGCGCCGGGCGCGGGAGCGGCGTCTTACCGAAGGCGGCGCATCGTGACCTTGCCGGTGGTGGCGTCGCGGCCCGAGTAGTAGTCGCGCACGCGCAGGTTCGCGCCGGTCTGCGGGTCGCTGACCGTGAGGCGCACGAGGACGTACACCGTGCCGCGCCCGGCGGCCCGCTCGGACGGCGCCCCGCCCTCCTCGGTAAAGGGGGTCAGGGTCACGAGCAGGGTGCGGGCGTCGGCGATAGCAGGCGGGGGGTAGACGGCGCCGCGCAGGGTGAAGCCCCGCTTCTCCAGGACTTTCCCGACGCCGTTCAGGACCTCCTTCTCCAGCGTCCGGAGCTCCTGAATCTTGATGTTGCCACGCGACGCCTCTACGAACCCTTCGGCGTCCATGCTGAGCACGACGTTCTCGTAAACGCCCTTCTCCAACAGGGGAGGGTCAGCGGGCACGTTCGCGGAGCCGCGCCGCCCCGGTGCGGGGCCGAGGAGCAGGTCCAGGAGCGTCTGCTGCGTCTGCACCGTGGCGTCGAGCAGGGTGGCCTTCGGAATGCCCTGGCTGCACCCCGCCAGGACTGCGGCCAGCGCCGAGACGCCCGCTGCCACCAGTGTTCGTCGTGTCATTGTGCCCCCATTCTACCCGCCCGCCGCAAGCGTGGCGACCGTCACCCGGCGGGCTCCCGCCGCCTTCAGCGCCGCCGCGCACGCGCTCGCGGTCGTCCCCGTGGTAAAGACGTCGTCAATCAGGAGGAGGTGATGCCCCGCAACCACCGCAGCATCCCGCACCGAGAACGCCTCGGATGTCAGATTGCGCAGACGCTCGTTCCGGGTCAGTCCTACTTGCGCGGGCGCGCGGCGGGCACGCCGCAGGGCGCCGGGGAGCAGCGGAACGCCGAGCAGCGCGGCGACGGGCTCAGCCAGCAGGCGGGCCTGATTATAGCCGCGCCGACGCTCCCTCCAGGGATCCATCGGGACGAATGCCACAGCGTCGATGCCGTCGCCGATCTCCGCGGCGATCAGCCCGTCCGCCACAAGTCGGTTCGCCAGGAACGCTCCCAGCGGCTCCCCCAGCGGTTCGGCCCCGTGGAACTTCAACCGGTGGATGCCATGACGCAGCGGCCCGGCGTAGATGGCCGCGGCCCGCGCGGTGTCGAAGCCCCACTCCCGCCCTGCCTCCGCGACCGCAGCGCAGAGCAGGCAGGGTACGCTGCCCCCTCCCACCGGACGCCCGCAGCGGGCGCACACCGGCTCCGGAATGGGAGCGAAGGAGTCCGAGCAGACATCGCAGACCACGGGCTCCCCGCCAGCGCCGCAGATCAGGCACTGCGGCGGATAAACAAGGTCCAGCAGGCCGCCGAGTGTCTGGCGCAGCACCCGCCCGGCGGCGGAGCCCGTCACCGGCCGATTACCGGGAGGAGGAGGTCGTGGCCGCGGGCTCGGCAGGCACCACGCGAACCGTGCTCCGGGTGGTGTAGGTCTTTCCGGCCAGCGTCACCGTGGCCTCCACCAGGTATTCCCCCGGCGGCGTGCTGCCGGGCACCAGCACCGTGAAGGTGTACGGCTTGACCTCCCAGGCCCCGCGGAAATGGACGCTGCGCACGGCCGGGCTGCCGTCCAGCGACCAGCCGGCGGGCAGGCTCAGCGCGATGTCCCCCTTCGCCTCGCCGCTCATGCGGCTGCGCGCGGTGACGCGCATCTGGCGCGAGCCGCCCTCCACGCCAGAGCTGCCGACCGCGATTGGCTTCGGGTCCAGCAAGTCCAGATGCAGCGAGTACGGGTCTACCCGGTCCACGGACGTCAGCGCAGCGACCGCGCCACCGTCGGGCCACTCCACCCCGCCCGTCAGAACCAGCGTCCCGAGCGGCGTTTCGGGCGAGATCGAGGTCTTGAGCTCCCGCTTGATCTTCTTGCCCGGCTCCAGCGTCTGTCCGGTGAAGGAGGCGGCGTCCACCAGAGAGACGGCGTTCTGCGACCCGCGCAGGAACAGGCGCGTAAAGGTCACTGGCTCAGGCCCCTTGTTCTCCACCTCCAGCACACACTGCACATTGTCCCCGAAGGTCACCTCGCGCCTCCCCAGAGTCTTCAAAGAGACCTTCAGCCCCTTCTCCTGCGCCTCGATGCCGTCCGCGAGGGTCAGTTGCACCATAGGGCGGGTGGAGATGGTGGTAGTCCCCTCGAAGGGGGCAGGCGGCAGCCCCGGCTCCACCCGGAGGCCAAAGGTAGAGCCATTCTTGCGCTCCAGCCCGATCGCCTCCGAGCGCGGCACGGCGAGCATCGTCACGAACGTCCCGCGCGGCGTCCGCCCGGCGATGGTCTTGATCTCCGCGAGGGGCACCGGGGCGCTGGTGGCGACCACCGGATGGTCGCGGCTCTGCTCCGCATCCAGGTACTGGAGGAAGACCTGCGGCGTGACCGTGGTGGCGTCGTCCCCGGCAAGCTGCGGCACGGAAAGCTGAATGCTCAGGTTGTCGGCGCCGCGCAGCCAGCCGTCGCCCTTGCCGTCGATGTCGAAGCGCACGGACTCGGGGGTGGCGGACTCCCATGCGAAGTACAGGTAGTCGAAGTCCCAGTCGAAGTAGGTCACGCGGGAGCCGGTGGTGTCCGCCGCCAGATAGAGCAGGTCCCACCGGCCGTCAAGTTGGGACGGGTCCATGGGGACGGTGCGCTTGATCCGGTGCTTTTCGAACGTGAACCCGGAGGCCATGTCCACCTGCGGCGACCCGACCTGAATGCCCCCCGCGAGCGGCTGCGAGGTCACAGCGCGCCCCTCGGGCGTGAACTTGGGCAGAACCACCGGCGCGGGCGGGACCTCCTGGCCGGGCGGGATCTGTTCCTGGGCGAAAACCACAGCCGGGGCGGCCGCCAGGAGGCTGAGGACGAGCGCGGGAACGCGGCGGGAAAGGGGGGTTCGCACGACGGCTCCTTGTTGATATACTGTGTGAGGAAGTTGCCCAATTTTAGCACGGCGCGCCGAGGCGGTCAACCACGCGCAGACCGCCGCCGCTGCTGGCCCCACCGGTGTCGGTCCGGGGCCGTCCCACCGGGCAGCTGGTTAACACGCCTTTGGAGAACCCCTACCCATGCCTGCCGAGACGCCCGACCTGCTGACCCAGTATAAGCACGCCCAACTCCCCCTGCCCGACCGGTTCCGCCGCTGGCACCTGTATGGCGCAGGGCTGGAGAACGTGGGCAAAGAGGGGCAGCCGGAGACGCTGCCGCTGCCGGAGCCGGGGCCGGACGAGATTCTGGTGCGTCACGATGCGTGCGGCATCTGCTTCTCGGACATCAAGATCATCAACCTGGGCTCGGAACACCCCCGCATCCAGGGCCGGGACCTGAAGGCGGACCCGGTGATCATGGGTCATGAGGTGGCGCTGACCGTGATCCAGCCCGGCGCTAACTACACCGAGAAGTTCGCGCCCGGCCAGCGCTACATCGTCCAGGCGGATGTCTTCTACAAGGGCGCGAACGTTTCGTACGGCTACGCCCTCCCGGGCGGCATGGCGCAGTACGGCCTGATCGGCCCGGAGGTACTGGAGGGAGACGAGGGTTGCTACCTGCTGCCGATTCAGGACGACACAGGCTATGCGGAGGCGGCCCTGGTGGAGCCCTGGGCTTGTGTTGAGGCCGCGTACCACTGGGTAGAGCGCCGCGACCGCGAGGACGGCGATCTGGTATTTGACGCGACTCCCTCCCCCGAGGAGTTCGAGGCACGCTGCACCGACCTGCCGAAGAACGCGCACGTCTTCCTGAACTTCAATGAGCGCATTTCCCGGCCCGTGAAACTGGATGTCGGGCGTGTCCACTACGACTTCCATATCTACGCCGGGCCGAAGCCGAACGGCCGCAGCGAGATTAAGGCGGGCGGCACCGCGCTATTCGTCGGGGCAGCCGGTCCGATGGGCCAGATGCACGTCCAGCGCGCCCTCCAACTCCCGAACCCGCCCGCCGTGATCGTGGGCACCGACCGGCAGGCCGAGCGCCTGAAGGCGATGGAGCAGCGGTTCGCGAAACTGGCGGCCGAGCGCGGCGTCACCCTGCACCTCCTGAACGTGGCCGACGGGGAGCCGGACTTCGCGTCGCTCGCGCCGAACGGCTTCGATGACATCGTCATCATGGTGCCTGCCGTCGCCCTGATTGAGCAGTCCTTCCCGCTCCTGGCCGAAGGTGGGGTGCTGAACATCTTTGCCGGCGTCGCCCGCGGCACAATGGCCACCATCGACGTCAACGACATCGTGTTCAAGAACGTCCGCATCGTCGGCACCACGGGGTCGACCATCGAGGACATGCGGCGCACCCGCGACGTGATGGAGAGCGGCCAACTTGATACCGGCGCGTCGCTCGCCGCGGTGGGCGGCCTGAACGCCTTCCGGGACGGCCTCCAGGCGGTAAAGGAGGGGCGCTTCCCGGGGAAGACGGTCATCTTCCCACAGGTGGAAGACCTCCCGCTCACATCGCTTGCGGACTTGAAGACCGTACGCCCGAAGGTCTACGAGAAGCTGAAGGACGGCCACTTCTGGACCGACGAGGCCGAGGAAGAGCTGCTGCGCGAGGCATTGACGGGGAAATAGCAGTCGCCGTGGACTGAAGTCCCGGCTTCCGTGATTCAAGCCCGCCTCCGCGAGCGAAGCTCTGCTTCGTCGGTGCGGGCTCCGGTAAATGCACACAGGTACCATGTAGCGGTAGCCGCCACCCGTCCCCAGCAGCCCGTGGAGGCGGGCTTGAATCACGGAAGCCGGGACTTCAGTCCACGGCGGAACCGGCCCACGGCAACCAACGGCACACCTCTCCCCCCGCCAGAAACGCAACCGCACAGCAGCCATCTTTATATTACGAGGACAAACATGCGCTTGGAAGGAAAAGCCGCCATCGTCACCGGGGCGGCGCAGGGTCTCGGCGAAGGCATCGCGCGCCGCCTCGCGGTGGAGGGCTGCGATGTCCTCCTGACCGACGTCAACGCCGAGAAGGTCGAAGCGGCGGCGGCGGCCATCGCCGCGGACACGGGCCGCAAGGCCGTAGGGGTCCGGGCGGACGTCACCAGCGAAGCCGATAACGCCGCCGTGGTCGCCCGCGCTGTGGCCGAGTTCGGCAAGCTCGATATCTTCGTTGCCAACGCCGGCATCCTCAAGGCCGGCGACATCACTGAGTTCTCCCCGGACGACTGGCGCAAGGTTATCGACGTCAACCTGGTCGGCTACTTCCTCGGCGCTCAGGCGGCGGCCCGGCAGATGGTGGCGCAGAAGAGCGGCGTCATCGTCCAGATCAACTCCAAGTCCGGCAAGAAGGGCAGTTTCCGTAACTCTGCCTACGCCGCCAGCAAGTTCGGCGGCATTGGCCTGACCCAGAGCATCGCCCTGGACCTCGCGCCGCACGGTGTCCGCGTCAACGCCGTCTGCCCCGGCAACCTGCTGGACGGCACGCTCTGGCAGGACTCCCTCTTCGACCAGTATGCGAAGACGCAGGGCCTCACCCGCGAGGAGGTACGCGCCAAGTACGAAGGGCAGGTCCCCCTGGGACGCGGCGCGACATACGAGGATATCTCCAACGTCGTCGTGTTCCTCTGCTCCGAGGATGCGTCCTACATGACCGGCCAGGCGATTAACGTCACCGGTGGCCAGGAAATGCGCTGACGTTGGTACCGGATGTTACCCTCCGCCGGGCGACCGAGGCGGACCTGGATGCGCTACTCACGCTGCGCGTCGCCATGTTCCGGGAGACCGAGGGCGTGCCGGACGCCGACCCGATGACCGAATTCGCGGAGGCGACCCGCTCCTATCTCGCCCGCGCCCTGCCCGCGGGCGAGTTTATCGCCTTTGTGGCGGAGGCGGAAGGCCGAATCGTAGGTACCAGCGGCCTGGTCTTCTTCCAGCGCGCCCCGACCCGGCGTAACCTGTCCGGGCGCGATGCCTATATTCTGAATATGTACACCCTGCCCGACTGGCGCGGGCGCGGCATCGCCGCGGCGCTGGTGGAACGGATTCTCGACTTCCTGCGCTCTGAGACCGATGTCACCTACGTCTTCCTGCACGCGGAGCAGAAGGCGCGCCCGGTGTACACCCGGGCGGGCTTCGCGCCGGAGGAGCACTCCATGGGACTGCCTATCGACCGTAGCGCCGCCGGAGGGGCACGATGACCGCCACCGTCACCATCCGCCCCGCACAATCCAGCGACGCCGACGCCCTGCGCACCATCTACAACTGGGCGGTGGCAAACAGCACGGCGACGATGGACACTGAGCCTCGCTCCGCAGAGGCACAGGCGGCATGGCTGGCCACGCACGACGGCGCCCCCTACCCGGCCCTGGTGGCTGTCGCGGGGGAGGAGGGCGCCGTCCTGGGCTACGCGTCGCTCTCCCCGTACATTCCCAAGGCAGGTTATGCCACGACCGCGGAAGTCTCGGTGTACGTCCACCCGGACTGGCACGGGCGGGGAATCGGGGCGGCGCTCCTGGAAGCACTGATTCAGGAGGCCCGTGAGCGCGGATTCGTCTCGCTGCTCGCCCTTATCACCGCGGACAACGAGGCGTCCCTGCGTCTGCATCGTCGTTTCGGCTTTGTGGACGCGGGCTTGCTGCGGCGTGTCGGCCGCAAGTTCGACCGCTGGCTTGATGTGGCGTTTCTCCAGAGGTGGCTGGATGAGTAACGAGAACGAGGCGGAAAGCGACTTCGAGGCGGTGTACGCCTACGTGCGGTCGATCCCTGTCGGGAAGGTCGCTTCGTACGGCGATGTGGGCGCGGCGGTCGGGGTCACGGCGCGCACGGTCGGGTGGGCGCTCAGCCAGTGCCCGGCAGATGTTCCCTGGCAGCGCGTGGTCGGAGCGGATGGCTACCTGCGTATCGCGCGCCGCTCGCCGCACCTGCGCGATCTGCAGAAGTCCCTGCTGGAGAGCGAGGGCGTTGCCGTCACGGAGAATCACTTCGTCGAGCGCCACTTCTTTCTCGGCGCCGACGAGGAACCCGACGCAGGCCCGCAACCCGCGCTGTTTTAGGTTTAACCGCCAAGACGCCAAGGGCGCCCTTGGCGTCTTGGCGGTTAAACCTCCCCCTCTTCTCCGCTTGCGCGCGGATGCGCCCGTTCGTAGACCTCGATCATGCGGGTCGTGGTGACGTGGGTGTAGATCTGGGTGGTCGAGAGGTCGGAGTGGCCCAGAAGCTCCTGCACCACGCGCAGGTCGGCCCCGTTATCCAGAAGATGCGTGGCGAACGAGTGCCGCAGCGTATGCGGCGTGACCTTGTGCGCAGCGGCCACCGTGTCGCAGTACTTGTCGAAGAGGCGGCGCAGGCTGCGGTCGGTCAGGCGCCCTCCGAAGCGGTTGAGGAATAGAGCGGGCGAGGAGACGCGCCCCGTATTCCGGGCGGCAAGAGCGGGGCGTCCCGATTCCAGATAAGCGTTCACGGCAGTGATAGCGGCGCGCCCCAGCAGGGCGATGCGCTCCTTGCCCCCTTTGCCGCGCCGGATGCGCGCCGTCCCCTCGCCCCCGCCCGTCTCGGCAATATCCCCTACGTCCAGAGCGACCAGTTCTCCCGCGCGCATGCCGGAAGCGTACAACACTTCGAGGATGGCGCGGTCGCGGAGGCCGTCCGGACGGGCGGCGTCCGGGGCGTGCAGCAGAGCGGTCACGGCATCTTCCGACAGGAACTTGGGCAGGGGACGGGGCTTGCGGCCCGTCGCCAGATTCGCCGCGGGCGAGTGCGCCACGATGCCGCGCCGCACGAGGAAGCGGAAGAAGGCGCGCAGACTGGAGGCCTTGCGGGCCAGAGTGGTGCGTGCCAGCCCCTTCTCCCCACCGAGATCCGCCAGAAACGCCTTGAGAAGCTCCGGGGTCACCCGGGCAGGATGGGTGACGCCGTGCGGCTGCGCAAACGCCGCAAACTGTGCGAGGTCGTCTGCGTACGCGCGGACGGTATGGGCACTCGCGCCGCGCACGCCTCCCAGATGGCCGATAAACTGCTCGATGAAGGGGTCCATAAACATAACGGCCCCCTCCCCCCATGCAGGGGAAGGGGGCGGAAAGCGCGGGCAAGCGCTCAGGCGCGACCCGCGGGAGTGCCGGCGATGTCGGTGAAGACGGGCAGGTAGTCCCGCCACACAGCGTGCTTGGTACCCGCCACGTACTTGTTCAGGGAGATGTAGGGCGTGTAGCGCGGACGGCGCGGCGGGCGCATCAGCCGCAGCCCCACTTTCTCCGGTGCCTTGTCGCCCTTGCGGGTGTTGCACTTGCGGCAGCAGGTGACCAGGTTCTCCCACTCCATCCCGCCGCCGTAACGCTTGGGGATGACGTGGTCGATGGTCAGGTCCTTGCCAACAACGCCGCAGTACTGGCAGGTAAAGTTGTCCCGCGCGAAGATAGAGCGGCGCGACAGCTTCAACTGTGGCAGGGGGCGCTTGACGTGGTGGCGCAGTTTGACAACGGAAGGCGCGCTGAAACGCTCGCCCTCAGCCGAGTCGAACACGCGGCTTTCACCACTCCCCTCTTCGTCCCGGGCGTGCAGAATGTCTGCCTTCCCCAGGTACACGAGGATGATCGCGCGACGCAAGTTGCAGACGTTCAGCGGCTCGTAGTCGCTGTTCAGAACCAGTACCTCTTGACCCATCCCCTTCGGGTACTCCTTTCCCGAACGCTGCGGTTCCCGTTCTATCCGGTTCCCTACCCTCTCTGGCACCTCATCCCGCTTCCTCACCGCCAGAGAAAACAAAAGCCCGCTTGCCACGAAGGCAGGCGGGCTTAGACTGCGAACACGCGCACGTGCCACAAGTGTAGCACGTGCCTGTGCAGTAGCAGGCAGCCCCGCCTAACAATATCCACCACCGCGGCCCCACTCTCCGGGTGACGCCAACCCCGGCCACGCCACAAACAGGGTGACACGGTACTCATCGTCTCCGGCGATTCCACGGCTTGCCGAACCCCGGCCGCGCCCGGCGCGCCCGTTATATTGTGGGTTTTATTGAGCATGCGAACGACTTCACCTACCCTGCGGCAGGCTTTTCCACACCTTTATAGCGTGGGAACCCGGAAATTGTCAAGAAGAAGGCGTGATTTGCCATCAATGCGACCCATAGCATCTTGAAAAGGCAGGGGCCCGGCGGTATAACGCACAGAGTTTCACTATCCACTAGAAACGACAGGAGACACTGTGGAAACAACGTCGGAGCAGACAACAACGCCTCCCACCCCGCCCCGCTGGCGCCTGGATGACCTCTACCAGTCCCCTGAGGACGCCCGCCTTCACCAGACCCTCGACGACGTGCAGACCGGGGCGGAGGCGTTCGCGTCCCGCTTCCGCGGACGTCTGAGCGACCTCTCCCCCGCCGAAATGGCCGAAGCGATCGCCGCCTATGAGCGTCTGCAGAGAGACGGCTATAAGCCCGCCGTGTATGCCGGCCTGCGCCACGCGGTCTCCACGACCCCCGAAGCCGGGGCGTTCCTCCAGAAGATCCGTGAGCGCGTCACCGCCGCGACGCTCCCGCTCCTCTTCTTCGATGTGGAGCTGACGGGCCTCTCGGAGGAGCGACTGGCCGCGCTAATTGACGCCCCGGAGTTGGCCTGCTACCGCCACTACCTCCAGAACGTCCGGGCCAGGGCACCGTTCCGCCTCTCGGAAAAGGAGGAGCGGGTGCTGGAGGAGCAGGCCAATACGGGGCGCCGCGCCTTCGTCCGCCTGTTCGAAGAGTTGACCTCCAACCTGCGCTTTGAGGTGGAAGGCTTCGACCGTCCCCTCAACCTGTCGGAGGTCACCGACTTGCAGTATGAGGCGGACCGTGATCTGCGCCGCCGGGGCGCAGAGGCGCTCACCGCGGGGCTGGAGCCGCAGGCCCGCACCATCGCGTTCATCTACAACACCCTGATGCAGGAGAAGGCCACCGAGGACCGGCTGCGCGGCTTCTCCTACCCGGAGCAGGCCCGCCATCTCGGAAATGAACTCTCACCGGAGGTAGTGGAGACGATCTGCCGAATCTCGGAGGAGGGCTACCCGCTGGTCGCCCGCTACTACGAGGCGAAGCGGCGCGTTCTCGGCCTCAGCAGCCTCACCCACTACGACCGGTACGCCCCGATCGCGACGGACGAAACGCCGGTCTCCTACGAAGACGCCCGCGAGCGCTGCCTGTCAGCCTTCGCCGGGTTTGACGCCGGGTACGCGGAGGCGGCCCGCGCGTTCTTCGAGGGGGAGTGGATCGATGCCGAGCCGCGGGAGGGCAAGCGCGGGGGCGCGTTCTGCTCCTACGTGACGCCTGACCTGCACCCCTACATCTTTGTCAATTATCTAAACAAAGCCGGGGATGTGCGGACGCTGGCGCACGAACTGGGCCACGGTGTCCATACCTCGCTCGCGCGGGAGCACGGTTTCCTGGCCTTCCACCCCACCCTGCCCATCGCGGAGGTCGCCTCCACGTTTGCCGAGCAGTTGGTCTTCGCGGCGACAGAGCGGGAGACGACCGACCCGAAGGCGCGGCTGGCGCTGTACGCCGAACAGGTCGAGCAGGCTATCGCCACCATCTTCCGGCAGACGGCTCTCTACCGGTTCGAGCAGGCGTGCCACCAGGAGCGACGCACATCAGGCGAACTGAGTGTGGAGCGCTTCAATGCGCTCTGGCAGCAGAGCATCGGCGCTATGTTTGGCGCGTCCGTTGAACTGCTGCCCGGCCACGGCCTCTGGTGGTCCTACATCCGGCACTTCTTCGCCACGCCGTTCTATGTCTACGCCTACACGGCTGGTGAGATGCTGGCCCTGGCCCTGTTCCGCCGCTACCAGGTGGAGGGGGCGGCGTTCGCCCCGAAGTACCTGGCGTTCCTACGGGCGGGCGGCTCCCAGTCTCCCGCTGAGGTAGTCACGCCGCTGGGGGTAGATCTGGCCGACCCGTCGTTCTGGCGTGGGGCGCTGTCGGTCCTGGAAGCGCAGGTTTCCGAGTTCGAGGCCCTGTCGGAGCGGGCTTCCGGTGAGTTTGTTTAGAAATTTTTCGCGAATCGAAGCCGATGTGAAGGTTATCACAATAGGTGGCACGAATGTTGCCTCGTTTGTAAGTGCACGAGAAACACCATGACTTGCCCGGCTCCGCGGCTTCCGCCGCAGCCGGGCCTTTTTTTCGTCAGGTGAAGCGGTGCCACGCGGCCCGTGCCAGGCGCCCGGCCTTGCGGACGGCGCGGTCCCCCAGCCCCGGGCGCGTCCGCGGCAGGCTGTCCCCGCGCCGCAGGGTGAACACTGCCACCTCCGGGCGGCAGCGGAAGCGCAGCGGCAGCCCACTCATGCCGACCCCGCGGTTGACATACAGATGCGCCTGGTCAAACTGCCCCCATCCGGCCACCAGCGGGAAGCCCTTCACATCCGGTGGAACGCGGGGGGTGACGCCCGGAAGGAGAACCTGCCCGCCGTGCGTGTGCCCCGCCAGCACCACGCAGGAGCGCTGGTCCCAGTCGAAGACGGCGCGCGGGTTGTGCGCCAGAACGATCAGTGCGGACGACTCCGCAACTCCGGCCCGCGCCGCGTGGGCGTCGGGCCGCCCCCACAGGTGGTCCTCCACCCCCGCCACATGCAGACCCGGCGCCAGCTCCGCGTTCGCATTGCGCAGGAACCGAACCCCGGCCCGCGCTTCCAGCACACTCGCCACCACATCCGCGCTTTCCGGGTAGTCGTGATTCCCCAGACAGGCGAACACACCAAAGCGGGCGCCCGCGCGCCGGAGGGGCTGGAGCATCTCCGCCAGAGGCTCGGCGTACGTCACCCGGTTATGCACCAAATCGCCGGTCAGAACGAACGCGTCCGGCTTCTCCGCGACCGCGGCGTCCACCGCCTGACGAATCGTTTCCAGCGGCGTGGTAGGGCCCCGGTGCAGGTCCGTAAGCTGTACGACGCGCAGACCCTCCGCCTCCGGAGGCAACTCCGGCAGGAAGACCTCGTGGTGGGTGACGTCGATCAGGTTCGGCTCCACGTACCGTGCCTGCACAGGCAGAGCGACGGCACCCCCCAATCCCACCCCGCACGCGCGCAGAAAGGTGCGGCGCTTCAGTCTCCGTCGTTCGTTGCGGTCTTCCGGAGAAGCGTTGCACGGCTGCTGCGGCGGCGGCGTGGTGGGCATGAGCGGGCTCCTTCAAACAACTTTGCGCTACAAAGCGACATACGCCTCCTCTTTACGCCTGGTTCCCCGGGACCCGCGTTATTTTGAGGTTTTCGCCGCACGCCACGCAGAACGAATCGCCCAGGGCCGCCCGACGGTGACAGCGGGGACAGGCAATCACGGCCGCTCCCCCAGCGTCTGCGCCACAGACCGGACAGAAGGCGATGGCATCCAGCCGCTCGCGCGCCCACCGCGCACCGCATGCGGAACAGCCCCGCATGCGCCGGTCCCCCGCCAGCACCAGTCCCGCGCCCAGCGCCGCCGCCGCCCCACCCCAGAGGGTCCAGCCCGGGCCGGGCCCCACGTAGTCGGCACGGCGGCCGACACGTCCCAGCGGCTCAATAGGAGGAAGACCGACCTGCTCCAGGCGCGCGTTGACGCTGACCAGAGACCGCTGTACGGCGATCGCACGCTGCACGGCCACCCGGCCGAGGTCCGAGCCCGCGCGCCCCCCCAGGAACATCGCCACAAGCCCCGCCGCCAGCGCCGCCCACGGCGCCCGGCGGAGCGCGCTCAGCACGACCAGTGCCAGGAAGAGGGTCGCGGCTCCCCAGGTCAACACCCCCGGCACCGCGAACTCCGCCCCGAAGACCCGAAAGCGCAGCCAGGGCAGGACTGCTCCCACCACCAGGAGGCCCGCCCCTGTGAGGGCAAGGATATAGCCTGCCCACCGCATCCACACCCCTTGAACCCGCCGATGTTGCGCCATTACCCTTCAACGTACCCTTCCCCGCGGCTCCGCCGTTCCGAGAAAGCGCCGCGACGGCGAAACGGCGACTCTGGAAACGATTTGTGGCTCTGGCTGTGGAAATGGCAACACAACCAGGTAAAATGCAGGAGCGTACGTCCCGGGACGCCCCTGGAGGCGGAACGTGCCCCGTGACCTCGTGTCCCCGTGCCGGTTTGCACCCGCCCCCGGCCCGTTCATACAACGGAAAGAAATCTCAGAGCGGTCGAGGTTGAGCCTGCCAGCTTAAGGGTACAACAAAACCGGCAGATCTCCACATGACAAACCCCCGGTGGGCACAACAGGAAAGAGACGTCACGAGTGCCGCTCCTACACAGCCCGGTCACTCCGCGACGCCACCCTCTGACCTCGTCACGCTTCAACCCCTGATGGTCGCACTCCTGGAGTGCGTCACCCTGGCCGGGGTGGTTGCGGCCGTGGTGGAGCGCGGTGTCGCCGTGCTGGGCGCGCGTGCCGGGCTCGTAGCGGTGGTTTCGGATGACGGCGACAGCATGGAGGTGGCGGGCTCCTGGGGATATCCCGACGAGATGCTGAGCGCATGGCGCCGTTTCCCGCTCTCCGAACCGCTCCCCCTATCGGATGCCGTACGTGAGAACCAGGCGCTGCTGTTCGAGGGGCAGGCGGATTGGCGCGCGCGCTACCCCGCCCTGCTGGACAGGTTCCCCGCGGACACCTTCCAGGCGTCCGCCTCGCTGCCGCTGTCGGCGCGCGGCCGGTGCTTCGGCGCGCTGCACTTCTCCTTCCCCGGCGAGCGTCGGTTTACCGAGGCGGATCGGGCGATCCTGGCGGAGCTAACGCGGCAGTGCGCCCTGGCGCTCGACCGCGCCATCCTGCTGGAGCGGGCGGAGCGGGCGCGCGATGCGGCCGAGGCCGCAAACCGCCGCCTGGAATTCCTCGCCCGCGCCAGCGCGATCCTGTCTGAGTCCCTGGGCTACCAGAGCCGTATGGAGGAGCTGACACGCCTCTGCGTACCGGAGCTAGCGGACTGGGCTGGCGTGGACGTGGTGGGTCCCGAGGGTCAGCTTGTCCGGGTCGCCGTGGCACATCGCGACCCGGAGCGCGAGGCGGTGATACGCACCATTCAGGAGCGGTACCCGCCCGATCGGCAGCGCAGCCCCAACACGCTCACGGTGATTGAGTCCGGCAAGCCTATTCTCCTGCACGAGATCACCCCGGAGATGATCGCCCGGGGCGCGGTAGACGCCGAGCACGCGCGCCTGTTGAAGCAGGTTGGCCTGAGTGCGGCGCTCTCGCTGCCCCTGTCGGCGCGCGGCAGAACGCTGGGGGCTCTGACCGTGGGGTTGGGCCCCAAGCCGGAAGGTTCGGGGCGCATCTTCTCCCCGGAGGCGATCGCCCTTGTGGAGGAGCTCGCCCGACGTGCCGCTGTGGCGATGGACAACGCAAACCTGCACCGCTCTGTGCAAAACAGCGAGGCGCGCTACCGCAACCTGTTCGAACACCACCCCCAGCCCATGTTCGTGCTGGACATGAACACCCTTTCGGTGCTGAACGTAAACCAGGCGGCGGTGCGGCACTACGGCTACTCTCGGGAGGAGTTCCTGGCCCTGAGGGCGACGGACCTGCGCCCCCCCGAGGAGGTGCCCCGCTTCCTGGCGCTGGTCCCCACGCTCGAGGATCTGCCGCACATCCAGCAGGGAGAGTGGCGCCACCGGACGAAGGATGGCACGGCCATCGACGTTGAGGTCGTCTCCACCCCGCTCTCTTACGACGGCCGCCCCGCCCGCCTCGTGGCCGTCACCGATGTTACCGAGCGGGTCGCGGCGGAGCAGGCCCGGCACGAGGCTGAGGAGCGCTACGCGCGTCTGCTGGAAACTGCCCGCGAAGGCGTCCTGTTTGTTGACGCGCACGCCCGCATCTCCCGTGTGAACGCCCAGTTTGCGCGGATGCTGGGCTACGACTCCGGCGAAGAGCTGGTCGGCCGGGAGGCTTTCTCCCTGTTCTTCCCCGAAGACGAGGCCCGGGCGCGGGAGAAGTGGGCGGCGCGCCGGGCGGGTGTGGGAGAGGCCTATGAAGTGCGCCTGAAGGCGCGCGACGGGTCGGAGCGCTGGTTCATCGCCCACGTAACCATCGAAACCGACCGCGACACCGGCGCATTCCTGGGAACCTTCACCCTGTTCACCGACCATACCGAGCGCCGCAAGACCCTGGAAGCGCTCCAGACGAAGAGCGCGGAAGTGACCACCATCCTGGAGAGCATTACCGATGCCTTCTTCGCCCTGGACCATGAGTGGCGGTTTTCCTACGTCAACGCTGAGGCCGAGCGCATGCTTCAGGGGACGCGCGAGGCGCTGGTGGGGCGCAGAATCTGGGAGGCGTTCCCCGCCGCCGTCGGCTCGGAGTTTGAGGCGCAGTTCCAGCGCGCGATGCGCGAGCGTACCACCGTCACCTTCCAGGCCCATTACCCGCCGCCGCTGGACGCGTGGTTCGACGTACGCGGGTACCCGTCCGAAGCCGGTCTGTCCGTCTACTTCCGGGACATCACGGACGAGCGTCGCCGTGAGGAGGAGCGGGAACGCCTCCTGGCAGAGTTGGAGAGACTGAATGCGCGGCAGCTCAACTCTCTGGAGCAGAGCGAGGAGCGCTTCCGTCTGATGGTGGAGGGTGTGCGGGACTACGCCATCTTCATGCTGGACCCGGAGGGGCACATCTCGACCTGGAACGCCGGGGCACAGCGGTTCAAGGGGTACGCTCCCGAGGAGATCATCGGGCGGCACTTCTCCGTGTTTTACACCCCCGAGGACATCGCGCGACGGCATCCGGAGGAGGAGCTGGTGATCGCCCGGCGCGAAGGGCAGTACGAGGAAGAGGGATGGCGCATCCGGAAGGACGGCTCCCGCTTCTGGGCGCATGTCGTTATCACAGCGCTGCGCGATAAGCAGGGCCGCTTGCACGGCTTCGGCAAGGTGACACGCGATGTGACCGAGCGGCGGGAGCGGGAGATGGAGCGCGCCGCCGCTGAAGCTCTGGAGCAGCAGCGGCGCTTCCTGAAGGACGTGCTGGCCTCCGTGACGCAGGGTCGGCTGGTGCTGTGCGACAGCCCGAACGACTTGCCGCCGCCGCTCACGTCCGAGCCGGAGGCCCCTCCGATCCCGCTCTCACGCCACGCCCTCCGAACGGTTCGGGGACTGGTGAACGACGTCGCGGACCGGTGCGACATGCCGACGGACCGCAAACAGGCGCTGGTCACGGCGGCCTCGGAGGGCGCCATGAACGCCGTACAGCACGCAGGCGGCGGCACGGCGACCGTGTATGGGGACCCGACCTCGGGGACGGTTCAGGTATGGGTGGAGGACACCGGGAAGGGCATCGACCTGTCCCACCTCCCGCGCGCCACACTGGAGCCGGGCTTCAGCACAGGCGGCGGCGGCATCGGACACGGTTTTTCTATAATGATCGCCTGCTGCAGCCGCGTCTACCTGCTCACCGGAACAGACGGGACCACCGTCGTGCTGGAGCAGGCACGACAGGCCCCGGAACCCGCCTGGCTCCAACTCGTCGGCGGCTAAAGACAATCCTCGTCAACACGGCGGCCGTCAGCCGTCGGTAAAGCGGAACTCCTCCCAGTACACCTCTCCCGCCTCCACCAGTCGCTTGATGCGCTTCTGCTTCTCCGACAGGCGGCTCTTGTTCGCTTTGAACTCCACGAACACGATACGGTCCTCCTCGAACTGCACACCGTCCACGGGGCTCCCGAGGAAGCGAAACTCCTGCGGGTCGTAGGGGTAGGCTTCCATTAGCGGAAACCACTGCTCCGTGATGCGCCCGTAGGTCGTCGAGAGCGATTGGCGCCGGTACTCCTCGTCGTCAAGTTCCGCACGGAGGCGGCTGCCACGGCGCACGGCCGCGATGAGTCCAAGCAGCAGGACGCCGCACAGCCCCGCGAGCGCCGCGGAGAGTGTGCGAAAGTCGATAGGCGGCAGTTCGGGCGGCACGGGCTACGCCCCCAGGACCACCGACAGGAACCCGTCCGCCTCGGCTAGCAGACGGTCAGCCTCTTCCGGACCGACGCCGCGGCGGGCGAGGACAATGGCCTTCTTGACCGAGCCACCCGCACGCTCCAGCAGGGCGTCCGCCTCCGCGTCCGTACCGACACCGCCCAGATCGCGCACGAGGCGGCGGGAGCGGTTCACCAGCTTCTTGTTGGTAGCCTGAACATCCACCATCCGGTTGCCGTAGGTCTTGCCAATGCGCACCATCGCCCCGGTAGTGAGCATATTCAGCACCATCTTCTGCCCGGTGCCGGCCTTCAGGCGGGTGCTGCCCTGAATCACCTCCGGCCCGGTCACCACCTCGATAGCGATGTCCACATCGCCCGAGAGCGGCGCGTTCGGCGAGTTTGCGACGCACACCGTCGCCTTCGCGCCACGCGCCCGCGCCCGAGTCACCGCGCCGCGCACGTAGGGCGCCCCGCCGGACGCCGAGATGCCGACCACCACATCGTTTTCGCCCACGTTGGCGGCGTCTATCGCCGCCTCGCCCGCCTCGCGGTCGTCCTCAGCGCCCTCTATGGCGCGCAGCAGCGCCCGCTCCCCGCCGGCTATGATGCCGAAGACCATTTCCGGTGGCACACCGAACGTCGGCAGACACTCTGCGGCATCCAGACAGCCGAGGCGCCCGGAGGTGCCCGCGCCGACGTAGATCAACCGCCCGCCCGCCCGCAGCGCCTCCGCGATAACATCAACGGCGCGCGCGACCTGGGGCAGTGCGGCACGCACGGCCGCAGCAACCGTGGCGTCTTCATCATTGATGCGGGCCAGCATCTCCACGGTTGGCAGGCGGTCCAGGTTCTCGGTGTTCGGGTTGACGAGTTCGGTAGTAGGCAGAGAATCGGGTGTGGTCATGACGAAGGTAAGGTTAACGTTCGGCGGTGCGATACCCTGCCCGGCACACTCCTGCTGGTCGCCCTGGTACTTGAACCAGGCACCACGGAACGCGACGTTATTCCTGCGAGGTGACGCCGAATTGCCGTTCCACTGAACCCGGCAACCCCGACGGAATCGGCAAAACCCGCGATAAAATAGCACTGCGAATCTTTGAGTGCTAACGGAGGAGTGTGAACGTTGCCCACCTACGGTTATCGCTGTACGGCCTGCAGCCACGAGTTCGAGCGGTTCCAGAAGATCACAGACCCGCCGGTCTCGGAGTGTGAGTCCTGTGGCGGCGCGGTGAAGAAGATCATCTACCCGGTCGGCATTCAGTTCGTCGGCTCCGGGTTTTACGTAAATGACTACGCAAAGTCGAACGGGGCGGGCAGTTCCGGGAGCAAGAGCGGAAGCAGCGAAAGCGCCTCCTCCGGATCGACCTCGGAGACGAAGTCCGAGAGCAAGCCTGCAGAGACCAAGACGGAGACGCCTGCCAGCGCGGGCGCTACGTCGAGCAGCAAGTAAGTTCCCAAACGGGTCGGTGCCGCGGACGGAAGCAGAGACCTCTGCCCGCGGCACGTATTAGCAGCGCCCCTGACTGCTACTCCACATAGTCCTTGGACAGGCCGATCTCTTCCGGCGCGTGCAGGCGGAGCATCTTCAGTGTAGCGTCCTTCGGTACGTGCTGCCGCGTGGCCAGCGACACCACCACCATAATCCCGATCGACAGCGGAACGCCCCAGATGGCTGGCTGCTCCAGGAGCGCCCGCACCACCGGCGGTACGTCCGCCACCAGTACGCCCGAGTTCAGCATCATGAAGACGATGATCGCGCCCAAGGAGAGTAGCCCTCCGAGCAGCATGCCCGCCGCCGCGCCGTAGCGGGTCAGACCGCGCCACCATGCCCCGAGCAGAAGCAGCGGGAAGTACGACGCCGCTGCGATGGCAAACGCCCATCCCACCAGCATCGTGATGTCAAACGACTCCGCGAGCAGGCCAAGCCCCATGGAGATTACGCCGCAGACCACCGCCGCGACCTTGAAGGCGTTCAGCCGCTGCGCCTGCGTCGCGTTCGGCCGGAGCATCTTGCCGTAGATGTCGTGGGCGAACGCTCCGCTCATGCTCACCAGCAGCCCGGAGAACGTGCTCATGAAGGCAGCGAACGCTCCCGCACTGGTGATGCCCGCGAGAATCTGACCGAGCAGCTGGTTCTCCAGCACCTTCGGCAGCGCGATTAGCACGGCGTCGGTCTTGCCGTTGGCGTAGAGGGAGGGCAGGTCGGCCCGGCCGAGTGTGCCCCATATGGGCGTGAAGACGTAGAACGCGCCGAGCAGCACCATGACCCAGAAGGTCGTGCGCTTGGCCGCGCGGCCGTCCGGGTTGGTGTAGAAGCGGACGAGAATGTGCGGCAGGCCCGCGGTACCGCACACCAGCGCGATGATGAGCGAGTAGGTGTAGAGCATCGGGTAGCCGTGCTTGGCCGTCAGCGTGCCGTACGGCTTCACCCACTTTTCGTTCGTCTGCGTGTTCGGGATGTAGCTCCCCTCGCGGAAGGTGACGTCCGTCGCCGATCCCAGCTCGATCTTCGACGCCGTCACCACCGGCTTGCCGTTCTGCTCGACCGGCCGCCCATCGCTGTCGGTGACGTACCGAAGCGGCGCGAAGAGGCCATTGCCGGGCTGAATCGCCGTCCCCGCCCCGGCGTTGACCAACTCCAGGCTGTCGGCACTACTGAGCGGGGGCATCTCCATCAACTGCTGGAGTTCGGCGGCGGAGTCTGTCAGGGAGAGGACGTAGAGGGGGACCGACGTATCCTCGCCCGGGAGCGACTTCCGGACCAGGCCAACCTTATCGATCGTCGCCCCCTTCGGGAACTCCACAAGCGAGGGCTTGAGCGCCGAGAAGGCGATGGCGTTGGCGGGGGCCTTGTCCTTGCCGGGGAAGGCGAGTGTGGTGGTCGTCCCGAACTTCGGGGCGTCGGCGGGGGCGTCGACGTTCTGCTTGACCTTGCCCCCATAGCCGCCAAAGACGCTCAGCAGCACGAACACCGGGAGGGAGATGGCGAACGCCTTGGCCCAGTACTGGAACGCCTGGACGAAGGTGATGCCCTTCATGCCGCCGAGCGCGACGTTGAACGTGATGACCGCCCCGACCACCGCGATGCCCGCCCAGTAGGGCCATCCCAGGATCTGGTTCATGGTCAGACCCGCGCCCTTCATCTGCGGCATGGTGTAGAAGAACCCGATGCACAGAACGAAGATGACGGCGACCTTGCGGAACGTCGGCGAGTCGAACCGCCCTTCCGCGAAGTCGGGGATGGTGTACGCGCCGAAGCGGCGCAGCGGACCGGCGATGAAGAGGAGCAGGAACAGGTACCCCGCCGCGTACCCCACCGGGTACCACAGGGCGTCGTACCCGTGCTTCATGATAAGGCCGGCGACACCCAGGAACGACGCGGCCGATAGGTACTCACCGGAGATGGCGGAGGCGTTCCAGAAGACGCTGACCGAGCGCCCGGCCACGAAGAAGTCAGAGGCGGTCTTGGCAGCGCGGGTGGCGTAGATGCCCAGCCCGATCGTCGCCACCGTCATGAGGAAAACGAAGAAGACGGGGATAAAATCCATCAGGCGCCCCTCCCGCTTTCCTGCTGCGCGGCCTGCACCATCGCCTTACCCTCCTGCGCCAGTTCCGTTTCTATGCGGTCCGAGGCGCGGATGAAGTAGGCGGAGAGTACCGTGGTGATAGGATAGAACAGGATGGCGAGCAGCAGCCAGGTCCAGGTGAAACCGCCGGGTGCGAGGGCGTTCGCGACGTCCGGCAGCAGCCAGTTCACCAGCGGAAGGCCGAAGATGATCGCCAGAAACACGAGCGACACACGCACACTGAGCGCAGCCTGCCGGTTCATGACGGAGTGCAGGAGCTTCTCCTGCTGTTCGTGCGAGAGGTGTTCCGCGACCGTCTCGTGGTGCCCTGCCTGGCCCGTGGTCTGCGGGGGGGGCGGCATATCTGCCATCGATTCCGTGTCCTCGCCGTCGGGGAGTGTAGTAGCGACGGTGTTCGACGCTCACCCGGTGAACTCCTCTACTGAACTCCTCTACCGGCGGGCGGCGCCCGGCACGGAACGTGCGTTCCGATCAGGCTTAGCGATGTTCGAAGAGTTTCGGTTCCGGCTCAGTCCGTTTCAGAACGACCAGGCGCGGCGCCGCCTCGCACGGGCGGTCCTTGAAGGCGACCGTGCGATGTTCCGCGCGCTGGTCGGCGAGTTCGCCCCCGATGTCCTCGACCAGCCCCGCCTCTACGGCGCGCTGACGCTGGACGAGCGCGGCGGCATCCTTCCCGTGATGGTGGACCAGAACGGCGACGCGCTGCCCGAGGGGTACGTCATCCCTGCCGGCACCCCGATCGACCTGCTGAACGCCGACTTCACGGAGAGCGAGATTATCGTCACCATCGGCGACCGCACCTACCGCGCCCCGCTCGACGCGCCCTCGGAGGGATGACCCTCCTCCACGGCGAACCTGTCAGCGGAGGTTCCCCACCTTGTCCCTGCTGGATGATTTGAAAGCGCTCCTCTCCGTTCAGGAGGTGGACAGCCGGATAGACCGCGCCCGCGCCCACATTGCTGCCCTTGACACCGGCGCAACCACCGCCGCTCGCTTCAACGAGGTAAAGGCGGAGGCGGAGGCGCTGCGCGCCGCGGCCACGAAGGCACAGGCCGATCAGAAAGACGCCGAGATGCAACTCCAGAGCATCGAGGAGAAGGCCAAACAGGTCAACAAGACACTGTACGGCGGGACCGTTCAAGCGGCCCGCGAACTGGAGCACCTGCAACAGGAGTTGGCGATGCTGGGCCGCCAGAAGGGCGACGCAGAGGAGAAGACGCTCCTGATGATGGAGGCCGCGACCGAGGCCGTCACCGCCGCCGAGGCCGCCGAGAAGCAGATGCGCGTCCTCGCCAGCCGCTACAAGAAGATCCGGGCGGAGTACAAAGAGAAGCACGCCGAGTTCATGGCCGAGATCGCGGAGCATGAGAAGGAGCGAGCGGAGGTGGTGAAGCCGGTGCCCCCTGCCCTGCTGACCCGCTATGACGCCATTCGGGTGAAGAAGAATGGGGTTGGCGCCGCGGTGCTGAGCGCCTCGGGCAACTGCGGCGCGTGCCACACGCATGTAAACTCGGGCCTGGCGGAGGCCACACTCGCCGGCCAGTCCCTCCAGACGTGCGAGTACTGCGGACGCATCCTTATTCCGGAGTCCGCTACGCGCTGACGGGCTCGAGTTCCGGCCACTGCCGGTGCCAGTCCGTGGCCCGCTCAAACGCGCCCGCGAGGCGCAGGACGATGTCCTCGCGGTAGAGCGCGCCAACGCAGGAGAGAGAAAGCGGCGTCCCCGCCGGTGTACGGCCGCAGCGTATGACCACCTCCGGGTGCCCGGTCAGGTTCGTGTAGGGCAGCGACGGCCCACACCCGGGCACCGTCACATACGCGTCCAGGCCCTCCAGCGCGGCGGCCATCTCCCGTTGCAGGCGCGAGCGCACCCGCTGTGCCTGGATATACTCCGCAGCGGGGATGGTGGCGGCGACCCGCAGCAGGTTCGGCCAGTGGTTCTTCCCCTGCTGCACCAGGCGGTCCATACCGCCCTCCGCAATCAGTGGCGCGCACGCCGCCGTTGCCTCCACCCCGATGATGGTCATCGGAAGCGCGTCGTACTCCGGGCAGCGCTCCGGCAGGGTGACGGGCGTCAGCTTCGCCCCGATCTGCCGCTCGATCATCGCGACCGCCGCCTCGTAGACCGGCAGCAACTCCGCTGCGTTGTCCCGCTCCTTCAGCGCCTCCCAGGAAGCGACGTCCAGACCGACACGCAGCCCCTCCAGTCCCTCGCCCGGCTCCCAGCGGAAGGGTAGGTCCACCACCGTTGCGTCGAGCCCGTCCGGGCCGCGCAGGGCGTCAAAGACCAGCGCGCAGTCCTCTACAGCGCGAGCCATCGGCCCGACCTTATCCATGCTCCACGAGAGCGGCATAGCGCCGTGGCGCGACACACGCCCGAAGGTCGGGCGCAGCCCCGTCACGCCGCAGGCGACGCATGGGGAGATGATACTGCCGTACGTCTCCGTGCCCAGCGCAAAGCCGACCAGGCCCGCTGCGGTCGCGCTGCCCGACCCGGCAGAGGAACCGCTGGAGCCCTCCTCCGGGTTCCAGGGGGTGCGCGTCAGGCCGCCGAACCAGGTGTCCCCCATCGCCAGTTCGCCCATGCTGAGCTTCGCCACCAGGACCGCCCCCGCTTCGGTCAGGCGGCGGATCACCGTCGCGTCCTCGTCGATCACGCGGTCGCGGTAGGGCTCCACACCCCAGGTGGTCGGCAGGCCACGCGCGGCAAACAGGTCCTTCGCCCCGTAGGGGATGCCGTGCAGCGGCCCGCGCCACCGCCCCTCGGCGATCTCCCGGTCCGCCCGGTCCGCTGCCGCGAGCGCGACGTCGTCCGGCATCCGATTCACCACACAGTGCAGGCCGGGGCCAAACCGCTTGAGCCGGTCCAGGTACATCTCGGTCAGCGCCCGGCTCGTCACGCGCCCCGCCCGCAGCAGTCGCGCGAGGTCGGACGCCGATGCGAACGCAAGGTCTTCCACATCGCGGCCGTTCCAGGCGGGCAGCGGCTTGCGGCGCCAGCGGACGCGGCTCCGGCCAGCGGGCAGCCGCGCGGGGTCTGCGCCCGGCAGCAGGGGTGAAAAGCGCAGGGCGGGCGCCTCCCCCTCCGCCCGCGGGCTGCACCGCAGCGCCTCCAGAGCACGGCGCGTGCGGGGCAGGGTCTCGCACATCAGCGCCCGGTGGGCGTCCGTTGTAACCCGCCCACTCAGCGTTTCGGCGGCGGCGATGTGTTCGGGGGTGATCTCGGGCAAGGGGTCGGCGGGGTCGCTGCTCATGGCGGACAGATTCGTCGCGCGGGTTGCCGAACCCTGCGGCCGCCGGTACAGTAATAGGCCATGCACCTCCTCGTTCACACCGACGGCGCCGCCAAGGGCAACCCCGGCCCCTCCGGCATCGGCATCGCCCTCTACAAAGACGGCGAATCGGAACCCCTCGCGACCATCGCCGAGTACATCGGCGACGCCACCAACAATGTTGCCGAGTACCGGGCGCTCATCCGCGGCCTGAGCGAGGCGCTGATGCGTGGCGCGGACAGTGTAAGCGTCCGCACCGACTCGGAGCTGATGGTGCGCCAGTTGGAAGGGCGCTACAAAGTGAGCGCGCCGCAGATCGCGGTGCTGCATGGGGAAGCGAAGCGTCTGCTGGCGAAGTTCGGTCGAGTGGACCTACGGCACGTCCCCCGATCTCAGAACGCTCTGGCGGACAAGCTGGCAAATCAGGGCGTGGCCGCCGGACGGCAGCAAAAGCCGGAGCCCCTCGCCAAGAAGCCTGCCCCGAAGAAAGAGACGACGGTCACCGCCGCCCCCGCGGCCCCTGCCCCCGCCCCCACCATCGCGGCGCCCAAGGTGGCGGAGTTTCCGCACACGTACTCGACCCAGGTTGGCGATGAAGAGCATATCTGGGACGTCGAGCGCCTCTGGAGGCTGGCCGCGCCGCTGACGCCGACGATGGTCCCACTCGAATCTGTTGCCGCTATCCTCGACCTGGACTGCTGGTTTGGCGGTACCCCGGCCACCATCCGGCGGGTCGCGGAGCACGCGAAGCGCATCTACGAGGCCGACCTGTCGAAGCCGATCCTGCTGGACGCCGAGGGTGGGGTCATGGACGGCGGCCACCGCATCGCCCGCGCGTACCTGGAGGGTCGCGCCGAAATCCTCGCGGTCCGCTTCCCCGAGACTCCGGAACCGAACCGGAAGCGGCGGGCATAACGGGGTTCGGGCGCCCCCGTCCCTCCGCCGCGCTACGGCGGCATCTGGTAGTGCGGGGCTGCCAGAAACACCGTGCCCCGGTGCTCCTTTTCCCGATGGGCCGAGTCGATCAGAACCAGGCCGTCCCAGGCCAGCGGGCGGTGCAGCACTCCATCGTTCGCACCGCCCCAGTAGACGCCCACCTTCGCACCGCTCAGGGGGATGGTCACGATGCGCCAGCCGCGCCAGTCCAGCACCCCCAGGTCGATCTGGAACGTCTGCCCCGTGGCATCCTTGAAGCGGGAGCGCAGAAAGTCGCCACTGCCATCCGCATGCACCCATAGGGTGAGCGCGACAGCCTGGCCGGGGATGGCAAGCGGCCTCACGGGCGATGCCTGGAGGTACTGCCACCCCTTTTCGAATGTGTAGTCGATCTGGAGCGCGGTAGCGGCGGGGGCGTCCGGCCCCGGTGCGGGCGCCACCGCCAGCGGCTCCGGGTCCTGCCGCGCATTCTCCACAAACCGGACCCGCTCGAAGCCCGAGGACGCTGCCGCCGTCCCCGCGAACCCGGCCAGCGGAACGTACCGACGGGCCGGCAGCCGCGCGACCGGGCTGCCGTCTTCGCCCCGTACCACGACCTCGAAGGGGGTAGCGCCGGGATTCGAGAGCGGCAGGTCAACCTCCGCCTGCACCGCCTTTTCGGCGAGGGTCAGCGGCCGTTCCGCCAGCGAGGATCGTCCGTCGGCGAGGTGCACGGTGCCGGCGAACGGTAGACGCGAGGGGTTGTCCACGCGCACGTGGACGCTCCCCTGAGCGGGCGCCACAGCGATCTCCAGCGGGTCCAGCCGCATCAGGCGCAGCGGCGCGACCTGCGGCAGCTCCACGCCGTCCCAGAGCAGACGCGCCAGGAAGCTGCGCTCGGGCACACGCAGGGGCGGGACGGGAATCAGAGCGGAGAGCATGCCGGGCTGCTTTGGCTCCACGGTCTTCGGCCCGAGGCGGACGGAGCGCGCGACACCCGCTTCGGTCAGGATGACATCCACGCGCACCGGCTTCTCCTCTCCGTTGCGCACATCCGCCCGAATCTGGGCCGTCTCGTCGCCGCCCTCCACCAGCGGCCCCACGGGAAGCAGGCGCACCGAGGTCAGTCGGTGGAGCGCCCGCCCCTCCGGCTCCGACGCCCGGAGCTTCCGGACCTTCGGCATCTGCTCGGCGTCCGCCGCCTTCGGATCGGCGCTCCAGGAGACGACCGCCAGTTCGTCCCCCTCGCCACGCTGAAAGAGCAGGCGCCAGTCGTCGTCCGTGCGCCCGCGGAGACGGTGCCGGAAGGTGTAGCCAAACAGGTCTATAGCCAGCGCCCGCGCGGCTTCGTACGCCGGTTTCGGGCGAAAGTCCCGCCGCACGGTCCCGAACCGGTGCTCGTTCTCCTTCGGGTCGTCGCCGTCGTCACGCCAGTCGTAGAAGATTGACAGGTTGACGCCCGAAGCCAGGTTCGCCAGCCACATGCGCGTCAGGTACGCCGCCTGCCGCGCCTCGCTTACGCCTCCCTCAACCGTGGAATACCCCCACTCCGAAGAGACAATAGGCAGGTAGCGCCGCCCGGGCGGGGCGTGCCGCGCAATCACGGCACGCAGGCGGGCGAAGTCCGCCGCCGCTGTCTCCGGCGCGAGCCCCCGGTACGGGTGGACCGACACGCCGTCGATGAGTTCCAGCAGACCGGACGCGAATACGGTCTCGAAGAACTCCCAGGGGAAGCCCGATGAGCCGGGCGCAAAGAGGATGGCTTCGGGGTCCGCCGCCTTCACCGCCCGGGCGGTCTTCAGCGCGAGCCGCGCATACTGGTCGGCATTCGGCTCCGGCTTCCAGAACTGACCGAGGTTCGGCTCGTTCCAGATCTCGAACAGTACGCGCCGGCCCCGAAAGTGGCTCGCGGCTGCGGCCGCGAAGCGGGCGAAGGCGTCCTGCGCCTCGGGCGAGCGGGGCGCGCCCGTCTCGTACAGGTCGTTGCCATAGTCCAGGATGAAGAGCGGGCGCACGTTGGCCTTTTCCAGCTCTCTCACAAGCCGGTCGTAGGCCGCGAAGTCGTATTTCCCCTTTTCGCGCTCGACCTGGTGCCAGAAGAGGTCCATGCGCGCCAGGCCAAAGCGCGCATCGGCAAACCGCTCCATCTCGCCGGGCTGCGGGTCGGTAAAGTGGATATTCACCCCCCACCCCCGCGGCACTGTGGGCCCCGGCAGGTCGTTCCGTGACTCCTCGCGCAGCGCGAAGGCAAGGACGGCGGCGAGCGCGGCGAGGCGAGGCATGGCGTGTTTCTCCCGTGTCGTGGCGTCGTTCCCTCATGGTAACCCCGGGCTGTGACGCGTGTCAACGCGCGCGAGCGCACGCACCAGCGCACCGGCCCGGTTTCGCTCGGGGGACCCTCCGGGCATGTATCCGGTGATACAACGCACGCGGCCGCAGGACGGCGCGACACCAGAACAGGAACACACTCCTCATGTCGGAACCGAAAGATTACCCGGAAAGCCAGCCGGCGCAGCAGCAGGAGCGGCGGCCAGGTCTGGAAACAGAGATGGACCCGCGCCCGGTCGCGGAGGACGCGGAGGCTCGCGGCAGCGGTAAGCTGGCGGGCAAGGTCGCCCTGATTACCGGCGGCGACTCCGGTATCGGGCGGGCAGCGGCGGTCGCCTTTGCACGGGAGGGCGCGGACGTCGTTATCTCCTACCTCAACGAGCACGGCGACGCAGAGGCGACCTGCCGTCTGGTAGAAAAGCACGGCCGCCGCGCCGTGGCGGTCGCTGGCGACATTGGCGACGAAGCGCACTGCCGCCGGCTGGTCGAGCAGACCCTCGACGCCTTCGGCAAGCTGGACATCCTCGTCAACAATGCAGCGGAGCAGCACCCCCAGGAGAGCATCACTGACATCACGGAGGAGCAGCTAACACGCACCTTCCGCACGAACGTCTTTGCGATGTTCTTCCTCACCAAAGCCGCGGTGCCGTACCTGAAGGAGGGAGCCTCGATCATCAATACGACCTCCGTCACGGCATTCCGCGGCTCGGGGCATTTGCTGGACTACTCGTCCACCAAGGGAGCAATACTGTCTTTCACCCGCTCACTGGCGCAGTCGCTGGCGGAGAAGAAGATTCGCGTCAATGCCGTGGCGCCCGGCCCGATCTGGACGCCGCTGATCCCCTCGACGTTCCCGCCCGAGAAGGTCGAGTCGTTCGGCTCCGACACGCTGCTGAAGCGGGCGGGCCAGCCGGAGGAGGTCGCCTCCTGCTTCGTCTTCCTCGCCTCCAACGACGCCTCGTACATGACCGGTCAGACGCTCCACCCGAACGGCGGCGAGATCGTCAACGGCTGACCTGCTCCGCGGCGCCCTTTCTAAATAGACCGACCGGCCCGACTCCGGGGCCGGTCGTCGTCGCGCCAACCCCGTTTGACTTCCCCTCAACCCGCCCGGTACAATGGAAACAGGTTTGCCGATAGGATTTCTCGGGGGCGAGCGATAGTCAATGAACTTTACAGCGAAAGAGGATTACGGCCTGCGCGCCGTATTGGATTTGGCCGTACATGGCGGACAGGGGCCGGTGCAGACCCGCGAGATTGCGCAGCGCCAGCGCATCCCTGAGCAGTTTTTGGAGCAGCTTCTGGCGGCCCTGCGCCGCGCCGAGGTGGTGCGCTCCACCCGCGGCGCGGGCGGCGGCTACTCCCTGGCCGGGTCGCCCGCGCAGACCACGGTCGGAAACGTCCTGCGGGCGCTTTCGGGTCCCCTCGTGCCCACGGAGCTGGTTTCCGGCGACGGCGATGACCGCGCGACCGCGGAGCTGCCGGAGACGTGCGTGGTGCGGGACCTGTGGGGACGGATGCGCGAGGCGATTCGCGTCGTCGCAGACGGCACAACTATTCAGGACCTGATGGACCGGCGCTCGGAGCAGACGGCGGATCAGGGCTTCATGATGAACATTTAATCCCTATTATTATTCTTGAGGACGGAAGGCATGCAGATTTACGATAACCCGACGCAGCTTATCGGCAACACGCCCCTGGTCCGCCTCCACCGCACGGCCGCGGGCGTTGACGCCCAGATCGTCCTGAAGCTGGAGTATCTGAACCCCGGTCTCTCGGTCAAGGACCGCATCGGCGTCAACATGATCGAGGATGCGGAGCGGCGGGGCATCATCACGCCGGGGAAGACCACCATCGTCGAGCCCACCTCCGGCAACACGGGCATCGCGCTCGCCTTCACCTGCGCCGCCAAGGGCTACAAGCTCATTCTCTGTATGCCCGACACCATGAGCATGGAGCGGCGCCTGATCCTGATGGGCTACGGCGCGGAGCTGGTACTGACCGAGGGCGCCAAGGGTATGAAGGGCGCCCTCGCCGCTGCTGAGGAGATCGTGGCCCGCGATCCGGCCAACCACTTTATGCCGCAGCAGTTCAACAACCCGGCGAACCCGGAAATTCATCGCAAGACCACCGCCGAAGAGATCTGGCGCGACACGGACGGCCAGGTGGACATCCTGGTAGCGGGCGTCGGCACGGGCGGCACCATCACGGGCGTGGCGGAGGTGATCCGCCCCCGCAAGCCGTCGTTCCGGACGGTCGCTGTGGAGCCCACCGCCTCCCCCGTCATCACGCAGTGCAAGCGCGACGAGCCGCTGCAGCCGGGGCCGCACAAGATCCAGGGCATTGGGGCAGGGTTCATCCCCCAGAATCTCCACGTAAACGAGGTGGACGAGGTGGTCCAGGTGTCGAACGAGGACGCGGTCGCGGTCGCTCGGCGGGTGATGCGCGAGGACGGTCTCGCCATCGGCATCTCCTCCGGCGCAGCGGTCCATGCAGCGCTGGAGGTAGGAAAGCGCCCGGAGAACGCGGGCAAGATGATCGTCGTCATCATCCCCTCAAACGCCGAGCGCTACCTCTCCACCGTCCTCTTCCAGGACCTGCGCGACGCGTAGAGCATTGTCGCCGTCGGCGGACGGGTTGCAACCATCCGCCGACGGCACCAACCCGTCCGCCGACGGCGCGCTTCCGACGCCCCCCGCAAACTCCGCATGCGCCCCGATTTCGTTTCCCGGTCGCCCACTTCCGCCGCAGTGTCGGGGTGAACGGGGCGTTTGCGGGGGGGCGGCGCGCGTGCTATAATCTCGCCTGTACAACTGGATATGGGAGCCGTGCGGACACTCTTCAACCCGCCGGCTGGCCTTCCTGCCCCGCGCTCCTGTGGGGACGTATGAGACCATAGGGAGGAATCTCGTTCACATGACGACCGCCTACGAGGCGCTCTTCATCGTCGACACTACCCTCGCCGAGGACCAGATGAATGCCGTGATCAACAAGTACACGGAAGTCATCACCCGCGGCGGTGGCGAGGTGGACGATATCGACCGCTGGGAACCCCGCCGTCTGGCCTACGAAGTCAAAGGCCGCCGCGAGGGCATCTACATCGTTGTCAACTTCCGTTCGGAGCCTGAGGCGAAGAACGAACTGGACCGCATCTTCCGCATCAGCGACGACGTACTCCGCTACATGATCGTTCGCCAGAGCGACAAGGCGGACCGCTTCCCGTCGCGCGCCCGCGCGGCCGAGTATGAGCGCCGCGAGCGTGAGCTGGCCGCCCGTGCCGCCGCTGCCCCGCCCCCGGCCGGTGACGAGACCGTGACCGAGCTTGGCAATGGGGACACGGCAGCCGCTGAGGCTCCGGCGGACGATGTGGCTGAGGCCACCCCCGCGGTAGAGGTGACGCCCGCCACCACCGAGGAGGCGACTTCCGACGCGGCCGAGACGACGGAAGCGGAGCCCGCCGCGGCGGATGCCGAATCCTAGGAATCCCACAAAGCGAATCGGGGAGCGGTTCCGGGCCCACGGACGCTCAGATTAGGACTTTGTGAAGTGACCCCATGAACCGGTGAGGAGAAATCTGAGATGTTGAATCGCGTTATCCTGATTGGCCGCCTGGCAACCGACCCCAAAGCCGACGTCACCCCGTCCGGCATCGCCGTGACTTCGTTCCGTCTGGCCGTCAACCGCCCGATCTCGTCCGAAGCTCGGGCGGCGGGCAACGAGCCCCAGGCCGACTTCATCGACATCGTCGCCTGGCGGCAGAACGCGGAGTTCGCCGCCAACTACCTGAATAAGGGGCGCCTGGTGGCGGTAGAGGGCCGGCTGCAGATCCGCGAGTACGTGGATCGCGAGGGCCAGAAGCGGCGCGCGGCCGAGATCGTCGTTGACAACCTCAAGTCGCTTGAGCGCCCCCGTGATGAGGGCGAAGGCGGCGGCGGGGGCGGCGGCTTCGAGCGCAGCAGCGGGGGCTATGAGCGCGGCGGCGGCTACGAGCGCGGTGGCGGCGGCGGTGGATACGACGCCCCGCAGCGCCAGTCGGCCCCGGCCCGTGGCGGAGCCCCGGTGAGCGGTGGGGGGCGGGGGCGGCAGCCCGCGCCCGCGGACAACGACTTTAACGACATGAACGACTTCGACGACCCGTTCGCGGAGTAAGCCGCAGGGCAGGCCGGAGTCGTTGCCGAGCGAATAGGAAACGACCGTCATGAGAATGTCAGCCAACCGGGGCGGCAAGAGCCGCAAGTTCAAGAAGCCCAAGCGGAAAGTCTGCTACTTCACGGTGCAGAAGATCGACTACATCGACTTCAAGAATGTGGCGCTCCTGCGCCGCTTCGTGAGCGAGCGGGGCAAGATTCTCCCCCGCCGCACCACCGGCACCAGCGCCAAGTACCAGCGTCCGCTGGCCAAGGCCATCAAGCGGGCGCGCGAAATCGCGCTCCTGCCGTTCGTGGCCGACCAGGCTTAAACAGACAGGGGCGGGACTCCTTCGGGAGTCGCCGCCCCTTCTTCGTTCTCTCGTTCTCACGCTTTCGCGGAAGATCACACGTACAGGTGCGCTCCAGACCAGGACAGCGGGAACGACGGTACCGCCGTACGGAAGCCCTCCTGCTGCTTCTCGTGCTGTTCGTCCTCGCCTCCGGCGGGACGCTGGTTTTAACAGCCAAAGGACCACAGAGCGTCCCCCCTCCCGGCGTCTCCCCGGTGGACATTAACGCCGCCGACGCCGCCACTCTGGCCCGCACCCTGGCCCTGCCCGCGGAGGTAGGCCGCCACCTCGTCGCAGCGCGGCAGACGCGCTACGGCGGCACCTTCCCCGATGTAGACGCCCTGGGGCGCATCCCCCTGGTCGCGGACGCTCCCACGCTGGCGGAAAAGATGCGCAAGAACGGCGCGCCGCTCCCACGAGACGCCGCCGCCGATCAGATCCGCGCGCTGCCCGAACTCGACAGTTACCAGCGCGCGCGCCTGCTGAACCTGCGCGCCCAGCGCCTCGATGCCTCCTGGGAGCGCCTGCTCTCCGCCCCGCTCGTCTCCCGCGAGCGGCTGCGCGCCGCCGAGCCGCACCTGATCGTCCGCTCCTGGCAGAGTGCGAGCCGCGCCCTGATGCTGTATCTGGCCGGCTTCACCCTGTTCTCCCTTGTCGGGCATCTGTGGCTCCGGCGCGCCTACCCCGCCGCCGACCCGTTCCTGCTGCCCATCGCGCTGCTGCTCTCCGGGTTGGGGGTGCTGCTTCTCTTTGCCACCAAGGACCCCGTGCGCGACATGCCCACGTTCGCCGCCCAGGCGCAGGGCGTCCTCGCCGGGGGCAGCCTCGCCCTCCTGCTCGCCCTGTCGCGCCCGGTGTCGCGCCTCCCCCTGCACCGCTACGGTTACCTCTTTGCTCTCGCCGCCGTCGCGGGAACGATCCTCCTGGGGTTGCTCGGGTCTGGCCCGGGCGGGGTCAAGCTTTCCGTGGCCGGGACACAGCCCGTGGAGGCCATCAAGGTCCTGATGGTGCTGTTCCTGGCCGCCTACCTCGCGGAGCGCGGCCCACTCCTGAACGACCCGCTGCGCACGTTCGGCCCCTTCCCGGTGCCCCGCCGCCGGGACGCCGCGCCGCTCCTGGTACTCTACGCCCTGCCACTCTCCCTGTTCGCCATTGTGCGCGACCTCGGGCCGGTGCTGCTCCTCTTCGGGGCGTTCCTGCTGCTCCTGTACCTCGCCACGGGGCGCGGGGTGTACGTTGTCCTGGGTCTCATTGCCCTGCTGGCCGGCGGCACGCTGGGCTATCTGCTCAAATTCGGCGTCTTCGAAACCCGGGTTCAGATGTGGCTGTCGCCCTGGAATAACCCGCGCCCGCTCGGCGACCACCTGGCACTCGGCCTGTGGGGCATGGCGTCCGGTGGGCCTATCGGCAGCGGGCTGGGCCTCGGCGGCTCGGAGTACATCCCTCGCGGCGGCTCTGACCTGGTGTTCGCGGCGCTGGGCGAGGAGGCGGGTCTGCCCGCCACCCTCGCGGTCGTCATCTGCTTCCTGACGCTCGTGGCGCGTGGCCTCGCCATCGCCCGCCGCGCCGCCTCCGACTTTGACCGTCTGCTGGCGGCAGGGCTCTCAGGCCTGCTCGGCATCCAGGCCATCGTCATCCTGTTTGGCACCCTGGGGCTGCTACCGCTCGCGGGCATCACCCTGCCGTTCGTCTCCTACGGCAAGTCGTCCCTGATCGCCTCGTTCTTCATGGTGGGCCTGCTCCTGCTCGTGTCCGCGCGCGGGACATCGGCCCCGGCGCTCCCTCCGGCAGACAGCTACCCGGTCGCGGCGCGGCGCGTGGGGGTGGTCTTTGCCCTCCTGCTCGGCGTGGTCTGCGTAGCACGTCTGGTATTCGTTCAGGGCATTGGGATGGATGTTCTGGCGTCGCGCGTAGTGCGTGTGCCAGACTCCGACGGCGTGAAGCGCCCGCACATCAACCCACGCCTCCTCTCACTGGCCGCCCGCATCCCCCGCGGGCGCATCCTCGACCGGGCCGGGCGAGTCCTGGCGGAGACAAAGAACGGGAAGCGGGTCTATCCCCGGGGCGAAGCGACCGGCCACCTCGTTGGCTACCTCGATCCCGCCATCGGCGGGCCGACCGGTTTCGAGTCCCGCTTCAACGGCGAACTGCGCGGCTTCGAGACGTACCGCGCCCTGCTCCCCCTGTGGCGCCTGAAGGACCGCCCGGGCTTTACCCTGCCGAAGGGCGCGGATGTCGTCACCAGCCTGGATGCCGAGCTCCAGCAGGCAGCCCTGGAGGCGCTGCGGCGACGGACGGCGGGCCTGCGCGACCGGCGCAACGGGCACCCCAAGCAACGCGCGGCAGCCGTGGTGCTGGACACGTCTACGGGCGAGGTGCTGGCGGCGGCGACCCTGCCGACCTACGACCCGAACACGCTCACGCCGGCCAAGATGCGGGAGCTGAACGCCAACGCGGACGGCGACTTCCGGCTGATCAACCGGGCCACGAACGGCTACTATCCGCCGGGCTCGACGTTCAAAATCGTCACTGCCTCGGCGCAGTTCGCCAACGAGCGCGCTGACCATACCGTGACCTGCAACCATGTGGCGTCGAACGTCATCTGGTCGGCGGGCGGGCAGACCTACGCCCGACGGCGCATCGTGGACGACGAGAGCGAGCGGCCGCACGGCCTGACGAACCTGACCAAGGCCGTGGCGGAGTCGTGCAACGTCTACTTCGCGCTGGTGGGCATCGACCTGGGGGCGAAGGCGCTGCGCGAGCACGCCGCACAGTACGGCTTTGCCAAACTCCCCTCGCCCACCGCCTTTGACGCATCGCTGCCGGAGATTGCCTTCGGGCAGGCGGAGATGCTGGCATCGCCCCTGGAGATGGCGGGCGTAGCCCAGGCCGTCGCCAACGGCGGGAAGCGCCTGACGCCGCAGTTTGTCAAGGGCGCCGGGCCTGCTGAGGCGTCCGCGCCGCTGACGGCGAACGATGCCGCGCGCCTCGCCGACATGATGCGCCGTGTCACCGTCAGCGGCACCGCCGCCGGGCGCTTCTCGGGCCTCCCCTTCTCCGTCGCGGGCAAGACGGGCACCGCACAGAACGACCGGTACGACCGCGTTTCGCACTCCTGGTTCATCGGCTTCGCCCCAGTGGAGCGCCCCCGCGTCGCCTTCGCCGTGATCGTCGAGAACGGCGGCTACGGCGCGAGCGCGGCCGTTCCCGCCGCCCGCGACATCCTCGCCGCCACCCGCCTTTAGTTTTTCGTAGTCTTTGGGAATCGCGCCTGCGATTACGGAATGTTCACGCCCTCTGGCTACACTCTCCTGGAACGCTGATTCGGGGAGTAAAGAACATTGAACACGCAGATAACGCGGAGACACATCGTTTTCTCGTTGGCATCGGCGGGACTTCTTGCCCTGTCCGGGTGCGGCGGAGGCGGCAACGGTACGCCGGCCCCGCGTCCGCAGGTACTCTACGACATCGTGGAGCTCCCGCCGCTGGCGGGCGACTTTGAAAGCGGCCCCACCGACATGAACGAGGCGGGCGACGTGGTCGGAAGTTCGTTTGGCCCGGACGGACCGCGCGCGACCCTGTGGCGGAGCGATCAGCCGAACCGTCCTGTGAACCTGGGCACGCTCGGCACGGGCGAGACCAGCATCGCCACGGGCATCAACGCGGCGGGGGTCGTCACCGGCCACAGCGCGACCAATGGCCCGGCGGATACCCGCGGGTTCCGCTGGGAGAACGGCACGATGGCGCTTCTGGCGGAGCCACCGCAGACGGCGCAGACCCTCCCGCAAGCGATCAGCGCGAATGGGCGTATCGCGGGGACACTGCTGCGACAGAACGACGCGGTGCCCACAGGGATTATCTGGGAGATCACGGGGCAGACCCAGGTGATTCCCTCCCTGCCCGGTTCCGCCTTCTCCCTACCCCAGGCTATTGACTCCGCGGGGCGCATCGTCGGGCAGACGCAGACCAGCGGCGGCGTTAACGCAGTCCACCGGGGCTTCCTCCTCGACAACGGCCTGATTCGGGAGCTGGAGCCGCTGCCCGGCGGGGACCGATCGTCCGCCCGCGGCATCAGCGAGAACGGCTGGATTGTTGGCTGGGCCACAGGCGGCGCGACGGGTGGCGCCCTGCGCGCCGTGCTCTGGCGCGACCGCGGCGGCGCCCCCGAGGACCTCGGCGCGCTGCCCGGCCATGCCGAAAGCACCGCCAGTGACGCCAACACGAACGGTCAGATTGTCGGCTTCAGCGAAAACGATGCCACGCAACGGCGCGCGTTTCTGTGGGAAAACGGCCGGATGCGGGACCTGAACTCCCTGATTCCGGCAAACAGCGGCTGGATTCTGATGCAGGCCACCGCGATCAACGAGCGCGGACAGATCACCGGTTACGGGATCATCGGAAGCCAGTCCCGCGCCTTCCTGCTCACGCCCCGTGGCGATGGTGCCGTGGGTTGAAACCCCGGCTTCCGTGATTCAAGCCCGCCTACGCGGGCTCCATGGGGCGAGGGGCGGCTACGGAAATTCCGTAGCCGCCCCCGTTGTCGTTAGCCCGCGTAGGCGGGCTTGAATCACGGAAGCCGGGGTTTCAACCCACGGCACGAATGCGATGGCGCCAACCCGACGGCGCCATTTCAACCGGCGACGCCCTCAGTGATGCGCCGCAACACCCCCGGCCTTTTCCCGAGCGGCTGCCTCCAGGGCGCGGCGCCGAGCGCGCATCGTCTGGACCGGGCGCAGATCTACACAGATGACCTGCGGGTTGTGCCCGCCAGACTTCAGCGCCTCTACCACCTGCGGCACGTACTCGAACTCCAGGAAGTCCGCCCAGCGCTCATCGCTCTGGTGGGCGCCCAGGCCCTCCAGAAGGTCGAACCCCTCGGCGCGCCGGGCGGCCGGGTACACGAACACCGACGGCCCCTTGCCGACGCTCCACTCCACCACGACCCGGTTACTGCCCGGCCCGCCGGACAGGCTCTTCCACGGGGCCACCCTCTCGGAAAACCGGCCGGGCTCGAACGTCGGCTGGTTCCTCAGAGCCTTCTGCATACCTTCGGCCTGCCTCCTCGATACTCAGCCCGCCAGAATCTGGAGCGGGTTCTCGATCACGCGCTTCAGTGACTGGAGGAAGATCGCCCCCGCCACGCCGTCCATCACCCGGTGGTCGGCGCAGAGCGTCACCTTCATGCGCTTGCGCGGCACGATCTGACCATCCACCACCGCCGGCACCTCGCGCACCGACGAGACCGCCAGAATGGCCGCCTCGCCCGGGTTGATGATCGCGGCAAAGTTCTCCACGTCATACTGCCCGAGGTTCGAGATGGTGAACGTCCCGCCGGTGTACTCGTCGGGCTTCAGCTTGTTCTCGCGGGCGCGCTCGATCAGCGGGCGCGTCTCCTTGGCGATGGCGCGCAGCGACTTGTTCTCGCAGTTCTTCACCACGGGCACAATCAGACCATCTGCGATCGCCACGGCCACCCCGATGTTCACGCTCTTGCGGGTGATACGGGTGTTGTCTGAGAAGACGGAGTTCACCACCGGGTTCTCCACCAGCGCGACCGCGCACGCCTTCACCAGCATATCGGTGACGCTGACCTTGCCCTGGCCCTCGCCTGCCGACGCGTTAATCTGCTCGCGCAGGTCCAGGTACGCCTGCATATCGATTTCGCTGGTGACGTAAAAATGCGGGATCGTCTGCTTGCTTTCGGTGAGCCGCCGGGCGATGGTGCGCCGCATGGCGTTGTACTCGACGACCTCATCGCCCTCGGCCGCGGAGACCGACACGGAGGAGGCCGGAGCCGTTGCGGGCGCGGTCGAAGCCGCCGCCGGGGCGGTAGCGAAGTTGGCGCCGCTGCTCAGAGCCGCCTCAACATCCGCCTTGACGATGCCACCGTCCGGGCCGCTGCCCTTCAGCCGCGCCAGGTCCAGGTTATTGGCCTGGGCCATTGCGCGAGCAACGGGCGTGGCCTTCAGGCGCTCGGAGCCGGCGCTGCCGCCGCTGACGGCGATGGGCTCGCCGATGACGCTCGCGGTGCCGCCCAGGTTCTCCGGGAGGGCGCCCACGAACGAATCGAAGGGCTTCCAGCCCTCGGCCCGGGTGACCATGACCGGCTGCGACGCCCCGGACGGATTCTCCTCGGGCGCGGCCTTGGGCGCCGTCTCTTCCGGCACCTTCGGCCCGGTGCCGTTCGACTTGCCCGATTCTGCAGGCGCAGCGGCGGCCTTCGGCTCCGCTTTGGGCGCTTCCGCTGCCGGAGCGGGCGCGGGAGCGCTGGACGCATCCGCAGAGGGCGCTTCCGCGCCGATTACCGCGATCACCGCGCCGACCGGGGCGAGTTCGCCAGGCTGGGTGTTGATCTTCTGGAGGAAGCCGCTCTCCTCCGCCTCGACCTCGACGTTCGACTTGTCGGTCTCGATCTCGACGACCGGTTCGCCCGCCTTGACCGCGTCGCCGACGTTCTTCAGCCACTGGACGATGCGGCCTTCTTCCATCGCATCGCCCATCTTGGGCAGGATAATGTCCGCCATGAGTCTTCTTTTACTTCCCGTACAGCGTCCGCTTCGCAGCGGCGACGACGTCGTTCTCGTTCGGGTACGCCAGCGTCTCCAGCGCACGCGAGTAAGGCATGGGCACAAACGCCCCGGTCACGCGCTGCACTGGCGCATCCAGGTCGTAGAACGCCCGCTCCGCGATCTGCGCGCTAATCTCCGCGGCGCAGCCGTAGAGGCCCCACTGCTCCTGCACCACCACCGCGCGGTGCGTCTTCTTGATCGACGCCAGCGGGGTCGCCATGTCCAGCGGCAGGAGGGTGCGCAGGTCCACGACCTCGGCGGAGATGCCGTCCTTCTCCAGCAGCTTCGCGGCGCGCAGGTTGGTGGTGGTCATCGTGGAGTAGCCCACGAGCGTCACGTCCGTCCCCTCGCGCAGCACCTTCGCCTTGCCCAGTTCCGGGTAGAAGTCCGGATCGTCCGGAACCTCGGAGAGCCCTTCCTGGATCTCTTCCCACCAGTCCACCTTCTGGAACTGGATCTTCAGTGCCTCCAGCACGACCACCGGGTTATCGTCGCGGATGGCGCTCTTGAGAAGCCCCTTGGCATCCGCCGGGGTGGCGGGCACCACGACCTTCAGGCCGGGGCAGTGGCAGAACAGCGCCTCCAGCGCCTGCGAGTGCTGCGCGGAAAGCTGGTTAACGACGCCGGACGGGCCGCGGATCACCATCGGCACCTTGAACTGGCCGCCGAACATATAGCGGATCTTGGCCGCGTGCTGGGCGATCTGGTCGTAGGCGGGCAGCGCAAAGTCCATGCGCATCATCTCGCAGACGGGGCGCAGTCCCGCCATCGCCGCCCCGATGCCGGTTCCAATAATCCCCACCTCGGAGATGGGGGTGTCCACCACGCGGTTCTTCCCGTACTTTTCGAGGAATCCCTTGGTGACCTGGAGGGTGCCGAGATACTGCCCGACCTCCTCGCCGATGATGAACACCGACTCGTCCCGGTCCATCTCTTCCTGGAGGGCGAGGGTGAGCGCGTCCGTGTATCGAATTTTTGCCATGTTTGTGTGTCGCTCTAACGACCGTACCCCCTCCCCGCAAGGCTGCAGAGGAGGGGGCAGAGGGTGAGGTTGCTATGCGTAAACGTCCTTAAGGAGTTCGTCCGGCGAGGGGTTGGGGGAGTCGTCCGCAAACTTGAGCGCAGCCTTCGCTGCGTCCTTCGCCTCCGCGTGGATGCGGTCGCGGTCCGCCTGCGAAAGGGCGCCGGCCTCCATCAGGATCTTCTCCGCGATGAGAATCGGATCGCGCTGCGTGCGCCACTTCTCAATCTCTTCCTTGGTCCGGTACGTAGCCTGGGTCACCTGCGTGTCCGCGGCGCCGTGGCCGTGGTAGCGGTAGGTCTTGCACTCCAGGAAGAACGGGTGCGGGTCCTTGCGCATTCCGGCGATAATCTCCTGGACGCGCTCGTGCACGGTGAAGATGTTCTGGCCGTCGATGGTGTCGTGCTTCATGTTGTACGACTCCACACGCGATGCCAGGTCGGTGTTCGCATGGCTCCGCTCAATGGACGTGCCCATCGCGTAGCCGTTGTTCTCCAGCACGAAGAGGACAGGCACCTTGTAGAGCTGCGCCATGTTCAGCGCCTCGTGGAAGCCGCCCTGGTTCATCGAGCCGTCGCCGAAGAAGCAGGCGCAGACCTGGTCACCGCCGCGGTACTTGATCGACCAGCCGAGGCCCAGGGCGATCGGGACGTTGCCGCCCACGATGCCGTAGCCGCCGTAGAAGCCGCGCTCAGCATCGCAGATGTGCATCGAGCCGCCCTTGCCTTTGGAGCAGCCCGTGGCCTTGCCGCAGATCTCGGCCATCACCTGGCCCGGGTCTGAACCGGCAGCGAGCGCGTAGGCATGGTCCCGGTAGTGGCCGATGAAGCAGTCGCCCTTCGGGAGGTCCATTGCCCCGATGATGCCGACGGCGATAGCCTCCTCACCGGAGTACAGGTGCAGGTACCCGCCAATGCCGTGGTTGCCCGCGCGGAACGCCGGTTCACAGATCTCCTCGAACTCGCGGATGTGAACCATCTGTTCGTAGAAGCGGAGGTACTTCTCCTGGTCGAACGTTCCCTTCCTGGGGGGCGTCGCCGCCTCTGCCGCGGGCGATCCTTTAGCCATGGTGTCGAGGGTACTCCTTGCCGAGGGGTCCGGCATTCTTTCTAAAGTCTGGGTTCGGGTGTGAGGGCGCGGAGAAGAGCGAGGTTGCAAACACGTCCCCCGCGCAACCGACCTATTATACCAGAACGGCCCGGCAGAGGGAACCGCCAAACCGCTCCAAAAGCGCGACGGCCCGCGCGATGTGAAATCGCGCGGGCCGCCTTACCGAAAAACCGACGTGAAAACGGACGCGTGATTAGCGCGAGCCGCAGGAGCCGCAGCCGCCGGTGACGGTGCCCTCGTTCTCCTCCGTGCTGAACGAGGAGCCGCAGCCGCAGGCGCGCACCGCGTTGGGGTTCTCCACCTTGAAGCCGCCGCCCATCGGGGTGGTGACGTAATCCACGACGGAGCCGAAGATGTACTTCAGGCTCATCGGGTCGATCACGACCTCAAAGGTGCTGTCCGTCTCGAAGCGAAGCGGCCCGTCGCCGTCCGGGGTGCCAAACTGGACATGGGCCGGGAAGATGGCATCGCCCTCTTCCACGTTCTCGTCCAGCGCCATGCCGTACTGCAGACCGGAGCAGCCGCCGCCCGCCACGTAGACGCGCAGCCGCACGCCCTCGGGGTTGCCCTGCTGCTCCAGGATGTCACGCACCTCGGTAGCCGCGCGCTCGGTCAGACAGACCGGCGTCTCAGGCGTCGGCGTGAACTTGTCCTCGACGGGCGTGGTGACCGGAGCCTCAAGCGTCGTGGATGCCATCGTGTTCCTATCCTCCTGACCGGCAGCGCGTGGAGCGGGGCCGGAAAGCCTTCCCTAAAATCATCGGCGACCCGTTGCATCGCCTATAGAGATTATACCGTTAAAGCGCCCCCGGAACAACGGGTCGGGTTAGTTCGCGGCGCCGCCAACTCCGTTACCCCCAAACGCGCCCCTGCGTTCCCGCCCGGAGGCCAAACGGGTACAAATCTCTCATGGACGACCGCCCTACGCCCCTGCTGCCACCGCTCCCCGCACGGCTCGGCTTCGCCGTGAAGGTGCTCGCGGAAGCGGGCCTGAAGAGTAACGACGCCCGACGGTGGCAGAGCGCGCCGCACCTTTCCGTTTCGATCGGCTACCTCGACGCCATCTTCGACTACCTGGCCCGCAACGACATCACGATGTACCGCCTCTCCAGCGACATCGCGCCTTACGCCACCCACCCCGACCTGCCGCAGTTCCACGGACAGATCGCCGAGTGCGCCGGCGAGTTGGCCGCACTCGGGAGGAGGGCACGGGCGCAGGGCGTGCGCCTTTCGATGCACCCGTCGCAGTTCATCGTGCTCAACAGCCCGAACCCGGACCTGGTGGAGAAGAGCGCCCGCGATCTTCTGGCCGGTGCGGAGATACTGGACGCGATGGAGCTCGGCCCGGAGGCCGTACTGGTGATCCACGTGGGTGGCACCTACGGCGGCGACCGGGAGAACGGCCGCCGGCGCTGGGTCGAAGCCTATCGCCGCCTGCCCGAGCCGGTGCGCCGCCGTTTGGTGCTGGAGAACGACGACCTGCGCTACAGCGCGGCGGACGTCCTCGCGATCCACGACGAAACCGGCGTACCGCTGATCTTCGACTACCAGCACTTCTGGTGCTTCAATCCGGAGCAGACCGCGATGTTCCCGGCGCTGCGCCGGATGCTGGCCACCTGGCCCACCGGCGTCCGCCCGAAGATCCACTTCTCGACGCCGGCCACCGGTTCCCGTGAGGTGGCGCGCAAGAGCCGTGCGACCGGCAAGGCGGAGACGGCCCTGCTCCCCCCGGTGTGGACCGGGCACGCAGAGTATGTAGACCCGTTCGCCTTCGCGACGTTTCTGCGCGCGGCCCTGGCTCCCGGGGATCCCCCTGTGTTCGATGTGATGCTGGAGGCCAAGGGGAAGGACCTCGCCCTGCGGCGTCTGCGCCGCGACCTCCCCCGCTACGCTCCCGACCTCGCCCCCTGGTTCGGACTGGCCGCCGACGCGCCCTCCGTGGACCGGGAACCCGGGGACGAAGCTCTCATAGCATAATGCTATGAATGCACCTGCCTTTTTCACAGCCACGCTTGACACACGAAAGAGAGTGCGTCTATAATCCCCCCATAGCATTCCCGGGCAGTGCCCTGAATGCCCCGATGATGGGAACCGCCCGCAGCGCCTGCGAGCTACGCCCCACGCACCCGGTACGCGCCCATGATCTCACTCGAACTGGACCCGCGCCGCGGACAGCCGCTCTATCAGCAGATCAGCGACCAGATCGAATCCGCCGTCGCCGAAGGCCGGCTCTCCGCAGGGCAGGTAGTCTGGTCGGCCCGGCAGATCGCCGCACACTACCGGATCAGTTACCAGACGGCGGAGCGAGCGCTCTCAGACCTGGCGCAAAAGGGCGTGCTCCTGCGCGCGGTGGGCCGCGGCACGCGTGTGGCCGGCGGGGAGCGGCAGCAGGCACCGGCGCCGCAGAGGGTGTCGCCGCTGCAACGCGTCCGGCCCGTTAAGAGCCGGGTGATCGCCATGCTGAACTGCTGGCAGGTCTTCGACGGCCAGCACACGCTGTACACACTCTCGGAACTGCGCGAGATTCAGGCAGCGGCACAGGAGTTGACCCTGCGGATGTGGGGGATGCTCTTCGCCTCATTCTCCACGGAGCAGTTCACCGTCTCTCACCTCGCAGACTGGGCGCGGCAGCACGCATTCGACGGCGTTCTGGTGTTCGGAGAGCTTCCCGCCCCGGCCCTCCGATGGCTGGAGCGGGAGGGGTACGGCGTGGTCGTGGTGGACGCCGAACCGGCGAACTCCACCTGCCCCCGCGTGATTCAGGACAACCGGGGCGGGATAGAGCAGGTAATGGCCTATCTGGTGGAGCAAGGCCACCGGCGCATCGGGTTCCTGCGCGGCAAGGAGGCATACCACTACGACGTGCGCCAGGCAGCCTACGAGGAGGCGTGCGCGCGGCACGGCCTGGACCGGGAGCCCGGCCTCATCGCGACGATCCAGCGCCCGCGGATGACGGTGGCGGACGCGGTGGATTCGCTCCTCCGGGAGCGACCGACGGCGATTGTGATGGGGTCCGATATCCTGGCAGCCTTTGCGCTCCGGGAACTCCAGGAGCGCGGGGTGCGTGTCCCCGAGGAGGTCTCCCTCGTCGGATTCGACGACGAACCCTTCTGTCAGACGCTTGCGCCGCCGCTGACGACGGTGCATATCCCGTTCGAGGAGTTGGGGCGACGGGGCGCCCGGCTCCTGCTCGACCGATTGGAAGGAGTGGACGACCTCCCCGACGAGATCATCGTCCCGGCCCGCCTGGTGCAGCGCCAGTCGGTCCGCCGGATCAACTGACGTAACGGCCGGCGCCGCCGCAGCGCGGCCGGCCGTAAGTTTCCCGCCCCGCCGGGCGACCCTAGACTGGGGCAGGAGTCTCCCGGGCGTGCCCCACCCGGACGACCGTCGAGCCGACATCTTCCGTATCCCGCGCGCCGTCGCCGGCCCGCGAAACCGCCTGCCGCCCGCTGTCCGTCCAAGGAGGTTCCCATGTACGGTCACGTGTTTCGGTCCGGAAGAACGAAGGGCAACCCCTCCGTTCCCCCCCGCCGCTCTCCCCTTTCTCCGGGTACGTCCCGCGGCTTCACTCTCATTGAGCTGCTAGTCGTTATCGCCATTATCGCGATACTGGCAGCCATACTGTTCCCGGTCTTTGCCCAGGCCCGGGAGAAGGCCCGGCAGACCTCTTGCCTGTCCAACCTGCGCCAGCAGGGCACCGCGTTCCAGATGTACTTCCAGGACTACGACGGCTCTTCCATCCGCGACACGTCGTGGGAGCCCAACCAGCAGGGCGGGTGGTGCTGGAACGGCTGGATACAGCCGTACGTGAAGAGCGAGCAGCTCTTCTACTGCCCGAGCCACGGCATCCCCCGGGATAGAAGCTGGTTCTCGAACCCCTACGACGAAAACCTGGAGTACCGCGGCAAGTCCTACGGCATCAGCGTTTATGGCGCCGTGGTGAGCCAGCCCCTCCTGGCCCAGGCGGCGCCCGGCGAGCCGATCCCCTCCTGGAATGTGGACCGACTGAAGTTCCCGGCGGAGAGGATACTGCTCTACGAGGTGGTCGCAAACGACGAATCCGGCTGGGGTGACAACGGCTGGTGGGTCTACGACGGTCCGACCGGGCCGGAGACCAAGCGCCTCGCCTTCCGCCACAACGAGGGGATGAATGTTCTGTTCTTCGACGGCCACAGCAAGTGGTACAAGAAGGACTTTCTGCTGAACCTGATGGACGCCAACATCACCCCGCGCGCCCGGGGCGCCGGTGATTGCCGCTACCAGTACTACCGGATGATCTACTACACGTGGTCCGAGGACATGAGCTGCCTCGACTGACCTCGGGGAGGATTCTATATGACCGCCGAACCGATGAAGAAAGAGATCCCGCCCGCCGTGCTGGTCGTGGCCCTCGTCCTCCTGGTGTTCGTGATCGGCTTCGTCTTCTGGTACCTGGGCAAGCCCGCCGGGGTGAAGACCAAGGTTCCGCCGAAGCCAAACCCGCCCGGCGGGATACCGACCGCCGTGGAGTGATGTTTTTGCGGAAAAGCCCCGGGCCGCGCCGCGCGGCCCGAGGCCGACTCTCGTCGCCAACAACGGCGACCAGGCGACGATAGCGAGCGCGGACGAGAACGGAAACGTGCGGGGAAAACCTGTAAGGAAGGCGGAGCGGCAGACGACACTCAGACACACGCCGGAGAGCCGGGATGAGCTACCAGCCATGCGTGGCTGGCCGATCCCGGAGCGGGTGCGGTGACGTCCTTCTCTTACAAGTCGCTTCCACCGTAGGAGAGGCAACAGAAAAAGGTGCGGCGGACAACGTCGGTTTTCCGGGCGCGGGCTCAGGCCCGCGTCGATAGCGGGGCTACCGCCCCGCGCGAGGCGCACAGGGAAGTGCTAGCAGGGTCCTTAAGGCAGTGTGGCCGACCTAATGACGCCACCTACAGACGGTAGCCTGCAAGCGGGCGCGCCGTTCGTCATTGTGCAGCAGGAGGATTTATGTGTGATTCATCGACTCGGACAGTGACCGCATCGGGAAGACGCCGCGCGTTCACGCTCATTGAGTTGCTCGTCGTGATCGCCATCATCGCCATTCTTGCCGCGATCCTGTTCCCGGTCTTTGCGCAGGCACGACGCGCGGCCAAGAGCACGGCCTGCCTCTCCAACCAGATGCAGGTGGGCAAGGCACTCATGATGTACACCCAGGACTACGACGAGGTCAGCCCGATGGTCGAGGGCACCTTCGGCGACTACCCGCACGGTCGCATGCCGCAGCTCCTGTATCCCTATATCAAGAGCGCGGAGGTATTCTGGTGCCCCCTCACCGGCCCGGCCCCGATTGACTTCGTGACCGCGCCGGACCAGCCGTGGGAGTGGACCTGGTGGGTCAACCTGAGCGCGAACGCCTGGGGGTACTTCGGGTACTGGTCCGTGATCAACGGCACGACGACGTACATCCCCGGGCGCTCGTACGCCCGTATAGACAAGCCGGCGGAGCGGTGCGCGTTTATCGACGTTGCCTACCCCAGTCCGGACGGCGAGGAGGGCTGGGGCTACTACCAGTTCACCAGCCAGAGCGCCTGGGACTACAACCCGCAGAATCCGGAGGACTTCTGGACCGGCATCGTGGGGCGCGCCTCCAAGCGGCATAACGGCCGCGTTAACGTCATCTTCGCCGACGGTCATGTCAAGAGCGTGGCGATCTCCAGCATCACGAAGCCGGTGCCCTACAGCAACGACTTCTGGGGCGATGTGTGGCAGGACAACTGAGGGGAAAAAAGAGCGTGACGAACGCAGCCTCAAGTAACGAAGCGCGAGCGGTCCCCCCGTGGGTCTTCTGGGCGGTGATCGCCGTCGTGGTGCTGGTTGTGTCGGTGATCGGTGCCCGGGTGCTCCTGGGACCTAACCCGACCCGGCGCGATACGGGCTATCGCCCGAAGTTCCCCCCACCGCCGCCCCCTCCCCCGCCCGCGGGCGGCGCGCAGCCGGGAACGCCGTAGCCGCGCGCGGTCAACAGCGGCCAACAACAGAAAAAGAGCATGGACCTGCTGCCGCAGGCCCATGCTCTTTTTTCAGGCACTCCCGGGTTCTACGGCCGGTCCGGGCGGAGGCGAACCTGAAGGGTGGAGTAGCCGTCGATCTCAAAGTGCTCCACGCGCAGGGTGTGTAGAGTACCCGGGGGGCCGGTGAGGGTCACCTTCCGCGAGTACGGGGTCGGTCCCTGATACTTCCAGGCGTCGGTCAGCACCGGCTTGCCGTCCAGCGTGACCCGGCAGCCGTCATCGGTCGTGATTTCGAGCACGTAGTCGCCCGGCGGGGCAGTGAACGTCCCCTCAGCGACGGTCGCGAACCGGTCTGCCGGGACGCCCGCCTTTGGAGCGCCGCCCCACGCATACGACAGATCCCCCTGCCGCGTCTCTTCGGCTAGGGGCGTACCCGCAATCAATGCGGCGAAGGGTTCGGCCTTTGTACGCGGGTCCGTGTCGTCGTCCCAGCGGAACCAGCGCACCTTCCAGTCAATCGGCAGGCGGAATTCGGAAAAGCCGAACGCGACGGGCTTTCCGGCCGTGGTGACGATGCCGCGATAGTCCGTGGTCGCGGCCCCGACATACTCCAGTTCCACGCGCACATCCACCGCGCCGGCCGCGCCCCCGTCCGGTGACGCAAAGGTTGCCGTTACCTCGCCCGGGACCGCGCCTGAGGTTGCCGACAGGGTGACGCCGGGCGACAGGCTCTTCACCTTCCACGTTCCCTTTGGTCCCAGGATGTCGAAGCGGCGCATATTGCCCGTCTCCTTCCCGGTGCCCTGCGCCCAGAGGATCGGGCGGCGGAAGTCGTACGGTCCCCACTCGTCCACCAGGATGTAGCGGCGCCCGCGCAGCGCGTCCGGCGGCAGGAACGGCTTCTGACCGTCCTTCAGCGGCGCGACAAGCGGCTTCCCCTGTACCCGGAACGGGTCCCAGGCCGCGCTCCGGAAGGTCGCCAGATAGGCCGCCGTGCTCAGCGCGTCCGGAATCACGCCGGCGCTGGGGGTGAGGGGACGCAGCACCGGAGCCGCCGCCGTGTCTCCCCGCTCGGCCATGACCAGCCCCGGGGTGTCCCCCGTCAGCTTCAGGCGCATGCCCGTTTCGCGGAAAGTGTTGTTCTCCGCCACGCGGACGCCCGACGTATCCCGCACGTCCAACGCGACATCGACGTCCTGAAAGCTGTTCCCGCGCACCGCGTAGTCCCGGCTGCGGGTGTCCCGGTGCTTCGGGTAGCCCCAATTCGGGTCGGGCGCGCTCTTGTTGCTCCACAGGCGAACCGCCGTCCGGTCGCCGAGGAAGCGGTTATCGGCGATCAGGTTGTCCTGCCCGTGCTCGATAGCGATGGCCTCGGCGTTCCAGCCAAACGTATTACCGGTGATCTTCGTGTCGTAGGAGTAGCCGCCCCAGACGCCGTGCCAGCACTCCAGGAGCAGGTTGCTCGCGAAGACATTGCGCGAGAATGTCGCCTCGATGCCATTGGTGGGCGCGTGGGAGAAGTCGTTGGCAAAGAGCACGTTGTCGTTGCAGCCGCCCTTGCCGGTGTCCATCGTGGTCTGCCCGGCCCACAGGAAGAAGCCGTCGCCCCCGTGCGTCACCGAGTTGTAGGCGAATGTGTTCCGGTGGCACTGCTCGAAGACCAGGATGCCCGCCGAGTCCTGCCCCCGGTTGTACACGCCGTGGGAGTAGCCGCGCACGCACCAGTCGATCTTGTTGTGCAGCACGCGGTTGTCGGAGGAGCGGTACAGACCGACGCCGATTGCCGACAGGAACGAGAAGTCGTTATTGTAGGCGAGGCCCCGGTTCGAGCGCGACACCATCAGGCCACACTGCCCGCCCGTGATGCGGCACCCACGCACCAGGAAGCCGTCACAGCTGTCCAGGTAAATACCGGCCCCGAAGCGCAGCCACTCCCCCTTCTCGTTCTGGTGGAAGCTCATCCAGTCCGAAAGGTCCTCGCGCTCGCGCGTGGACTTCAGCCGCTGCTTCCAGTTGTAGGAGAAGTCGCAGTCGATCAGTTTGAGGCCGGGGGCGTTCTTCGCCAGCAGGCCGACCTTGTAGCCGTGAACCCGGGCGTTCTTGATCGTGATGTTCTTGCCGCGCACCAGGATGCCGGTCCCCTTGCGGGCGTCCGGTTCGGCAGTGTCGGGCGTGCCCCGCAGGGTCAGCCCGTTGAAGTCAACGGTGATACCGTCGCCCTCGACCACCACGGCGGCGCCGGAGCCATCCTCCCGGGTGTCCGGCGCCAGCACCGTCTCCCTGCGGAGCGTGCGGGAGGTCGTGATGCGGTCCCCAGCGCGGAGCGGAACAGCCTGCCGCAACGCCGCCGTTTTCGCCGGGGCCGACGCCACCGTGACGACAGCGGAAAGGGCAGGCGGCAGGGACGGAGGAGGGGGAAAGTAACTTGGCATAACGAATACCGGTTCGCCAAATGTCTGCCAAAACCCTCCGAATCTACTCGTAGCGCAGGGCGTTGATGGGGTCGAGTTTCGAGGCGCGGACCGCAGGATAGATGCCGAAGAACATGCCCACGCCCACCGCAAATCCGAAGCCGAGCATCGCCGCCCACAGCGGGACGTAGGTGGGCAGACTGTCCTTCGCAACCGCCCCGATGGCCTTGGAGACCCCGTAGCCGAACCCGACACCCAGCAGGCCGCCCACCCCGGAGACGGTCATCGCCTCGGTGACGAACTGGAGCAGGATGTCGTTGCGCTTGGCGCCTACGGCCTTGCGGATGCCGATCTCACGGGTGCGCTCGGTGACCGACACCAGCATGATGTTCATGATGCCGATGCCACCCACCAGCAGCGATAGGCCGCCTACCCCACCGAGGATGAGCTGGAAGATCAGCAGCACCGAGTCAAGCCGCTTGAGCAGGCCCTCCTGGGTGTCCACGATGAAATCCTGGGCGTTGTCCGGGTGGCGCTGCTTCAGGAGCGCGAACATCTGGTCCGCCGCCTCCTCCGCGCCTCCCGCCTTAATCGCCGTGGCGGAGATGCCGGCCAGGCGGTCCGACCCTGTAAGCCGCTTCTGCACGGTGTTCAAGGGCAGAATAATCTGCTCGTCCGGGTTCTGGCCGAAGCCCTCGTTCCCCTTGCGCTTGAGCAGACCGACCACCGTAAGCGGAACGCGGTTGCCGGAGACCTGAGCGACGATGGTCTGCCCCAGAGGATCCTCGGTCTCGCCGAAGAGCTCCGTGCGGACCTTATCGCCGATTACCGCGACCTTCGCCCACGTATCCAGGTCGCCGGCCTCGATAAAGCGGCCCCGCTCCAACTCGATCACGGCCACCTCGCGGTAGTTCGCCGCGACCCCCACCACGCTGGCGTTGTAGGTCTTCTTCCCGCGCGCCACCTGGCCGCTGGTCTCCAGGCGTGGGGAGAGGTTCTGGAGCAGAGTCGCCCGGCGCTCCAGGTCCTCGACATCCTCCATCTTCAGCCCCTCGAAGCTGCCGCCGCGGCGCGTTTCGCGCTTGGGCGCATAGAAGGCGAAGACGATCTCCGATCCGCTCTCCCGGAACTCCTTGATGACGCGCTGGCGCGCCCCCTGGATGATCGAGATCATGATGATGACCGCGCCGACACCGATGATGACGCCGAGCATGGTCAGCAGCGAGCGGAGTTTGTTCGCCCGCAGGGCGTTGAAGGCCACACGCAGTGATTCGAAGAAGTTCACAGCGATTAAGACCACTACCGCACGGGATAAGTTACACGGGGCACAAGAATATTCGCAGCCCGGGGCGGGGCCTTAAGGCCCCGCCCCGGGTCGCCTTGACAGTGCTTTTCGCCCGTCCGTATACTGAATGAAGCGGAGGGCGCACCGGGGCGCCCGCGGCGGAGGCGCCGCTCGGTCCGGTCCCTGTAGTCTTTCAGGTTCGTTATCGAGGCAGCCTTGTCCATCTCGCTCCGCAAGTTCCTTCTGGGAAAGCCGCTCGCCACCTCCCAGGCCATCCATACCCGGCTCCCGAAGCGCCTTGCGCTTGCGGTCTTCTCCTCCGACGCGCTCTCCTCCACGGCGTACGCCACCGAAGAGATTCTGCGCGTGCTGATGGTCTTCTCCGTGGCGGGCGCGGCGAGCCCGGCGCTCGGCCTCGCCTGGCCCATCGCGCTGGCGATCGGCGCCCTGCTGGTCATCGTGGCGCTCTCCTACCGCCAGACCATCTTCGCCTACCCGAACGGCGCGAGCGCCTACCTGGTCTCCAAGGACAACCTCGGCACCACCGCCTCCCTGGTGGCGGCGGCATCACTGCTGATGGACTACATCCTGACCGTCTCCGTGTCCGTCTCGGCGGGCATCGCGGCGGTAATCTCGGCGCTCCCCGGCCTGCAGCCGTTCGTGGTGCCGCTCTGCCTCCTGGCGATCGCCTTCATCACGGTTGCCAACCTGCGTGGCACAAAGGAGAGCGGCGCCGTGTTCGCGGTGCCCACCTACGGGTTCGTCTTCTCGATGCTCCTGATGATCGGGGTCGGGCTCTTTAAACTACTGACCTCCGGGGTGCCGCCCGCCCCGGAGACGGCGGTATCGGTAGCCCAGGCGTCGGAAGAACTGATGAAGAAGAACGGGATGACCGCACTCGGCGCGGTGACCCCGTTTGTGATCCTGCGGGCGTTCACGTCGGGCTGCACCGCCCTGACCGGCATCGAGGCGATCTCGGACGGTATCCCGGCGTTCAAGAAGCCGGAGGCGCGCAACGCCGCGGTCACCCTGGTTATCATGGTGGCGATCCTGACCACGATGTTTTTGGGGATGACCTATCTGGCCCGCGCCTTCTACGTGCCGGCGATCCCGGAGACCATGCGAGGGTACGAGACGGTCATCTCCCAGATCGGCAAGCGCGTCTTCACCGGCGGCTTCTCCTGGTACTACTGGGTCCTGATGCTGTTCTCGGCGACCATCCTGATCGTCGCTGCCAACACTGCCTACCAGGACTTCCCACGCCTGGCGTCGCTGCTGGCGCGGGACAGCTTCCTGCCGCGGCAACTCGGCGACCTGGGCGACCGTCTGGTCTTCAACAACGGCATCCTGGTGCTGGCAGTCTTCGCGGCCGGGCTGGTGGTGGCGTTCAGCGGGTCGGTCTCCTCGCTGCTGCCGCTGTATGCGGTCGGCGTCTTCACCTCGTTCACGCTGTCGCAGGCGTCAATGGTGCGTAAGTGGCTGCGGGACCGCGGGCCGGGGTGGCAGGTGTCCATGCTGATGAACCTCGCCGGCGCCCTGGCAACCGGCGTCGTCCTGGTGGTCATCGCCATCACGAAGTTCAATGCGGGCGAGCCGATCACATGGCTGCCCCGCCTGCCGTTCGGCGAGGCGGAGGACGGGACACCGGGGACCGTCCTCCACTACGGCGCGTGGCTGGTGATTGCGCTCGTGCCGTTGCTGGTGTGCATGTTCCACAAGATTCGCGGGCACTACCAGGATGTCGCACGCTACCTGCGCAGCGCCGAGTTCCCCCGCCTGTCCGCCGCGGGCCGCCTGCACCATACGGTGCTGGTCCTGGTCCCGGGGCTGCACCGGGGCATCTTCCCGGCGCTGGAGTACGCCCAGTCGCTCTCACGGGAGGCGCGCGCCGTACACATTGAGGTCGATCCCACCAACACCCCCACCCTGAAGGAGTTGTGGGAGCAGTACGTCGAGGACATGCCGCTGGTAATCCTGGAATCGCCCTACCGGAATCTGCGCGAACCGATTGTGGAGTATGTCGAGCAGGTGCAGGAGGAGCGCGACGACGACGAGGTGACCATCGTGATTCCGGAGTTGGTGGCGACGCGGCGCTGGTGGCACCCCCTGCTGCACAACTCGTCCGCCAACGCGATCCGGCGCGCGCTGGGCGCCCGCCCGGGCGTCGTGGTGACGTCCTTCCGCTACTTCGCGGACGAAGAGGAGATCGCCCCACACCGGAAGGCGGCCCAGCCATGATCGTGGAGATACGCGATGAGGTCGTGTCGCTCTCGGGCACGCTGCGGCAGAACCACTGGCAGACTCTGGAGTCGGCCATCCTCATCCGCCTGCGCCAGCACCCGAGCGGCATCGTGCTGGACTGCAGCCGCCTCGACTCCATCACCGAGGAGGGCGCCCGCACCTTCGCCGAGGCGCTGGACCACTTTGAAGGGCGTGTCCCCCCGGCCCGCCTTGTGTTCGCCGCGATTCCTCCCGCCGTCCTAAAGGTACTCCGGCGCGTACCGGACCTGGGTTCGCGCCTGCCCGTGGCGGAGACGGTGGAAGCGGCGCGCGTCAGCCTGGGCCTCTCCCCCGTGCCGCCGAGCCGGGCGGGCGCGGGCGGGGATGTGGTGATCGGACTCCTCGGCACCCGCGCCGACGAGCACGCGGTGGCCCTGGGCCTGCGCCTGGCGTCCACCTCGCGCCCGGAAGAGCCCCGGGACGGGATAAGCGGGGCGCCGCCTCGGGTTCACCTTGCGTACCTGCTGGCGGTCCCGCGCGACCGTCCCCTGCTGTCGGCGATGGGGGCGGAGGAGGAGGCCGCAATCCGCAACCTCCGGCGCTTCGAGGAGGCCGCCCGTCGCCGGCGCCTGACTCCCCTGGCCCGCCTGGAGCGGACCCGTAACCCCGCCGACCGCTTGGTGGGCATCGGGCGCGACTTCCGCGCCTCCTGCATCGTCCTCTCCGTGGAGCAGAGCGCGCCGCTGGAAACGCTGGACCTGGTGGAGCGGGTGGTGAACACCGCCACCTGCGATGTACTGGTCAACCGCCTGTCCGCGAACGCCACGTTCACCGCTGAGCCCGAAACGGCGCCCGACAGCAACGTCAGCGCCGACCGCGAGACGGACGATCAGGATGCGGAAGCCAGCAGCACCGGGGAAGGAGACACCTGATGGAGACGCTCTTCCCGATCTTTGCGCGCATCGACCCCACTCACCCCGAAGAGTACGTCCCGATCTTCCTGGTGGTCGCCTTCGGCATTGCCGGGGCGTTCTTCCTGCTCCGTGTGATCTTCGCCGGGCACCACGAGCGCACTGCCGCCCTCCCGGCCAAGACCTTTTCCAGTGTGGTGGTGCCCACCTGCGACAGCCTCCCGGTGGAGACGCTTCTGACCGAGGCGCTCCCGGTCGCCTGCTCGCTCACCGCAGCCAGGCCGGGTGCGCGGGTCGTCGTCACCTACTCCATCGCGGTGCCGCGCGCCCTGCCGCCGGACGCCCCCATGCCCGAGGAGGAGGAGGCTGCCCGCGCCCTCCTTGAACGCGCTGCAAAGGTGGGGCGTGCCTACGGCGTACCGGTGGCCACTGAGGTGCGCAAAGGGCGGAAGTTCGTTGACGACACGCTGAAGGCGGCGAACGAGCACCGGGCCGACCTGGTAGTCCTGGTGTCGGCGCCGCCCCCGGCGGGCGTTGCCGAAGACCCGGTCCTCGGCGCGGAGGATATCACCGGCGACGGGCGCCCCGAAACGCTCTCCAGCGCCCTGCTGCGTCGCCTCACCTGTGAGGTGGTCGTGATTCGGCACAACTCGCCCTCCGGCGGCGGCGCCCCGTCCCCGATTGACAGCGGGCGCCGCCCCTCGCTATAATGGCCGCGGAACCGATCCCTCACCCACGACTACTGGAAGCTCCTGCCGCCATGCGCATCCGCACGCAACTCCGCCCCTCTCCAGCTTCCCCGGTGCCCCCCCGGCACCTTGCGCCTGCTCCCGCCACGGTCCGCTGCCTGACAGCGCTCCTCGCCGTGGTGGCGTGCGCCCCGGTCACCGCGGTCACTCCGGTATACGCCCGGCAGAGCAGTGACGGCGGCGGGGGCGGCATTCTGCCCAAGGGTCCGCTTCCGGTCCGCAACCCGGAGCCCACCAACACGCCATTCCTGCTGCCGACACCGGTGGACGCCTCGGTGCTCGGCCGGGAGAAGTCGCGAGCGGAACTCAATCTCGATGTGCCCAACCACCTGCTCGTTGTCCCTCAGATCGGCTATACCACCGACTTCGAGGAGCAGCGCCTGTACCTGAACTACGCTAGGGGGCTGGGCGGGGGTCAGGAGCTGGGCATCCGCCTTCCGTACATCTGGCGTAACGGCGGCCGGATGGACTGGTTCATCGACTGGTGGCACAAGTCGTTCCGAATGGGCGGCGGCGGCAGGGAGCTCCTGCCCCGCCAGCGCACCGTCTTCGTCGTGCGCGACGTTTCGGGCAACGTGGTGATTCAGGACTCCCGGGCTAGGGAGGGGTTGGGCGACGTTGTGCTGGAATACCGGCGCTCCCTGACCGGCAACGGCACGGAGAGTCTGACCGGAGACGACCCGCGCCGAATCGCCGCCTCCGCGCGCGCCCTGCTCAAGCTGCCCACCGGAGACAGCGACTATCTCTTCGGCTCGGGCGCGACCGACTTCGGGCTCGGCATCGCTGTGTCCGCACGCCCGGCGCGCCGGATCGCCGTTCACGGCAACCTCAGCCACGTTTGGGCGGGGCGCTCCAACAACGAGAACTTTGACCACCGATCCACCTTTGTCCACAGTGTCCTCTCGATCGAGTGGATGATGGACGGACGGACCTCCTTTGTCGTCCAGACCGACGACAACCCGGCGCCCCACCGCACCGGGTACTACTACACGGACCGCGCGCGCCGCTCCTTCACGTTCGGGTTCTGGCGAACGCTGAAGCCGGGCGCCATGGCGTACCTCAGCCTGGGCGAGAATGACTTTGGATTCGTGGCCAAACAGGCGCCCGACGTCACCCTCTCCGCAGGAACGCGCTTCCTCTTCTGAGGCCCCTCACCTCCGCCCGAAAAAATTCCACGGAACCGGGCCGCCTTATCGGGTATCCTTACAGACGAGTCTGTCACGCTCTGCACCACCTACCACCGCTCCCCGCAAATATCTCGGAAAAAGAAAACAGCGTGGAAATGCGGTTTCGAGGCAATCGACCTCGGGTAAATGACTAAGCAGACATCATGGCAGGCAGTCATCTGTGCCGGGAATCTTGTCCCTGCGGAGGATAAGGAGAGGCGATCATTGACGATTAACCCCGTGGCGAGCACTGTCCTCATCATCTTCTTTCTGGTACTTTCGGTTCTCCTGGTGGCGCTGCTCGCGGTACTCGTCTCTGTCCTGCTTCGGCTGAACGCCCGAGTGGAAGAGATGACGACCCGCGTCGACCCCCTGCTGACCCGTGCCGAAAGCTTGCTCACGGAAACGAATCAGCGACTGTCCACGATCGGCGAGAAGGCCGAGACCATTTTGACCCAGGGAGAGGCGGTAGCGCACACGGTCCATGACAAAGTGGACCGCACGACGACAGCCGTGACCCGGGCGATCAACGCCCCGCTCATCAGCGTCAACTCCGTGGCCGCCGGACTCTCTGCCGGCTGGAGCGCATTTTCCGCCCTGCAGACCCGCCGGCGCCACTCGCGGCAGGCGGAAACGGTCCGACGGGAACCTGCCATCGCGACCGAAACACTTCGCGAGACGAAGGTTCTTCCAACCGTTGCCCCTGAGAGTGAAGGCGTGAGGGAGGAGGCGGGCGCCCGCAACCACACGCGCTCCTACACCGATACCTCGCGCGGCAGACAATCAGGGCGGACCGAAGAGCCGCTCGTGGAAGCGCGGATAACCGCCGGTTCTAGATCTTGAGAGAGGGATATTACTAGATGTCAGACCAAAAAGGCGATTTCCTGGTGGGATTGTTGATTGGCAGCGCTCTGGGCGCCGCACTCGCGCTCCTGTACGCCCCGCAGAGCGGGGAAGAGACGCGCGACACGCTGCGGAAGAAGGGCGCGGAGCTGAAGGACTCGGCCACGGATCTCTACGGCCAGGTCAAGGAGCAGACCACCCATGTCGCCAGCCAGGTAAAGGACTCCACCACGAACCTGGCCTCGACGGTCAAGGGGTCCGCCTCCCAGGTGGCCGCACGCGTGGGCGAGACCGTAGGCAGGGTAAAAGAGGACGTTAGCGAGGGAGTCGCGCAGGTGCGCACCGCGGCCACGGCCGAGGCCACGACCTTGCGCGAGACCGCTCGCGAGGAGCTGGAAAAGGTGCGCCAGGCTACTGGCCGCGCGTCCGCAACGGACCCCACTCCGGAAGCGCCGGCCGCCTGACCTGAGAACGTACAAGAGCGTAAAACGAGCGAGAGCGTAAAGCGTAACCAGGGCGAAATCTACCAACGGAGAGGATTCGGTAAGGCAAGCGGCTCCATCGACGGAGCCAGTGTACTCGTGTGCTGAAGGAGAAAGGAACGCATAATGGCCAACGATAAGCCCGGACCCCAGCCCGGCTCGGAGGGCGCTCGCCGCATCGCGGAAGCGCACCGCGGGTCGCATGAGCATGATAAAGAGGGCGGCTTCGCCGCTAACCCGGCGCTCGCCCGTGAGGCGGGACGCAAGGGCGGCGAGATCGTCAAGCAGCGATATGGAGCCTCCTTCTATCAGGAGATCGGCCGCAAGGGCGGCGAGACCGTGAAGCGCTCGCGCGGCACGGAGTTCTACGCCGAGATCGGTCGCAAGGGCGGAGAGATGCGCGGTGTCCGCGCGGCGGAAGCCCGCTCCAAGCAGCCCCCGGCGCCGCCCCAGCCGCCGCGCAAGCGGGGGCGCCCTCGGAAGAACCCGCTGCCCCCCACCGAATAGGCGGCAGCACACAACCAGAGCGCCACAGGCGCGGAACGAGAATGGGCAGGCCACATGGCCTGCCCATCGTTCGTTTGTGGTCATGCGTGTCCTCTCGCACGCAGAGCGAGGTGGAGCCGCAAAACGAAAGCCCCGGCTATAACTATAAAGTTTATGGCCGGGGCTTCTCAGGGATTCTGGCACCGTGCTATCTTCCCGGGCAGTTACCTGCCAAGTATTGTCGCCGCAGCAGCGTTTCACGACCGTGTTCGGGATGGGAACGGGTGGGACCACTGCGCCAAAGGCACCAGAAAGCGTTATATCTTTAGAATCGTATTGCGTTAGTCTGTCTGGATCTGCTGAGCAAGCGTTCTCTTCTTTGCAGCGTTTTGAACACTGGCGGGGGAATCGGTTGATATCCCTCGGTAGTGAAGATTTAGTATCAAGCCCTCGGTCGATGGGTACCGCTTAGCTGAACACATTGCTGTGCGTACACTTGCGGCCCCTTAGCGGAGTGGTCTACTCCAGACCTTACCCGGTTAACCCGGTGGGAGGTCTTATCTTGGGGTG
>Ga0065721_10003865_pt1 | contig 62717 bp, 63 predicted proteins | sample Mesricmetagenome_FD_59108 | JGI IMG/M metagenome (GOLD analysis project Ga0065721, IMG submission 59108) | Mesophilic microbial community from rice straw/compost enrichment Sample: eDNA_1 v2 (version 2) | ecosystem: Engineered > Solid waste > Grass > Composting > Bioreactor | place: USA: Davis... | reverse complement strand
CGGGGCGGTGGCGAGAACCTGTCGGCGGTTTCGGTCGTAAGCAACGTCATGCAGTCATCTAGTCCGTTCAATGTGGCGCCGGGCGGGCGTGTGCGCTCATTAGCCTATCGGGGACCGGAGCGGTATCGCTTTTGGGTCACGCTTTCTCTCCACCTGTTAGGAAAGCTTCCGTCGCCTGCCGGACGGAAGTGTCACATCTCGCCCTTGAACTTGCGGCCGAAACCGCGATGATCGCCGCTTCCTCACGCAGCCCATTGGAGTCGCAATGTCCACGAAATTCGAGATCGCCTTCGCTTCTGCCGCCAAGCTTGACGGTGGCCTCGCCATCCAGCTGAAGCTTAAGGGTGACGGGCCGGCCGCCGGTTCCGCCGAAGTCGATCCTGCGGGCGTCGTTGCGCGCGCTTCAGAAATTGCCAAGTTTACCGGCAAGTCCATGGGCGTTCTCGACATCATCGCGCCGCAGGGTTCGGTCGCCGACCGGCTGGTCGTGCTGGGGCTTGGAAAGGCGGATTCGCTGACGGCTTACGACTGGATCAAGGCAGGCGGCGCCGCTGCCGGTGCCGTGAAGACCATGACGAAGGTGACGGTGTTCCTCGACGCGCCGGGTGTGACGGTGGGCGGCGCGGAGGCGGCTGACTTTGCACTCGGCATGCTGCTGCGCGCCTACAGCTTCGATTCCTACAAGACGAAGAAGAAGGACGACGAGGACAAGGTGCCGCAGACGGTATCCGTTACCATTGTCACCGCCGCTCATGAGGCCGCCGCCAAAGCGTTTTCAGGTGCCGAAGCGGTGGCTGGCGGCGTGACGCTGGCGCGCGAACTCGTCAACCTGCCGCCAAACGTGCTCGGGCCGGTCGAATTTGCCGACAAGGCAAAGCAGCTTGAGAAGCTGGGCGTCGAGGTGGAGGTCCTGACCGAGGCCGAGATGAAGGAACTCGGCATGGGCGCGCTTCTGGGCGTGGCGCAGGGTTCGGTCCGGCCGCCGCGGCTTGCGATCATGCAGTGGAAGGGCGGCAAGGCCGGCGAAGCTCCGCTCGCCTTCATCGGCAAGGGCGTGACCTTCGACACCGGCGGCATCTCCATCAAGCCGGGCGCCAGCATGGAAGACATGAAGGGCGACATGGGTGGCGCCGCCGCCGTGACCGGCCTGATGCACACGCTGGCGGCCCGCAAGGCAAAGGTCAATGTTGTTGGTATCATCGGGCTTGTCGAGAACATGCCTGATGGCAATGCTCAGCGCCCGGGCGATATCGTCACCTCCATGTCCGGCCAGACGATCGAGATCATCAACACCGATGCCGAAGGCCGCCTCTTGCTCTGCGACGCGCTCTGGTATTGCAACGATCGCTTCAAGCCGCGTTTCATGGTCAATCTTGCGACGCTGACGGGCGCAATCATGGTGGCACTTGGCAACGTGCATGCTGGGCTGTTTTCCAACAACGACGCACTGTCGGCCGAACTGACAGGCGCCGGCGAGGCAACCGGAGAGAAGCTGTGGCGCATGCCGCTCGGCAAGGACTACGACAAGATGATCGATTCCAAGTTCGCCGATATGAAGAACACCGGCGGCCGTTATGCGGGCTCGATCACCGCGGCGCAGTTCCTCAAGCGCTTCGTCGGCGAAACGCCATGGGCGCATCTCGACATTGCCGGGACGGCGATGAATTCGCCCTCCAACGAGATCAACCAGTCCTGGGGCTCCGGCTTCGGCGTGCGGCTGCTGGACGAGTTGGTGCGCGCCCACTATGAGAGCGAATGACTGAAATCCTCTTCTACCACCTGACCGAATCCAAGCTGGAAGACGCACTGCCGGCGCTCCTGGAAAAGAGCGTCGAGCGCGGCTGGAAGGTCGTGGTGCAAACGAGCACGGAGGCGCGCCGGGATTTTCTCGACGCGCATCTCTGGACTTTTCGGGAGGACAGCTTCCTGCCGCACGGTACCGACGAGGCACCAATGTCGGAAGCGCAGCCGGTGCTGCTGACGGCGGCGGGCGACAATCCGAACGCGGCGAGCGTCCGTTTCCTGGTCGACGGTGCGGAGCCGCCGCCGCTGGATGGCTATGAGCGGATCGTCTTCATGTTCGACGGTTACGATACAGTCCAGTTGGAGGGTGCCCGCGCCCAGTGGAAGCGGCTGAAGGCCGAAGGCCACACCCTGACCTACTGGCAGCAGACGGAAGAAGGTCGCTGGGTGAAAAAGGCCTGACAGGCCTTCCTCCGGTGTTCAGGGCTGCATGATCGTCTGGCGCAGGAAGCTGTAGCCCATCGCGGCGCGTGCAGCCTGCTCGCCGGAATCACCCGCACCGCCGTGGCCGCCCGATCCATATTCATGGAACAGCGGCTGGTGGCCCTGGTCGATCAACCGCTTGGCGAAGCGGCGGGCATGCGACGGGTGCACCCGGTCGTCGTTGGACGAGCTCTCCACATAGACCGGCGGGTAGCTGGCCTCGCTCCCTGGTTTCACCTGGTGAAGCGGCGAATAACCCAGCATGTATTCGAGATCGGAAGGATCGTCCGGATTGCCGTATTCATCCATCCAGGCGCGACCGGCCGGGAAGACGTGAAAGCGGGACATGTCAATCACCGGAACGCGGGTCCAGACGGCACCGAAATCCTGCGGATAACGCGTCAGCATCACGGCGGTCAGCAGGCCGCCATTGCTGCCGCCCGTGCAGGCGATGCGCGACGGCTTGGTATAACCGCGTTTCACCAGATCGCGCGCCACGGCAACAAAATCCTCGAATGCCTTGTGGCGTTGGTGGCCCTTTGCCGCATAATGCCAGTCCGGCCCAAGCTCACCGCCGCCGCGGATATAGGCTTGCACGTAGGCGCCGCCCTTTTCGAGCCAGAGGCCGTTATTGCCTGAATAATAAGGCGCAAGCGGTGAGGCGAAGCCGCCGTAACCATACATGAGCACCGGAAGCTCGCCCTTCGTCCAGGTCTTCGGCAGGACGATGTGGTAAGGCACCTTGGTGCCATCCTCCGACGTCGCCTCCAGGAGTTCCGACGTCATTCCTTCGGGATCAAAATAGGCAGGCGCGGTGCCGGTGTGCGTGAGCTCCGGTTGCCGGTCGTGGTCTCGCAGGTCCAGGCGGTAGGTGCTGTAGGGCAGGAGGAAGCCTTGGCCGATCACCGTCAGGATCTCCTCGCCAAGCGTGAGATCGGCGTCGAGCAGGCGGAAGCTCACCGTTTGCAGTTCCGGCGGCAGCGGCAGTTGTTGCGGTTCTGCGCCGGGCTTCGTCAAGTCGAGCAGGAAGACCTGCGGCACCATGCGGTCGCTGACGATGAAGATCGCCCAGGTTTTCAGAAGCGAAAACTGTGCGATCGACTGCCCATCCTTGGGAGCAAACAGGATGCGCGGTTCACTCAGCTGTTCTTCGGCAAAGGGTGTGATCGGTTGGAGGACCAGGCTGCCCACCGGGAACCGTTCCGCCGTCTTTGCCCGCCACAGGATATGGCTGTGGTTGATGGAGTAGTCGATTTCGACCGGCAGATCGAGGCGGCGGATCTTGCCATTGGCGTCGCGCAGGTGGGCGCTGGCCTTGCCGATCTCGTGGCCGATCGAGAAGACCTCGATCGGTCGCTCGTTCTCCTTGCCGCCCCAGAACAAGGGACTGATGGAAAAGGCCGAGCCGTAAACATCGTCCTTGCCAGCGGCGAAATAGATCTCGGCGTCTTGGGGTTTCTGCCCGCGCTTGAGGCGGCGGCCCACCCGCGGCCAGCCGGAGCGGGTGGCAGACTCCTCGTCGATCGAGCCGAAATAGGCGATCTCGTCACGGCTAAGCCAGCTTGCATGCGAGCGTGCCACCGGCGTGTCAAAGCCACCTTCGACAAATGCTTTTCTTTCGGTGTCGAACTCCACCAGCCGCAGCAGGTCGGACCCGCCATCGGAAAGGACCAGCAGCACGCGCGTCGGCTCGAAGGGGCAGGTGATGGCACCTGAATAGATCCAGCGTTTGCCCTCAGCCTGGCAGTAGGCGTCAAGATCCAGCACCGTTTCCCAAGGGGCATCCGACCGTGGCTCCAGGCCGGCGGGCAGGCGTCGCCAGATGCCGAGCGGGTTATCCTTGGTGCGGTGATAGTCGAACAACCAGGGACCACGGCGCGAAGGGACGATCAGCCGGTCCTCCCGCTCGATCATCGACTTGATGCGGTCCCGGTCCTGTTCGAACTCCGGCGTCTTCAGTTTCTGGTCGGATGCTTCGTTGAGTTGCGCCACGAATGACAGGGTGTTCGGGTCGGTGTCGTTTTCCAGAAACAGGTCCATGGCAGAGGTCTTTCGAATGCGGGGAAGGGGTGTCGCTCAGGCAAGATCGGTAACGGCGAAGTCGTTGCCGACGTAAAGCAGCGGCTGGCCGGCTGCCTTGGCGCCGGCATAAACAAAGCAGTCGCCGAAGTTGAGCTTGGCCGGGTGGCGGCCCTTGCCGTAGCGGGAGAAGGCATCGATGGCGGCAAGTGCCGTCTCGCGTGTCGCCGGAAGAACCTCTACCCGAAGCTCCGCCAGGAAATCCTCAAGCAGGTCGACGGCTTCCCTGACGTCAATCTTGCGTCGGCTTGCGAGAACGCAGGCCGTTTCAAACATCACAGCCGGCGCCGTACTGAAGCTTTGGCGGGACGTCTCGATAGCGGTGGCGATGCGGTCATAGTCAGGGCCGCCGACGAAGTATTCGACGATCGCGGAGGTATCAAGGAACATTAAATCTCCCACATTTCATCGAGGAACTTCTTCTCGTCGAAATCAGGATTGGGCGTCCCCATGGACTTGTAGCGGTCCTGCAAAGCCTTCAGCCGCTCGGCAAGCGGCTTTTCCGGTTCTTCTGCGGGCTTGGCAGTTTCGACGACCTTTTCCAGCGCCTGGCGGATGGCGTCCGTCTTGGTGGGGGCGTTCAGGATCTGGCGGGCCTGCTCGGCGAGTTGGTTCACCCGCTCGTCACGGACATACAGGGGCATGGCGGCACCTTGTGAATATACATCGAAGGTAGTGTATATTCACAAGCGCTACAAGCTTGGCCGGTAACTCAGCTGGCCATCGCCTCTTCGTATTCGGCGGACAGCATCAACCATTCTTCTTCGGCGGCCGAGAGCTTGGCGGCCGCTTCGCCACGCTCCTTGGCCTTGGTTGCGGCCTTGGCCGGTGCCTTCTCATAAAGCAGAGGGTCTGCAAGCTCTTTATCAAGAAGCTGAATCTGCTTCTCCAGCTTTGCCGTTAGCGCCTCGATTTCGTTGATCTTTTTCTTGAGCGGCGCAAGCGAGGCGCGCTTTTCAGCATTCGCCTTGCGCTGTTCGGCCTTGTTGGCTGGCTCGTCCGAAGACGTCGCCGGCTTCTCATCCTTCTTGCGGCCTGCAGCGACGATCAGGTCGCGATATTCCTCAAGGTCGCCTTCGAACGGCTTCACCGTGCCTTCGTTGACGAGCCACAGCCGGTCGACGGTCGCCTCGATCAGGTGGCGGTCGTGGGAGATGAGGATGACGGCGCCGTCATAGTCGTTCAACGCCTCGATCAAGGCGCGACGGCTGTCGATGTCGAGGTGGTTGGTCGGTTCGTCGAGGATCAGCAGGTTCGGCGCGTGGAAGGCGGCAAGGCCCATCAGCAGGCGTGCCTTCTCGCCGCCGGAAAGATCCTTGGCGGCGGTCGCCATCTTTTCGGTCGCCAGCCCCATCTGCGCGACACGGGCACGCACCTTGGCTTCCGGCGCATCCGGCATCAGCCGGCGGACGTGATCGACCGGCGAGGCATCGGGAATAAGATCGTCAAGCTGGTGCTGCGCGAAAAAGCCGATCGACAGCGACGGCGCGAGCCGCATCTCGCCGCCGTCGAGCTGCAGCCGACCGGAGATCAGCTTGGCGAAGGTGGACTTGCCGTTGCCGTTCGAGCCAAGCAGCGCGATCCGGTCGTCGTTGTCGATGCGGAGCGTGATGTTCTTGAGGATCGGCTGGCCGGGCGTGTAGCCCACCGCGCCCTTGTTGATGACGACGATCGGCGAGGCGGGCTGCTTTTCCGGCGCGGGGAAGGTAATCGGCTGGACGTGATCCTCCACCACGGCCGCCACCGTGCCCATGCGCTCCAGCGCCTTGATGCGGCTCTGCGCCTGGCGGGCCTTCGACGCCTTGTAGCGGAACCGGTCGATGTAACTCTGGATGTGCTTCCGGGCGGCGTCGCTCTTGGCCTTCGCCTTCATCTGCAGTTCATCAGCCTCGGCCTTTTGCCGTTCAAAACTGTCGTAGCCGCCGCGATAGAAGGTGAGCTTCTTCTGGTCGAGATGGACGATCGAATTGACCGCGTTGTTGAGCATGTCGCGGTCGTGGCTGATGACGATGACGGTGTGCGGATAACGGCGCACATAGTCCTCAAGCCACATCGTGCCTTCAAGATCGAGATAGTTGGTCGGCTCGTCGAGGAGCAGCAGGTCGGGCTCGGCAAACAACACGGCCGCCAGCGCCACGCGCATGCGCCAGCCGCCGGAAAAGGACGAGGCGGGGCGAAGTTGCGCTTCAGCATTGAAGCCAAGGCCGGCGAGGATGCTCGCCGCGCGCGCTTCCGCCGAATGGGCGTCAATATCAACAAGTCGCATCTGAATTTCGGCGATGCGGTTGGGATCCGTCGCCGTTTCGGCTTCCTTCAAGAGCGCCGTGCGCTCCTTGTCGGCGGCCATGACGATGGAAATCAGCGAGTCCTCGGTGCCCGGGGCTTCCTGCGCCACCTGGCCGATGCGCGCGTTGCGCGGGATCGTGACCGAGCCGCTTTCGGCCGCAAGATCACCGGTGATGACGCGGAAGAGGGTGGACTTGCCGGCACCGTTGCGGCCGACAAGGCCTGCCTTCGTTCCAGCCGGCAGCGTGACGCTGGCATGGTCGAGAAGCAGGCGGCCTGCGATACGGGCGGAAAGGTCGGTGATCGTGATCATGCGCGGGGTTTTGGCGCAATCCCGCGGTGAAGGCAAGACGGCGGGCGATCATGCCGAGCGCCCGCTGTCGTGTCTCGTCTCAGGCGCGCTTCAGGTCGCTGTGGACCACGACCGGCAGGCGCGGATTGTTGCGGGAGACCTCGAGAGCCGCGGTCGCCTGCAGCCGAAGTTCCGGCGGCGAATAGGCGTCCGACGTCAGCGATGCACCGATGGCAAGCGTCAGCGCCGGCGCGCCTTCTGTGACGGCGAAGACCAGATTATCGGCGATGGATGCCGCAAGACGCTCGGCGATAGGCTGCACGCTGTCACGGGTGACGTCACAAAACAGGAAGGCAAACTCGCCCTTGCCGATGCGCGCGAGGAAGTCATTCTTCTTGACGGACTTGCGGAAGACGGCAGCTGCCTTCTTCACCAGCCGGTTGGTGGCAGGCTCGCCATAGGTTTGGGCGATATACGGCAGGTCGCGGAGCGAAACGATGAAGAGTGCTACATCGCGCCGGTCCCCCTCTGCGCCATAAAGCGCTTCCAATCGCTCGGTCAGTGCAGCATGGTTGGGCAGCGAAGTGAGCCGGTCGCGCAGTGTCACGGTACGGGCGCAGAGGGCCTCACGCTCGGCTTCCGCAAGGCGGTCTGCGGCCGCACGCAGGGTCGCTTCGAGCTCGGTTTCGGCAACCACGGCATCCGACAGCGAGACGCTCAGGTATTCGATCTCCGCCAGGATATCGGCCGGACCGGCGCTGCTGTCGTTGCGCAGGCTGCGCGCCACCGTTTCCAGCACCCGCGCGAACCCTTTCTTCTGGGCGACGCCGCTTGCCATCTTGTCTCGAAGCTCGTCCAGCAGCTTGATCTCCTGCTCGCGGCCCTTTGGCGGGGTAAGCGCCACGAAGCCGGCGAGCTGGTGGCGGATGCCGATCTCATCGAGCGTAGCCTGCGACGGCTCTTGCGGCAGCGAGAGGACTTCTTTCGAGAGTGCAGGGTCCGCCCCTGCCAGGGCATCGTGGAACAGCTCGTAGTTGCGCGGCAAACCGTCGACGCCGAGCTTGGCCATGTATTGAACGACCGCCTGCAGGTTCCGGTCCTTTGTTCTTGCAGCGTCACCCGCCATCTTTCGCCCCCTGGAGCTGTTTTCTTGTGCGTAAAGACGTGCCGGAGGCCCTTTAACATATGCTGAAAACGCCGCCCGCACCTGTTGCTAGGGTTAAGGGAAAATGACGAGGCACTCGCGCACAGATGGTGCTCATCAACATTCTTCACTGGTGCATCGGGCCCGCCTTCGACATGATGGGGGACCAGGAGATAGCAGGAGGAAACGAATGACGAGAATTCTCTATTCCCTTTGTGGCGCCGACGAGAGCCGGCCATTTTCACCGCACTGCTGGAAGGTCGTTCTGGCGCTGCATCACAAGGGGCTGGATTTCGTGGAGCGCCCTTCGCCCTTCACCAAGATTTCCGAGATTGAGGGCGGTTTCTCCCGCACCGTGCCGATCCTGCGGGATGGCAACGAACTGATCCGCGACAGCTTTACGATCGCGCTTTATCTCGAGGACACATACCCGGACCGGCCGACGCTGTTTGGCGGGGAGGGGGGCAGGGCGCTGTCGCGCTTCGTTGAACGCTTCACCCAGACGGTTGTTCATCCGGCAATCAGCCAGTTCGCGCTTCCCGACATTCACGACATGCTGGGCGAAACCGACCAGGTGTATTTCCGCGCCAGCCGCGAGAAGATCATGGGCAAGTCGCTGGAGGAAATCCGCGCAGACCGGGATGCCGCGGTGGGAAGTTTTGCGGCAAAGCTCGACCCGGTGCGCCATACCTTCCGCTACCAGCCTTACCTTGGCGGCGACGGGCCACTGTTTGCCGACTACATCCTGTTTGGCGCGCTGCAGTGGATGCGCATCACCACCGGCGCGCAGGTGTTGACCCATGATGATCCGGTGCAGGCCTGGTTCGAGCGTTGCCTTGACCTCTATAACGGCGTCGGGCGCAGTGTCGCGCCGGCGTGAAAATGCCGGAACCCCCTTGTTTCCGGTGATGCGGGCGGGTAAAGACCGCCCACTTTCTCCGAATTATCGGGCCAAGAGGAACGAAGGGTAGAACAATGGCGATTGAACGCACGTTTTCGATGATCAAGCCGGATGCCACCAAGCGCAACCTGACCGGCGCCATCACCAAGGTATTTGAAGACAACGGCCTGCGCGTGATCGCATCCAAGCGCGTCTGGATGAGCAAGCGCGAAGCTGAAGGCTTCTACGCCGTCCACAAGGACCGTCCGTTCTTCGGCGAACTCGTTGAAGGCATGACCTCTGGCCCGACCGTTGTTCAGGTTCTGGAAGGCGAAAACGCCATCCTGAAGAACCGCGAAATCATGGGCGCAACCAACCCGGCAAACGCCGAGGAAGGCACGATCCGCAAGACCTTCGCACTGTCGATCGGCGAAAACTCGGTTCACGGTTCGGATGCTCCGGAAACCGCAGCTCAGGAGATCGCCTACTGGTTCTCGGAAACCGAAATCGTCGGCTGATCGCCGCGTTTTAAATAATCAAAAAAAGCCGGGGCCAGCCCCGGCTTTTCTGTTTTGTACCTCAGGGACAATTCGCTGCCTTGGCGTAATCGACGCTGCCATCTGCCCGATAGACGTCCGGATTGGGCGTGTAGCCGGGGCCGACCACCAGCGGCTTCGATGGCATCATCTCCGCCTGGTCCATGTTCGAGGTGATCGTCGTCTCTATCGTCTGCAGCAGGCTGTCGTTAATGCCGACGATGCGGATGGAGACAGCGTAAGGCCGATCCTTGCGCACGCATTTCAGGTCCGGGCTCTCCAGCACGACCTTTTCCATGGCCGGAAACAGCTTCTGCCGGACCACGAGCGGATCCCCACCTTGCGGGTTCTCGAACGAGGCCTCGGCATAGGCACCCTCCGGAAAGGGGGCGGTCTTGCGCAGCGTCACGACATAATTTGCGGCGGCGACACGGTAGTTGAAGATGAACACCCGGCCGGAGAGTTCGGCGATCGGCGCGTTCGCCTCCCGCTGGCAGCCGGCAACGAGCAGCAGCACGAAACTGAGCGCAAGGACGCGGCGCATCATCATGCGGTTTTCTCCTTGGAGCGGTGGTAGTGGCGGCTCGCCTTGACCCGATTGCCGCAGACAGCCATGTCGCACCACTGGCGGCTGCGGTTCTTGCTGCGGTCGATGAACAGCCAGCCGCAATTGCCGCAGATCTTCAGCCGTTCGACCTGATCGGCCGAAAGAAGCCGCAGCGCCGAATGCGCGGTGGCGGCATCAAGCGTGTTCGCGGTGGACTGTCGCAGGTTGTGCGCGATCGCCTCCAGCAGGTCCGCGAGCAGGTGGTTCGTCTCCACCCCTTGGACGCGGGCGCGGAAGTAGCGGTCGATGGCCTCACGCAAGGCGAGGAAACGCGATTGCCGTTCCTGCGGCACGGGGAGGATATCATCGAAGAGCGCGCGTTCGGCGCAGAAGCTCCGTGCCGCATCGGCAAAGCTTTCGAGCTGTGCGGGATCGGCAAATCGATCCGTCCTGCGCTCCGGCTGATGGCGCAGGATCACGCTGTTTGCAACATCCAGCGCCAGCGCGCCGCCGGCGAAACGGTGGGGGGTCCATGAAAAACTCATGCGGTAATATAACTGGCAAAATTCATTTTGCCAGTTATAGATGATCGAGCTTGGAGGAGGTGCCATGGCCTATCTGCTGCAGCAACTGGCGAACGCGGTTCCGCTTGCGGCGCTCTATGCAGCCTTGGCCTTTGGCTACTCCCTTGCGTTTGCAGTGACTAAGCGCGCCGACATCACCTATGGCGCGATCTTCGCTTTTTCGGGCCACCTTTATCTGTTGAATGCGCATTTTGGCTGGGACCGCCTGTGGCTGACACTGCCGGCGGCGCTCGGTTTCGGCGCGGTCACGGCGCTGGCCGGCGGGGCGGCGGCGGGGCTGACGGTGGGCCAGGTGATCATGCGGCCGCTGGCGCGCATTTCGCCCAATGCGGTAATCGTCGCGTCTCTTGGCGTGTTGATGGTGCTGATGGAGGGCGCGCGGCTGGCCTCCGATACACGCGAACTCTGGTTGCCGCCCTTCCTCAACAAGCCGGTGATCCTATGGCAGGTCGACGGATTCCCGGTGACGCTGACGCGCATCCAGTTGGTCAACACCGCCGCAATGCTGGCGCTGCTCGGCATCGGCTATGGGGTAATCCGGCACAGCCGCTGGGGCAGGCTGTGGCGTGCCGTCGCCGATGATGCTCGAGCCGCAGAACTCTGCGGCACGTCCTCTGCCCGCGTTTTTGTCGGCGCCTATGCCGCCGCCGCGCTCTACGCCTCGCTTTGCGGCATCCTAGCCACCTCGCATTATGGCACGATGGATTTTGGTGCAGGGTTGCTGTTCGGGCTGAAGGTCGTGCTGATCGCAGCCGCCGGCGGGCACGACAGCCCGCTCAGGGCGGCAGCCGGCGCCGCGGTCGTCGGCTTGGCGGAAACGCTCTGGAGCGGTTATGGCCCGATCTTCTGGCGTGAACTGGTTGTGGTCTCCGTGCTCGTCCTGGTGCTGGTAATCAGCCGCCGGGAACGAGAGGTGCCGTGACCTTGAACTGGATTTCCTGCCAAAGAGCCGCTACATCTGGCAAAGCTGATGGAGTGGCCCATGCAAGTGACAATACAGGCTGCCAAGATCGACCTATCGGAACTCATCGAACGTGCCAAGGCGGGAGAGGAAGTCATCATCGCGGATGGGCGGACGCCGGTGGCGAAGATCGTTCCGATGCGGAAAAACACATTCAAGTTTGGCGTACTGCAGGGACAACTCCCAAGTGATGGACCAGATTTCTTCCAACCCATGGAAGAGGATGAGCTGGGGCGCTGGGAAGGCATCGCTTGAGCACCGTTCTGCTCGACACCCATGCCTGGGCGTGGTCGATGTTGGGGCAGGACAGACTTTCAAGAAGCGCGGTTGAGGCGATCAGCAGTGCCGATATCGTTCTCGTGAGCCCTGTCAGCTTTTTCGAAATCGGCCAGAAGGTGCGCCTCGGAAAGTGGCCGGCGATGGCACCGTTTGTCAATCAACTCCCGGACATCCTGGACCAGCAGGGGGCTGGAACGGCTCCGCTCGATCCGCGGATCTGCCTGCGCGCAGCGATGATGGACTGGTCCCATCGTGACCCGTTCGACCGCCTGCTGGCGGCAACCGCCTTGGAGAATTCCGTTCCGCTGATATCAGCAGACCAGGCCTTCGATTCACTCGCAGATGTCCTGCGCATCTGGTAAGGGGCTGCCGCTATTTCGTCTACCGCCACTTCTCGCGTGCCGCGTCGTCGGCATCCTTGGCCGAGACCCATTCGCCGGCCGTGCCATCGGCAGCGTGTTCCTTCTTCCAGAAGGGGGCGGCGGTTTTGAGGAAATCCATCACGAAGTTGGCGCCGTCGAAGGCCGCCTGCCGATGCGGTGCGGCTGCGATCACCAGCACGATGTTCTCACCGGGCAGGATCTTGCCGTAGCGGTGGATGGCGGTGAGCCCCAGCAGCGAAAACCGTGTCATCGCGAGGTGGGCAATCCGCCGCATCTCGGCCTCTGCCATGCCGGGATAATGTTCAAGCTCCAGCGCAGAAAGCTGGCCTTGCTCGTCACGGCATAGTCCGGTGAAGGTGACGACGGCGCCGATATCCTTGCGACCGGCTGTCAATGCGTCGATCTCGACCTGCAGGTCGAAGTTCTCGGACTGGACGCGGATGGTGGGCACCGTCATGTGCGACCTCCTGGTCTTGCGGCCGTCGCCGGCGAGCACGGGAGGCGCTCCACCATCGGGATCAGCCGCCGGTCATCGGCGGGAAGATGCCGATCTCACGGGCGCCGGCGATCGGCTCGTCGTGCTCGACATGCTCCTGGTTGATCGCGACGCGGATCACGTTGGTGTATTGCAACGCGTTCTCGTATTCTTCGCCAAGCCCCTTCAGGTGCTCCAGCAGGTCACGCACGGTAACGACGTTCTCCGGAAGGTCGATCTCTTCCTCGCCCTTGCCGATGCGTTCGCGAACCCAGGCGAAATAAACCAGATTGACCTTCATTCTTCATCCACCAGGTGTTTGACCCCTGCGCGGAAGTAGTCGTAGCCGGTGTAGAAGGTGAGGATCGCCGCGATCCACAGCAGCGCAATGCCCATTTCGGTCGTGTAGGGCACGATCTTGTCGCCGGCGGGGCCCGCCAGCAGGAAGGCGATCGCGACCATCTGGATGGTTGTCTTCCACTTGGCAATCCTGGTCACCGGCACGGATACCTTGAGTGCGGCGAGATATTCGCGCAGGCCGGAGACGAGAATTTCGCGGCATAGGATGGTGATGGCGGCCCAGAGCGACCAGCCGGCGATCGTCTGGTCGGCGGCGAGGAGCAGGAGGACGGCCGCGACCAGCAGCTTGTCGGCGATCGGATCGAGCATGCGGCCGATATTGGAGGTCTGGTTCCAGATCCGGGCGAGGTAGCCGTCGAGATAGTCGGTGATCGATGCGACCGCGAACAGCACGAGGGCGGTCCAGCGGGCGACGTCTGAGCTTTCGAGCTGCCCCTCGATGAAGAAGCAGCCGACGATGACCGGCACGGCCAGGATGCGCGCATAGGTGAGAAGGTTCGGGATGTTGTATGCGCGGGAAGCCATAGCGGACCTGTACTTATGTTTGCCTCTAGTTGAGACTTTGAGCGACGAGCGTCAACCGCCCAACAGCCATTTACCAGAGATATGTATCGCTGCCGAGACGGGCCGCAACTGGATGGACTAACGCCAGCTCAGCCCGCCCGGTTTTCGTGGAAGTGGTTGTAGATCTGCTTGGCCACGGCCTCTGAAATGCCCTCGACCGCCATCAGATCACTGACGCCGGCGCGCGACACGGCCTTGGCCGTTCCGAAGTGCTGCAGGAGCTTGCGCTTGCGGCCGGGGCCGATGCCGGAGATCTCGTCGAGCGGATTGCGGACCATCTCCTTCTTGCGCCGCGCCCGGTGGGAACCGATCGCAAAGCGGTGCGCCTCGTCACGCATGCGCTGGATGAAATAAAGCACCGGATCGCGCGGGGGCAGGGAGAAGTCGCTGCGTCCATCGGCGAAGAAGCGCTCGCGTCCCGCGTCGCGGTCGACACCCTTGGCGACACCGATGGCGGTCACGACATCACGGATGCCGAGTTCGTCGAGGATGGCGCGCACGGCGGTCATCTGCCCCTGGCCACCATCGATCAGGATGAGGTCCGGCCAGGCGGGGAAGCCCGAGTCGTTGATGTCATCCGATGTCGATGCGACCGTGGCGGATTTGCTGCGGTCCGGGATGCCTTCTTCCTTGATGAGGCGGGAAAAGCGCCGGGTCATGACCTCGCGCATCATGCCGAAGTCGTCGCCGGGGGTGATGTCCGTCGATTTGATGTTGAACTTGCGGTACTGGTTCTTCACGAAACCTTCCGGCCCCGCGACCACCATGCCGCCCACCGCATTGGTGCCCATGATGTGGGAGTTGTCGTAGATCTCGATGCGGCGCGGCACGTAAGGCAGCGAGAAGGTCTCCGCGAGGCCCTGCAGCAGCCGCGCCTGCGAGGCGGTTTCGGCGAGCTTGCGTCCGTGGGCTTCGCGCGCATTGGCGAGCACATGGCCCACGAGATCCTTCTTTTCCCCGCGCTGCGGGACCGAGATCGAAACCTTGTGGCCAGCCTTTTCACAAAAGGCCATGGCAAGCAGGTCCTGTTCCTCGACGGTCTCGGAAAGCAGGATCTGCTTCGGCACCGGCTTGTCGTCGTAGAACTGTGCCAGGAAGGCATTGAGGATCTCGGCGCCCGACATCTGCGGGTCGGCCTTCGGGAAATAGGCCCGGTTGCCCCAGTTCTGGCCGGTGCGGAAAAAGAACACCTGGATGCAGGAGAGGCCACCTTCGTGGTGGATGGCGAAGACATCCGCCTCCTCGACGCCGGCCGGGTTGATGCCCTGGTGGCTCTGGACATGCGAAAGCGCCGAAAGCCGGTCGCGATAGATGACCGCGCGCTCGAAATCCAGGTCTTCGGATGCTTCCGCCATCTGCGCCGCAATCGCCGCCTTCACGTTCTGGCTGCGGCCGGAGAGGAAGTCCTTTGCCTCGCGCACGAGTGCTGCATAATCCTCGTCGCTGATCTCGTGGGTGCAGGGACCGGAGCANCGCTTGATTTGNTAAAGAAGGCAGGGGCGGGTGCGGCTTTCAAANACGCTGTCGGTGCAGGTGCGCAGCAGGAAGGCGCGCTGNAGCGAATTGATCGTGCGCCCCACGGCCGCGGCCGATGCGAACGGNCCGAAATAGTCACCCTTGCGGGCGCGCGCGCCGCGATGCTTGAAGATCGCAGGGGCGCGATGATCGCCGGTGATGGTGATATAGGGAAATGACTTGTCGTCGCGCAGAAGCACGTTGAAGCGCGGGCGCAGCCTTTTGATGAGGTTGGCTTCGAGCAGCAGCGCCTCGGTTTCCGTCCGAGTCGTGACGAATTCCATATGCGTGGTTTCGCGCACCATCCGCGACAGGCGGTTGGAGTGGACGCGGCCCTGCGCATAGTTGCTGACGCGCTTCTTGAGGCTGCGCGCCTTGCCGACATACATGACGTCGCCGGCTTCGTTGAACATGCGGTAGACGCCCGGCGCATTCGGCAGGTGTTTGACGAACTCGGCAATGAGTTCGGCGCCCTTTAGTCCGCTCTCGTTGCGAAGACCTTCGTTCCAGTCGATCGACGCGACGGGGCCTGCGCTCTCGCTTGGCTCGGGCAGCGCCAGATCGTCTTCGTCGTCTCCGGTCTCGTCATAGAGAACGCCGCCATCAGGCAGCTTCGCTCCGTTCATTCCTCAGTCTCCACCAGCGCCGATGATCGGCAACCGGTTCTTTCGGGCGGACAGATGATGCCGCCATTCTTCGCAATGTCATTTAAGCCGGTGAATCACCGCCCGTTTCAGCTTTCGGGATGTCCGCTAGAAATAGTGACTCGGGCCCTAGATTGAAAGCCACGCTTGGCGGCGGAGGAAGGCAAGAGGATGCTGACCCTCAGGAACCGCGCCACAACAAGGCAGAAAACGGGCAGGCGAGGGTGGCGGAGCCATTTGCCAGCCATGGAGACTGTCGATCCTGCTGTTTTGCACCCGTGATTTCTTCGCATTACCATCGCGATAAACCCGCGAAACTTGGCTTCCAAGTGAATCGTGCCTGGCCCATCGGATGCAGTGGCGGCACGAGTTAATATATTGACGTGGTTCGACTTGAGTATTAACTTAGAATATACAGTTGTGAAGATTGTAATACTTATGATAACGTATAGTTAGGGTTAAGGAAATACCTGTTGCGATACAGCAACATCCAATTTTCGCCATTCGTGCGCCACAATCAATTCACAATTCGGCTCTTTCAATTCCTCAATTGGCCGCCACATTCGTCTCCAGCGGGCAGGGAACATTTGTCGCGGCCTTCGCGGCGGCTCCCGGCACAGCAGTAAAGGAGAAAATTGTATGCGTATTCTCATCGCAACTCTGATGACATCGGCAGCCAGCTTCGGCGCATTTTCAGCGGCCAATGCAGCAGATGCCGTTGACGAAATCCCACAGGCTCCCGTTGCCATTGAAGAAGCAGCCCCGGTAGCAACCTGGGAAGGCTTCTACCTCGGTGGTTACGGCCAGTACAACTGGGGCCGTTTTGGCGGCGCTGGCGACCGTGACGGTCAGTTCGGCGGCGGTGCATTCACCGGTTACAACTGGCAGTCTGGCCAGATCGTGTACGGTGTCGAAGCTGACCTTGGCTACAGCGGCAACGAAAACAACACGATCGAAGGTTTCCGTGGCGAAGCCGGCTGGAACGGCTCTATCCGTGGTCGCGTCGGTTACGACCTGAACCCGTTCATGATCTACGGTACGGCTGGTCTGGCCCTCCAGGACAACGAACTCAGCGACGGCACGACCTCTGACAGCAAGACTGGTGTCGGCTACACGGTTGGTGCAGGTGCTGAAGCCTTCGTCACGAACAACATCACGGCTCGTGTCGAATATCGTTACACCGACTACGGCACGGATCGTTACGACCTGTCCGGCGGCTCGGTTTCGAAGGGCTTCGACGACCACAGCGTTCGCCTCGGTATCGGCGTCAAGTTCTAAGCAGCAATGCTGGACTGAAACAAAAGGCCCGGATGCAAATCCGGGCCTTTTGTTTGTTCGGTCGAGCTTGACGCTCAGGCCGATGATTTCATCGACGCATAGTCTACGAAGCGCTTGGAGAAGACATAGGTCCAGGCGGCGAGCTTCGGACGACCACCCGCCCACTGCCCGTCAAAGCGCAGGTCGAGGTAACCGATCAGCGAAGCAAGCGCGAAATGGCCGCCATGCAGCTTCTTGCCGGTCTTCGGCAGGTTGTTCTCCAGGTAATCGAGACCGCGCACGACCTTGCCCCACTGCTTGTCGATCCACGGCTGGTGCACCTTCGACTCGTCGCGTGAGCGACGCTCGTAGACGATGGCGAGCAGGCAATCGAGGATACCGTCGCATAGCGCCTCGAGCACCTCGGCTTCCGTGCGCTTGGCGTCCTTCTTCGGGTAAAGCTTGCCGCCCGACATCCGGTCGAAGAAATGCATGATTGCGACGCTGTCATAGATCGGCGGTTCGCCATCGCGGATCAGCACAGGGATCTTGCCAAGCGGGTTGTTATCGGTGAGCTCTGGCGGCGCGGCGTTGGTGTCCGTCTTCACCTCGGTGATCTCGATGCCGAGATAACGGGCGGCCATGCGAGCCTTCGCCGAATAGGGGGAGGCGGGGGAATAAAGCAGTTTCATGGGTTCCTCGGTTGTTCCTCTGGTTTTCCTCTGGGGGCTTCTCTTGTTGTCTCAGCGTGCCGGCGGCATGGTCACGCTGCTGATCCGGCAGCCGCTGCGATCGACTTCCGCGCAGTCGCGAAAGCGCAGGTCCTTGGTCAGGCAGATGCGCACCTCCTCGAGTCGCCGGCCTTCGCAGCTTGTCGCGATGCCACGGCGGCTCATGCCCGGATTTGCGGCAACGAACTTCTCCTCGATCGCGTCCGTCGAAAGGGTGAGCGCGGCGCGGCCCGAGGCGAGATCATCCGGGATGCGGATGCGGTTGAAGGCTTCGCGGGTTTTGGCGAGATACTCCCGCTGGCTGAGGCCGGTGCAGCTTCCGTGCTTGCGCCACTGGTGGCCGATCAGCCCCATGGACGGCATGATGTCCATGAAAGGGCGGCCGACATTGTTTGGAACGCGCGCCGGTTCGCCGCTGGAGCAGAAATCCGGATAACCTTTTTCGTATTGCGGCCAAAGCCCATGGACGACGAAGCGAAAGTTCTTGTCGATGCCGCATTGGTCGCGGTTGCCACTGCCCTGGGTGGCGCAGAAGGTCGGCGACCATGACAGCGACAGGACATAGAAGTCGAATTCGCCGGCGCGTTCGCCGCGCCGTTCCTGTGTCCGCGGCTGGGAAAACGCCGCGGTCGAGTTCAGTGTCACCAGAACGGTGAGGGCGGCGGCAAGAAGGGAAATGGTCGCTCTAGGGGTAAAGGCCATGGTCAATTCTCGAAGATTTGGAACGCGTTATCATCTTTGAAGGTTGAACAACCGTGTACCGGATGACTACACTAGCGCGTTCCGTTCAGGCAGGGCGGGAGAGATGCGGAGATTGGCAAGGCTGGATGGCATTAAAGAAGTACCTGTGGCCGGCGATAGGCGCCCTGACGATAGCGGTTTCGGCTTGGCTTCTCTACAAGGAATTGCGTGGTCTGTCGCTTGACGACCTGGGCCAAAGCCTTGAGGCCATCACTCCGGGCAACTGGGTTCTGGCAGGACTTTCCACGCTTGTCGCTTATGCCGCGCTTGCAGGATACGACCGCATCGCGCTGATGCACCTGGGCAAGAAGGTCGACTGGTGGTTCATCAGCATCTGTTCCTTCACCACCTATGCCCTGTCCCACAATGTCGGTGCGTCCGTCGTTTCGGGTGCGGTGGTCCGCTACCGCGCCTATTCCTCCAAAGGCCTGACGCCGGCCGAGATCGGCGTGCTGATCGCCGTCTGCTCCTTCACCTTCCTTCTCGGCACCCTGCTGCTTGCAGCACTGGTGCTCATCATCGAGCCCGAACTGGTCGAAAGATTCGCCGACGTGGTGCCGATGGAAGCGACGGCCGGCACCGGTTTCTTCCTGCTGTTCCTGATTGCGCTCTATGTGGGGGCAAGCTTCCTGAAGCTTCGGCCGCTCAAGCTCGGCAAGATCAACATCTTCTACCCGTCGCCGCGGGTGGTGCTGCCGCAGCTCATCATCGCACCGATCGAGCTGATCGGCGCGGCCGGCATCATCTATTTCGCGCTGCCGGAGGCCGGCAACCCGGGCTTCCTGATGATCCTCGGCATCTTCCTGGTGTCATTCTCGGCGGCCCTGATCTCGCACGCCCCGGGCGGTCTCGGAATCCTCGAACTTGTCTTCCTGATGGGCCTGCCGGACATGAACCAGGCCGACGTGATCGCCGCCCTGCTCGTTTTCCGCCTGTTCTACCTGCTGATCCCGTTCGTGATGGCGCTCGTGGTGATCGTCGTTTTCGAACGCTCGCGGTTCCGCTCGGAGACGCTCGCCGAGCCGGAGCAGCAAAAGCTGGAGAACTCCTGACCGCTACTCGCCGTGCAGCCAGAAGGCGCGCTGCGAGGCGAATCGATCCTGTGCCAGCACCGACTTCAGGACCGGCAGCATGGTGTGCAACTCATCCTTCAAAGTGAAGGGCGGATTGACGATCACCAAGCCGGAACCGGTAAGGCCTGTCGTTTCGCGGTCGCTACGGACAGTGAGCTCGGTGCAGAGCATCTTGGGGATGTCCAGCGCTTGCAGTTCCTCATGGAAGGCCTTGATCGGTGCGCCCTTCTTGATCGGGTACCAGAGGCAATAGGTGCCGCCGGCAAAACGGCGATAGGCATTGGTCAAGCCGCTGACGAGGCGGCCATACTCGCCTTCTTCCTCGAACGGCGGATCGACAAGGATGACCCCGCGCTTTTCCTTGGGCGGAAGGTGCGCGCCGAGTGCCAGCCAGCCGTCGAGCTGCGTCGCGCGGACCTGGAAATCGCCCTCGAACAGGTTGTGCAGGCGGTGGTAGTCCTCGGGATGCAGTTCCATGGCCGACAGCCGGTCCTGCGGGCGAAACAGCATGCGGGCGAGCTTTGGCGAGCCGGGATAGAGCTTGATCGCGCCGGTCGGGTTAAGTTCGCGGATGGCGGAAAGATAGGGCTCCAGCAGTTCGGCGACCGGTGCGGGTAGCTCAGCCTTGAGGAGCCGTCCGATGCCGTCGCGCCATTCGCCGGTCTTCTGAGCCTCCTCCGACGACAGGTCGTAGAGCCCGATGCCGGCATGCGTGTCGAGCACGCGGAACGCCTTTTCCTTGTTCTTCGCGTAGCGGATGATGCGCGCCAGCACCGCATGCTTCAGGACATCGGCGAAATTGCCTGCATGGTAGATGTGCCGGTAGTTCATGATCTTGCCGTCCGTTGAATTTCTTTGCCGCGGTGCGAAAGACGCTTTTTGCGCGCATTGCCTTGCCATATAGAAAAGCCATGAACGTTGCGACCCCCATCATTGCAGAAGTCACGCCGGCCAAGCGCAAGATTGGCCACAATTCCGTTGGCCATACGGTCTGCCCGCATGACTGTCCCTCCGCCTGCGCGCTTGATGTCGACCTGACGGCGGACGGCCGGATCGGCCGGGTTCGCGGTTCTGCGGACAACAGTTACACGGCCGGCGTCATCTGCGCCAAGGTCGCCCGCTATAGCGAGCGGATCTACCATCCGGACCGGTTGATGGTGCCGAAGCGCCGAATCGGCCGCAAGGGCGAGGGCGCCTGGCAGGAGATCCCCTGGGAAGCGGCGCTGGACGAGGTCGCCGATGCCTTCGTGAAGGCGGAAGCACGGCACGGCTCGGAAGCCGTGTGGCCATACTTCTACGCCGGGACCATGGGGCAGGTGCAGCGTGACTCGATCGAGCGGCTGCGGCATGCCAAGAAATATTCCGGCTTCTTCGGCACGATCTGCACCAACATGGCCTGGACCGGCTATGTGATGGGAACCGGTGCGCTGCGGGGGCCGGATCCGCGCGAGATGGCAAAGTCGGATTGCGTGGTGATCTGGGGCACGAACGCGGTCTCGACGCAGGTTAACGTGATGACCCACGCGATCCGGGCGCGCAAGGAGCGCGGCGCCAAGATCGTCGTCATCGACATCTACGACAACCCAACGATGAAGCAGGCCGACATTGCGCTCACGGTGCGTCCCGGCACGGATGCCGCGCTCGCCTGCGCCGTGATGCATATCGCCTTCCGCGATGGTTACGCCGACCGCAGCTACATGGACCTGTTTGCCGACGATCCCGCGGGCCTTGAAGCGCATCTGAAGACAAAGACGCCGGAATGGGCGTCCGCCATCACCGGCTTGTCGGTCGAGGAGATCGAGAACTTTGCGCGGCTTGTCGGTACGACGAAGCGCACCTTCTTCCGGCTCGGATACGGTTTTGCTCGCCAGCGCAACGGCACCGTTGCCATGCATGCCGCGCTCTCGATCGCCACTGTGTTGGGCTCCTGGCAATACGAAGGCGGCGGCGCCTTCCACAACAACGGCCAGATCTTCCGGCTCGACAAGTCCGAGCTGATGGGAACCGCCTACAAGGACCCGGACATCCGCATGCTCGACCAGTCGCAGATCGGCCGGGTGCTGACGGGCGACGCCGAGGCGCTTCGACATCGCGGGCCAGTGACGGCGCTGCTGATCCAGAACACCAACCCGATGAACGTGGCGCCCGAACAGCGTCTCGTCCGCCAGGGCTTCATGCGCGACGACCTGTTCGTGGCCGTCCACGAGCAGTTCATGACCGATACGGCGCAGGTTGCCGATATCGTGCTGCCGGCCACGATGTTCTTGGAGCACGACGACCTTTACCGAGCCGGGGGGCAGCAGCACATCCTGCTCGGGCCGAAGGTGACAGAGCCGCCGCCAACGGTGCGCACCAATCTCTTCGTCATCGAGGAACTGGCAAAGCGCCTTGGCGTCGATCACTTTCCGGGCTTCGGGCTCGACGAGCGCCAGCATATCGACAAGATCCTGCAGGCGAGCGGCTGGGGCAGCTATGACGAGCTGAAGCGCGACCGCTGGATCGACGCACAGCCGGATTTCGAGACGGCCCATTACATCAAGGGCTTCGGTTATCCGGATGGGAAGTTCCGCTTCAGCCCGGACTGGCAGAACGGGCCGTCCCCGGACAAGCCGCCGGCGAATGTCGGCCCGCAGGGGCCGTACGCGCAGCTGCCGCGGTTCCCCGACCAGGTGGATGTCATCGAAGTGGCCGATGCCGAGCATCCCTTCCGGTTGGCCACATCGCCAGCGCGAAGCTTCCTCAACTCCTCCTTCAGCGAGACGAAGAGCTCCTACGAGCGGGAAGGACGGCCGGAAGTCATGATCGAGCCGACCGACGCCGCCCGCCTTGGGATCGTTGACGGCGATATCGTGCGGCTTGGCAACCAGCGGGGCGAGGTCAGGCTTCATGCGCGGCTCGTGCCGGGCGCACGTCCGGGCGTGCTGATTGCTGAAGGGCTGTGGCCGAACAGCAAGCACCTCGATGGCGAGGGGATCAATGTGCTCACCGGAGCCGATGCCGTGGCGCCTTATGGCGGGGCGGCGTTCCACGACAACAAGGTGTGGCTTCGCAAGGACGCAGCATGACAGATGCCAATGATCGGGTGAAGATCGTCGGCGAGACGACGCTGTCCGACGGCTGGACACGCCTTTCGGACTTCCAGATCGACTACACGGACCAGCGCGGCGAAACGCAACGGCTGAAACGCGAGATCTACCATCGCGGCGAAGCGGCAGCGATCCTGCTGCATGACCCTGAGCGAGACACGGTCGTCCTCGTCAAGCAGTTCAGGCTGCCGGCGCATCTGCTCGGTGACCCGTCCTGGATGATCGAGGTTCCGGCGGGACTGCTGGACTGCGACCAGCCGGAGGAAGCGATCCGCCGAGAGGCTCTCGAAGAGACGGGATACAAGCTGCGCGATGTGCGCTTCCTGTACCGGGTCTATATGTCGCCGGGCGCGATCACCGAGAGGGTGCATTTCTTCTATGCGGCGATCAGCCAGTCCGACAAAACGGAAGAGGGCGGCGGGCTCGCTGAAGAGCACGAGGACATCGAAGTGCTCGAGGTCACGATCTCGGATGCCATGGCGATGATAGAGCGAGGCGAGATCTGCGATGCCAAGACGATCATGCTGCTGCAGTGGCTGCAGTTGAACCGCGGAAGTCTCGGTTAGGCGAGCAGCGGGCAGCCAGCTTGCAATGCGGCGGCGGCCAACCGCTGGTCGAGCGTCGCGAGCGCAAGCTTCCGCTCCAGCGCGAGTGTCAGATAGGCGGCGTCGTAAGCAGACAAGCTGTATCTCGAGCCGAGATCAAGAACCGCAGCATCACCATTGACTGGTATGGTCAGAATGTCGGAGCGGCGAAGCTTTGCGAGAGCCTCCTTGGCCTGCTCAACGCTGATACGTTTTCGTCGGCAGGAGACTGCAAGAACGTTTCGAACCTCATACCAGAGAAGATCCGGTGCGGTGGCGCCAAACTGTTGCAGCCTGTTGAGTGAGACTTCACTGAGGGCTTGCTCCTCGTCAGGAAGGACCCAACTGCAAACAACGGAAGCATCCACGACGAAGAGCGCCACTAACGGCGGCCTTCGCTTTTCCACTCCAGTATTTCGTCAGTCTTGACCTTTGGCATGGTCTTGCGAAAATCGCGTATGTCCTCGATGACGGCGCGGCGGCGCTCCTGTTCTTGCTTGGGAAGTTCGCCTGCATCGCCCAAGTGTTGTTCGGGCGCCGATGCCAATGTGGTCAGCCGCGCGACCGGGGTATCACCTCTAGCCAAGATGACATCTTCGCCGGCCTCGACCTTCGCGAGAAGTTCAACGAGATTGGCTTCAACGACGTTGACCGTGATCGTCATGGCCATGCTCCATCCTAGGATGAGGCCATTCTCAAGGTGGCGGGGAACTGCGTCAAGCAGAAATCAAGACACCGCTCTCCAAGCTGGTATCACGCAAGTGGTCAAGCACCACGCGTCCATCCTCCATACGCACTTTCCCGTCCGCCAGGAGCTTGAGCGCAAGCGGGTAAAGCTTGTGTTCGACCGTCAGCACGCGGGCGGCGAGCGTATCGGCTGTGTCGCCGGGCATGACCGGAACCGCAGCCTGGGCGACGATCGGGCCTTCATCCATGCCTTCGGTAACGAAATGCACCGTGCAGCCGGCAATCTTCATGCCGGAATGGAGCGCCCGCTGGTGGGTGTGCAGTCCCGGGAAGAGCGGCAGCAGCGAGGGATGGATGTTGAGGATGCGGCCCTCATAACGGCTGATGAAGTCGCCTGAGATCAGGCGCATGTAGCCGGCAAGACAGATGATGTCCGGGCGGATCTCGTCGAGCGCTGACAGGATGGCGCCTTCGTGCTCCGCCTTAGTCGAAAAGTTCTTCCGCTCGAAGACGCGCGTCGGAATTCCGCGCGCTTCCGCCTTGGCCAGGCCGCCCGCAGAAGGCTTGTCAGAGATGACGGCAACGATCTCGGCAGGGAAATCCGGTTGGTCGCAGGCAGCCGCCAGTGACAGCATGTTGGAGCCGCCGCCGGAAATGAACACGACGACGCGTTTGCGCCCGCCAGCCGTCCGCCCCGCAGGCTCGCTCATAGGCCGAGGGTGCCCTTGTAGACGACGCCGGCGCCACCTTCGGCGCGATCGATCATGCGGCCGAGCGGCACGACGACCTCACCTTCGCGGGTGAGCACATCGGTCACGGCCTGCGCATTCTCGGCGGCCACGACGATGATCATGCCGATACCGCAGTTGAAGGTGCGCAGCATTTCCTTGGGCTCGACGCCGCCTGTCTTGGCAAGCCAGGAAAAGACCGGCGGGACGGGGATGCTATCGAGATCAACTTCGGCCGAAAGGTTCTTCGGCAGCACGCGCGGAATGTTTTCCGGGAAGCCGCCACCGGTGATGTGGGCGAGTGCCTTCAGCGCACCCGTCTCGCGGATCGCCTTCAGGAGCGGCTTCACGTAAATGCGCGTCGGGGTGAGCAGTGCTTCGCCGAGCGACTTGCCGTCCATGAAGGGGGCCGGCGCATCCCAGGCAAGTCCCGAGATCGAAACGATCTTGCGAGCGAGCGAGAAGCCGTTCGAATGAACACCCGACGAGGTGAGGCCGAGGATGACGTCGCCACTGGCAATATCGCCGACCGGCAGCAACTGGCCGCGTTCGGCCGCACCGACGGCAAAGCCGGCGAGGTCGTAGTCGCCATCCGAATACATGCCGGGCATTTCCGCGGTCTCGCCACCGATCAGCGCGCAACCTGCCTCGCGGCAGCCGGCGGCAATGCCCTGCACGATCGCCGCGCCTTGTTCGGGATCAAGCCTCCCGGTCGCGAAATAGTCGAGGAAGAACAGCGGTTCGGCGCCCTGAACAACGAGGTCGTTGACGCACATGGCCACGAGGTCGATGCCGACCGTGTCGTGGAAGTCTGCGTCGATCGCGATCTTCAGCTTGGTGCCGACGCCATCATTGGCGGCGACCAGGATCGGATCGGTGAAGCCGGCGGCCTTCAAGTCGAAGAGCCCGCCGAAGCCGCCGATTTCTCCATCGGCACCGGAGCGTCGGGTGGAGCGGACAGCCGGCTTGATCTTGTCGACCATCAGGTTGCCCGCGTCGATGTCGACGCCGGCATCGCTATAGGTCAGACCGTTCTTGCCCGCCTCGCTCATCATCCATCTCCAATGATTGCCATAGCGGCTCGCAATTGCATGGCACGCACGGATATGCAAGCGGCGCGGCAGGTTTTGAAGGCTTTTCACAGTTTGCGCGGCGCATCAGCCTTGTGCTTGACCTTGAAGGGGGCGCCGATCATATCCCTTAGCCCAAGATTCACCCAAGGAGCGATCATGCCCTACCATATCAGCGGCGCCAGTCTGAAGCGCTATGTCCTGTTCTGGGTCGGCATGCTGGTGGTGACCATTCTCTTCCTCTGGCTGTTCCGGTCCATCCTCCTGCCGTTCGCGGCCGGCATGGCGCTCGCCTACTTCCTCGATCCGATCGCCGACTGGTTCGAACGCCGGGGCCTCAGCCGGTTGATGGCAACCGTGCTGATCCTCGTGAGCTTCGTCCTGATCTTCGCGCTGTCGCTCATGCTGGTGATCCCGATCATCATCAGCCAGTTCACGCAGTTTGCCGCAGCCCTTCCGGGCTATATCACGCAGTTGCAGCAGATCATTTCCAACCCTGAGAATTCCTTCCTGCCGCCCTGGATCAGCAGCCAGATCGAGACGGTGAAGCAGAATTTCTCCGACGTGCTGAGCCAGGGCGCCGGCTTCATCGGCTCGCTGCTAGGGCAGATCTGGAATTCCGGCAAGGCGATCGTCGACGTCGTGTCGCTGCTGATCGTCACCCCGGTCGTTGCCTTCTACATCCTTCTCGACTGGGACCGCATGATCGCCAAAGTCGACAGCTGGATCCCGCGCGACCAGGTAAACACGGTCCGTGAACTGGCACGCGAGATGGATTCCTCGGTCGCCGGATTCATTCGTGGCCAGGGCTCGCTCTGCCTGATCCTCGGGATTTATTATGCGGTCGGGCTGTCGCTCGTCGGGCTGAATTTCGGCCTGCTGATCGGCTTCGTATCCGGCATGATCAGCTTCATCCCCTATATCGGCTCGCTGATCGGCCTCATCCTGTCGATCGGCGTGGCGCTCGTGCAGTTCTGGCCGGATTATCCCTGGATCATTGCGGTCGCCTGCGTGTTCTTCTCAGGACAGTTCATCGAAGGCAACATCCTGCAGCCGAAGCTCGTTGGTGAAAGCGTTGGCCTGCATCCCGTCTGGCTGATGTTTGCGCTGTTTGCCTTCGGTGCGATGTTCGGCTTCGTCGGCCTGCTGATCGCCGTGCCGGCTGCAGCTTCCGTCGGCGTGCTTGTACGCTTCGGAATGTCACGGTATCTCGACAGCGACATCTATTATGGCCGCGCTGCAGCGCTTCCCTGGGAGGCGGACGGAACGTCCCCACAGGCGCTGGAGCACGACGGCCAACCGGTGCAGACCCATACTGCGCCCACCACCGTGGCGGAAGAAAAATGAGCGCGACAAACGGACATGACCGGCGCAAGAGCGAGCAACTGCCGCTGCAGTTTGCGCATGACGCCGCAAAGACAAGGGATGACCTGCTGGTTTCCGAGCGGCTTGCCGCAGCGGTGGCGATCGTCGACGAATGGCCGGTTTGGCCGTCGCCGGTGGTGGTGCTAGCCGGCCCGGTGGGGTCCGGCAAGTCCCACCTTGCGCACATCTGGAAGGACAAGGCGGGCGCCGCCGACATTCATCCGGTCGAGGGTTCGGATGCGGCGATGGTGGCAGCACAGGTACCTGTTCTGTTCGAGGATGCCGAGCGGCGTGGATTTGACGAGGCGGAGCTTTTCCATGTCATCAACAGTGTGCGCCAGCACAACCAGACGCTTCTCATCACCTCCAGGCTCTGGCCCATGTCCTGGGGCGTTGAACTGCCTGACCTCAAGTCCCGGCTGAAAGCGGCCACCGTGGTGGAGATCGGCGAGCCTGACGAGGAACTTCTGTCGCAGGTGATCGTGAAGCTCTTCGCCGACCGCCAGCTTTATATTGATGACAAGCTGGTGGCCTACATCGTGAACCGGATGGAGCGCTCGCTCGGTGCCGCGCAAACCATCGTCGATCGGCTCGACCACCTGGCGCTTGCCCGCGGAACGAGGATCACCAAGCCGCTGGTTGCGGAGGTTCTGTCCGGCTTTGGAAATGCGGAAGCCGCCGATTGACTGTGACAATGGGCTCGTCGAAGTGTACCCTTCGCGGAGCGCAGGAGGGATGGACGAGATGGATTCGATGGTAACGGAGACGCAGCAATCGGCAGGCGAAGGGGAGCCCCCCGCGCTTGATCTGATGAACAGCCCCGACCGGTTCATCAACCGCGAATTCTCCTGGCTGCAGTTCAACCGTCGCGTCCTCGAAGAAACGCTGAACACCGCCCATCCCCTTCTGGAACGGGTCCGCTTCCTGTCAATTTCCGCTGCCAACCTTGATGAATTCTTCATGGTGCGGGTGGCGGGCCTTGAGGGACAGGTGCGACAGGGCATCAGCGTGCGCAGCCCGGACGGAAAGACTCCGGCCGAACAGCTCGACAATATCCTGCAGGAGATCGACAACCTGCAGATGGAGCAGCAGGCGTCGCTTGCCGTGCTGCAGCAATATCTCGCCAAGGAAGACATCCTGATCGTGCGGCCTGCCGCGCTTTCGGCAGAAGATCGCGCCTGGCTCGCCACTGATTTTGATGAAGACCTGTTTCCGGTGCTGACGCCGCTGTCGATCGATCCGGCGCATCCGTTCCCCTTCATTCCGAACCTCGGTTTCTCCATGGGCCTGCAGCTTCACAGCAAGCACGGCAAGGAACCGATGACAGGCCTGTTGCGCCTGCCGACGACGCTCGACCGCTTCATCCGCCTGCCGGACGAGGGTACGACGATCCGCTACATCACGTTGGAAGATGTGGTTGGAATGTTCACCGATCGTCTGTTCCCGGGCTATGAGGTGAGGGGGGCCGGTACGTTCCGCATCATCCGCGACAGCGATATCGAAGTCGAGGAAGAGGCCGAAGACCTTGTGCGCTTCTTCGAAACGGCGCTGAAGCGCCGCCGCCGCGGCAAGGTCATCCGCATCGAGACAGATTCTGAAATGCCGGCCTCGCTGCGCCAGTTCGTGGTGCAGGAGCTTGGTGTCCCGGATAACCGCATCGCCGTCCTGCCGGGCCTGCTCGCGCTCAACACCATGTCTGAGATTGCCAAGGCGCCGCGCGACGACCTGCGGTTCGAGAGCTACAACGCTCGCTTCCCCGAACGCGTGCGCGAACATGCCGGCGACTGCCTGGCCGCGATCCGCGAAAAGGACATGGTGGTTCACCATCCGTACGAGAGCTTCGACGTGGTGGTGCAGTTCCTCATCCAGGCGGCCCGCGACCCGGATGTGCTCGCCATCAAGCAGACGCTCTACCGTACCTCCAACGACAGCCCGATCGTTCGTGCGCTGATCGACGCTGCCGAGGCCGGCAAGTCGGTAACCGCACTGGTGGAGCTGAAGGCGCGATTTGACGAGGAAGCGAATATCCGCTGGGCTCGCGACCTGGAGCGCGCTGGCGTGCAGGTTGTCTTCGGCTTCATCGAGCTGAAGACGCACGCGAAGATGTCGATGGTCGTGCGCCGCGAGGATGGCCGGCTGCGCACCTACTGCCATCTCGGTACCGGCAACTACCATCCGGTGACGGCGAAGATCTACACCGACCTGTCCTTCTTCACCTGCAACCCGAAGATTGCCCACGACATGGCGAATGTCTTCAACTTCATCACCGGTTATGGCGAGCCGGAAGAAAGCATGAAGCTTGCCGTTTCGCCCTATACGCTGCGGCCACGCATCCTGCGCCACGTCGAGGAAGAGATCTGCCACGCGCAGAACGGCAAGCCGGCAGCGATCTGGATGAAGATGAACTCGCTGGTGGATCCGGAGATCATCGATGCGCTCTATCGGGCGAGCAATGCAGGCGTCGAGGTCGAACTCGTCGTGCGTGGCATCTGCTGCCTGAGGCCGCAGGTTCCGGGGCTCTCGGAAAACATTCGCGTCAAGTCGATCGTCGGCCGTTTCCTCGAGCACAGCCGCATCTTCTGCTTCGGCAACGGGTATGGCCTGCCCTCCGACAAGGCGCTCGTCTACATCGGCTCCGCCGACATGATGCCGCGCAATCTCGACCGCCGCGTCGAGACGCTGGTGCCGCTGCTCAACCCGACCGTCCACGAGCAGGTCCTGTCGCAGATCATGCTCGGCAATCTGATTGACAATCAGCAGAGCTACGAGATATTGCCCGACGGCACGTCGCGGCGCATGGAAGTGCGCAAGGGAGAGGAACCTTTCAACGCGCAGCACTATTTCATGACCAATCCGAGCCTGTCAGGGCGCGGCGAAGCCCTGAAGTCGAGTGCCCCGAAACTCATTGCCGGCCGGATGTCCGGACGCAAGATTTAGCCACAGAAAAGCACATATGGTACGATCTGAAGCCCAGGGGCGCCTTCCGGGGATTGTTCCTGTCTCCGTCATCGATATCGGCTCCAACTCCGTCCGAGTCGTGATCTACGAGGGCTTGTCGCGCTCGCCGACGATCCTGTTCAACGAGAAGGTGCTTTGCGGGCTGGGCAAGGGGCTCGGCTCCAACGGGCGCATGGATGACGAAGGCGTGGAGCGGGCGCTTGCGGCGCTGCGTCGCTTCAAGGCGCTGTCGAACCAGGCGCGCGCGACGGAAGTGTATGTGTTGGCGACCGCGGCCGCCCGCGAGGCCTCCAACGGCCCTGAATTCATCCGCCAGGCCGAAGAGATCCTCGAACAGGAGATCCAGGTCCTTTCGGGCGAGGAAGAGGCGCGCTATTCGGCGCTCGGCGTCATCAGCGGCTTTCATGAGGTCGATGGTATTGCCGGTGACCTTGGCGGCGGATCGCTTGAACTCATTGACATCAAGGGTCAGGACTTTGGCCGCGGCGTTACCCTGCCGCTTGGTGGTTTGCGGTTGTCGGAGTCCTCCGGCCAGTCGCTTTCCAAGGCGCGCAACTTTGCCCGCAAGCAGGTCAAGAAGGCGCATTTCCTGGAGGAGGGGAACGGCCGGACCTTCTACGCCGTCGGTGGCACCTGGCGTAACATCGCCAAGCTGCACATGGAGATGATCCAGTATCCGCTGCACATGATGCAGGGATATGAACTTTCGCTTGAGGAAATGCAGAACCTTCTCGAGCAGGTCATCGCCGCCAAGGACAGCAAGGAAGGGCCATGGCAGGTCGTGTCCAAGAGCCGTCGTGCGCTTCTTCCCTTCGGCGCGATTGCCATGCAGGAAGTCCTGAGTGTCATGAAGCCGTCGAAGATCAGCTTCTCGGCCCAGGGCGTTCGCGAGGGTTACCTTTATTCGCTGCTGTCTGAAGAGGAGCAGCAAAGCGACCCGCTGCTGGTCGCGGCAGACCAATTGGCAATCCTGCGCGCCCGTTCACCAGAGCATGCCCGCGAGCTTGCGGACTGGACCGGCCGCATGGTCGAAGCTTTCGGTGTCGACGAGACCGAGGAAGAAGGCCGGTACCGGCGCGCCGCCTGCCTGCTTGCCGATATCAGCTGGCGAGCGCATCCGGATTACCGGGGCCTGCAGGCGCTCAACATCATCGCGAATTCCTCCTTCGTCGGCATCACGCATGCCGGCCGCGCCTATCTGGCGCTCGCGAACTATTATCGCTTCGAAGGGCTGCATGACGATGGCGCCACCGGTCCGCTGGCCGCGATTGCGACGCCGCGCCTGCTCGACCTCGCCAAGCTCCTGGGTGGGCTGCTGCGCGTCGTCTACCTGTTCTCGGCTTCCATGCCCGGCATCGTGCATCACCTGAAGTTCGCGCCGGCCTCGTCGCCCGACCTTGATCTGGAATTTGTTGTCCCGCACGAATACCATGATTTCGCTGGTGAACGCCTCAACGGGCGCCTGCAGCAGCTTGCCAAGCTGACGGGCAAGAAGCTCGCCTTCAGGTTCGAATAGGCTCGTCAGAAGGCTGCAAAACCGGCCGCGTCACCCCATCTGAGGACCGCAGGGTTTTTGAGAACGGGATGAGCATGGCAAGGAAGCACAAGCAGGACGTCGTGTCCTGGTATCAGCAGCCGGAACCGGACATCTGTCCGCTCTGCAACCGGCTGATCCCTGCAGACCAGCGCGACGAACACCACCTCATTCCCAAGAGCCGCGGCGGTCGGCAAACGCAGGCGCTCCACAGGATCTGCCACAGGCAGATCCATGCGCTCTTCGATGAAGCGGAGCTTGAGAAGTCGTATTCGACTGTCGAAGCCCTGCTTGAACATCCGCAGATGGATAGGTTCGTCAAATGGGTACGCAAGAAGCCGCCCGGCTTCTACGACGGCACCCGGCGGAGCAATCGACGCAAAGAGAAAGGTTAGTCGCCGGCGGTTTCGAGATCGACGGCTTCCACCTTCTTGTTGACGAAGCGCAGAGCGACACCGCCATTGATGAGCTTCAGCGCAGTATTGCCGAACAGGTCACGACGCCAGCCGTTCAAGGCCGCGACCTCGGCATTTTCGCCTTCGGCTGCGATCTTCTCGAGATCATCGGTATTGGCGATGATCTTGGCAGCCACGCCTTCGCGGTCGGAAATCAGCTTCAGCAGGACTTTCAGCAGTTCGACTGCGGCTGCCGTTCCTTCCGGCACATGCACGTGCTTGGGCGCATGCGGCATGTCCGATTTCGGAAGGGCGAGGGCGGCATTGACCGCTTCGATGATCGCAGCGCCCGAGGCAGAGCGTTCCCAACCCTTCGGGATCGTGCGCAGGCGTGACATGGCTTCAGTGTCCTTGGGCTGCTGCTGGGCGATCTCGTAAATCGCATCGTCTTTCAGCACGCGCGAGCGTGGTACGTTGCGGTTACGCGCTTCCCGTTCACGCCATGCGGCCACGAACTTCACCACCGCAAGTTCGGTGGGCTTGCGCAGCCGGGACTTCAGCCGCAGCCAGGCGTCGTCAGGGTGAAGGTCGTAGGTGTTGGGCGATTCCAGCACCGCCATTTCCTCGGTCAGCCACAGTGCGCGGCCTTCGCGCTCCAGTTCGGCCTTGAGATAAAGGTAGACGTCGCGAAGATGGGTGACGTCAGCCAGCGCATATTCCAGCTGCTTTTCAGATAGCGGGCGGCGGCTCCAATCGGTAAAGCGGGACGACTTGTCGATATGGACGTTCTTCGTGCGGCTGACGAGCTGGTCATAGGAGACGGAGTCGCCGAAGCCGCAGACCATTGCGGCAACCTGGGTATCGAAGATCGGGTGCGGCACGAGATTGCCGAGATGGTAGATGATCTCGATATCCTGCCGCGCCGCGTGGAAGACCTTGGTGACGGAAGGATTGCCCATCAGCTCGAAGAAAGGCTTGAGGTCCAGCCCTTTTGCCAGCGGATCGATCAGCACTTCCAGATCAGGGCTTGCCATCTGGATCAGGCAGAGCTGCGGCCAGAAGGTCGTTTCTCTCAGGAACTCGGTATCGATGGTGATGAAGTCGGATTTTGCAAGCTTAGTGCAGGCTTCTTCGAGAGCGGCGGTCGTTTCAATCATGGGTTCGTCACGCTGTTTGATCAACCTTCCTTTCCCTTCCGGCCGCATATGTCAATACGAGTCACGGCCTATCCTGGCGTTCATCCTTGTCAGCCGGAGCCGCCAGGCGGTTGAAATAGGCCGAGGTGCGCAGCAGCGAGCGGAACCGCCAGGTGCGCTTGGCCGGTGGCACCGGGGGACGCGCCTTCATCCGCCGGAGCGTGAAGACCAGGAAGGCGAGGAAGATAAAGGACGTATAGGCGAAGAAGGCGCGGGGGCCATAATATTCAAGGAGGATAGAGGCGAGCAGCGGCCCGACCGTTGCACCGAGCGACCAGTAGAATAGTAGCCCCGCTGAAACCAAGGCATGCTCGCCGGGCTTGGCGTAGTCGTTGGCATGCGCCGAGCAGAGTGAATATAGCGGCATCGAGAAGGCGCCGAACAGGAAGACGCTGATGATGTTGGCCGTCTCGTTGGAACCTGCGCCAAACGACATGTAGGCGCCGGTGATGATGGAGCCGACCGTGGTCCACAGGATGACGCGGCGCCGGTCGAGCTTGTCGGAATAGATCCCGAGCGGATATTGCAGCACGACGCCGCCGATGATGCCGGCGCTCATGAAGGTGGCGATCGAGGTGATGCTCATGCCGATCGCCTCGGCATAGATCGGCCCGATATTGCGGAACGCGGCCATGGAAAGCCCGACCGATATGACGCCGATCACCGAAAGCGGCGAGATGCGCCACACGGCCTTGAGGTCGAAGGTCAGCGTCTCCGGCGGCGCCGGGCTAGACTTGTCGGCGACCGAGATCGGCACGAGGGAGAGCGTCAGCGCCATTGCGATAATGTTGAAGATGATCGGCCCGGGTATGCCGACCGCCGGAATGATGTATTGCGCAACGGTGACCGAACTCAGGTCGACGAGGCGATAGACGGAGAGGGTGCGGGCGCGGTTGGCATTGGTGACCTTGGCATTGATCCAGCTTTCGACCGCGGCGAACAGGCTCGCCACGGCGATGCCGGTGACGAAGCGCATTGCAAACCAGAACACCGGGTCGATGATCATCGACATGGCGATGGCAGCCACTGCCGATATCGCGGCCATCGCTGCGAAGGTGCGGATATGGCCGATCTGCCTCAGGAGCCGGGTCACGTAGACGCAGCCGATTGCGAACCCGACGCTGTAGCCGGCGCCGATCATGCCGATGATCGACGGAGAAAAGCCTTCCGCCGAGCCGCGCAGTGCCACATAGGTTCCCTGCAGGCCATTGCCGCCAATAAGGATGCCGGCTGTCACGAGGAGGGGGATCAGGGGGCGGATATGCGACATGTAGGTCCTGCCGGAGGGCGTGAGGCTTGTCGATGCGACTCATTCGCCGACGCGCGGCTTGTCGCGAGTCCTAGCGGAAGAGCAGGCTCGATGTCCCGACGATTTGCGGGCAAAATCGGTTCAGCCTTGACAAAGCATGTCCATCATGCGCTTTTCCCGCCGATTTTCCTTTAAGCCGGCCGGCCTTGCTTCGCATGCCGATGGCCGCAAGAGCACCAGTCCAGGAACTTGAAAATGCACCGTTACCGCAGCCACACCTGTGCCGCCCTTCGGAAGACCGATGTTGGCTCCACCGTCCGCCTTTCAGGCTGGGTGCACCGCGTGCGAGACCATGGCGGCGTCCTGTTCATCGACCTGCGCGACCACTACGGCATGACGCAGGTCGTTGCCGATCCGGACAGCCCGGCCTTCAAGGTTGCCGAAACGGTTCGCGGTGAGTGGGTGATCCGCATCGACGGCGTGGTCAAGGCCCGCTCCGAGGACACCGTCAACAAGGGCATGGCGACCGGCGAGATCGAACTCTACGCCCAGGAGATCGAAGTGCTGGCCGCCGCCAAGGAACTGCCGCTGCCGGTCTTCGGCGAGCCGGATTATCCGGAAGACGTCCGCCTCAAGTACCGCTTCCTCGACCTGCGTCGTGACACGCTGCACAAGAACATCGTCAAGCGCACCCAGATCATCGCCGCCATGCGCCGCGAGATGAACAATGTCGGCTTCACCGAATATTCGACGCCGATCCTGACGGCGTCTTCGCCGGAAGGTGCGCGCGACTTCCTGGTGCCGAGCCGTATCCATGAGGGCATGTTCTTTGCGCTGCCGCAGGCGCCGCAGCAGTACAAGCAGTTGCTGATGGTGGCGGGCTTCGACCGCTACTTCCAGATCGCGCCGTGCTTCCGCGACGAAGACCCGCGCGCCGACCGCCTGCCGGGCGAGTTCTACCAGCTCGACCTCGAAATGAGCTTTGTCACGCAGGAAGACGTCTGGACGACGATGGAGCCGGTGATCCGCGGCATCTTCGAAGAATTCGCCGACGGCAAACCGGTGACCAAGGAATTCCCGCGCATCCCGTATGACGTCGCGATCCGCAAATACGGCTCCGACAAGCCGGACCTGCGCAACCCGATCGAGATGCAGGCCGTCACCGAGCATTTCGCCGGCTCCGGCTTCAAGGTCTTCGCGAACATGATCGCGTCGAACCCGAAGGTCGAGGTCTGGGCCATCCCGGCCAAGACCGGTGGCTCGCGCGCCTTCTGTGACCGCATGAACGCTTGGGCCCAGAGCCAGGGCCAGCCGGGCCTCGGCTACATCTTCTGGAAGGAAGAAGACGGCAAGGTCGGCGGCTCCGGCCCGCTCGCCAAGAACATCGGCGAAGAACGTACCGAAGCGCTGCGCGTCCAGCTTGGCCTTGAAGCGGGTGACGCCTGCTTCTTCGTCGCCGGCGATCCGGACAAGTTCTACAAGTTCGCAGGCGAGGCGCGTAATCGCGCGGCCGATGAACTGAACCTTTCGGACAAGGACCAGTTCGCGCTGTGCTGGATCGTCGACTTCCCGTTCTTCGAATACAACGAAGAAGAAAAGAAGATCGACTTCGCGCACAACCCGTTCTCGATGCCGCAGGGCGGGCTGGAGGCACTGGAGAACCAGGAGCCGCTGTCCATCAAGGCCTATCAGTACGACATGGTCTGCAACGGTTTCGAGATTGCCTCGGGCTCGATCCGTAACCAGCTGCCGGAAACCATGGTCAAGGCCTTCGAGATGGTGGGCTTGAGCCAGCAGGACGTCGAAGAGCGCTTCGGCGGTCTCTACCGCGCCTTCCAGTATGGCGCTCCGCCACATGGTGGCATGGCCGCCGGTGTCGATCGTATCGTCATGCTGCTGACGGGTGCCAAGAACCTGCGCGAAATTACGCTCTTCCCGATGAACCAGCAGGCCCAGGACCTGCTGATGGGCGCACCTTCGCCGGCAACCCCGCAGCAGCTGCGGGAACTGGCCATCCGCGTCGTGCCTTCGCCAAAGAAGAGCTGAGCGCAAAAATCTAAGAATGGGAAAAGCCCGGCTTCAAGCCGGGCTTTTTGTTTGTCAGCGGGTGTCTGGAAGCCCGTTGTCGAGAAAATACCACTGATCCAGATGTTTCAGGATGACGGGCTCAATCACGTCGTTGAGGAGCTGGATGTCGTCCGAAATACGGGCGCCTGGCTTGTCTTCCTGAGGCAGCTCAATGGGCGGCAGGAAGAAGGCATCGAAGCGGAACCCGTCGCCGCGGACATTGTACCAGGGTGCAATCCGCGCGCCGGTCATGCGGGCAAGCCTGACAGCGACGGCAAGATTGCCCTCCAGATGCGGCTTGCGGCCGAACAGCGGGCCGCGGATCTTGCCGGAAACACCTTCGTCGCAGAACATCGAGATGACGCCACCTTCCTTCAGCACCTTGACCGAAGGGCGGATGCCTTGCGCGCCGGGCGGCAGGAAGTTGAGCCCTCCCTTTTGGCGCACGCGTGCCGAGATCCAGGCCTTGGCGCGGCCCTTCGGCGGTGTGTAGTTGGCGTAAGGCCGGATGCCTTCGTCATGCAGGATGGTCGGGCCGATCTCCCAGTTGCCGAGATGCATGCCGACGATGATCGTGGGACCTGACCGCACGGTCTCCACCAGACGGTCGAAGTCGTGCAGCGTGATCCGGTCCATGTTCTTCAGCAGGCGATTGATCACCGAAAACTCGGTCATGATCCGCCCCTGCGCCTGCCAGTTCCTGCGCAGGATCGCATCGCGCTCGGCCTCGCTCGCCTCCGGCAACAGCCGCTTGAGCGTCTCGCGTCCGCGACGGACGGCGACCTTGTGGAAACGGGGGATTGCAAAGGTGCCGATGCGTGCGCCGAAGTTGGAGCATGCGTCCATCGTCATCAGCTTCAGGCCGAAATGGACCGTCAGGTCGATCGCGTTGACGATGGTGCCGGTCAGCCAGTAGCGGCGGAACTGCCGGCGCTTGTCGCTTGTGCCGAAGAGGTGGCTGAGTGGCGGCGCCTCGGGTGCCGCAAACCGCCAGGCCTTGCGTTTTCGGAGTCCTGTTTCCGGCATGCGGCGCTCGGTCATGAACGCCTCACCGCGGATGCAGCGTGACGGGCAGGCCGCCGCGCGGGCGAAGCGTCAGCCGGCAGGCCGCCTCGACCTGATGGTTCGCCGGAACACGAAGCTTGAACCGCTGCGCCAGCACCGCAAGGCAGAGGATGGCTTCGGTGAGCCCGAACTGCAAACCGGGGCAGATGCGTGGGCCGCTGGCAAACGGAATATAGCTGTAAGGGGTCGGGCGCTTTTCGAGGAATCGTTCCGGCTTGAACAGGTGCGGATCGGGGAAGAGCGAGGCTGTGCGATGCAGCAGCCAGGGCACGATCATGATAAGCGAGGCGGGTTTGACATCGAGATCACCGATGCGGTCGGCTTCCTTGGCCTGCCGCGCCAGGATCGGCACCGGCGGGTAAAGCCGCAAGGTCTCCTCGATGACCGCCGTGCACCATTTCAGCTTGGGCACGTCGGCGACATCCGGCACATTGCCGCCGCAGACCTCCTCGATCTCCGCGTGGATCGCGTCCTCCACCCACGGCGCTTTGGACAGGAGATACCACGCCCAGGTGAGCGTCGCCGCCGTGGTTTCGTGCCCGGCCATGAAGATCGTGGCGGCCTCGTTGCGCAGTGCGACCACATCGAGCTTGAGCTCGGGGTTGCGCTGCTGGCGGCGGATCAAAAGCTCCACCATGGAATGGTCGTCGCGGCGGCCGGCCAGGTGGTCCTCGATCACCCGGTCGATGATCGTATGGATGCGCTTCACCGAACGCTTCAGGGAAGGGGTGCGCAACTGTGGCAGGCCTTCATCAAAGCCGAGGAAATAGCCGATATTGATGGAATCGATCAGGGCCTGGTAGCTCGTGAAGCCATCCGTCACCATGCCGGCGCTTTCTTCGCCGAGGTCGTTGCCAAAAACGCTGCGCGAGATGATTTCGGCGGTGAGGCCAGCCATCTCGTAAAGCGCGTTCACCTGCGCGCCTTCCCCGAGTTTCGTCCACCGCTCGACGAGCTCGAGCGAGGTGTTCTTCATGATGTCGCCGAAGGCGGGCACCCGGTGCTTGTGGACGATATCCGACACCAGCGGTCGGCGCTGCTTCCAGGTCTCACCATCGGAGATGAACAACCCGTCGCCCAGCAGGTATTCCAGCGAACGCCGCATCTGGGGTGACTTGCGCTCGAAATTCTCGTGGCGCGTGGCGACCACGTACTTGATCGCCTCGGGGGAATTCACCACCACCACCTGGCGGCCCATCAGCGAGATCTGCGAGATGCGGGCCGAATAATCGTTGTGGCGCCAGATGGACAGGAAGTCGCGCCGCGCCGTCAACAGCCGCTGCAACTGGTTGCCGGGCTTGCCGGAATAATAGGAGGGGCGCGCTGGCTCCAGCCGCTTTTTTGCGGGCTCTACGGCTTCGATTGTATGCGTTTCCGCGGCGAGCCAAGAGAGCATGAAAGCGAGACCTTCTTAATTACAGCGGCAGTAAAGATGGCGGGGGCAACCGCGGTCCCGTTTTCGCCGCATGGCTCCGCGGCGTCAAGGCATCATGGTCCGGGGAGGGTAGATTGCCCGGGCATCAGTCTTGGGAGAGCGGAACCAAGTTCCGACGCTTGTGTTGTTATGACAGCAAAAGCACAGGAGAACCAAGATGCATAAGACTTTGCTCGCCGCTTCCGCGGTCATGATGGCCCTTTCGGGCGCTGCCTATGCCCAGACGACGGTCATCACCACCCAGGATCCGGCCGTCACCAACTCGACCGTCGTGGTGCCGGGCGAAGTCCGCACCTATGTCATGGAGCAGAGCGTGCCATCCGTTGCCTATGAAGGCACGATCGCTGTTGGCACGGCGCTGCCGGATACGGTGGAAGTTCACACCATCCAGGAACAGCCGGATTACGCCTACACGGTCGTCAACGACCGCCGCGTGATCGTCAATCCGCAGACCCGCACGGTTGTCCAGGTGCTCGAATAGCATCAACCGATCTGCCTATATCAAGAAGCCCTGGCCGCCCTGCTGCCGGGGCTTTTTGCTTGTGATGTTGCATTGGGCGGACCGCGCCGATATGTACGCGCCATCACAAGGACTCGGGTGAAACTCCCGGGTGGCTCTTCCGGCCGCCGATCCGCCGGACAACGCAAAGCATCAGCCGCTTCATCAAAGTTGCAGCAACACCTGGATGGCTCCCGGCGATGCGCTTCCTTTTGCGATTTCTAGCTCATGAACAAACTGTCCACCTACCGCCGTGAATGGTTCTCCAACATTCGCGGCGATATCCTGTCCGGCATCGTCGTGGCGCTGGCGCTGATCCCCGAAGCGGTCGGCTTTTCGGTGATCGCCGGCGTCGACCCAAAGCTGGGGTTGTTCGCGTCCGTTGCAATCGCCTGCGTCACCGCCATTACCGGCGGTCGTCCCGCGATGATTTCGGCGGCAACGGCAGCCACCGCGGTGCTCATGGCGCCACTGGTGCGCGACCATGGCATCGAATACCTGTTTGCGGCAACGATCCTGATGGGCGTGCTGCAGATCATCGCCGGCTTCCTGAAGCTCGGTCGGCTGATGCGTTTCGTGTCGCGCTCGGTAATGACCGGTTTCGTCAACTCGCTTGCTATCCTGATCTTCATGGCGCAGCTGCCGCAGCTCATCAACGTGCCGGAGGTGACCTACCTCCTAATCGGTGTCGCATTGCTGGTGATCTACCTGTTCCCGCGGGTGACCAAGGTCGTCCCGTCTCCGCTGGTTGCCATCGTCGTGGTGACGGTGATTGCCGTCGCCTTCAACCTGCAGGTCCCAGCGGTCTCGGACCTTGGCGAGATGCCGACCTCGCTGCCAGTCTTCGCCTGGCCGGGGGTGCCGCTGACATGGGAAACGCTTCAAATTATCTTCCCGTATTCGCTGGCGCTCGCCGCCGTCGGACTCCTGGAATCGTTGCTGACGGCCCAGATCATCGATGACATGACCGACACGACCAGCAACAAGAGCCAGGAATGCGTCGGGCAGGGCACCGGCAACATCGTCTCGGGCCTGTTCGGCGGCATGGGCGGATGCGCGATGATCGGCCAGTCCGTGATCAACGTCACCTCCGGCGGGCGCGGGCGTCTTTCGACCTTCACGGCCGGCGCGTTCCTGCTGATCCTGCTGCTCGTGCTCGACGACGTGCTGCGCATCGTACCGGTCGCGGCGCTGGTGGCGATCATGATCATGGTGTCGATCGGCACCTTCTCATGGAAGTCCCTCATCGAACTGCGCACCAACCCCAGGACCTCCTCGGTCGTGATGCTCGCAACCGTCTTCACCGTCCTCGCAACGCACGACCTGTCGAAGGGCGTGCTGGTGGGCGTGCTCCTGTCTGGCATCTTCTTTGCCGGCAAGGTTGCGAAGCTCTTCCAGGTTCGTTCCGAGCTGGGAGAGGACCGCGCGAGCCGCATCTACCATGTCGACGGCCAGATCTTCTTTGCTTCGACCGAAAGCCTGCTCAAGGCCTTCGATTTCGACGAGCCGGTGAAGCAGGTCGTAATCGACGTCAGCGGTGCGCATCTCTGGGATATTTCGGCAGTCGGCGCGCTCGACAACATCGTGCTGAAGTTCCGCCGCCGTGGCGTTGCCGTCACCGTCCGCGGCGTCAACGAGGCGAGTGCCGGCATGATCGACCGCTTCGCCTTGCACGACAAGGAACATGCATCGCTGACGGCCTCCGCCGGCCACTAGTGACAAGAAAAGCCGCGGCGTTTCCGTCGCGGCTTTTTTATGATCTGCGAGAACGATCAGTCGTTGGCGGTGACCGTTACGCCGAGCACCTTCGGCAGCGTATTCGGCGCGCCCATGGCAGCACCGACAATCATCGGGAACGGCACCGCATTTTCCGGCTCGGCGCTGATCGTGAAACTGCCTGGCTTATCGAGATAGGTGTTGACCGCTTCCGTCACCATGTTCTGCAGCTCCGGCACGTTGAACTGCGCCAGCATGAACGGTGTCATGCCCTTCAGCATCTGCGTCAGTTGCGTGGCGTCGGTGTTCTGCTTCTTGGCAGCGTAATCGATCCCGCGCTTGGTGATGCCGGCATCCTCGAACCGGATTTCGGCGCTGTTGAAGGTTAGGCGCTGCATCAGCCCGAGCATGGCAAGCCCTGCCGCCTGCTGTGCCTGTTCATTCGACGGGTTCTCTGCCATCGCCTGCGTCGTCTCGTTGAGCGACTTGATGAAGTCGAGCGTGTAACCGGTCAGCGAGAACGACATCGAGAGCCGTCCGACATTCTTGAAGTCGAGCGCATATTCCGTGAGGTCCAGCGTACCGTCGCCGACGCTCCAGCTGCCTTCGATCGTCATTGACCCGTCCAGCGACGTCAGGCCGAGCTGCTGGATCGTGTCCTTCGCCTGCGGTTCATCCACAAGGCCAAGATCCGCCTTGACGCCTGCGACTTTCACATCGAGATCGACGGACGAGTTGTCGTCGGCGAGTTCGGTGGTGACGGTTGTCCGGTCGACGGAGAACGCCTGCTTGCCTTCAACCGTGCCGACGATCATGCCCACGGTTGCCTCGTCATAAAGCAGCACCGATCTCAAGTCGTTTCCGTTCGGGTCGGCCGGAATGGAGAGATTGGTGATCGAAATGTCGGAGGCCGTGATCGACGACTTGTCCTGCGTGACGTTGACGTTGTCGAAGAGGACCTTGCCGACCGTGTAGCCGCCGCCGTCTTCTTCCACGCCCTCGAACTTCACCGTGCCGAGCGGAATATTCTGTTTCCCGTCATCGGTGACAATCTTGGCATCGGCTGCGATGACATCCGAGCCGCTGACATTGATCGAGCCCGCGGTGAAACCGGAGCTGCCCTTGATGGCGAGCGCGCCATTGAGCTTTGCCACGAGATCGTTGCCGTCAAGGGCGAGGGCAGGGCCGGCAAGCGCGGTGAGCGCCGCACCGGCAAGCAGTAACTTGGCCTTGGTCAGGTAAAGCATCGGGTCGTCTCCTGCGGGTGCGCCCGCTCAAGGTTGAAATGGGTCGTCGAATTTATAGGCCGGGCCACAAAAACGTCCATGGGATAAGCGGACCTGCTGCGCGCATCCAGGCGTCGCAAAAACAGACGAAGCGAGATTTCGTAAACGATTTCTTGCAAGCCCGAAAGCCGCCTCATCCACAGCGTGCTGCACGGGTTTTCTTGCCGAGAATCGGGGTTTCGTCTAGTCAAGGGCCATGGGAAAAAATCTGACACCACCTTCGGGCGATGGCGGCGACAACATTCTGCCGGTCGATCTGAAAGCTGCGCTTGAAGAGCGCTATCTTGCCTACGCCCTTTCCACCATCATGCACCGGGCGCTTCCGGATGTTCGCGACGGGCTGAAGCCGGTTCATCGCCGTATCGTCTACGCTATGAGCGAGATGGGGCTACGGCCGAACTCGGCGTTCCGCAAATGCGCGAAGATCGTCGGTGAAGTGATGGGTAACTACCATCCGCACGGCGACCAGTCGATCTATGACGCGCTGGCGCGCCTGGCGCAGGACTTCTCGCAGCGCTACCCGCTCGTCAACGGTCAGGGCAATTTCGGCAATATCGATGGCGATAGCCCTGCCGCCATGCGTTACACCGAATCCAAGATGACGGCGGTATCTGAACTGCTGCTCGAGGGCATCGACCAGGATGCGGTGGATTTTCGCGATACCTATGACGAGTCGAATTCGGAGCCGACGGTCCTGCCGGGCGCATTCCCGAACCTGCTCGCCAATGGCACCTCCGGCATTGCCGTCGGCATGGCGACTTCGATCCCGCCGCACAACGTGCATGAGCTGTGCGACGCGGCGCTGCGGTTGATCAAGAACCCGCAGGCGACGGTCGAGGACCTGATGGCGGATCCTGCCGATCCGGCCAAGGGCGGCATCGAGGGGCCGGACCTGCCGACCGGCGGCATCATCATCGACAGCCGCGAGGCGATCATCGAAGCCTACAAGACAGGCCGTGGCGGCTTCCGCGTGCGGGCGCGCTGGGAGATCGAAGATCTCGGCCGCGGCGGCTACCAGATCGTCATCACTGAAATTCCGTTCCAGGTGCAGAAGTCGCGCCTGATCGAGAAGATCGCCGAGTTGCTGATCGCGCGCAAGCTGCCGCTTCTCGAAGACATCCGCGATGAGTCGGCGGAAGACGTGCGCATCGTTCTTGTGCCGAAGAGCCGCACGGTCGATGCGACCCTGCTGATGGAATCGCTCTTCAAGCTGTCCGAGCTTGAGACGCGCCTGCCGCTCAACATGAACGTGCTGTCGATGGGCCGGGTGCCCAAGGTGATGGCGCTGAACGAAGTCCTGTCGGAATGGCTCGGCCACCGCCGCGACGTGCTGGGCCGCCGCTCGCGCTTCCGGCTCGCCGCGATCGAGCGACGCCTCGAAATCCTCGGCGGCCTTCTGGTTGCCTACCTCAACATCGACGAGGTGATCCGGATCATCCGCGAGGAAGACGAGCCCAAGCCCGTGATGATGGCGCGCTGGTCGCTCACCGACATCCAGGCCGAAGCAATCCTCAACATGCGTCTGCGCGCCTTGCGCAAGCTCGAAGAGTTCGAGATCCGCACCGAGCACGACAACCTGACGAAGGAAAAGGCAGAGATCGAAGCCCTGCTGGCGTCGGAAGCCAAGCAGTGGAAGGTCATCGAGCACGAGATACAGGACGTCCGCAAGAACTTCGCCAAGGGCAAGGGCAAGCCCTATGCACGCCTGACGACCTTTGCGGATGCACCGGAAGCCGACATCGACGCGATCAACCAGGCGATGATCGAGAAGGAACCGATCACCGTTGTCGTTTCGCAGAAGGGCTGGATCCGCGCGCTGAAGGGGCACATCTCCGACACGACGAGCCTGAGCTTCAAGGAAGGCGACAGCCTCAAGATCGCCTTCCCAGCGCAAACCACCGACAAGCTGCTGCTGGTGACGACGGGCGGCAAGGCCTACACGCTCGGGGCCGACAAGCTGCCGGGCGGGCGCGGTCATGGCGAACCGATCCGCATCATGGTCGACATGGAAAACGACCAGGATATTCTGACCGCCTTCGTGCATGACCCGTCGCGCAAGCTGATCATTGCTTCGGTGGCGGGCAACGGCTTCATTGTCGCCGAAAGTGAAATGGTCGCGAACACCCGCAAGGGCAAGCAGATCATGAACGTCTCGATGCCGGACGAGACGAAGCTGCTCGTGCCCGTGTCTGGCGATCATGTCGCGGTGGTCGGCGAGAACCGCAAGATGCTGGTCTTCCCGCTGGCGCAGCTTCCCGAGATGACGCGCGGCAAGGGCGTACGCCTGCAGCGCTACAAGGACGGCGGCGTCTCCGACATCAAGTGCTTCGAGATGGCGAGCGGCTTGTCGTGGGAAGACAGTGCCGGCCGCGCCTTCACGCGCAACAAGGATGAGCTCCTGGAGTGGATCGGCGACCGCGCCACCGCCGGCCGGCTCGTGCCGAAGGGCTTTCCGCGCAGCGGCAAGTTTGCCGGGTGATTAGTTGAGGGGGACGGTGTGATCACGGAGAAAACGCGTCGCACCATCCTCGTCGATCTCGCCGGCGGAGACAGCGAGCACGAACTCGATGACCTGAGCCTGTGTCGCTTCAATTAGGTAGCCGTTGATGAACAGGAAGGTGAAGACGGCGAGATACGCAGTGCGTTTGTTGCCGTCATGGAATGGATGGTTGCGCGCAAAGCCGTAAAGGTAGGCAGAGGCTAGCGGAAAAAGGTCGTCTTCGCCGTAGGCGTTCTTGTGCAGCGGACGCGTGAGGGAGGCCTCCAACGCATTCTCGTCCTTGAGGCCCGGCAACCCGCCATGTTCCTCGATTTGCTCTTCATGAATCGTCTCGATGGCTTGCCGCGTAAGCCACTTAAAAGCGGTCACTTGGCAAGCTCGCGCAGCGCAACCCGGTATTTCTCCATCCCGATGCGAGCTGCCTTCAACTGCTCGGCAAGGTCGGCCTCCTTCGGCACTAATGCAATCGTGCCGTCTTCGACGCGTATCTCCACGCTATCTCCCGCCTTGAGCCCCATGCGATCCAGAACTTCTTTTGGAATAATGACACCTTCGGAGTTGCCGATCTTACGGATGGTGGTGTTCATGACCGAACCTCATGTTGCAACAGTGTTATAACATAAGGTTGTGCGCTGGCATGTCAACGGCAGCCGAGTTCAGGCCTCGTACTCCTCAACGAAGCGTTCCCAGCCACGCGGGGTCAGGTGCTCCTGCGGCTGAAAGCGCGTCTTGTAACCCATCTTCGGCGAGCCTTTGACCCAGTAGCCAAGGTAGACATGCGGCAGGCCGAGTGTCTGGGTGCGCTGGATGTGGTCGAGGATCATGTAGGTACCGAGCGACCGCTTCTCGGCCTCCGGATTGAAGAACGAATAGACCATCGAAAGCCCGTCGCTCATCACGTCGGTGAGCGCCACGGCCAGGAGTTCACCCTTGGCCTCGGTGCTGATGCCGGCGCCGGGTTCGCGCTTGCGGTATTCGATGAGGCGCGTGTTCACATGGGTGTCTTCGACCATGATCGCGTAGTCGAGCGCCGACATGTCCGACATGCCACCGCGCTGGTGGCGACTATCCAGGTAGCGGCGAAACAGCGAGAACTGCTCGGTCGAGGGTTGTGGCGGAAAGACGTTGGAGACGAGGTCGCGGTTGGTCGCCATGACGCGCTTCATCGAGCGGGCCGGCTGGAACTCGTTGGCGAGGATGCGCACGGAAATGCAGGCGCGGCAGGCTTCGCAGGCCGGGCGATAGGCAATGTTCTGGGAGCGCCTGAAACCGCCTTGGGTCAGGAGATCATTCATCTCGGCCGCGCGTGGCCCGACGAGATGGGTAAAAACCTTCCGCTCCATCTCGCCTTGAAGATAGGGACACACTGCCGGGGCCGTCAGATAAAACTGCGGTGAGGGCGTTGCCTGGGTGTTCATTGCGGCGCGGAAATCCGGTCGTTACATGTCAATGTCATAGCATGGCGTATAAACAAAAAACGTCAACCGTGTGCCGCCGTCTGACGGAACACGGTTGGATGAGACGTGGCAGTGGTTCGCGCTCAGCTTGTGCGAACGACAACGGTGCCGAGCAGCAGGTCGTGCACGAGGCGCGAACGCTCGATGAAGAGGCCGGCCAGAAGCACGAGCGGGGTCAGCACCGAGTTGATGATCCAGAAGATCACCGTATGTGCGATTGCCGTCAGGAAGTCGATGCGCCGTCCGTCAATCCGGGCCATGGCAATGCCGGCCATGCGCATGCCGGGCGAGGCCTGGTTCGGTCCGCCGAGGGTGAGGCCGAAGTAGAGCAGCGCCACCACCACGAACAGCACCGGGTAAAGCATGAAGCCGAGACCCAGCGTGATGATGCCCAGGAAGAATACAACCACCGCTGCCGGAATGCAGAGCAGCAGGATGAACAGGTAGTCGACAAGGAACGCCAACATCCGGCGCGACAGGACGCCGCTATAGGCGCGCCAGTCGTCTGGTGCGGCAAAGGCTGGGTTGCGGTCGATGCTCATCCTCGGTGTTCTCCTGTTCGTCACCTCAGAATATGGTGTCGGGGATGTTCCACCACAAGATCAGCCGTTCCTGGCGAGCTTGCGGGCCACGTCCATCGCGAAGTAGGTGAGGATCCCGTCGCAGCCGGCGCGCTTGAAGCAGAGAAGCGTCTCCATCATGATCCGGTCGCCGTCGATCCAGCCGTTCATCGCGGCGGCCTTGATCTGGCTGTATTCGCCGGAGACCTGGTAGGCATAGGTCGGCAGGCCAAAAGCCTCCTTGATGCGCCAACAGATGTCGAGATAGGCAAGACCGGGCTTCACCATCAGCATGTCGGCACCTTCCTCGACATCGAGGGCCGCGTCACGCAGCGCTTCGGTGCCGTTGGCCGGCGAAATGTAATAGCTGTTCTTGTCGCCCTTCAGCAGGCCGCTCGTATTGATTGCCTCGCGATAGGGGCCATAGAAACCCGACGAGAACTTCGTCGCATAAGACATGATGCCGACGTCCTGGTGCCCGGCGGCATCAAGCCCGCGTCGAATGGCGCCAATGCGCCCATCCATCATTTCCGACGGTGCAATGATGTCGGAACCTGCGTCGGCCTGCATGACCGCCGCGCGCACGACCTGGTCAACCGTCTCATCGTTCAGGATGACGCCATCGCGCAGGATGCCGTCATGGCCGTGGCTGGTGAACGGATCGAGTGCGACATCCGTGATGATGCCGATGTTCGGCACGGCCTTCTTGATCGCGGACGTCGCCTGGTTGATCAGGTTGTCGGCGACAAGGCTGTTCGAGCCGGTTGCGTCACGCAGCTCCATTTCGATGTCGGGGAAGGTAGCGATCGCCGGAATGCCGAGGTCGGCTGCTTCCTTGACGGCTTCCACCGCCTTGTCGACGCTCATGCGGCTGACGCCCGGCATGGCAGCGATCGGATCGACGATGCCGGTGCCGGGAACAAGGAAGATCGGCCAGATCAGGTCGTCTACCGTCAGGCGGTTTTCCTGCACCATGCGGCGCGTCCAGTCCGCCTTGCGGTTGCGTCGCATGCGGCGATGGCCGGTTACCTCGTCGACCAGATGCGTCTTGTCCATGGCTGCGCTCCATTCCTTGAAATAGTGCGGCGGGTCTTATCATGGTGCAGGCTGTTTATGAATGGACGTCTTGCCGCATCATCCCAGGATGACACACCGAGGGCGCTGGCGCATGCCGGAACTGGGCACTATGTTGCCCGCATGGAGCCTGATTCACCCGCAGTACCCAAGCGTACCCTGACTGAGATACTCTATGTCATCTTCCTGCGGATGGTGGCGATCGCCTGTTTCTGGTTCGGCCTGCAATATTGGGCGATGCTGGTGGGCTATTCGCTGAACGGGATGGCCCGCTTCGATCTCCTGGTGCTGCCATGGAAAGTGGCGGCTTCTGCGCTGGCGGTTCTGTTTCCCGTCGCCTCGCTCGGGTTGTGGCTCACGGTCTCCTGGGGGCCGGTTCTCTGGACCATCGCCGCCGTCTCGCAGATCCTGATGTATTCCGTCTGGCCGGAGATCTTCGGCCCCAACCATGTCGTGCCGCTTCTGCATGGTTTGGTGGCCGCCCTTTACATCGTGTTTCGCCTCTCGCTGTGGGTCGAAGCCCGCCGAAAGGCGGAGCGGGTAAGGATTGATTTACCCTGACCCTAAAGCTTTGACGGCCGTTTTTGGCCACAATTTTCGCTTCAAGTCATTGATATTGTTGATGGTGTAATTTGCCACCGCTCGGGGTCGGTCGGGCCGGGGCAGGGGTGCCTTGTGCGTTAACCTGTTGTTAAGCGTGTGTTTTAAGTCGAATTTTATGCGTATTGCTTAGGGTCTGTCTCAAGGCGGGAAGAAAACAAACACCGCCAAACAAAACAGAGTGAGGCAGTCATGATGAACACGAAACTGAAGCCGCAGGCGGCACCCGCAGTAGCAGATACCCAGGAAGCAACCGTTCGTGCACTCTACCTCGAGTCACTGCATCTGGTCGAGCGCCTGCACCGTCGCCTTCTCGATGTGATCAAGGACGAGTTCGACCGTCAGGGCCGCGACGACGTCAACGCAGTCCAGGCTCTTCTTCTCTTCAACATCGGCAATTCTGAACTGACCGCCGGCGAACTTCGTTCGCGTGGTTATTACCTCGGCTCGAACGTTTCCTACAACGTCAAGAAGCTGGTCGACCTTGGCTTCATCAACCACCAGCGCTCACGCATCGACCGTCGCTCGGTTCGCATCAGCCTGACCCCTGCCGGCCAGGAAGTCGCAGAAACCGTTGCCAAGCTCTACGAGCGCCACATCGGCTCGATCGAAAAGGTCGGCGGCATCGGCGAAAGCGAATTCACCCAGATGAACAAGCTCCTGCAGCGCCTCGACCGCTTCTGGAACGACTCGATCATGTACCGCCTTTAATCCACTAAAGGCTTGCGGACACTCAGAGCACCTCCAGTCATGAAGTGACGCGCACGGGCGCAACGAGGCATAGCGATGTGCCTCGTTACGCCCGTTTCAGCGTTTCGCTTTAGTTGTCCTGAGGCTCCAAGCGATCCGGGTCGACGGCAACCTCCTGCCAGCCCGATGGGCGCAGGCCGCGAACCTTGTCCGGCCATTCGCACACGCCGTTCTCGTCAACGTATCCGACCCATTGTCCACTGGCGAACTGGTCAAACCGCAGGAAGGCGAGCCTGCCTGGTGCCAGTTCAGAAGTCGATTGCCAGTGCATGCAGTTCCCCGTTGGTTGATTGCGCAACGAGGTATCAAACCCTGCTTGCATGAGGCTGGTGGCGAAGGCGCTGGCGGACATATGCCATAACGGCTTAACACGGCTTCGTGACGCGGATGCACCTGACACGAATTGGCCATATTGCTATGGGACCGGCGAGAACGAATTCCGGCCATTGCCGCTCTTCACAAGATCGCGAAGAGGGCGAAAACGATGGCCGGTGGGGCATTCCCTAGCGCGTTATTAACCATATCCCTGTAGGCGTCATCTTCAGATGCTTGGGACCAGACGGATATTGTGATGTCGAAGAAGACCGGACCTGACTTTATTTCCCGTCGCGCCTTGCTGCGTTCGGCGGTTTCTGCAGGGGCTGCGGCCCTTGCCGCACCTGCGCTAGCCCAGAATGCCATGGATGACGTGATCAGCGCGCCGCGTCGCGGCACCTGGGATGACCAGTTCGATGCAAGGACCGCATCGCGCACGGCGGTTTACGTCACGTCCAACAATCCGGTTCTTGGTCCGCAGGGTCCTGCCAATATCCAGCAGGCCATCATGGACTACCAGCAGATCGTCGCCAATGGCGGCTGGCCGGAAGTCAATCCGGGTCAGCGGCTGCGTCTTGGCGTGGTTGATCCTTCTGTCCAGCAGCTTCGCCAGCGCCTGATGATTTCCGGTGACCTGCCGCGCGAGGTTGGCATGTCGTCCGCCTTCGACTCTTATGTCGATGGCGCGGTGAAGCGCTTCCAGGCGCGCCACGGCCTGCCGGCAGATGGCGTGATGGGCGAGTACACGATCAAGGCGATGAACATCGCCGCCAACGTGCGTCTTCGCCAGCTCGAAACGAACCTCGTTCGCTTGCAGTCTATGTCCGGTGACCTCGGTCCCCGTTACGTGATGGTCAACATCCCGGCCGCCTATATCGAGGCCGTCGAGAACTCGCGCGTCGCGCTGCGCACTGCCGCTGTCGTTGGTCGTATCGACCGCCCGACCCCACACGATCAACTCGAAGATCTACGAAGTCATCCTGAACCCGTACTGGACCGCGCCGCGTTCGATCGTCGAAAAGGACATCGTGCCGCTGATGCGCAAGGATCCGACCTATCTGGCNCGTAACAACATCCGTCTGATCGACGGGCGCGGCAACGAGGTTTCGCCGGAATCGATTGACTGGCACGCGCCGAAGGCCCCGAACCTGATGTTCCGCCAGGACCCGGGNAAGATCAACGCGATGTCNTCGACGAAGATCAACTTCCACAANCCGAACAACGAATACATGCACGACACGCCCCAGCAGGGCCTGTTCAACAAGCTGATGCGTTTTGAGTCCTCGGGCTGCATGCGCGTCCAGAACGTGCGCGACCTGACGACCTGGCTGCTGCGCGATACGCCGGGCTGGTCGCGCCAGGAAATCGAACGCGTCATTGCCGCGCGCCAGAACACGCCGATCAAGCTTGCCCAGGAAGTGCCGGTTTACATCGTCTACATCACGGCCTGGTCCGCCAAGGACCGTGTCGTGCAGTTCCGCGACGACATCTACCAGATGGACGGCAATCAGGAACTGGCGCTGCAGACCACCACCGGCATCGAGCGTCCCGCCGGTTCGCCGGACGAAGACCTCCTGCCGCAATAAGTTCGGATCGACTATATCGAGGGCCGCGCATCACCATATGCGCGGCCTTCGCATTTCTCGCTTACCCCGCGTCTTCAAGCCTTCAAATGTCGCTGCGTGTATTGCCCTGCAAGTGGCGGAACGCTAAGACGCGACATCGCATGCACACCCCATGCTACGCCCTTGAGGAGCCCTGCACATGTCGAACACCAACGCCTTCTTTTCCCGTCCGCTTGCCGAGTCCGATCCGGACATTTTTGGCGCGATCGAGAAGGAACTGGGTCGCCAGCGTCATGAGATCGAACTGATCGCTTCTGAAAACATCGTGTCCCGCGCGGTGCTGGAAGCGCAGGGGTCGATCATGACCAACAAGTATGCGGAAGGTTACCCGGGCAAGCGGTATTACGGCGGCTGCCAGTTCGTTGACATCGCCGAGGAATTGGCGATTGAGCGCGCTAAGAAGCTGTTCGGCGTCAATTTCGTCAACGTGCAGCCCAACTCCGGTTCGCAGATGAACCAGGCGGTCTTCCTGGCGCTCTTGCAGCCGGGCGACACCTTCATGGGCCTCGACCTCAATTCCGGGGGGCACTTGACCCACGGTTCGCCTGTCAACATGTCCGGCAAGTGGTTCAACGTCGTGTCCTACGGCGTGCGTGAAGGCGACAACCTGCTCGACATGGATGAAGTCGCCCGCAAGGCCGAAGAACACAAGCCGAAGCTCATCATCGCCGGTGGCACCGCCTATTCCCGCATCTGGGACTGGAAGCGTTTCCGCGAGATCGCCGATTCCGTTGGCGCCTACCTCATGGTCGACATGGCGCATATCGCCGGCCTTGTTGCCGGTGGCCAGCATCCGTCGCCAATCCCGCATTGCCACGTTGCCACCACCACGACGCACAAGTCGCTGCGTGGCCCGCGCGGCGGCGTGATCATGACCAACGACGAGGATATCGCCAAGAAGGTGAACTCGGCCGTGTTCCCCGGCCTCCAGGGTGGCCCGCTGATGCATATCATCGCCGCCAAGGCCGTCGCCTTCGGCGAGGCACTGCAGCCTGAGTTCAAGGATTACGCAGCGCAGATCGTCAAGAACGCCAAGGCACTCTCGGAAACGCTGAAGGCCGGCGGCCTCGATATCGTGTCGGGTGGCACCGACAACCATCTGATGCTGGTCGACCTGCGCAAGAAGAACGCGACCGGCAAGCGGGCGGAAGCCGCCCTTGGCCGCGGCTACATCACTTGCAACAAGAACGGCATTCCGTTCGATCCTGAAAAGCCGTTCGTCACCTCCGGCATCCGCCTCGGCACGCCGGCTGGCACCACGCGCGGCTTCAAGGAAGCCGAATTCACCGAAATCGGCAACCTGATCATTGAGGTTCTCGACGGCCTGAAGGTTGCCAATTCGGACGAGGGCAATGCCGCCGTGGAGGCGGGCGTGCGCGACAAGGTCGTCGCGATCACCGACCGCTTCCCGATGTACCCCTACATGTAAGTTCGACTGGACGAGACGAGGTTCGAGGAGAGGCGATGCGCTGCCCGTATTGCGGTTCTGAAGATACGCAGGTGAAGGACTCGCGTCCGGCGGAGGATTACGCCTCCATCCGGCGCCGTCGCATCTGCCCGGATTGCGGCGGCCGCTTCACCACCTTCGAGCGCGTCCAGCTGCGCGAACTGATGGTCACCAAGAAGACCGGCCGGAAGGTGCCTTTCGACCGGAACAAGCTGGTGCGGTCCTTCCAGATCGCGCTGCGCAAGCGGCCGGTCGACAACGACCGGATCGAACGCGCCGTATCCGGCATCGTGCGTCGGCTCGAAAGCTCCGGCGAGAACGAGATCTCATCGGAGGAGATCGGCCTGCAGGTGCTCGAAGCGCTGAAGAGCCTCGATGACGTGGCTTTCGTTCGTTACGCCTCGGTTTACCGGGACTTCTCGCATGCAGAAGATTTCGAGAAGGTGATCCAGGAGATCAACGCCAAGATCGCGCGTGATCCCGGCATCGAGGGCTGAGACCATGGCGGGCGGCGGCAACGACGGGGCCTTCATGGCCCGCGCGCTCGAATTGTCGCGCCAGCATCTGGGCCTGACCGGCACCAACCCCTCCGTCGGCTGCGTTGTCGTCAAGAACGGTGAGATCGTCGGCGAAGCCGTCACTGCGGTGGGCGGCCGTCCGCATGCCGAGACGCAGGCGCTCGAGATCGCGGGTACCCAGGCGGAAGGTGCCGACGTCTATGTGACGCTCGAACCCTGTTCCCACTACGGCCATACGCCGCCTTGCGCCAACGCTCTTGTCGCTGCGAAAGTCGCGCGCGTTGTTGTCTGTCTCACCGATCCCGATCCGCGTGTGGCTGGTCGCGGCCTGTCGATCCTGCGTGATGCCGGGATAGCGGTCGAGCAGGGGTTGATGCAGGAGGAGGGGCGGCGCGCTCTTGCGGGCTACCTCACGCGCCAGACAAAGAACCGCCCGCATGTGACTCTGAAGCTTGCAGTTTCCGCCGACGGGATGCTCGGCCGTCGCGGCGAGGAAGTGACGATTACCGGTCCGGAGGTGAAGCAAGCGGTCTTTCGGCTGCGGGCAGAATCCGACGCCATCCTCGTCGGCATCGGTACTGTGCTTTCAGATGATCCCGAACTGACAGTACGTATTCCGGGCCTGGAGGATCGGTCGCCGATCCGCATCGTCATGGATCGCAAGCTGCAGATCCCCGTGACTTCAAAACTTGTCCAGACGGCGCGGCAAGTGCCGGTGATTGTGTTGGTTGGCGAACAGGCTGCATCCGACGAGACACTTACCGAGAAGCGCGAGCAGTTGCGCGCGGCCGGCGTCGAGATCATCCACTGCCGGGACCTTGCCTCCCTGCTGCGGACGCTGGCGGAGCGCGGCCTGTCGTCGCTGATGGTGGAGGGCGGCGCCGTCGTCGCCAGGGCTTTTCTGGATGCCGATCTGGTCGACCGCATCATCCTGTCCGAAGGCGTCGTAACCGTCGGCGTGGACGGTCTTGAATCGCCTGTGACGGCATCCGATATGCCGCGAGAATTCACGCTGATCCGGTCGAGTGAACTCGGCCGCGACCGCCTTCTCGAATATGAAAGATCATCTTGATGTTTACCGGGATCGTAACCGACGTAGGAACAGTTGCGGCAAAGACGCCGATGGATGAAGGCGTGCGTCTGCGGATCGCGACGAGTTATGACCCGAAGACCATCGATCTTGGTGCTTCGATCTCCCATGCCGGCGTCTGCCTGACGGTCACCAAGCTCCCGGCAGAAGGCAGCAACGAGCGCTGGTTCGAGGTCGAGGCCTGGGAAGAGGCGCTTCGCCTCACCACCATCGCAAGCTGGACCGAAGGCACGCGAGTGAACCTCGAGCGGGCGCTGAAGATCGGCGACGAACTCGGCGGCCATATCGTTTCCGGCCACGTTGACGACAAGGCGGAGATCCTGTCGATCGAGCCGGAGGGCGAGGCGGTTCGCGTGCGCCTGCGCGCGCCGGAGCATCTGGCGCGTTTCGTCGCCCCGAAGGGCTCGGTTGCGCTCGACGGCACGTCGCTTACGGTCAACGCCGTCAATGGCACGGATTTTGACGTGCTGCTGATCCGCCACACGCTGGGCGTCACGACATGGGGTGACCGCAAGCCTGGTGATTTCGTCAACTTCGAGGTGGATACCATGGCGCGGTATGCCGCCCGCCTGGCGGAGTTTCCGGCCAAGGCTTGAGCAGGTCGTCACTCACGACCTATTCTGCCCGTGCATTTCAGGGATCCGCTAAATTTGCTTGCCAATCGCGTGCGAGCGTGTTTTGACCGCGGCCTGCCAAATCCCGTAAAATCCGGTCCAGCTTGAAGCGGCCGATTGGAAAAAGGTGACACATGCCCCGCGGAGCCGCACCCCATATCCTCATCGTCGAGGCACGCTTTTACGACGACATGGCCGACGCGCTGCTGGATGGCGCAACGCATGCCCTCAAGGAAGCAGGCGCGACCTATGACGTCGTGACCGTTCCCGGTGCGCTCGAAGTTCCGCCGGCAATCGCCATGGCGCTCGATGCGGCCGAAGAGGGTGGCACCGAATACGATGGTTTCGTAGCACTCGGCATGGTGATCCGCGGCGAGACCTACCATTTCGATATCGTTTCCAACGAATCCTCGCGCGCACTGATGGATCTTGCCGTGTCTGAATCGCTTGCGATCGGAAACGGCATCCTGACCGTGGAAAACGACGAGCAGGCTTGGGCGCGTGCCCGCCGCTCCGACAAGGACAAGGGCGGCTTTGCCGCACGCGCAGCGCTGACGATGATTGCGCTGCGTGACAAGCTGAACGGTGGTTGATCCAATGACTAAAGAAGGCGAGCACACGGTAAAGCCGGCCAACCAGCGAGGTGCTGCGCGGCTCGCGGCCGTGCAGGCGCTTTACCAGATGGATGTCGGTGGTACCGGCGTGCTGGAAGTCGTCGCCGAATACGAGGCGCATCGCCTTGGCCAGGAGCTGGACGGCGACACCTATCTGAAGGCGGATCCGTCCTGGTTCCGTTCGATCGTGTCTGGCGTTGTCCGTGACCAGCTGAAGATCGACCCGATCATCCGCTCCTCGCTCCAGGAAGACTGGCCGCTGTCGCGCCTCGATTCGACCCTGCGGGCAATCCTGCGCGCCGGTACCTTCGAAATCCTTGAGCGCAAGGATGTGCCGATCGCCGTCATCGTCACGGAATATGTCGAGATTGCCCGTGCCTTCTTCGAAGAAGACGAGCCGCGCATCGTCAATGCCGTGCTGGACCGTATCGCAAAAGAAGTACGCGGCGACGCGAAGAAATAACTCGAGGTCATGAGTATGGACGCTGGGCAGCAGGCTCTTCAAACGCAGATGCGAAGCGCCCGACGCAGCGTCATGCTGCTCGCTGCCGTCCAAGCGGTGCTTGGCTCGGCCGCACCGATCGCCATCTCGAGCGGGTCGCTTGCAGGCTACCAGCTCCTTTCCGATGACAAGACGCTGGCCACCGCGCCGATCACCGGCTTCAACGTCGGCACCGCCTGTGGCGCCGTTCTCATCGCCATTCTTTCACGGTCGCTTGGACGGCGCAGCGCCTTCATGCTGGGCTGCCTGATTGGTGCCATGGGTGGCGCGCTCGCAACCATCGCGCTCTTTCGCGGCGACTTCTGGATGTTTGCGGTCGCACTTCTTTTGATCGGCACCTGCGCCGGCTTCACGCAGAAAATCCGTTTTGCTGCAGCCGATGCCTCGCCGAGCCACTACAAGCCGCGGGCAATCTCCTGGATCCTCGGCGCCGGCATTGTCTCAGCCGTGCTTGGCCCACAGGTGGTTATCTTCGCCAAGGACCTGCTGGCACCGGTCACCTTCGCCGGTACGTTCCTCGCGATCATTCCGTTGTGCCTTCTGCCGCTCATCCTTCTCGCCTTTCTGCGCCTGCCGAGCACCGGAAGCGCCAGTACCGGCGCTGCATCGCTGCCGGCCCGCCCGCTCAAGGAGATCGTGCTCACGCAACGCTTCATGACGGGCATGATCTGCGGCATCGGCACCTATGCGCTGATGACCTTCGTGATGACGGGCGCGCCGCTCGCCATGGTCATCGGTTGCGGTTTCCCGACCGAGATGGCCGCGCTTGGCATCCAGTGGCACGTGCTTGCCATGTTCGGCCCGAGCTTCTTCACCGGCGCGCTGATCACCCGTTTCGGCGCCGAGCGCATCGTAGCCGCCGGCCTCTTCATCATGATGGCCTGCGCGGTGGTCGCGCATATGGGCGTCGAACTCTGGAACTTCTGGGGTGCGCTGGTTCTCCTTGGCATCGGCTGGAACTTCGGCTTCATTGGCTCGACCTCCATCGTCGCCTCGAGCTACCGCCCGCACGAAGCCGACAAGGTGCAGGGCTTCCACGACATCATCCTGTTCGGCACGGTCGCCCTGTCCTCGTTCTCCTCGGGCAAGGTGTTCGTCACCTGGGGCTGGTCCTTCATCAATCTGGTGATCTGGCCGGTCACGATCGTCTGCCTGGCACTCCTTCTTGCCCTCGCTCTCAAGAAGCGTTCCCCCGCAAGCACGTAAGCGTACGTCTCTAGGGCTTGACGCAACCTCATCTCCACCGCAATCTCGCGCTGCGTGAAGGGCCATGTGGCGCCTTGGGAGGGGATTCGGCCTTCACGCGGGAATGCGCATCGTGAAGTGTTGCGGCAATCCTTTTCCTCCGTCGAGTGGGGAGCGTCGCAACGGCATGCCGGAGGGCATGGGCCGTCTGGCGCTTGAGGGAGAGGAAAAAGCGAATGACCGTAATATTGGGTGTGGTCGTATGCGGACTGCTATCGATCATCTATGCCGCTTGGGCGACGCGTTCCGTTTTGGCTGCCGACCAAGGCAATGCACGCATGCAGGAAATTGCCGGCTATGTTCGTGAAGGAGCACAGGCGTACCTGACGCGCCAGTACATGACGATTGCCATCGTCGGTGTGGTGGTCGCGATCCTGGCCTGGCTGCTGTTGTCCGGCACGGCCGCGATCGGATTCATCATCGGTGCCGTCCTGTCCGGCGCCGCCGGTTTCATCGGGATGCACGTCTCGGTTCGGGCCAATGTGCGCACCGCGCAGGCAGCCTCGCAAAGTCTCGCCGCTGGCCTCGACATCGCATTCAAGTCCGGTGCCATCACCGGCATGCTGGTGGCCGGCCTCGCGCTTCTGGGCGTCTCGATCTACTACTGGATCCTGACCTCGGGCCTCGGCCATCCCAGCGGCTCGCGTGAAGTCATTGACGCGCTTGTCGCTCTCGGCTTCGGCGCTTCGCTCATCTCGATCTTCGCCCGTCTCGGCGGCGGTATCTTCACCAAGGGGGCAGACGTGGGCGGCGACCTCGTCGGCAAGGTGGAAGCCGGTATTCCGGAAGACGACCCGCGCAATCCGGCAACGATCGCCGACAACGTGGGCGACAATGTCGGTGACTGCGCCGGCATGGCCGCCGACCTGTTCGAGACCTATGCCGTTTCGGTGGTCGCGACCATGGTTCTGGCCGCTATCTTCTTCGCCGGCACACCGGCGCTCGAGACCGCGATGCTCTATCCGCTTGCCATCTGCGGCGCCTGCATCGTCACCTCGATCATCGGTACCTTCTTCGTCAAGCTGGGCTCCAATGGCTCGATCATGGGGGCGCTCTACAAGGGCCTGATCGTGACCGGCCTGTTGTCGGTCGTCGGCCTTGCCGGCGCAACGGCACTGACGACCGGATGGGGTTCGATCGGCACGGTTGCGGGGATGGACATCACCGGCACCAACCTCTTCATCTGCGGCCTGCTGGGCCTGCTGGTGACGGCGTTGATCGTGGTGATCACCGAATACTACACCGGCACTGGCAAGCGCCCGGTCGTCTCGATCGCCCAGGCGTCTGTCACAGGCCATGGCACCAACGTCATCCAGGGCCTTGCCGTTTCGCTGGAATCGACGGCGCTGCCGGCCATCGTCATCGTTGGCGGCATCATCTCCACCTACCAACTCGCTGGCCTGTTCGGCACTGGGATCGCCGTCACCGCCATGCTGGGTCTTGCCGGGATGATCGTTGCGCTCGACGCCTTCGGCCCGGTCACCGACAACGCCGGCGGTATTGCCGAAATGTCGAACCTTCCGCCGGAGGTCCGCAAGTCGACCGACGCACTGGATGCGGTGGGTAACACGACGAAGGCCGTCACCAAGGGTTACGCGATCGGCTCGGCCGGCCTCGGCGCCCTTGTCCTGTTTGCCGCCTATTCCAACGACCTGCAGCATTTTGCGGCGAACGCCCAGCAGTATCCGTATTTCGAGGGTGTCGGGGAAATCTCCTTCAGCCTTGCCAATCCTTATGTCGTCGCCGGCCTGATCTTCGGCGGCCTCATTCCGTACCTCTTCGGTGGCATCGCCATGACCGCGGTCGGTCGCGCGGCAAGCTCCATCGTGGAAGAAGTGCGCAAGCAGTTCCGCGAAAAGCCAGGCATCATGCAAGGCACGGAGCGTCCGGACTATGGCCGCGCCGTTGATATCCTGACCAAGGCTGCGATCCGCGAAATGATCGTGCCGTCGCTGCTGCCGGTTCTGGCGCCGATCGTCGTCTACTTCGGCGTGCTCATCATTTCCGGCGGTGACAAGGCCTCTGCCTTCGCGGCGCTCGGTGCCTCCTTGCTCGGTGTCATCGTCAACGGCCTGTTCGTGGCGATCTCGATGACCTCGGGCGGTGGCGCATGGGACAACGCCAAGAAGAGCTTCGAGGACGGCTTCATCGACAAGGACGGCCAGAAGCATTTGAAGGGCTCGGACGCGCACAAGGCATCCGTGACCGGAGACACCGTTGGCGACCCGTACAAGGATACGGCGGGCCCTGCCGTCAACCCGGCGATCAAGATCACCAATATCGTCGCCCTGCTGCTGCTTGCCATCCTGGCCGGCTGATCATCGGGGATAACGAAAAAGCCCGCGAGGATCGCTCCTCGCGGGCTTTTTGATTCTGATAAGCTGGCGCGCTTGGCTTAGTTGCCGCCGAAGCCACCAAGGATGCTGCGCGCGGCTGCCGCGCCGCTGCTTGCTGCACCCGTGCCGCCCGACAGCAACTGCTGCAGGAAGGTCAGGTCGCGGCCGCCGGTCGGGGTCGTGCGAGAAATCGTGTCGAAGACCTTGCCGTCCTGCAGCGTGTAGTTCGCGCGACGGGCGACAACGCCATCCTTGTCGAAGTAGATGGCAAGAACCGTCTGTTCGACGAGGCGCGGCTTCATGGCCGCAAATGCCCGCTGGCGCTTCTGCGAGATGTAATAGAAGACCTCGGAATCGAAGGTGGCCGTCGTCGACGGCGTGCCCATGGTCAGCAGCACCTGCTCGCGGCTCGATCCTTCCGGGATCAGCTTCAGCGACTGCTCGTCAACGACATAGCCGTTATAGAGGGTGTCACCGATCTGCATCGACGTGCAGCCGGTCAGTCCGGCGGTTGCGATTACCGTGGCCAGGGCCGCTTTGCTCAAGAATGTCATTTCGTATCCGAAAACCCGCTTGCTCAACGGTATCCCCCAAACTCAACTGGCCCCTGCTGAACCTTACCATTGTGGCTATTCAGGGACGTGAGACTGTCCGCAGCCGCTCTTCACGGTCGCGAAAATCCTCGACCCCGTTCGCTGGTCTGGCGGAACGGCATTGCTTTTCGTGCCTGCTTCGGTAAACCAGCTTTCGTTTCCATGCAACATCGGCCAGGCGCTTGGCCGGACATTCGTGGAGACATACAGCAGGAATCGAGATGATATTCGGCCTTTTCAAGAAGAAGAACCGCAACCAGGCGATCATCAACCGGCAATATGCGACCCTGACCGAGACGGCGCGCATCCCGTTCTTTTACAGTGACCTGCATATGCCGGACACGGTCATGGGCCGGTTCGAGATGCTGTCGATCGTGATGATCCTGTTCTTCCGCAGGACGGCAAAATCGCCGGTCAGCGGCCAGGAACTGGCCCAGGAAATCGTCGACGCCTTCTTCCAGGACATCGATCACTCGATCCGCGAACTGGGTATCGGCGACCAGGGCGTGCCGAAACGCATGAAGAAGCTCGCCGGCATGTTCTATGGCCGGCTGGAAACCTATGCGGCGGCGCTTGAGAACAAGGACGAGGCGGAGCTTGCGGGAGCGCTGAGGCGCAATATCTATCCGAATGCGGATGATGCGCCCGAGATGCGGGAACTCGCCGGCTGGATGATCCGTGCGGAAGCGGCGCTTGCCGCGATTTCCGAAGATGAGATCTCCACCGGACAGGCCGTTCTCCTCGATCCGGCGGCGCCCGCGCCAGAAAGGTATGTGTCGTGAAGAATGAACATGTGCGGAAGGAAAAGCCTCCGTTCTCCTACTCTGTGAAGGTCGGCCACGTTTCGGCCAATCCGATCACCGTACGGCTGGAAGCCGATGAGCGCGAGCGCCAAGGGCTGGCGAAGCTGTGGCAGGTGGAAGCCGTCGATTTGCTTAAAGCCGAGTTGCAGGTCGTGCGCTGGAAGAAGGACGGCGTCCGCCTGAAGGGCCGCGTCGAAGCTTCGATCGTCCAGGCCTGCGTGGTGACGATGGATCCCGTCGAGTCCAGAATCGAGGAAGACCTCGAGCAGATCTTCGTGCCGGAAGGTTCGAAGCTCGCCCGCATCGTCAGCAACGAAGCGGCCGAGATGGTGCTTGATCCCGAAGGCCCCGACCTGCCGGAGACCTTTGCAGGCGACACGATTGATGCCGGCGAAGTGGTCGCCGAATTCGCCGCACTTGCAATCGATCCCTATCCGCGCAAGCCGGGTGTCGAGTTCGCCGATCACCTGGAGAGCGATCCGAACGACGAAGCGGAGCGGCCGAACCCGTTCGCGGTGCTGAAAGACTGGAAAAAAGACTAAGCACGGTTGTCAGCAGGAGCGAAAACTATATTTTGGCCACGATTTCGCCGGCAGAGCCACGCAAGAGCTAGGCCGTTTGTGACGCAAGAAACTAGCGCATGGCCTTCCGGAGCATGCGTTCGGCGAAGATTAAGGATCAGGGACGCGTGATCAGAATTTCTCTCGACGCCATGGGGGGCGACTTCGGTCCCGAAGTCGTGATTCCGGGTGCCGCCAAGGCCTTGGAACGCCATCCAGACGTAACCTTCCTCATCTACGGGCTGAAGGCCCAGTGCGAACCGCTGCTCGCCAAATATCCGAAACTTCGCGAAAAGTCCGTGTTCCGTGATTGCGAACTCGCCGTGGCCATGGATGAAAAGCCAAGCGCTGCCCTGCGGCGCGGTCGGTATGTGTCCACGATGTGGCGCTCGATCGAGGCGGTGAAGCTCAGTGAAGCGGACGTGGCCGTGTCGGCCGGCAACACCGGTGCGCTGATGGCGATGGCGAAGTTCTGTCTGCGGACCATGGCCAATATCGAACGCCCTGCAATCGCCGGCATCTGGCCGACCTTGAAGGGCGAAAGCATCGTCCTCGACATCGGTGCCACGATCGGCGCCGATGCTCAGCAGCTTCTGGATTTCGCGCTGATGGGCGGCGCCATGGCGCGCGCACTTTTTGAAGTCGAGCGTCCGACCGTCGGCCTCCTCAATGTCGGTGTTGAAGAAGTGAAAGGTCAGGAAGAGGTCAAGGAAGCCGGTCGCCTGATCCGTGATGCCAACATGCCCACCATTGCCTACCACGGCTTTGTCGAGGGCGATGACATCGGCAAGGGCACGGTCGATGTCGTGGTGACGGAAGGCTTCACCGGCAATATCGCACTGAAGGCAGCCGAAGGCACCGCCCGACAGATCGCGACATTGCTGCGCGAGGCCATGTCGCGTACGCTGTTTGCCAAGCTTGGTTATCTTCTCGCCAAGAGCGCCTTTGATCGGCTGCGGGAGAAGATGGATCCGAACAAGGTCAACGGCGGCGTTTTCCTTGGCCTGAATGGCATCGTCATCAAGAGCCATGGCGGC
>Ga0065721_10048902_pt1 | contig 62775 bp, 54 predicted proteins | sample Mesricmetagenome_FD_59108 | JGI IMG/M metagenome (GOLD analysis project Ga0065721, IMG submission 59108) | Mesophilic microbial community from rice straw/compost enrichment Sample: eDNA_1 v2 (version 2) | ecosystem: Engineered > Solid waste > Grass > Composting > Bioreactor | place: USA: Davis... | reverse complement strand
GGATTCGTTTTAGGCACACATTTGAGTACATTTACACATTAAAATACACCTGGATGAATTGGTTTTTTTTACAAGTTACCAATCCTGCAACAACGGCAGCCGTAGATTCTACACAAACAGCAACAGCAGCACCCGTGGCACAGCAATCGATGAATATGATGGACATGCTGATCAATGGTGGTCCGCTGATGATTCCGCTGGGTTTGTTGTTCGTATTGGCGATCTTTTTCTTTTTCGAGCGTTGGATAGCTGTGCGCAAGGCCAGCAAAATAGATCCCAACTTCATGTACATCATTCGCGATAATGTGATCAGTGGCAATGTGCAGGCGGCCCGATCCATGGCCAAGAACACACCGAATCCGGTAGCCCGAATCATCGATAAAGGTTTGCAACGTATAGGGAAACCCATCGATGTCATTGAAAAAAGTATGGAGAATGTGGGCAAACTGGAAGTATACAAAATGGAACGCAACCTGTCGGTATTGACGCTGGTATATGGTATTGCGCCCATGTTTGGCTTCCTGGGCACCATCTTTGGGATGTTGCAGTTGTTCTATAATATCAATGCCTCGGGCGAGTTTACGCCGGCACAAATTGCCGGTGGTATTTATACCAAAATGATCACTTCCGCTTCGGGTTTGATTATTGGCTTGCTGGCCTATGTGGGTCATAATTTTTTGAATGCACAAATTGATAAGAACGTGAACAGGATGGAAGTGGCCAGCGCTGAGTTTATTGATATATTACAGGAGCCCACCCGTTAAATTGAAAATCCATGAATTTAAGAAGAAGAATGAAAGGCTCCGGAGAATTACATGCAGGTGCGTTGAACGATATCCTGTTCATACTGCTGTTCTTCTTTTTGATTGTGTCTACGCTGGCGAATCCCAATGTGATCAAGCTGTCGCAGCCCAAGGCCAGGAGTGATACGAAGGCGAAGCAAACGGTGATCGTGAATATCAGGCCTACCGGTGAATATATTATTAACGGGAAACAGGTGTCGATAGAAGAGATGAAGGCATTTGTGGAGCCTTATATTATGAAGGATAGTTCGCAGGCTACGATTGCCATTAATGCCGATAAAACGGTGCCGTTGGAGAATGTGGTGGCGGTGATGCGTATTGCGCGTGACTTGGGTGCAAGGAGTACTTTGCTGGTGGATACAAAGACGGAATAATATACATACCGCAACATCTTACTAAGGGCGTCCCTATCGGGTCGCTCTTACCATTCTGTGCTTCCCCTGCATATCCTTCCGCAGCTCCACATCCTTAAAACCCTTTCCCTCAAAAAGCGCCTTTGTCTGCTGTCCCCAATCTTCATGTATTTCCACATACACCCTTGTGCCCGGCTCGGCAAACTCTGCAATAGCCCGGTAAAACAGCAAAGGATCATGATCTGCCACAAATAACGCCACATGCGGCTCATATTGCAATACATTCGGTTGCATAGCTGCCTGGTTATGCTCCGGTATATACGGCGGATTGCTTACAATAACATCCGTCTTTGGCAAGGTTAGCCACTCCGCCTCATCCAAAAAATCCACTTGTATAAAATGCACTTCCGTTCCCAGCGCTCCGGCATTTTTTTCCGCCACGGCAATGGCTCCGGCACTCACATCACACGCATACACCAGCACCTCCTGCATCTTTTTCTTCAACGCAATGGCAATACAGCCGCTGCCCGTACCCACATCCAGTACTGCAGCCCCCGGCGCCGCTTCTGCCGCCACCCATTCTACCAATTCCTCCGTTTCCGGCCTCGGTATTAATACTTCTTCATTCACATAAAAACGCATCCCGGCAAACCAGGCCTGGTTCAACACGTATTGTACGGGTTTATGGGCCAGCAGTTCCCGGGTATAACGCTCCAGTAGTTCCGGGTTGTCCAGCCGCTCATTTTTATACATCATTCTTTCAACCTTGCCGGCGCCCGTAATATGCTCCATCACCCAATCGGCAATATTGAAGGCTTCGCGTTCGTCGTAAATGGTTTTGAGTTGTGCAGTCAGTTGCCGCTGCGCCTGGTAAATAGTCATGTTGCAAACTTACGAAGCAGGGCTTAAAACCCGGGAATCATCTATATTTGCGGTCCGCTTGACAATTCATGAACACTATATGCATCGCTGCCTGCAACTGGCCCAACAGGCCGCAGGACGGGTGGCGCCCAACCCCCTGGTGGGCGCAGTGCTGGTGCATGCCAACCGCATCATAGGGGAGGGCTGGCACCGGCAATATGGTGGTGCGCATGCAGAAGTGAATTGTGTACAGTCGGTGGCGGAAGCCGATCGGCATCTCATTAGCCAATCCACCATGTACGTAAGCCTGGAACCCTGTGCCCATTTTGGCAAAACACCGCCCTGCGCCGATCTCATCATTGAGCAAAAGATACCGCAGGTGGTCATCGGTTGCCGCGATCCCTTTAAACAGGTAGATGGCAAGGGCATTGAAAAATTACGGGCCGGCGGGGTGCAGGTAAGCCTGGGTGTGCTGGAGCAGGACTGCAAAAACCTGAACAAACGGTTCATTGGTTTTCATACCCATCATCGTCCCTATATCATCCTGAAATGGGCGCAAACGGCCAATGGAAAAATAGGTAATGACGATGCCTCGCGCCTGCTCATCAGCAACGATATCACCAACCGGCTGGTGCACAAATGGCGCAGCGAGGAAGCAGCCATACTGGTAGGCACCAATACGGCCCTGTTCGACGATCCTTCGCTTACCACCCGTTTATGGCCGGGCGCCAACCCCATCAGGCTGGTGATAGATATGAACCTGCGTCTGCCTTCCAGCCTGCAATTGTTTAACCGACAGGTAAAAACCATCGTGTTCAATGGGCTGAAACATGAAGAGCAGGAAAATCTTATGTATTACCAGGTTACCCACGACGTGAACCTTGTGCACCAGGTACTCAATGCCCTGTACCAGTTGAAAATACAAAGCGTACTGGTAGAAGGCGGTGCGCGTTTATTGCAGTCCTTTATCGATGAAGGATTGTGGGATGAAATGCGGGTGATCACCAATAAGGAAATGATAGCACCCGCCGGTTTACCTGCCCCGCAGTTCAACAGCGGCCGCCTGCAAAAACAGGAATTGTATTACTCCGATACCATCGATTATATTGTGAACCCGCAAACCCAGCTGTATTGAGTCCCCTGTTTTTTCTCATAGCCAGCATTGTGCTCACTTCCTGGTTAACCATCTCATTCAAAGTGGCAGAGCGTTGGGGCGTCAGCCGTTTGCAGGCCATTGTGTTCAATTATATTGTTTGTGTGATCACGGGTTCCATAGTGAATGGGTATTTTCCCTGGCATACAGGCGAACCCTGGTTTGGCTGGGCGCTGGTAATGGGCTGTTGTTTTATCGCCATCTTTAACCTGGCAGCTTTTGTGGTGCAAAGGGCCGGCGTATCGGTAGCCACCGTGGCCTATAAATTGTCGCTCGTAATTCCATTCGTATTTTCGCTGTACCTGTATAACGAACAAGCCACCTGGTTTAAGATCAGTGGCGTGGCCATGGCCCTGGCGGCCATCTGGTTTACCACGGTGGCCGGCAAACAAAACAATACAAATAAGATCAGCCGGGTACTGGCGCTGACGCCCCTGCTGCTGTTTATTACCAGCGGTTTGCTGGATACCATGATCAAATATGTGGAGCAGGCCTATATTGATGACCATAACCAGAACAGCTACCTCATCACAGCATTTGGCACGGCCGCTCTGGTGGGGCTGGTAGTGATGCTGGGACTGTTCATTAGCCGCCGGCAGCGTTTCGAGCCCAAAGCCGTACTGGCAGGTATGGCCATTGGCGTGCCAAATTATTTTTCCATCTGGTGTCTGCTGGGCGCCCTGAAAGGATATGCCGGCAACAGCTCGGCCATAATACCCATCAATAATATGAGCATTGTATTATTCAGCGCGCTGGTAGCCTGGCTCATTTTCAGGGAAAAGTTAACTTCCCTGAACTGGCTGGGCGTAGGGTTATCGATTGGCGCTATTGCGTTGATAGCTTTTGGCTGAAGCAGGAAGCAGGAGGTAGGAACCAGGATGGCCACTGTATTTTCTACTTCATACCTCCTGCTTCCTGCTTCAAAAAAAACTTAAAACCATGAACACCCCCGAATTTTTCTATACCATCGACCGTACAGCCACCGCGGAATACAAAGACCGCGGCAGCAAATTTATTGCCTATACCTTCCCCATTCAATCGGTAGAGGACTTCAAAAAACATATGGAGGCCATCAAAAAAGAACATCCCAAAGCAACCCATCATTGTTTTGCCTACCGCATTGGCCTGGATAACAATACCTACCGGGTAAGCGACGACGGGGAGCCCTCCGGCACCGCCGGCAAACCCATACTAGGCCAGATAGACAGTAAAAAACTCACCAACATACTGGTTGTTGTGGTACGTTATTTCGGTGGCACCCTGCTGGGCGTACCCGGCCTCATCAATGCCTATAAAACCGCTGCCGCCCTGGCCTTGCAGGTAACACCCGTGGTGCAAAAAAGCATTGAGGTTACCTATACCCTGCAATTCGACTATACGCAAATGAACGACGTGATGATTATAGTAAAACAATTGAATTGCAGCGTTCAACAACAGGAAATGAACCTGTTCTGCCGCCTGGTGATAGGCATACCCAAGGGCCGGCTGGAGGAGGCCCTGTACCGCTTCGGCGATTTACGGGGTGTGGAAATTACGCCGGTGCCGCCTGTGGCCTGAATTGGCCAAAATTGTTATCTTACGAGGGTTATGAAGGCCTGACACTATGAAACGTACCATTTTACACGTCGTGCTGCTCTCGCTATTGTACCTTTCCTGTACATCCCGCGGACCATGGGGCAAAAACAGATCAAAAGACACCCTGTCTGTACATTCCGTTTCTTTCGAAGACCTGCTGGCAAAAGCCATGGACAGCGCCGAGCACATGCAATTCCTGCGCGATTATTGTATTGCCCGCCTCAACCAGCACGCCGGCGAAAGACAATTTATCACCAAAGCCGTTTTTGACGGCGCCAATGCCACCATTCAATTTCACCAGGGCAATTTGTGTTCACCTACCAAACAAAACGCCATTGTACGCATCGATAACGAGAACCTGTTTCTTTTCTTCTCCAGAAAAGATTCTACCTGGAACCTGAAACAGGTATTCAATGGCTATGGCGTTATAAGAGACAGTGCCGTACAATTTTTCGATGTGAACTTCGACGGGTATAAAGACCTGGCCATATTATGGAATTATTCCGCCGGCAGTTGCAGTTGCGCCAGCCCGGGCTGCCGTGATGTATACCTGTACGACAGTGTGGGCGACAGGCTCGTGCATTTACCCGAGATCAGGAATTACCTCGACTTCAGCCTGTCTGAAAAAGAAAAGGCCATTTACCTGGGCGAACATTGCAAAGGTTTTTATGGCCGTTTTTCCTGGAAGAACGGGCGCCTGCAACTGGAAGAGGAATATCTAACCAATGAAGGTACCGGCAGAGATACCGTGCAGTTTATTGTAGAGCACAATATTTACTGTGATGGACAAAAGTATCCTGCTTACACCATCCCACATTTACCCTTACCCGATAACTGGCAGCAGCAGTTTGGCAGGGCGCATCCCGTGTATGATTGATTATTTAAACCGCTCGCTTACTACCAGGTCTTTACTGCCCGGGGTGTATTTATAAAATCCTTCTCCGCTTTTGACACCCAGGTAACCGGCTGTTACCATATTGGCGAGCAGGGGGCAGGGGGCATATTTGGGGTTGCCAAAGCCATCATGCAATACTTTTAAAATACTATGGCATACATCCAGCCCAATAAAATCGGCCAGTTGCAGCGGTCCCATGGGGTGTGCCATACCCAGCTTCATAATGGTATCAATTTCGTGTACACCGGCAATGCCTTCGTACAGGCTGTATATCGCTTCGTTGATCATGGGCATGAGTATGCGGTTAGCAATAAAACCGGGGTAGTCATTTACCACGCAGGGTACTTTGCCCAGTTTTTTGCTTAATGCAACAATGGCATCTGTAACGAATGGGCTGGTGGCATAGCCATTGATGATCTCTACCAGTTTCATCACTGGTACGGGGTTCATAAAATGCATGCCTATTACCTGCGAAGCCCTTTTGGTAACCGCAGCAATTTTGGTAATGGAAATAGAGGAGGTATTGGAAGCCAGAATGGCGTTGGCGGGGGCCAGCGCATCCAGTTGTTTGAAGATGGATAATTTCAGATCGGTATTTTCTGTGGCGGCTTCCACCACCAGTTGTACGTCGTTTACACCGGCTGCCAGCTCGGTATGGGTGGATAGATGGGCCAGGGCCGATTTTTTTTGTTCTTCGGTAGCCGTGCCTTTGGCAATCTGGCGGTCGAAGTTTTTTTGAATGGTTTGCAGTGCTTTTTCCAGTTGGGCGGCATTTACATCAATGAGGCGAACGGTAAAGCCATGTTGGGCAAATACGTGCGCAATACCGTTGCCCATGGTGCCTGCGCCTATGACGGCCAGTTGTTGAATATCCATAATCAGTAGTTTGGAGACAAAAGTAATATTGAATAATGAATGTCCAATATTGAATATTGAAGTACTTCAACATTCAATATTCACCATACAATATTTATTTCTTGTTTTTGAAGTCTCCTCGCTTCCACGCCTGTATAAACTCATTCCAGGCAAAGGGGTTGAAAATGTTTTGCGGCGGGGCCTGCCCGTTGTAATAATATCGCTGGGAATTGTTACGCAACATCATATTGGAGTTTTCGCCGCCATCGGTAGGCAGGCTGCGGGCCAGTATGCGTCGTTTGCCCGCTTCGGTATTTTTGCGCGCGATTTCTATTTCGTCGTCTGGTATCTTCACATTCACAAAATCCCGGTCGAATTGTTCCCGCGTGGGCCGCGGTCGAATTACGGTGGCCGGCAGGTACACCGTATCTGTGACCATTAGCTGGATCATGCTATAATGATTACCTTCGAGGTCGCGGGGAATATCGGCCAGTTTGGGTTTATAACCAACAGAAGAAAATTCAATCACATCTCCTTTCATGGCCACTATGGAGAAAACACCCTGCTGATTTGTCATGGTGCCACGATTCGTCCCTTTTACCATCACCGTAACATAGGGGATGGCCTTTAAACTGTCTGCCGTCATTACTACCCCGTACAGCTCTATCACGCTATCCTTCAGTTTTTCAAACTGGGCGAAGGATGCGAAGGGGATGGCAATGGCCAGTAAAAACAGAAAAAGTAAACGTCGTGTCATGTGCTTCAAATATATAGATAAAGCCTAAAATACTTCAACAAAATACTCATGCCAATGGTTAATTTTGCGGCAAAACATTCTTTTTAACAAAACAATTAGATGAATGACACCGGAGCAAATTTTAGATGCTTTGCGGAATGTACAGGAACCCGATCTGGGAAAGGATATCGTTACGCTGAATATGGTGAAGGATATTGTTATCGATGGCAATAAGGCGTCGTTTACTGTAGTGCTCACTACACCTGCATGTCCCCTGAAAGATTTGATCGCAAAAAACTGCGAAAATGCCATAAAGTCGCGTGTACATGCTGAAGCTGCTGTAAGCGTGCATTTTACCGCTCATACCAGTAGCATACGCCAGGATCCCGGCGCCGTGCTGCCCAACGTAAAGAACATCATTGCCGTAATTAGCGGCAAGGGTGGTGTGGGTAAAAGCACCGTAGCCGCCAATCTGGCACTTGCCCTGTCGCAGGGTGGCGCCAAAGTGGGTTTGATGGATGCCGATATTTATGGCCCCAGTGTGCCCATAATGTTTGGTGTGCGGGGCGAGCGCCCCAAAATGATGAGTACCGGTGGCGATAAAGGACTCATCGTTCCGTTGGAGCGCTTTGGCATCAAACTCATGAGCATTGGATTACTGGTAGATGAAAGAAGCGCCGTCATCTGGCGCGGGCCCATGGCCAGCAGCGCCATCCGCCAGTTTGTGACCGATGTATATTGGGGCGAGCTCGATTACCTGGTAATAGATATGCCGCCCGGTACCGGCGATATTCATCTCACCCTCGTACAAACCATACCCGTGACCGGCGCCGTGATTGTTACCACACCACAGGATGTGGCCCTGGCCGATGCCAAAAAGGCCATCGCTATGTTCAGCCAGGCGCAAATAAAGGTGCCCGTAATAGGTTTGGTTGAAAATATGAGCTATTTTACACCCGCTGAACTTCCAAATAACAAATATTTTATATTTGGGAAAGAAGGCGGGAAAAGACTGGCAGAAGAATACGACCTGCCTTTCCTTGGCCAGATACCACTGGTGCAAAGTATACGCGAGGGGGGCGATATTGGCGTACCCATTATGGTCAGTGATGACACGATCTCCCGCCAGGCTTTCGAAGAATTTGCCGGAAATACTACACGTAGCATTGCCATGCGAAATGCACATTTGAGTGCCGAAAAAACCGCCGCAGTACTGGAATGAAGGAGGAGGTAAGAAGTAGGAAAATACATGAACCATCCTGCTTCCTGCTTCTTAGTTCTTACTTCATTCAATCCCCATCCCTACAACCCTGATCCATCATTACAATCTGAAGTATGATCAAAGCAAGGGAAGTAACGGAATTATTATTATTGGTAGCATTTGTCGTAGCCTGTCACGTGACTCAGAAAATCGAAAAACCAGCCTTTCCATCCTTCGATAAGGAAGGACATCGTGGATGCCGGGGACTCATGCCCGAAAATACCATCCCGGCCATGATGAAGGCCCTGGAACTGGGCGTTACCACACTGGAAATGGATGCGGTGATCACCAAAGACAAACAGGTGATCCTATCGCACGAGCCTTTTTTTAGCCATGAAATCACCACCAAGCCCAATGGGGAATACGTGACCGAGGAAGAAGAAAAAAGCCTGAACATTTATCAAATGAGTTTTGCGGAAACACAGCAATACGATGTGGGCATGAAACCGCATCCGCGTTTTCCGCAGCAGCAAAAGCTCAGGGCCACCAAGCCATTGCTGCGCGAAGTGATAGAAGATGCGGAAGCTTTCACCAAACTGAAGGGCCGTCCCGCCGTTTTTTATAATATAGAAACAAAAACACAGCCGGCTACCGATAATATCTATCATCCCACGCCTGAAGAGTTCGTAAACCAGTTGATGAAAGTGGTGAACAGCAAGAATATCGGACCGCGGGTGATCATTCAGTCTTTCGATTTCCGCACGCTGAAAGTATTGCATAAACGATACCCGCAAATAAAAACGGCTGCCCTGGTGGAGGCTTCGGATAAACGCAGTTTTGAAGATATATTGCTGCACCTGGGTTTTACACCCACCATTTACAGCCCCGCAGCCGAACTGGTTACAAAGGAATTGATCCATCAATGTCATCGCCGTAATGTAAAGATCATACCCTGGACAGTGAACGACAAAAACGCCATTGCCGAACTCACAAAAATGGGTGTGGATGGCATTATTACCGACTATCCCGATTTGTTCTGAATTCAAAACCCCTTAAAAACCCCGTATATGCATTTATCATTGGAAGGAAAAAACGCCCTGGTTTGTGGCAGCTCGCAGGGCATAGGACTGGCTATTGCCGAAGAACTGGCCTTACTGGGCGCCAACTGCACCCTGATAGCGCGTAACGAAAAAGCCTTACAAGCTGCTGTACAAACGCTGGACATTGCGTTGCGTCAGCAACACGGTTACCTGGTAGCCGATTTCAGCCATCCGAAGCAGGTGCAACAGGTGGTGGAGCAACATGTGCAGCATAAGCCCATTCACATACTCATCAATAATACCGGCGGCCCACCGCCCGGTATTGTAACAGAAGCTACCGAAGAAGCCTTCAAACTGGCCTTCGACCAGCACCTCATCGTAAATCATATACTGGCCCGTGCCGCTTTGCCCTCCATGAAAGCAGCGCAATACGGGCGCATCATCAATATCATTTCCATCTCGGTTCGTATACCCATCAACCACCTGGCTGTGTCGGGCACCGTACGGGGCGCCGTGGCCACCTGGGCCAAACTCATGGCCAATGAGTTGGGTAAATACAATATCACCGTCAACAATATACTGCCCGGTTCTACCCGCACGCAGCGACTGCAAAGCATGATGGAGAGCAATGCCCGAAAAAGAAATGTTCCGGTGGAAGAAATAGAAAAAGAAATGCTGCGCGAAATACCCATGCAGCGTTTTGGCGAACCCTCGGAACTGGCAGCCGTAGCCGCTTTCCTGGCATCGCCGGCAGCTTCTTATGTGAACGGCGCCACCATACCCGTAGATGGCGGCAAGACCGGTACAATTTAGTATGTTTGCGCCCCATGATGTTTGAAAATACGCTACCATACGCTCGCCGGCTGGATGAGCAGGATCCCCTGCGTGCGTTTCGAAAAAAAATCATACTGCCCGTCATCGATGGACGGCCGCAGATTTATTTCCTGGGCAACTCCCTGGGGCTGCAGCCCGTACATACCCAACAATATATTCAACAGGTATTGGATGCCTGGGCTACCTATGGGGTGGAAGCATTTTTTATGGGCAGCCAGCCCTGGATGCAGTACCACGATCAGCTGGTGCAGCCGCTGGCCCATATCGTAGGCGCCCTGCCGCACGAAGTAGTGGTGATGAACCAGCTTACCGTAAACCTGCATTTGTTGATGGTGAGCTTTTACCGGCCGCAGGGCGCCCGTAATAAAATACTCTGCGAGGCAAAAGCGTTTCCCAGCGACCAGTATATGCTGGAAACCCATGTGCGGCACTATGGCTTCGATCCCAACGATACTATCATTGAAGTGGCGCCCCGCATCGGCGAGCATACCATTCGCACCGAAAACATACTGCAAACCATAGAAGATCACAAACACGAGCTGGCCCTGGTGCTCATGGGCGGGCTGAACTATTATACCGGCCAGGTTTTCGATATGCCTGCTATTACCCGTGCTGCACAGGCCGCCGGCGCCAAAGTGGGCTTTGACCTGGCGCATGCGGCCGGCAATATTCCCCTGCAGCTGCATAACTGGAATGTTGATTTTGCCGCCTGGTGCAGTTATAAATACCTTAATTCGGGCCCCGGCGCTATTGGCGGCGCCTATATACATGAACGTTATCATCATCCCCAAACACCCCGTTTTGCCGGCTGGTGGGGCAACGATAAAGCTACCCAGTTCCTCATGCAAAAAGGTTTTCAGCCCATGTCTTCGGCGCAGGGCTGGCAATTGAGCACACCGCCACCCATGTTGTATGCTGCTCATAAAGCTTCGTTGGAATTATTTGAAGAAGCGGGTATGCACCGGTTACATGAAAAAAGAAAATTACTCAATAACTGGTTATGGTTTTTGCTGGATGAACTGAATGCGCGGCAGCCCGAACCCATTATCGAGTTCATTACGCCCCGTAACGAGGAAGAAAGAGGCTGCCAGGTATCCATGCTCATGTTGCGCCATGGCCGGAAAATATTCGATGCCCTTGCCCGGGCAGGTGTGATCGTAGACTGGCGTGAGCCCAATGTAATACGCCTGGCGCCGGCGCCCCTGTATAATAGTTTCGAGGAAGTTTGGCAATTCACCAATATCTTGCAGCAAATTCTGGAACAGACGCATGACACGCCAACAACTGGTTGAACAAATACGCACTAAAAAGTCTTACCTTATTGTAGGGCTCGATACCGATATCACGAAGATCCCGAAGCACCTGCTTGCGGAAGAAGATCCTGTATTTGAATTCAACAAAAAGATCATCGATGCCACCAAAGATTATTGTGTAGGGTATAAAATCAACACGGCATTTTATGAAGCCCTGGGTATTCCCGGCTGGCAGTCGATGGAAAAAACACTGGCCTATATTCCCGACACCCATTTTACCATTGCCGATGCCAAACGAGCCGATATTGGCAATACCAGCACCCAATATGCGAAGGCTTTTTTCGAAACCATGTCGTTCGATTCGGTAACCGTGGCGCCCTATATGGGTTCAGACAGTGTGCTGCCTTTCTTAAGTTATAAAAATAAATGGACCATATTACTGGGTCTTACCTCCAATACCGGCGCCGCCGATTTTGAATTGCAGCAGGCAGGCGAGGAACGTTTGTATGAAAAGGTAATGCGTACCGCTTCTGCCTGGGGCAGTGCCCATCAACTGATGTTTGTAGTGGGCGCCACACAGGCCAGTGAGTTTACCAATATTCGCAAAATAACCCCCGATCATTTTTACCTGGTGCCGGGAGTAGGGGCGCAGGGAGGGAGTTTAAAAGATATCTCGGAAAAAGCCATGAATAAAGATGTGGGCATTCTGGTGAATGCCAGCCGCGCCATCATTTATGCTTCTGAACAGGAAGATTTTGCTGTTAAGGCTATGCTGGTTGCCAAAGCGTATCAACAGGAAATGGCGGCTTATTTATAGCCACTCCCTGTTTGGAACGATGTACATGGTTGGTCCAACCAGGCATAGATGTTAACCCTTACACAATTGTTTCGGCGCATACAACGTTTTACCACCAATATTCTATGAACCCTTAAATCCAACTGCCCCTATGGGAACAACTCTACGTTTGTTCTTTTTATTGTGTTTCATTGCGTTAGCTTCATTTTGCAGCTTGTCTGCCAGGGCGCAGATGGCAGGTAACTACACCATCAACCCCGCACAACCGGCCAGTTCCACCAATTTTCACAGCTTTAATGACGCCATAAACGCCCTCAGGGGTGGTCTTAACGGTGCTGTCGTTATTGACGTGGCACCTAACAGCGGACCCTATCATGAACAGCTACTGCTTGACCAATCTATCCATACAACAGCCACCAATACCCTTACTTTCAACTGTAACGGGGTAACCCTGAGCTTCCTGGCAAAAGAGGGCGACCAGAAATCGGGCGTCATGCTTAATAACATCGATTATGTAACCTTCGACAGCCTGGTGATTGTACCTCAGGGGCAGGAAATGGATGAATGGGCATTTGGCTTTCATTTATTGAACGATGCCGATCACAACACCATCCGCCGCTGCCGCATCATCAACAACCATAACCTGTACGACCCCGCGCGAAACGATAATATCATCATCAATGGCGCCGATAGTTATGCCAACGGATTAAAAGTGAGTAATTGCGACAGCAACCTCATTACCTGCAACTATATTTCCGGCGGTTATTGTGGTGTCACCATCTCCTCTAACCCCGATGAAGAGGAGGACCCTGTATATGTAAAAGACAATGTGATCACCAACAACATCATTACCGATGTAGACAATGCCGGTGTTTTGCTCAACGGGTATTCACAGGAAACACTGGTGAGTGGCAACGATATTTCTGCGCCCAATGCCCTGTGGACCGCCGGTATACGACTTCAGTATTACAACGAAAGCTGCATTATTAGCAATAACCGCATTCATAATATACACAATCCCTATGGCGGCATGGTCATCGGTATCGAGATCGCCGCTTCGGCCGAACCGGGTAAGGAAAATATCATTGCCAACAACTGTATTTATGATATTGTAACCGACGATGTGCAAATGGGCATTGTGATGCAATATGGATCGCCCGGCTCCTATATAAAGATCTTACACAATACCATTGTGCTGGACGATCAAAGCCCCGGCGGTTATGGTTCTACCTACGGCATTAACCTGGGGTATTATACCGAGCAGGTGACGGTGATGAACAATATTGTGAGCATTACCCGAAATACTACCGATAAGAACTATGCGATATATATAGAAGATATGGTGCCGGGACTGGTATGCGATTATAATAACCTGTATATATCTGCCCCATCGGCGGCCCTCAATGCAATCGGTTATATGCAGGAAGTGGATTATGAAAACCTGGCCGCCTGGCAGGCCGCAACCGGCCACGATGCCCATTCTGCTTCCTACGATCCCCTTTTTACCCAAGCTATCGACGGCAATTTGTATCCCGGCCAGGGCGCCATGGACAATATGGGTACCTATGTAAACATCGATACCGATATTACCGGTGCAGCCAGGCATACCAGCACACCCGATATAGGTGCTTATGAATTTGTAAGTCCGCCATGTACCGCACCCGTAGCAGGCAATATAGTGGCATCTCCATCTACTTCCATTTGCGAAGGCAGTACCATTACCTTAACCCTGCAGGGGCATTCATTTGGTACCGGTCAAACTTATGTATGGCAGATGGATAGCGATATGAATGGCGACTTCAGCACAGCGGTCAGTGGTGAATTGAGTTCGCCGGCTTTTGATGTAACACCTGTCACCACCCGTTATTACCGGGCAGCGGTTACCTGTGGCGCCACCACGGTATATACCGTACCCATACAAATTTATGTGGATCCTGCTCTGGAGGCCGGCACCTATACCATTGACCCGGCGCAGCCAACAGGCGGCAGTAATTTTAATTCATTCAGCGATGCCATAAATGCCATGCATTGTGGTGTACGTGGCCATGTGGTATTTAATGTGGCCGCCGGCACCTATTCACAACAACTGATTATTCCCAATATACCCCGTACTTCTGCCAGCCGAACGGTTACGTTCAGGGGCAATAACAGCCATTTTATTTTTACATCTATCAACAGCGATGACAGGGCTGTTATACAACTTAACGGTTGCAGGTATATTACCGTGGAAGGTTTTGATATCAATGTACCGGGTGATGCCGAAGGCCAGTACGGTTTTGGCATACAATTGATCAACAATGCCGATCACAATACTGTTAAAAACAATACCATCACCCTCAACAAAACCAGTGCTTCCATTGATTTTGCGGGTATTGTGATGAGCCCGAGGGCCGATCATCCTGCCAATATTTACCAGGTGAATGAATGCGACAGCAATACCATCGTAGGCAATACCATTCATGGCGGTTTTTATGGTATCACCTGCACCTCTTATGATTTTGGCCGTTTTGTAACCGGCAACCAGATACTGAACAATACCCTCAACGATAATTATGGCTTTGGTATTTATGTATCGGGCACCAGTGGGTTATTGATAGAAGGGAACGAGATTACCCGGCCAACGCGCACGCAGTCGGCGCCTACCTTTATGGCCATCCGGGCCGATCAGCGCAACCACGGTCTCACCATTTCCAGGAACAGGATTCATAATTTACTGGATGCTGTGGCCGATGCCAACAATACACTGATGGGTATTGGGTTGAACAATTGCACCGCACCTGCCGAATTACCCAATACCGTGGTGAACAACCTGGTGTATAATTTTACCGGAACTGGTGCACAATACGGACTGTATTATTTCAATTCCGATCATACGCGATTTTTTCATAATACCATATCGCTGGAAGACTCCAGCCTGTTTGCCAGCACCTATGCCGATGTGGCTTACGGCTTTGCGTTATTTGGCGCTTCCAGCACGGGCATGGAGTTTGCCAATAACAACATCACCATGAACAGGACAGGCAGGGGGGTACAGTTTTGTATATATATAGTGCCTACATCCACCACCTATAATTCCAACTACAATAATTTGTATGTAAAACCGGGTGATAAACGTTATGTTGCATACAACAGCAGCGGGGGAGTGAGTTACAGCAGCTTGGCCGAATGGCAGGGCGCTTCCGGACAGGATGCTGCATCTGTTTCAATGAACCCGGAATACAAAAACCCCGCGGCAGGTGATTATACACCTACTACCATCGATTTCGAGAACAGGGGTGTATACAGGGTCATTGATACAGATATTAATGGCCAGCCCAGAAGCCAGGTGCATCCCGATATTGGCGCTTTTGAATTTTTCACCTGTACCGGCTTCCCCGAAGTACAGGTGGTGAACAATTCGTTTACCGTTTGTAATGGCGCTGATGTGCAGTTTGAGGTAAAAGAACCCGAGGCCGGCAATACGTATTACTGGTACAATGCAGCCGCTGGCGGTGATTTTGTACACACGGGAACCTCTTTGGCTATCCCATCGCTTACCGGCCAGGTTGAATACTGGGTAGAAGCCCGGACTGCCGAAGGCTGCGCCAGCCTGCAACGTGTACATGTGAGGGCTGAAAGCCTGTCGCCTTTGACGCAGGCGCCGGTGGTAAAAATAGATACCGTCACCGTCAACAGCATTCGTTTTAAATGGACGCCCGTACCCGGTGCCATGGCCTACCAGGTATCGCGCGATGGCATTCATTTCACCCAGCCCTCGTCGGGCGCCGGCGGATTAACCCATACCATGACCGGTTTAAATGCTTCCGATTCTGTAAGTATTGTGGTACGCGCCCTGGCTTTGCTGGAATGCCAGCAAACCGTATCGGAAAGGACAGGGGCCCGCACGCTTACCAACCAGTTCTTTATACCCAATACATTTACCCCCAATGGCAATGGCCGGAACGATGTATTTAAGGTATACAGTAATGTATTGCATGGCCTGCACCTGATGATCTTTAACCAGTGGGGTGAAAAAGTATTCGAGACCACCAACCCGCAGGCCGGTTGGGATGGCACTTTCAGAGGCAGGCCCCAGCCAGTGGGCGTGTATGTGTATGTAGCCAGGTTGTTGTTTGAAGATGGCGTTACCGTGCATCAGAAAGGAACGCTTCATCTTGTTCGTTAACCCAAAACCAATGCAATGAAAAACTATATCAAACCGGTACTGGTTGTACTGGCTTTCACAACAGGCATGGCCGGCCGGGCGCAAACCGACCCGCATTTTTCTCAATACTACGCTTACCCTATGTGGCTGAACCCGGCATTGACCGGCGTGATGGATGGCGAGTACCGGGTTACAGCAGTCTACCGCAACCAATGGGGAAATATTGCCAATGCCTTTTCCACACCGGGTGTATCGGCCGATTTTGTGACCAACAAAAATGTGAACCTGGGGGTGAACATCATGAACCAGCGAACCAATACCGGTGGTTATAATTATCTTAATGCTTATGGCTCCATGTCGTATACTGGTGTACGTTTTGGCCATCACCAGGTGGCCATGGGTATGGCCTTTGGTCTCATTAACCGCCGTTTCGACCCCTCCAAATTCATCATGGGCGATCAATGGAATCCCGTTACCGGTGTAACGGAGGGGTCCAGTAACGAGGTATTGAACAAAACGGCCGCCCTGAGTTTCGATGCCGGCGCAGGCATTGTGTATTATGATGCCGGTGCAGATAAAAAGGCTAATATTTTCCTGGGTTTTTCGGCTTTTCACCTCACACAACCCGGGGATCCCTTTATTACAGGTGGCCGTGCTGAAAAGATGCCCATACGGTATACTGCGCATGGTGGCGTAAAACTGAATGTAAGCGAAGGCGTGAGTTTTACACCCAACCTGCTGTATATGCGGCAGGGCAGCGCCGAAGAAAAAATGGTGGGCGCTTATTCGCAATTGCGTGTAAACGAAACCACCGATTTTATGGTGGGTTTGAATTACCGCCTGCAGGATGCCGTATCGCCCTATGCCGGTATCTATTATAAAAATTTTGTGATTGGCGCCAGTTACGATGTAAACAGTTCGCAATTGTCGAAAGTAACCGGTAATGCCAATAGTTTCGAAATATCATTGACCTATATCGGCAGCCGCGCCGGTACGGGTGCCCTGCCACAGGTTGCTCCCAGATTCTAAAAAACTACCATGAGAATATTTATTAGTTGCTTAACCCTGATCCTGTTTACATTGAATGCACAAGCGCAATACCGAACGAACTACAAAACCGTGGCCGACCGGTTTTACACCAAAGGCGACTACCAGTCTGCCGCTTATTACTACCAGCAATATTTGTCGGGCGCTTCGCCGGTGTACAGGAGATACACCCCTTACCAGGTGCAAAAACAAGGTGCTTATCTTATCAATACCCAAAAACAGCCCGTTGAAACCGTGTACAAACTGGCCGATAGTTATTATCAACTGAACCAGTTTGATGAGGCCGGCCCCCTGTTTAAAATGCTCATGGAAAAACATATGGAGCAATATCCGCAATCAATGGTTTTATATGCCGTATGTTTGCGCCGGCAGGGCGATCATGTGGGTGCGCTGGCTCTGCTGGAAAAATGCATGATTACCTACCGGGTATATGATGAATATGCCCGGTTGGTGCACAATGAGCTGGATATTTGCCTGGCCATGCGCCGGCAGCAAAAAACGGCTGGCAGCCAATCGAATTCTTCCCGTTAGATTTTTACATGGTACAACCCTATAGTGGTTTTCCGCTATTTTTATTTTTGACTGTTTACCGTAGTGGCCGGAAATTAATCAAATAATAATTTTAGCAGTCTGGATATACAAACAATCTGACTGCTTTATGCGAATACATCTTCCTGCTGATTTATTTGATTACATACAACCTGGTGCAATATGCATCCGTAACAAGCAACGAAAACTTCTATTTAATAGCCATGTGAAGGATGGAGCGGCGCTCTGTATCGGGGGCGTCGTTCGCATTAAAATAGAAAAGGAGTTATAGGAAAAAATCGTTATTTTAACTATTTCATCGATGCCAGGATACGCTACCCAATCACATGTACCGTCTATAAAATTTTGGTCAGACGAGGCGGGGTATTTTTCTTTAAATTGCATTAATATCCAGCCTTCAGGGGCGGTTTTGCGTATAACCTTTAAAATCATTAAAAATTAGATTTATGAAACAGGTCTTCTCTATCTCATGTGCAGTATTCCTTTCACTTCTTTTAATAGTCACGGGTTGTAAAAAAGGCGACACAGGCCCCGAAGGTCCACAGGGGGAACAAGGTGCTCCTGGTCCCCAGGGTCCTCAGGGTCCGCAAGGCCCTCCCGGAACGGCCAATGTGATTTATTCTGATTGGCTGGATGTCCAGTTTGGAACCGTAGATGGGTTAGAAGATTTTCTGGCAGCTGTTATTCAGGCGCCCGAAATTACCCAGGATATAGTAGATAAAGGTGAAGTAAAAGTATATTGGAATTTGAACACGGCCGACGAACCCTGGGTAGTGTCTCTGCCATATACCGATAATGGCTTGTTTTTTGGTCCCACATACATGGATGTGACCAGCACCCCTTTGATCGTCCCCGAGCAAATAGAGATATATTCCAAATACAACCTGGGCACTTTTGAAGACAACGGCAAAACCTATTTTCAATACCGTTATATCGTTATTCCCGGTGGAACCGCCGCCAACGGCCGCTCTGCCATAAACTGGAACGACTATAACGCCGTTAAAAAATACCTGAACCTAAAAGACTAATTATTGCAAAAGGAAACTGTAATAATATACCTTTCGTATAAAACCTGTATGCTCCCGCAGCATACAGGTTTTTCTAAAGTCCGTATTCCTGAAAGATCCGTACGCTATTAACCATATCTTCATTCTGTCATCAAAAAACTAATTGCTATGCGTTTTAAGCAAAACGCTTGTTGTGCTCCGGAACCGCGTAAGAATTGTGGAATCATACTCTTAGCAATAGCATTCCTCTCTACCTGGTCATTATCCGCCAACGCTCATATTTCCAACAAATCCATCAAAACCGGTTATTTCTTCCAGGATACCACCATCCTCCGCGGAAAGGTCACCGGCGCCGAAGAAGGCGGCGCCCTGTCCCCGGTATCTGTCCAGAACCTGGTTACCCTCAGAGGCACCACCACCAATGTACAGGGTGAGTTCGCCATAGGCGTGCGGCGTGGCGACAGCATTCGCTTCACCTTTGCCGGTAAAACGCCCCGCACGGTGATCTACCAGGGCGAAAAATACATCGACATTCAGCTAACTTCCAGCGACCGGCTGAGCGAAGTGGTGGTCACCGGTTACCAAACCATCGAAAAAAGCCGTTTTGGCGGCGCCGCAGCTACGGTTAAGATGGAAGATATTAAAATGAATGGCCAAACCGATGTCAGCCGCATGCTCGAAGGACGTGCCGCCGGGGTATCGGTACAAAATATCTCCGGCACTTTTGGTACGGCTCCCAAGGTGCGTGTACGGGGCGCCACCTCCATCAACGGCGATAACAAACCCCTGTGGGTAGTGGATGGAGTAGTACTGGAAGACATCGTAAACATCAGCAACGACCAGCTATCCAGCGGCGATCCTACCACCTTGCTGGGCTCGTCGGTAGCCGGTTTGAACGCCAATGATATTGAAAGCTTCGATATCCTGAAAGACGCCGCTGCCGCCGCCCTCTACGGCGCCCGCGCCATGAATGGGGTGGTGGTGATCACCACCAAAAAAGGCCGGTCGGGCAAACCTTCCATCAACTACAACGGCAATTTCAGCACCTACATGAAGCCTTTTTATTCGGAATACAATATCATGAACTCTGGCCAGCAAATGGCGGTTTACGCCGAATTGTATAATAAAGGCAGTCTGAATTCAGACATCCTCGATTTGCCGGACAATGGCGTATACGGCAGGATGTACCAGTTGATCAACGAATGGAATGGACAAAACTGGTCTGTTGAAAATATTGCCGAAAAAAGAAAAGAATTCCTGGTGCGTTATGGCCGGGCCAATACCGATTGGTTCGACATCCTGTTCCGCAATAATCTGCAGCAGGAACATTCGGTGAGCATTTCCACCGGTACCGACCGTTCACAAACCTATTTCTCTACCAGTTTTTATAGTGATAACGGGTGGACCATTGCCGATAAGGTGAACCGGTACACCGTCAATTTCCGCAACAGTTACAAGTTCAACGAAAAGTTATCGGCCGATTTTACCACGGTAGGCTCTGTACGTCAGCAAAAAGCGCCCGGTACGGTAGTTCGCCAGGCCAACCCGGTGTCGGGCCAGTACGAGCGCGATTTCGATATCAACCCCTTCAGCTATGCGCTCAATACCAGCCGTACGTTAACGGCCTTTGATGAGAACGGCGAGCGGGAATTCTTCAGTCGCAATTTTGCAAAGTTCAATATCCTGCACGAGCTGGAGAACAATTATATCGACCTGAATGTGGTGGATGTTCGATTGCAGGGTGGGCTGAACTACAAGATCATGCCCAACTTGAAATACGAATTTGTAGGCGCTTTGCGATATGTGAAGTCGAGCCGCGAGCACCAGATTACCGAAAGCTCCAATATGGCCAATGCCTACCGGGCCGACAGCACTGCTACCATACAAAACAACAACAAGTTCCTGTATCGCGATCCTGACAACCCCAACGAGCAGCCCATATCGGTATTACCCTATGGTGGTTTTTATAATCGTACCGAAGATCTGCTGGTAAGCTACGATTTCAGAAACACCCTTAATTATTCCAAAACCTTTAACGATGAACTGCATGCCATTAATGTAATGGCCGGTCAGCAGGTAAAATATGCCAACCGCCAGCAGTTCAGCAATACCGGTTACGGATATCAATACGATAATGGCGGGGTGCCTTTTATTGATTACCGCATTCTGAAAAATTCCATCGAGCTGAATTTCCCTTACTACGGCATGTCGAAGGATTTTGACCGTTTTGTGGCCTTTTTTGGCTCGGGTACCTATACCTATAAATCGAGGTATAACTTTACCGCCACCGGCCGTTACGATGGCAGCAACCTGCTGGGTAAATCGCGTAAAGCCCGCTGGCTGCCCACCTGGAGTGTATCGGGCTCCTGGAATGTGGAGCAGGAAGATTTTATGGCCGATGTGGCCTGGGTCGATTTCCTGACCCTGCGCGGTAGTTATGGTCTTACCGCCAGTATGGGACCTGCCACCAACTCGCAGATTGTTTTAAGGAACCAGATCAGCAACCGGCCTTATCTGAATGAAAGGGAGTCGGTGATTCAACTGGCCAATCTGGAAAACAGCGAGCTTACCTGGGAAAAACAATATTCCGCCAACCTGGGTGTAGATGCCACCCTGTTCAATAAAAGAGTGAATGTAAGCGTGGACGTATACCAGCGCAAGGGCTTCGACCTCATTAGCATCATCAAAACCTCCGGTGTGGGCGGTGAAGCATACAAAGCAGCCAACTATGCCGATATGGAAGCCAAAGGTGTTGAATTGCTGATTGGCGGCCTGATACACAATACCCGCAACTGGAAATGGCGCGCCAACCTTACCGCCGGTTACAATGTGAACGAGATCACCAACTCTCAAAACGTACCGCTGATATGGGACCTGGTGCAAAGTGAAGGCGGCAATAAACAGGGGTATCCCGTTCGCAGTCTTTTTTCGCTTGAATATCGCGGCCTAAATCCCAATAATGGCGCTCCGGAATTCATCGATGGCGAGGGAAAACAAACAGGCAATGTTTACCTGCAGGATCAAACCACCGATTATCTGGTATATGAAGGACCCATCGATCCCAAGCTTACCGGTGGTTTGCTGAACACCGTAAGCTATAAGGATTTTACGTTAAGCGTGTTCATCACCTACCAGGCAGGTAACAAGATCAGGATGTACCCCGCTTTCAAAAACTCTTATACCGACCTGGATGCCATGCCCAAAGAATTTTATGACCGCTGGGTATTGCCCGGCGATGAAAAATTTACCAATGTACCCTCTATTATGGAGGCATTTACATTGATACGGCTGGATGGTTCAACACCTTATAACAATTACAATTATTCAACCGAACGGGTGGCCAGGGGCGATATGATCCGGTTAAAGAATGTATCACTCACCTGGCAGGTGCCGGCCAAAACGATAAAAAGCTGGGGCATGAACAGCCTGTCGCTGCAGGTGGTAGCCAATAATCCCTGGTTGCTGTATGCCGATAAAAAGCTGCAGGGTCAGGACCCTGAGTTCTTCAATACAGGTGGTGTGGCCCAGCCCGTTCAAAAACAATTTACATTTTCCATAAGGCTGGGATTATAAAGCGCCCGCTTATTTGAATTTTGTAACATGAAACAAACAGCATCATGAAGAAGATTTCGATATATATAGGCTTTTGCGCGGTGCTCTTTTCAATTGCATCCTGTAAAAAGTTCCTCGAAAAGAATCCCGATAACCGGGCGTCGCTGACCACGCCCAAGCAGGTTTCGCAATTGCTGGCCACTGCTTACCCGGGAGGCAATTACATGGCTTTTTGCGAAAGCAGTTCAGATAATGTGTCTGATAAAGGTATCGGAGGACAGGACAGGACCCTGATGGATCCCTTTTATTTCAGGGAGGTGAGCGATAAAGACCAGGACTCGCCCGAATATTATTTCTTTTCCTGTTATTCGGCCATAGCCGCCGCCAACCAGGCGCTGGATCACATCAGCAAGGTGCCCGATCCGGAAAATTACCAGGCGCAGAAGGGCGAGGCATTGGTAGCCAGGGCCTATTCACATTTTATGCTGGTAACCTTGTTCTGTAAAATTTATCATCCCGATTCGGCCAGTAACGATATGGGCATACCATATGTTACCGAACCGGAAACCGTGGTGATGAAACAATACGATCGCAAAACCGTAGCCTATGTATACGAGATGATAGAAAAAGACCTGTTGGCCGGTTTGCCTTTGCTGGACGACAAGACTTATGAAATACCGCGCTATCATTTCAACAGGGCTGCCGCCCATGCATTTGCCTGCCGCTTTTACCTGTTTAAAAGAGACTGGGCAAAAGCCATCAGCTATGCCAACGAAGTATTTTCTGCCGGTAATATCGTTAGCCAGTTAAGACCCTGGAATACCACGTACCGCACCATGACTTATGTTGAGTTGTTTGCAGACTATGCCAAAGCTACCCAGCCCGCCAACCTGCTGCTGGCAGAAACAGCATCGTGGTGGGGCCGTAATTATTATAGCCAACGCTATGGCGTAACCACGCGTACACGCGACTCGATTCTGGATTTCAACCCCACTGGCGGCGATTATGCATTTCTTTACCAGTCGTATACTGCAGGCACCAACAATGTGTTGATTCCAAAAGTGAATGAATACTTCGTGCGCACCTCCATCAATGCACAGATAGGTGTGGGATATGTAATGGTGCCCTTGTTTACTACTGAGGAAGTGTTGTTTAACAGGGCAGAAGCCTATATTCAGCAAAACAATGTAACAGCTGCCCTGCAAGACCTGAACACCTACGCCAGCACCCGTATTGTAAACTATAATGCCACATCGCACAGGCTTACCAATACCAAATTAGAAGAATATTATGGTACGGGAAATGCGCAGTTGAATGCCTTGCTGGCCTTGCTTGATTTCAAACGTGCCGAATTCATACATGAGGGAATGCGCTGGTTTGATATTTTGCGCTGGCATATTCCTGTGGCGCATGTGAATATGGACCGTAAGGTGGTGGCCTATTTATCAGAATACGATCCGCGCCGTGTTTTTCAATTGCCCGAGTCGGTTAGTACATCAGGCATGCCTTTAAATGAAAGATAAAATCGTATAATATGAAATACAACAAAATATTTTTATTCATCATGCTGTTGGCCCTGATGGCTTCCTGTAAAAAGGACGACGACCTGGGCGATGTAGAGAATATTCCCGGGCTGGGTGGTGATACCTGGGCGCCCACCGAGCTGGATAATTACCTGTACGAAACACTCACCAAAACCTTTAATGTATCGGTGAAGTACAAGTGGGACCAGAGCGAGCTGGAGTTGAACAAAATACTCACCCCGCCCAAAGAAGAGAAGATCAAGCCTACCGTAGATGCCATCAAAAAAGTATGGATAGACAATTATATTGCCGAGGCCAGCCTTGATTTTATGAGAAGGTATATTCCCAAGTTTTTTGTGCTGGTGGGCAGCGCCAGCTGGAATACCGATGGCACCATTACATTGGGTACTGCCGAGGGGGGCAGAAAGGTGGTATTATATGTATTGAACGATTTCCGTGTGAAAGGCATGCCCGGTTATGTGCCCAGCGATTCCCTGAATGTAAAACAGATGTTCCATACTATTGAGCATGAATTTGCGCACATCCTGCATCAGAATGTATATTATCCCCCGGAATTCAAACAGATATCTGTGGGGGGGTACACATCTAACTGGAACAATGTGTATGATGGCGATGCCAATGAAATGGGTTTTATTACCGCCTATGCTATGTCGCAACCCGATGAGGATTTTGTGGAGATGATATCCATGATGCTGGTGGAAGGTAAGGCTGGTTATGAGGCCATCGTGAACAATATCGGCTCTGCCGAAGCGCGTGCCAAACTGCGCGCCAAGGAAGCCATTGTAGTAACTTATTTCAAGGATGTGTGGGGCATCGACTTTGCGAGTTTGCAGACCCGTACAAGGGCTTCGATAGAAGAATTAATCAAATAACCGCATGTCAGATGTCGGAAGTCTGAATTGTCTGCATTTCCCGATTTCCGGCTTCTGACCTCCGACTTCGATAAAAAACTTTATATGAGAAAATTTTCTTTATACCTCATAACCGTGCTGTTTCTCGTGGCCGGCTGCCGCAAAGACGATGATCATATATTCGACAAGCCGCCGGAGGAGCGTGTTGCTGAAGCCCTGGCCAGGTACCAGTCTATCATTGCCGGTGCCACCGATGGTTGGGTGGGCAGGCTCGTAACCGGCGACAGCAGTTATTTCAGTTTTTATTTCCGTTTCAACAACGAAAACCGCGTGGTGATGATGAGCGATTACGATCTTGAAACCGCCACTACGCCTAAAGAAAGCAGTTATCGGTTGAAACAGCTGCAGCAACCCGCATTGATATTCGATACCTATGGGTATATACATATACTGGCCGACCCCGATGCCAGGGTAAATGGTGGTGAGTTTGGTCGTGGCCGTGTATCTGATTTTGAATTTGCCATCGACTCGGCCACTGACAACAATGTGATGCTTACCGGCCGTTTCAATGGCGCCAAAATGACCCTCACCAAAGCCAGCGCAGAGGAGCGTGCCATGTGGGAAGGCGGGCAAATTGCCGATGCAGTGAATAGTTTGGACGATTTGAATAAGATACTGGAGTATTTCAGGCGTATGTCGGTGGGTGGCGTGGAATATGAAATACTGCTGGATGCTTTTTCCAAGAAGGCCATTATCTCCTGGATTAATGGTAATGATACCCTCACTGTTACGCGTGGCTATTATATAGTGCCCGGCGGTATTGAATTCAGCGATCCCATAGTGAACGGCAGCACCACTATTCCCGGATTTAAAATTGTGAGCTTTAATAACGGTACCCTTACTATGAACATCAACGTGAATGGTGTTGACGGAACCATCAAGGGCGCCATCAGGCCAATCAAACCCGACAGAGAAGCATTTAACCGGTTCAGGGCCCGGGCTTTGGCTTCTGCAGACACTTATTGGGTTACCGTAGATGGTTTTCATGTGGATGGCGTTGATGATTACTATGATGTGAAAAACATGACCATGGGTTCATCTGTGTATTATTACAGTGTGTACTGGCCCGATTTCCAGCCAAATCGGGATTTATATGCACCCATATTTCTGAATACCTCCATCAACAGGCTGGAATTGCTTTATGGCGTAGGCGTGCAGCCTGCGTTAAGGCCTGACGGGCGAGCCTGGCTAAGGAGCCCTGTTGCGCTGGGTGATTTTCCCAGTAGTGGGCCCGGTTTTGAAACCAGTATAAAATTTGCCAACACAACCGATTATTGGTTTGTACAAACCAGCACTAACTCGTTTGATATGGTGAGCGCCAATAATGCGCGGGCCTGGATCAATTGGTTTTGGATATTTGATTAGGGGGGTATTGCATGATAAGGAAAGCCGGGAAGAGCTGTTGTTCTTCCCGGCTTTTTTATTTTTTAACCCTGTCAACTTTTTTCAGGACGGGACAGCCAAAAACATCCGGCAAAAAGTGCAGGGCTACCCGGCCAGTGTGAACCAGTTGCAAGGCAAACTGCAACAGGAAAAATGTAATAGAGCAACAAAAAACGAATGATGCAAAAGAAGTATGCCTCTGGGGATACGGTCAGCGGTACCCGGTGGCGAAGGTGATCGGCGCCGACTATAACTCTGTTAGTGCAGTGGTAACACAGGCACAAATAAACAGCGCCACTGATATTGCAAACAATGAAGTGGCCGTCAGAGATCTGTTAAACACCATTCGCAATTATTATTCCGCTGTTCCTCATGTACAGGTATATACCTATAAACCAATGATGGGCATGACGAGCGAAACTGATCCCGGCGGTCGGACTACCTATTATGAGTAAGATAATTTCAACCGCCTGTATATAATCAGGGATTTTGATGGGCGAATTTTAAAACAGATATGTTACAATTAAAATGGGCAGCCAGAGGACTGCGGATTTGGCGCCAATGCCGCTTCGGCGCCAATGAATATATGATAGCAGCTACGCGTAATCTGGGTTTTCCGGATTATTTCAGAATTAGTTGGGCATTGGCAAAATCCTCGGTGCAGTGATCATACTTATACCTGCTGTGCCGAAACTGTTCAAGGAATGGGTGTATGTGGCCTTTGGTGTCACGTTGATTTCAGGAAGCCTGGCGCATGGCATAGTAGACGGGTGGAGAAAAAGCCTTGCACCGCTTATCGTTTTTGCCATCCTGTGCGTATCATATTATTATTTCCGGAAAATAAATTATGCCACAAAAAAAGCTGCCGGATGATTCTCCGGCAGCATCAATATCATAGATCAGATAGCTGTTGTTCGCCGGGGTTTTCTTTCACTGCGTTCTTCCTGGCGGCTCCTATCGTTGCTATTGTTATTCCGGTTCCCGTCAATATTGATGTTAAGATTATGTCCCAGGGTAACCTCTCCATATTCCGACCTGATCTTCATGGTAGTATTACCATCGCCTGATTTACCGGAATACCGTTTGTTGAATTGGGGCCCCCGGCGATGCTCATCCCGGCCTTCTTCCTTAATAGGGAAGTTGGTTTTATTACTCAGCTTGCCAAAGCTGGTGCTGATGTCGAAGTAGGCCGAGAAATTGGTATTTACATCCAGGTACAGGTGCGAGAATTTGTTTTTGATGTCCAGCGCTTTGGTAGCATTGTCTACCTTCAGCTTGGCTACATCGCAATATTCCAGGTTCACATCCACATCACCATTCAGGTGCTCGATGGCAGCTTTGGAGAATTTGATATCCACACGGCCATTGTTGATGCTGCCAATATTGGCCTTGCCAAATTCTACCAGCAGTTTTTTTACATTGCCCAGTTTACCGGTGGTAAGCGTACCGAACTTGCTGGTGAGCCAGGCATCGCCCTGGTGATCGCCGAGTACAATGGGGCCAAACTCGTTTTGCACATTCAGCGGGTTGCGCGCAGGTACATAGGCCACATAATCGATATGAAATCCCTGCTTGTCGCCCTTTTCCCATTTGGGGCCATTTTTGGCCAGTTTGGTCCTGAAATATACACCGCCATCTTTTTTACCGTCTTCAATACTGACGTGGTCAAGAATGCGCTGGGCTGTTTCATCGGTTTTGGCCTCGGCGGTGATGGTTACATCTACCTTCACTTCATTCTTATCCCAGGTATTGATCCTGAGCTCACCAAATTTATTGTTAAAGCTCACTTTTTCGTTCGTGCTTACCGTATAGGTTTTGGAGTAGGTTTTCTTTTTTACCACGGCGGGTTCGCCGGCTGTGGCGCCCACGGCCAGCAACAGGGTGTATAGTAAGGGAATACTATATGTCTTTGGAATTATCGTCATGGTTGTTTTCATTAATTTGTTTGATAATGTTAAGTTGCTGATTCAAAATCTCCGTCTGCAGCCGCAGATTCTCAATCATGGCCTCCAGCAATTGTTCGCGATTGGGATTTGCGGGCAACTCTTTTCTCAATGCATTATAGGAGCTGTCGAGCCGGGTAATATCGCTTACAAATTTTTTATATAAACGGGGGTGATCTTTTTCTATCTTTTTCAGTTCTGTTTGCTTCAACTCAATCAGCTTCGTAAAATGATATACTTCTTCGGCATAACCGGGGTTGATCTCTTTCAGTATTTTATCTTCCTGTACCATGGCTATATTGTCTGACTGTGCAGACGGCTTATTTATAAACAATGAATACACACCCATACCTGCCAGTACCAGTATTGCGGCTGCGGCGCACCATGTCACCAGCCGCATCATTAAAGCGGTATGATGTTTTTTGGGTGGTTCCAGCTGTTGCTGTAATTTTCTCCATACCTGTTCACCTGGTTCTTCTGTATCGAACGCATTGCGGTGATCCTGCATAAATTGTTCAAAACGGGTACCCATCATTATCCTTGTTTGATAATTGTTAGCAGTTTTTGTTTGGCGCGTACATATTGCGTACGCACGGTATTGTGCGAAATACCCAGTATTTGTGAAATCTCTTCATGATCATATCCTTCCAGCAGGTATAAGCTCAGCACGGTCCTGTATCCATCGGGTAAACGAAGGATCATTTTTTTACTTCTTCTACCTGGTAATGTATTTCGTCTTCATTGACAGGCTCAGTATCGGAGATGTCCAGTGCTTCGGCCACTTCCATATCCACCAGCACGGCCTTTCTTTTGCGCAACAGGTTGATGGATTTGTTGACCACGATCTTTTTCAGCCAGGCGCCAAAGGTGCTGCGGTAGCTGAAGTTGTGCAGGGTGCGAAAAGCATCCAGGAACGATTCCTGCAGCACGTCCTCAGCATCAGCCCTGTTATTTACAATACGTAAGCTGGTATTGAACATGGCTTTAGCATACTGACGGTATAACAGTTCGTAACTGGGGGCATCGCCTTCCTTACACCGTTCTACCAGTTCATCCCGAATGATGTTTGCTGTCAGCTCCAATAATAATTCGGTTTAAATGTTGTTTATTAAAAGACATGGGCGGGTAACGGATGTTGCATTCGGCGGGCGTTTTTCTTTCATTAAGGAAACTGGTACTTCATTTTATGCTTTTCTGCCCCTGTGCCTTATGCCTTTTTTTTCCTTACTTTAGCCTAACATTCGAAAAACCAGCACGTCATGGCTACCAGAACCGATTCGTTCAACAGCCCGGATTATTTCTTAGTGGATGATCTCCTGACCGAAGAACAGAAACTTGTTCGGGAATCTGTGCGGAATTATGTTAAGCGGGAAATTTCGCCCATCATCGAGGAATATGCCCAAAAAGCCGAGTTCCCCGAGCAAATCGTGCAGCAAATGGGTGAACTGGGTTGTTTTGGCCCCACGATACCGGTGGAGTATGGTGGCGGCGGACTGGATTATATCAGCTACGGTCTCATGATGCAGGAACTGGAAAGGGGCGATAGCGGGGTGCGCTCCACGGCCTCGGTACAGGGCTCGCTGGTGATGTTCCCCATTTACGAATACGGCAGCGAAGACCAGCGCCGCAAATACCTGCCCAAACTGGCCAATGGCGAGTGGCTGGGCTGTTTTGGGCTTACGGAACCCGACCATGGGTCTGACCCGGGCAGTATGGTCACCCATATCAGGGATGCCGGCGATCACGTAGTACTGAACGGCGCCAAAATGTGGATCAGCAATGCACCCTATGCCCGCATAGCCATTGTATGGGCCAAAGACGAGCAGGGCGAAATACGCGGACTGATTGTGGAGCGGGGCATGAAGGGGTTTACGGCTACCCTCACGCACAACAAGTGGAGCCTGCGGGCATCGGCCACGGGTGAACTGGTTTTCGACAATGTAAAAGTACCTAAGGAGAATATTCTGCCCAATATAAAAGGACTGAAAGGACCACTGAGTTGCCTCACCAGGGCGCGCTATGGTATTGCCTGGGGCTCCATAGGAGCGGCCATGGATTGTTACGATACTGCCCTGCAATATGCCAAAGAACGTAACCAGTTTGGCAAGCCCATTGGCGCCTTCCAGCTACAGCAAAAAAAGCTGGCCGAAATGCTCACAGAAATTACCAAGGCGCAGCTGTTGAACTGGCGGCTGGGCGTACTGATGAACGAGCATAAGGCCACGCCGCAGCAGGTGAGTATGGCCAAACGCAATGGCTGTGAAGTGGCGGCGCGTATAGCACGCGAAGCCAGGCAAATACTGGGTGGTGCGGGTATTACGGGTGAGTATTCCATTATGCGCCACATGATGAATATGGAAAGTGTAATTACCTATGAAGGCACACATGATATACATTTGCTGATTACAGGTATGGATATTACGGGGTTTAACGCCTTTAAGTGAGGTAGGAAGCAGGAGGTAAGAGGTTGATGATGATTTAATATTTATTATTAAATCAGAAAGCTTATGATAAAGACTGTGTTCGACCTGAAATATTTGGGTTATCGTATTAGTTGGCGATGGATGCTTTTAGGGCTACGAGAAAATTTCCAAAGGAAGAGAGGTATTCGTTGATTGATCAGGTGGTAAGGTTGTCCCGGTCTATTACTGCCAATATAAGCGAAGGGTGGGTGAAAAGATATATGAAAACGATTTTAAACGACATTTGATATTTGCATTAGGCTCATTGGAAGAAACAAGAACCTGGTTATTGTTTGCAAAAGATTGTGAACATTTAGCAACAAAGATTAAAATAGCTTTTGTATAAAATGCCAGGAAATTGGAGCGAAAATATAAAAATTATTAGGAACCTGGAAGACGTATTAAGGGTTGTTTAATATCCTACTTCCTGCTTCCTACTTCATACTTCATATATGAGGATATTCCTGATAGGTTTCATGGGCTCCGGCAAAACACACTGGGGCCGGCAGGTGGCAGAGCGGCTGGGCTTGCCTTTTTTTGACCTGGATGAAGTGATCACCCGGGAAGAAGGCAAAAGCATTCCCGAAATTTTTGCCTCGGAAGGAGAAGAGTATTTTCGCAGCCGCGAAAAAGATATACTGGAACGCCTGGTAGATGAGCATGCCAATATGGTATTATCATGCGGCGGCGGCACACCCTGCTTCTTCAACAATATTGAGTTCATGAAAAAATACGGTACGGTGGTTTGGCTCAATACCCATGTAGAGGTATTGATGCAACGCCTGATGAAGGAGCGCGAACAAAGACCATTGCTGAAAGATATTTCCGATGCCGACCTGAAACACTATATCATTCGCAAACTCAACGACCGGCGTATGTATTATGAACTGGCCGATGTAGTAATTGACAAAGAGGGTGGCTTTACCATGAACGAATTTATTCAAACCGTTTTACATGCATAAAGGATTTGCCTGCACGGCAGCCATATTGGGTGCACTGGCTGTAGCATTGGGGGCATTTGGAGCCCATGGATTAAAAAAGATTGTACCTCCCGAAACAGTATCTACTTTCGAGACTGGTGTACGCTACCAGTTTTATCACACATTTGCTTTACTGGCGGTAGCTATATTGTATGAGCATTTCCCGGTGAAAACCATTAACTATGCCGGTATCTGTTTTATCATCGGGATTATTTTATTTTCCGGTTCCCTGTACCTGCTTACGGCTATGAAAGCTACCGAAACAGTAGGCCTGAGCAAACTGGGCATCATAACACCTTTTGGCGGATTGTTTTTTATTGCAGGGTGGATATGTATGCTGCTGGCTTTTATAGCGGGGCCTCGAACGTAAGTACACAATTTTCTCCGGATTCTATTTTGAATGAGCCGTCGATGCTTTCCATTCGACGGCGCATATTGCTTAGTCCGTTGCCAAAACGCCGCAGGTTGTCGGCATCGATGCCAACGCCGTTGTCGCAAACCTGTATGATGAGTTTTTTGTTGCGGGTAGTGATGTTGATCTTGATGGCGGTAGCCTGGGAATGTTTCATGGCATTGTTCAGCGCCTCTTTGATGCTCAGGAAAATATTCCTTCTTTTTTCGCCACTCATCTCGGCCTGTGGTATTACGGCCGGCGTATGTACGGTGCAATCGATGGGTGTACCGTCGAAATATTCTATGGCGTGCGCGCGTATATAAGCTATCAGGCTTTCCAGCGTGTCGTTGCTGCTTTTCATGGTCCAGATGATGGTATTCATCTTGCCCAGCAGGTCGTTCGCATTGCTGGATATTTTTTCCAGTTCAGGGGCGGCATTGCCTTGCAGGCGGCTTTTCATGATCTCGCTCATGAGGCGGATGGCGGTAACACCCGATCCCAGTTCGTCGTGCATATCGGCCGAAATGCGGTTGCGTTCCTCCTGTTTGGCAGCCATCACGGCCATTTGTTTTTCAAACTCCTTACGCTCGTTCTCCAGTTTCAATCTTTCCCTTTCCTTCACTCTTTCTATGATATCGCGGCGGTTTTTATAGGCCAGGCCGGAGAGGAAGAATACCAGTTCCAGCACCAATCCAATTTCGTAATAAAAAAGGGCACGGTTAAAGATAGAGCCCGGATCGTTCACCAGCTGCCAGCCGGAAACGATGATGATATAGGAAATAATGGAAAACAATATCAGCGCAAAACTGCCGGCGGCCAGGTAGTTCAGCAGGGGATTTTTCTTTTTAACGCTATAGGCAATAAACACCACGCCATTGGCAAAGAAGAACAGTTTGATGATATAGTTTTCCATGATGTTGAGCAGGGTATAGCCATCGGTGAAAAAGTACACGATGGAGAATACCACGCAGGAAACGGCCAGCAGCAGCGAGGCCAGGCGCAGGTATTGATCCAGCCTGGGATGCTGCTCCCGCGCATTGATGAATTTGCGCATAAACAGCATATACACGATTACGCTGCCGGTAAGGATCATAAAGTCGAGGTATTCCTCGTAGAAAAAGTTAAAAGGCGTAACGCTTATGCTGAGATAGGATTTGAGGAATAACAGTGATGTGGTAAGAAAGGTATAACAGGCGTAAAAAATAAATTCCTTATTGCGGCTTTGTGCAAATACCGCCAGTGAATAAAAGATCATGAACAGCAATATGCCCGATACGGTATAGGTAAATACATCCAGTAATTTATCACGGTCGCGCGTGGTGATGAGCCAGGGCAGCAGGTAATCGCTGGCAATGAGGCGGGGCGCAAAAGTGTTCACGTTGGTGCGCAGGAAATGGAAACGGCAATAGATCACCGACTGCTCGCCGGGCTGCAGCCTGATTTGTTTGACACCGTTATACCGTTTGTCGCGGGTAACGCTATCGGGCAGGGCAATGAAGCGGCCATTCTCCATCTTGAACAAGCGAATATTTCTGCAGAAATAACCTGGCGAAAAACAGATGCTCATGGCCGTATCGGCATTATTGGCCAGTCCGAACTGCAGAAAACATTCCTGCTCCGGCAGCCTGTCGGGGCTGCTGTGCGGCAGGTACATGGCTTCATTGGGTTGAAAGGGCAGGGAAGGGATAGCGGTATCGGCAATGGTACCCTTTGGCCGGGTAACGATGAGGCAATGTTTGTAAATGGATCTGGAGTAGCGAATGGTATCTATACCAAATACCATAGAGTCGGGCAGTTGCGCAAAACTACCCGTTGTTAATAAACAAAACAGGGTGAAGAGCCTAAGCGTTTTTTGGTTGGTCATGGATGCCAGGTGGTTGGCTGTGTAAATTAGTACTTTTTAAGGTCGGAAGTCGGACGTCGGAGGTCAGAAGTCGCAAAATACAGGGTTCATCCGGCTTCCGACCTCCGACTTCCATTAAACTCCAAACTCATTATCTTTGCCCCTATGGCCAATCGCTTAAAAGCAGCTAAATCCAGGTCAGCCAATCCGGACAAGTTTAAACCTGAGAAAGAAGAGCAGGTGACGGTGAAACAACTGGTGAAAGACGAACGTACCCACAAGATTGCAGGTACATTTGCCTTATTGGTGAGCCTGTTCCTGTTCATTGCCTTTGCCTCGTATTTATTCACCTGGAAAGAAGACCAGGACAAGGTGTTCAGGGGCGCGGCCATATTGCTGCCTTCTGAAAACGTAAAGACCACCAACCTGCTGGGCAATGTGGGCGCCTATTTTTCCCATTTGTTTTTTTATAACGGTTTTGGCGCTGCCTCCTTCCTGTTTTGCACATTGTTTTTTGTGATCGGCGTGAATGCGCTGGTGACCAGAAAAATATTTTCCATAGCCCGTAATGTGCGGTATCTGCTGGTGGGGCTGTTGTACTTCAGCATCACCTTTGCCTTTATTGCACGCAACAGTTCCTTTCCCTGGGGCGGAGCTGTGGGCGATATGTGTCGCGACTGGCTGATACGCATGATCGGGAATGTGGGTACGGCTGTATTGTTGCTGGTGGGTGGATTGTCGTATTTTATCTGGCGCTTCAACCCCGTATTCAAAGCGCCCTCCATCAAAAGGGAGCCTGTAACCAAAACAGAGATACCCTGGCCTGTACCTGAAGAAGAAGGGGAAGAAGCCGCAACCGAACCTTTGAAGGAAGGCGGTAATAAACTGAAAGGCGAGAGCGGTGCGCTTAAAAAACTTCCCAAAACACCCAAAGTGGATGAGACAGAGCCTGAATTGACCATCGTGGAAAAAGAAGAAGAACCTGCACCTGTGAGCGAGCCGGAACCGGAACCCGAACCGGAACCTGAACCGCCTGTGGAAACACCACCACCGGTGGCGCCTGTGCAACCTATCAATGATCTGCCGCTGAATATTCCACCAAATATCAAAAAACCAAAAAAACCGGTGACCGACCTGGACCTGGAAATCAAAACGGCACCCGAACCATCGGAAGAAACCGATGAAATCACCGAACAAAAGCCCATACCGGTGGAACCCTACGAACCCACGCTGGACCTGCGGAATTATAAATATCCCGGGCTTGACCTGCTGGAATTGCATGGCAGCGAACGCATCATACAGGACCCTGCGGAGCTGGAGAACAACAAGAACCAGATCATCACTACACTGCGGAACTACGATATTGAAATACAAAAGATCAGCGCTACGGTGGGGCCTACTGTAACACTGTATGAAATTGTACCTGCCGCCGGTGTACGTATTTCACGAATTAAGAACCTGGAAGATGATATTGCCCTGAGCCTGGCGGCCTTGGGTATACGTATCATTGCACCTATACCTGGTAAGGGTACCATTGGTATAGAAGTGCCGAACGTGAAGAAGACCGTGGTGAGTATGCGCAGCCTGCTCTCATCGGAGAAATTCCAGCACAACAGTTTCAGTTTGCCGGTGGCCATTGGTAAAAAGATCGACAACGAGAACTTTATTGTAGATCTGACCACCATGCCGCACCTGCTGATGGCGGGCGCTACCGGCCAGGGTAAATCGGTTGGGTTGAATGCCATCCTGGTATCGCTGTTGTATAAAAAACATCCCTCGCAGCTGAAGCTGGTGCTGGTAGACCCGAAGAAGGTGGAACTGAGTTTGTACCGCACCATTGAAAGACATTTCCTGGCCAAGCTGCCTGGAGAAGAAGAAGCGATCATTACCGATACCAAAAAGGTGATTCATACCCTGAATGCCTTGTGTATTGAAATGGATAATCGCTACGACCTGCTGAAAGAAGCCGGCGCGCGTAATATTCGAGAGTACAACGAGAAGTTCATCAAAAGAAGGCTGAACCCCCAAAAGGGCCACCAGTTCCTGCCCTTTATAGTGCTGGTGGTGGATGAATTTGCCGACCTGATTATGACTGCCGGCAAGGAGGTGGAGATGCCGATAGCACGCCTGGCACAGCTGGCCCGTGCCGTAGGTATCCATTTGATCATTGCCACCCAGCGCCCGTCGGTAAATATCATTACCGGTACCATCAAGGCCAACTTCCCCGTGCGTATAGCGTTCAAGGTGTCGTCGAAGGTAGACTCCCGCACCATTCTGGATACCGGCGGCGCCGAGCAGCTGATTGGTAAGGGGGATATGCTGATCTCGTATAATGGCGAGATCACCCGTTTGCAGTGCGCCTTTGTAGATACCCCTGAAGTAGATGCCGTTTGCGATTTTATTGGCAACCAGGACGGTTATCCACAGGCATTCCTTTTGCCGGAATATGTGGATGAGAAGGAATTTGAAGGCAAGGAGATGGACCTGGGCGACCGCGATTCGCTGTTTGAGGATGCCGCCCGGCTGATTGTGCAAAACCAGATGGGCTCCACCTCGCTCATACAGCGCCGCATGAAGCTGGGTTATAACCGGGCCGGCCGGTTAATGGACCAGCTGGAAGCTGCCGGTATTGTGGGTCCCAGCCAGGGTAGCAAGGCCAGGGATGTGTTGATAAAGACGGAGGCGGATTTGGAGAGGCATTTGGCTGAAATGCAGTGAAGCAGGAACTTCTTACTTCATTCTTAGAATTTTGTTAATACGTTTTAACAGAACAACCTTCAACAACAATTAGCGTCTAATAAGTGCCGCATATATCATCTAAACAATATCTTTGCGGCTTTTATTAGAAGCATTCAATATATAAAAATGAAAAGAACTTTTTTAGTTATTTGTACGATCGTTATTGCCTCTTTGAGTTATGGACAGGGTAGTGATCCCGCTGCCAAGAAGTTATTGGATGCTGTGAGCGATAAATTCAAATCATTTAAATCGGTACAGGCCAATTTCAGCCTGCGTAACGAAGACAGCAAGGGCAATGTACTGGGAACTAAAAAAGGTACTGTGAATATGAAGGGAAACCGTTACCGGGTGAGTGTGACGGGGCAGGAAATTTTTTGTGACGGATCGAATGTGTGGACATACGACAAGGCAGCCAATGAAGTAACCATCACCAAGCTGGATCCTTCGGCCAATACCATTACACCACAGAAATTATTTACCAATTTTTACGATCAGGATTTTTTGTATAAGTTGAATGGCGAGAAGAAGGTGGATAAGAAGAGTTTGGTAGAAGTGGAGATGACGCCCACAGACAAGACCAAGGCTTTTCATAAGGTGTATTTGTTGATTGATAAGGCTACGAATACCATTTATAGTACCAGGGTATTGGATAAATCCGGCAATGTGGTGGTTTCTACTGTGAGTAATTTGAATGGCAAGGCCAATTTGGCGGATGCGTTGTTTGTGTTTGATAAGGCAAAATACCCGGGAGTAGAAGTGATTGATTTAAGATAATAAGGGGGCCAGGGGCGTAAGCCCCGAAGAATCTGTCTGCAAAACCGCGCCAACGGAGATGGCGCGGTTTTGCAGTTTTTGGACCGCCCCGAAAGGGGCGGAACTATGGTTTGGGGCTTTGCCCCCCAAACGTGCTTTGATGTGCTATTTCCCCCATCGAAAAGTCTTAATCTCCAGGCCCGCCAAATCCAGCACCCTATCCGTTACGGTAGCCGCCACTTCGTCCACACTGGCCGGCACGCTGTAAAATGAAGGCGTAGCCGGACAAATAATACCGCCTGCCAGCGTCACCGCTTCCATATTGCGTATATGAATGAGGTTGTAGGGCGTTTCCCGCACTACACAAATCAGTTTTCGCCTTTCTTTTAGAATAACATCAGCTGCCCGCGTAATGAGGTCGGAAGATATGCCCCCGGCAATTCGCCCCAGTGTCCCCATGGAACAGGGCGCCAATATCATAATGTTGAAACGGCCCGAACCCGAGGCAAAGGGCGCATTGAAGTCGTTGGTTTCGTAAAAGCGAATGGGGTAGCGGGTATAATCGTCGTTACCCAGCTCGGTACGCCATACCTGTCTGGCATTGGCCGTCATCACCACCGCCAGCTCTTCCCATTGATCCTTGATTGTCAATAGTTTTTCGATGATCTGTTTCGCATATATAGAACCACTGGCGCCGGTAATAGCCAACACAATTTTGTGCATGGAAAAGAGTTAAATTTAGGTAGTAAAACAAAAATAGCATGCAATCATTGAAACTGACGGTTTTGTTTGGCTGGCTCACCATTTTTTCCTGCGCACAAAAACCGGCTGCCCAAACCGAGAAGTTGGCCTGGATGACGCTGGACCAGGCGGCAGCCAGCATGAAAAAAGAAAAACGCCCCATCCTGATAGATCTTTATACCGACTGGTGCGGCTGGTGCAAGGTGATGGACAAAAAAACATACAGCAACAAAAACGTAAGCGCTTACCTGAAACAAAAATTCTACCCGGTAAAACTGGATGCGGAGCAAAAAAAGGCCATTACCTGGAACGGAAAAACCTATGATTACAACAGCAATTACAAAACCCATAATTTCGCCGTATACCTCACCAACGGCCAATTGTCCTACCCCACCACGGTGATCATTCCCGTAAACGGCGATCCACAAGCCATCCCGGGATACCTCACACCTCCTGAGCTGGAGCTGATCGTGAAGTATTTCGGAGAGGGGAAATATGGAAAACTAAGTTTCGATGAATACCAGAAATCATTCAAATCGCAATGGGAGTGAAGGGATTGTATCACTCATATAACAATAGGATAAAATGTGTAGAAGTTTTTCGATTTGCTTGTTTGAATATTTTGCAAAAACGATTAAATTTGTATTGATTAAAGTCAATTAATAATACGATTCTTTAAATTTTATAACACCCTACGTCTTATACTTTGAGAGTTTCATACTATATTTGAATTTTCATAGGATAAGGTTTAATGGTTAATGGTATTTGATTAGTGCAGCCTCCCGGAGGGGAGGCTCTGTTTTTCAGAAATTTATATATTAAAAAATATATCTAAATGTAAAAACAAAGGCCGGTCACGCAGACCGGCCTTTTGTTGTGCTTAATTTGTTATTTACGCTTCCGCCATATGAGGAATAGCGGCTACTTTATATTCTCCCGCATCCAGCTTTTTCTTGGTGATTTCAAAAGCATTCAGCGTGGCATTGATATCTTCGTCGGTATGCGTAGCAGTGGGTATCAGGCGGTAAATAATATGGCCCTTGGGTATTACGGGGTATACCACAATGCTGCAAAAGATGCCGTAGTTCTCTCGCAGATCCATCACCATGGCAGTAGCTTCTTCCACACCTCCTTTCATATATACGGGCGTCACTACCGAATCGGTGTTGCCGATATCGAAACCTCTCTCTTTCAATCCGTTCTGTAGTTTGGTGGCATTGTCCCACAATTTTTGTTTCAGTTCAGGACGGGTGATCAGCAGTTCCAGGCGTTTCAGGTTACCCAAAACCAGTGGCATGGGTAAGCTTTTGGCGAATATCTGGCTGCGGATATTATAGCGGATATAGTCGATGATATTTTTGGGTCCGGCTACAAAAGCGCCAATAGAAGCCATCGATTTGGCGAAAGTGCTGAAATACAAATCTATCTGGTCCTGAACACCTTGTGCTTCACCGGCACCGGCGCCTGTTTTACCCAGGGTGCCAAAGCCATGCGCATCGTCAACCAGCAGGCGGAACTCGTATTTGCTTTTCAGGGCGGTAATTTCTTTCAGTTTGCCCTGGTCGCCGGCCATACCAAATACGCCTTCTGTGATCACGAGAATGCCGCCGGCCTTTTGTTTCTCAATGAGGGTGGTGGCGCGCTGAAGTTGTTTTTCAAAATCCTCCATATCGTTGTGTTTGAACACATAACGATGGCCGGGATGCAAACGCACCCCATCTATAATGCAGGCATGGCTTTCAGCGTCGTATACAATTACATCATGGCGGCTGCAAAGTGCATCTATCAGGCTTACCATGCCCTGGTAACCATAATTCAATAGTATTGCATCTTCCTTACCTTCAAATTCGGCCAGCTTTTTTTCCAGCAACTCGTGTTGGCTGGTATTGCCACTCATCATACGGGCGCCCATAGGAGAAGCCAGTCCGTATTGAGCCGCTGCCTCGGCATCGGTTTTTCGTATTTCGGGGTGGTTGGCAAGGCCCAGGTAGTTATTCAAACTCCACACGATCATTTCCTTTCCTCTAAACTTCATCCTGCTGCCAATCTCACCTTCCAGTTTAGGGAATGCAAAATAACCATGAGCCCTTTCGCGGTGTTGGCCAATGGGGCCATAATGCTTTAACAATCTTTCGAAAATATCTGCCATATTATGGATTTTACTTAAAGGGATGTTGAAGGAACGAACGCGCAAAAATAGCGTTTTTACGCGGCATTGCCTGTCAGGCATAAAACGAAAGAGAATTTAACATATTTTAATTCGGTGTTTATGCTTACCCTATATCTTTGCGTAAACTTATTATTCATGCGATTCCTGTTTGCTGCTTTTACGTTGTTTTTTGCTTTTACAAGCTCCGCCCAAACTAAAAAAAGCACCACCGTATCTTCCACCACGTTCAGCCGTCCCAAATTAGTAGTAGGTATTGTGATCGACCAGATGCGCTGGGACTACCTGTACCGCTTTAACGACCGCTTTGCGGCCGATGGGGGGGTTAAACGTTTTTTGAACCAGGGTTTTACCTGTGAAAATACCCTGATTCCCTATCTGCCCACCATTACCGCCTGCGGACATACCTGTGTGTATACCGGCAGTGTGCCTGCCATTCATGGTATTATAGCCAATGATTGGTTCGACCCGCAAAGGGGCAGAAAAGTGTATTGCACCGAAGACTCCACGGCATCGGCTGTGGGTTTTGCCGCCGGATCGGCTGGCGCCATGAGCCCCTTTAACATGAAAGTGACCACCGTGACCGACGAGCTGCGTATGGCCACCAATTTCAGAAGTAAAGTGGTGGGTGTGGCCATCAAGGATCGTGGCGCTATTTTGCCTGCCGGCCATGCAGCCAGTGCCGCTTACTGGTACGATAGTAAGAGCGGTAACTGGATCACTTCAACCTATTATGCAAACGATTTGCCCAAATGGGTAAAGGATTATAATGCCACCAAACCGGTTGACAGGTTTTACAAGCAAGGCTGGAATACCCTGTATCCCATCAACACCTATGTACAAAGTACGGCCGATGAAAAGCCCTACGAAAGTAAACCCTTTGGTTCCGAACAAAAAGGATTTCCCTACGACCTGAGTAAATTCATTGGCAAGAATTATGGCGCCATCTCCAGCACACCTTATGGTAATTCCATGACCCTGGAAATGGCCAAAGCTGCCCTTGAAAACGAAAAACTGGGCGCCGATGATATTACCGACTTCCTGGCGGTGAGCTTTTCTTCTCCCGATTATATAGGCCATGCATTCGGACCTAACTCTGTTGAACAGGAAGATAATTACCTGCGCCTGGATAAAGAGTTGGGCAGCTTCTTCAATTTCCTGGATGCCAAGGTAGGGAAGGGGCAATACCTCGTATTTTTAACAGCCGACCATGCCGTGGCCCATGTACCCGGGTTTATGACCGAAAACAAATTACCTGGCGGCCGCTCTGCCGGCAGCCGTTGGGCCAAAGAACTAGGAACTTTGTTACAGGAAAAATTCGGCGCAGCCGGATTAATCAGAACGTATTCCAACCACCAGGTTTACCTGAACCATCATATCATTGATTCTCTGAAACTGGATGAAGCAGCTATTAAAAAAACGGTGATCAGGTACCTGAACCAGCAACCCGAAGTGTTTAAGGTTTTTGCACTGGAAGAAGTTATGCAGGCGCCTTTGAACCAAACCCTGCGCGAAATGGCCGTGAACGGTTATAACCAGAAGTTGAGCGGTGATATACAGGTGATGCTGCAATCGAATTATATGGAAGGCGGCGCTACCGGTACTACCCATGGTTCGTGGAATCCTTACGATGCGCATATTCCCCTCCTGTTCTACGGTTGGAACATCAAACATGGAAAAACCATCCGCGAAACCTATATGACCGATATAGCGCCCACCATAGCGGCTTTACTACACATACAAATGCCGAGTGGAAATGTGGGTAAAGTGATAGAAGAAGTAACGAAATAATTTGTTCTATACAATTTTCTTGCATGCGCGGCGGCCGGTTCATACCGGCCGTTCGTGTATCTGTCACACAATACCCTGTTTTTATCAAGCTTTTTCATACAATTTTACAAACGGCCTGATATAAATGGCAACTGCCAATATTTTTGTATACTAAACAACGACTATCATGATTAATTCCTTACAGGCATGCACCCGTTGGGTATTCGTGCTATTGCTCATTATTGTTTCCATTCCAACAAACGCCCAGGAAAATAAAGCGGTGGTAAAATCCGCTGCCGATATAACAGGGGAAAAGCTTCCTGTAGACCCTAAGGTAACAATCGGTAAACTGGATAATGGACTCACTTATTATATACGCCAGAATAAAAAACCGGAGCAGAAAGTGGAATTGCGTCTGGTGCTGAATGCCGGTTCCATTATGGAAGACGATGACCAGCAGGGGCTGGCTCATATGGCCGAACACATGGCTTTTAACGGCACCACGCATTTTAAAAAGAACGAGATTGTTTCTTTTTTGCAGGATATTGGTGTTGGTTTTGGCAGCGATTTGAATGCCTATACCTCTTTCGATGAAACGGTGTATATTTTGCCAATTCCCATCGATAAACCGGGTAACCTGGAAAAAGGTTTCCAGGTGCTGGAAGACTGGGCGCATAATGTGACTTACCTCGACGACGACATAAACGACGAACGCGCCATCATCCTGGAAGAAAGCCGTATGGGCAAGGGCGCCAACGACCGTATCTTTAGAAAGATCTATCCCCACCTGTTTGAAGGTTCGAAATATGCCAAACGTTTGCCCATTGGCATCGACAGCATCATCAAAAATTTCAAACCCGATGCCATTCGCCGTTTTTACAAGGAATGGTACCGTCCCGACCTGATGGCTGTTATTGTTGTGGGCGATATAACACCTGACAAAGCCGAGGAACTGATCAAAAAACATTTCAGCGGTCTGGTAAATCCTGCTAACCCGGGTATAAGAGAATATGCCGATGTGCCGGCTTATACCAGCAGCAAGGCCATGGTGGTAACCGATAAGGAGGCTACCGGTTATTCGGTGTCTGTCAATTATCCGGCTGTAAAAAAGGAGCCTTTTGTTACTGTAGGGGATGGCCGCCGCGAACTCATAAAACAGATGTACATCAATATGCTGAACCAGCGTTTACAGGAGCTTACACAAAGTGAAAACCCGCCCTTCCTGTATGCTGCGGTTGACTTTGGTTCCTATGCACGCGGTTACGAGTCGTTCAATGCATATGCCAGCGCCGGTACAGGTGATATTAATAAAGCCCTGCATGCACTGGCCGAAGAAATTGAAAGGGTGAAACGGTATGGTTTTACCAACGGTGAGCTGGAGCGCATCAAAAAAAGCACCCTGGCGCGTTACGAAAGAGCTTATAACGACCGCAACAAAACCGAATCGGGCGCTTATGTAGAAGAATACATTCGGCATTTTCTGGAGCAGGAACCCATTCCCGGTATTGAAAAGGAAATGGAATATGTAAAAGCATTGTTGCCGGGCATCAGTCTGCAAGAAGTGAACGCGGTCACCGATAAGTTCAAAGATGAAAAGAACCTGTTTGTTTACCTGGCTGGTCCTGAAACAGGCAATGCACAATTGCCCGGTGAAAAAGACCTGCTGGCCATTTTAACCTCCAAAGCCAATGCCGACATCAAACCTTATGAAGACAAAGCCATTGCCAGCACCCTGTTAAGCAAGGAGCCCCAACCCGGAAAGATCATTTCTTCTACCAAAAATTCCCTGCTGGGCACCACCGAGCTGAAGTTGAGCAACGGGATCACCGTTACACTCAAACCCACCGATTTTAAAGACGATCAGGTGCTGATGGGCGCTGTACGTGCCGGTGGTAAAAACAATTATGGGCTGGCCGATAAATACAATGCCGAGTTTGCCCTGTCGGTGATAGGCGCCATGGGGCTGGGACATTTTTCGCCTACCGATATGCGTAAGGCGCTGGCCGGTAAGTCGGTGAGCGTAAGTCCCACCTTCACCGATGTATCGGAAGGCATCAGGGGCAACAGTACGGTGAAAGACCTGGAGACCATGCTACAATTGCAATATCTGTATTTTACGGCGCCCCGCAAAGACACGGCGCTGTACCGTTCGTTTGTGCAACGCAATAAATTGCAATTTGCCAATATCAGCGCCAACCCGCAGGCTGCTTTTGTTGACAGCATGTATAAGGTGATGTACAACAATAACCCGCTGATGCCTATTGCCGTGCCCAACAGCGCTTATTTCGACAAGATCAGTCTGGACAGGATCATGAGTATTTACAAAGAACGTTTTTGCGATGCCAGCGGCCTGAACTATGTATTTGTAGGCAGCTTTAAAGAGAATGAAATAAAACCTTTGATTGAAAAATACATTGCCAGTTTACCGGTGACCGGTAAAAAGTTCAAAATCGTAGATAACAAGGTAAGGCCCATCAGCGGTAAAAAAACATTCACCCTGAACAAAGGCACCGAAGAGAAAAGCCTGATACTGGCTTTTTATACCGGTGAAGTGCCTTATAATGAAGATGCGGGGTTGAAAGCGCAGGCCATGAGTGAAGTGTTGAATATTCGCATCATCGAAGAATTACGTGAGAAGATACAGGGAATTTACGGTGGCCGCACATTTGCAGCCGTAGAGAAATACCCTTATAACAATTATTCCTTTGTAGTACAATTGCCCTGTGGTCCCCAGAAAGTAGATACACTGGTAAAAGCCATTAAAAAAGAATTTAACGATCTGGTGCAGAAGGGGCCGGATACCACCTACCTGAATAAAGTAAAAAGGCAATGGATAGAACAATATAAAACAAGTATTAAGGATAATGGCGCCTGGTTAAACCAGATACTGCAATACAAACTGTCAGGAGGTAATCCTGATCGTTTTATCAATTATGAAAAATATGTGGAGGCGTTGACGCCGAAAGATGTGCAGCAGGCTGCCAAATTGATGTTAAATGGCAAGAATGAATTTATTGCCATCCAAATGCCCGAAACAAAAACGGGAGGCACATCAACTGAGCCCAAGAAAGGATTTTAGAAAATATACAGGCAAATAAGCATAAAGGCATAGAGTAATTCCTCTATGCCTTTTTTGTTTTCAGGAGATATATTTTGCGCCTCTATGTTTGAAAACGATTTCAAAAAATAAGTATGTCTGTTACTGTGAGTGTAGCAGCCCACACTAAATTAAAATTCGGTAAAAAGTTTTTTTATTTTCTTTTTAATACTAACTTGCAGGAACAAACGGATAATAGCTAACTCCTCCCTTGATCTGTTGTTTTTCGCATTCAATTCATCAGTTGCATCATGCTGCAACAACCATTTACGGAAACATATATCTGCCTGGAATGATTGTTACAGCAGCAGTTTTTTGAACATACAATTATTGGAAAAAATTTATTAAAGATATCCCGGAGGTAAGAGGTGTCTTTTTTAACCGGCTTGAATTAGTAGCGGGTGAAGCTTTGTTCAAAAGCAACCGTTAAGTTGCTCTGTAAAAATTACCCGTTCAATGATTTCGCTGGTTTAGGGGTTGCTAGATCACGACAGTCGGCCGGCAGGCTGGCTGTCTTTTTTTGTACAGAAACACGCCCTTCTGCATCTGAACTCGTAAATTGTAGTTGGTAACCCGGCAACAAACGATGATGATGCAGACAAAACACCACCCAATTGGCATGATATACCGGCTCAGGCTTGTTGCCGCATGGCTTTGCTGCTGCGGTACCGGTATGTCGGTTGCTGCCCAGTGCATGTATTATCCCATCCCGCTTTCTCAACGCATTCAACAGGCTGAATATATTGTACTGGCCAAAGTGGTTGGCCGGCAAACCTATCCCGACCCTGTCACCAACTATATCCACACGCTGAACAAATTGAGTGTTACCGCCTGGCTCAAGAACCAGCAGGCCACCCGCGAGGTATATGTAATTACGCTGGGCGGGGTATACCAGGGCCGGGCTACCCGGGCATGGCCCTCGTTGCAGTTGCAGGATGGGCAGGAATACGTGCTGTTTTTGGGAAAAGACAGCTACCAGGCTGATAATAAATCGGTTCGTCGTGCACAGCCCGAAGCCTTGCAGGTGACCGCCTATGCCGGAGCGCAGGGCGCCCTGCGGTTGCAAAACGGTATGTACATCGATTTGCTGGCAGAGCCGCCTATGGACGAGCCCACTTTGTTTTCCCGCATACAGGCGCTTACCCGGCAACCCATTGTAACACCGCTTCGGCAGCCCTTTGCAGCACGGCGTTATGTGGCGCCACCTGCTACCGCCCGGGTGCAGGAAGTAAGTAGTTTTTCACCCACCGTTACCCATGCGGGCACCATTGAACCCGGTGATTTTATCACCATCACCGGGTCGGGCTTTGGCGATACACGCGGTACCGTTCAGTTCAGGAATGCCGACGATGGGGGCAGCAGCTATATTACCCCGCCTGCCGAATCGGATTATGTATCCTGGAGCGATAACAGCATTACCGTAAAAGTGCCCGACCTGGCCGGCACCGGCGATTTCAGGGTGAATAATTCCCTGCCTTCGGGCGGCACCCTTACCATACCCTATGCCCATTATTCCGTTACAGACGATTTCCAGGGCTTTTCCACACCCACCCGGCAGCGCGTATACTTGCGCAACCAGAACGGCCAGGGCGGTTATACATTTTTATTCAACAATACTTTAAATAACAATGCGCAGGCCGTGGCCGCCTTTGAAAGGGCTTTGGATACCTGGCGCTGCGCCACCGGCATCAATTTCAGAACCGGTGGCACCACCTCCGTTTCCCGGAACGGCGACGATGGCGTGAACCTGGTATTTTTTGATGAAACACTCGATCCCGGTACCCTGGCGCAAACCGTGGCCAGTTTCGACGGCGCATCTACCGGCAGCTGCCGGCAGGGCAATACCGTTTGGTGGTTCAGCGATATCGATATCCGTTTTTCCATTCGCAATAACTGGAATTTCAGTGCTGCCAATCCGGCCTCTAATCAATACGATTTTGAGTCGGTAGCGTTGCATGAACTGGGACATGCGCATGGGCTGGCGCATGTGATTGCGCCCAACCAGGTGATGCATTATTCCATCACCAATGGTGCGCGCATCAGAACCTTGTCGCCCGCCGACATTGAAGGCGGTGTGGCCAAACTGGCCTATAGCACCGTGACCACCTGCTTCAACCCCGACCGGTCGGGAACACCCATGCAACTGGCGCCCATGACCGGTTGTACTACATCGGGTGTGGTATTTATCGATTTTACAGGGCAACGCATCAGCAACACCACAAACCGGCTGGAATGGACCACCGAACAGGAAACCGGCAGTGCGGGTTTTCATGTACAGCGCAGTGCCGATGCCGTTACCTTTGCCGATATTGATTTTGTGCCTACCAAAGGGCCGGGCATACAACGCTTTAGTTATACCTATGAAGATGGGAGCGCCGGTTTATCGAACTGGTATTACCGCCTGCGGCAGATCAATACCAATGGTCAGCAAAAATTTTCCGAGACACTATTTATTGATGGCGATGAGGCCAGCGCCTGGCGTGTGTATGGCAGCAATCAAAACAATGTGGTGCTGGTAACCGGACCATCGCAGGGCAGCATTCAATTGTATAACCTGAACGGGCAGCTTATTTACAAAGGCAGCCTGCAGGCCGGTTTAAATACCATTCAACTGCGTAAGCCGGCCACATCGGTTTATTTCTGCCGTATCACCACAACTACCGCCACTTTTACCAAAAAAGTAGTATTGAATTTAATACGTTGAGAACGTATTAACAATTTGATGTGTTAATGATGACTTTAAATGAACATTTTGGCATTTTAAGGCATGTAATTTGAAACCGTTTGTACATTAAATCCTCGCGTATGAAACGGATATTTCGCCTTATGACAGCCAGCATGGTAATTGTTACTGCATCGTTTTTTTCTTCCCGGGCACAGGTAAGTGTTAATATCAATATCGGCTCGCAGCCATTGTGGGGGCCGGTAGGTTATGATGTAGTGCAGTATTATTACCTGCCCGATGTACATGCCTATTATTATGTACCTAAACGCCAGTTTATTTATCTGAGTGGTGGCAACTGGGTGTTTGCTGCCAGTTTGCCCGCACGTTACCGGAACTATGATCTGTATTCCGGATATAAGGTGGTGATCAATGAGCCACGGCCTTATTTGCATTACAAAACCCATAAGGTGCGATATGCCAAATATCGCGGATACAGGGGGCATCAAATAGCCATCAGGGATTGTAATGATTCGAGGTATTATGTGGTGAAGGGGCATCCGCATTACAGGAAGGGGCCTGGAAAGCATCATGGGCATGCACGGGGACATGGGCATGGTCACCATCACCGGCATTAACAAATACAAAACCGCTCCTGATTGGAGCGGTTTTTTTGTGGGTATAGTGCACGGATATGCGTCGATTTTACATGAACAAAACAGGCCGCTGGTTAAGCGGCCCGTTTTGTTCTAAGCTATCGTAATATCCTTATCCAAATACACATCCTGTGTAGCCTGCAACAACGCCACGCCCTCTTTAAACGGACGCTGAAATGCTTTTCTGCCAAGGATCAATCCCATGCCGCCGGCGCGTTTATTGATTACAGCAGTATATACCGATTCGGCCAGGTCGCTTTGGCCCTTGCTCTCGCCGCCGCTGTTGATGAGACCAATGCGGCCGCTGTAGCAATTGAGTACCTGGTAACGGCAAAGATCGATGGGATGATCGGAGGTGAGCTTGTCGTATACCAACTGGGAGGTTTTACCATGTTTGGTAGCCAGGTAACCACCGTTATTGGTAGGTAGTTTTTGTTTGATGATGTCGGCCTGTAAGGTAACACCGAGATGGTTAGCCTGGCCGGTGAGATCGGCAGAGGTATGATAGTCTACGCCTTCTACCTTGAATGCATTGTTACGGGTATAACACCATAATATGGTGGCCATGCCCAGCTCATGCGCATATTCAAAAGCTTCGGCCACTTCTTTTAACTGGCGCGAACTTTCTGCCGAACCCCAGTAAATGGTGGCGCCCACGGCAATGGCGCCCATGTTCCAGGCGCTTTTGATGGTGCCAAACATCGTTTGATCGTAGCGGTTGGGCAGACTCAGAAATTCGTTGTGGTTGATCTTTACGATGAAGGGGATTCGGTGGGCATATTTGCGGCTCATGAGGCCCAGCACACCAAAGGTGCTGGCCACGCCATTACAACCGCCTTCGATAGCCAGCTTGATGATATTTTCAGGATCGAAATAAATGGGATTGGGGGCAAAGGCTGAGCCGCCGCTGTGCTCAATGCCCTGGTCTACCGGGAAAATGCTGCAATAACCGGTATTGCCCAGCCGGCCATGACCCAGCAGGGTTTGCAGGCTGCGTAACACCTGGTTGTTGCGGTTGCTGTTCACCCAAATTTCTTCAACATGGTTAGGGGATGGCAGGGTGATGGAATTTTTGTCGATGGTAGTACACTTGTGTTCCAGCAGGAATTGAGCTTTGTCGCCCAGTAAATCGAGAATTTGTTTAGATGGCATAATGAAATCGTTTTGTACTTTGATGCCGGGCAAAGGTAGGCAGTACAATGGTGCGGGCAAACAAAACCCCGGCATGGTATGCCGGGGCCGGTATCATAATCCTTCAACAGGATAAACGATAAGGAAGTGAAAATCTAAACTTTATGCATTTCTGTTGATACAGTTCAAATCTTCAAATGCAATTTCTAAACGTTTTATAAAATTCTCTTCGCCCTTGCGCAGCCATACGCGGGGGTCGTAATGTTTTTTATTGGGTTTATCGGCGCCTTCGGGATTGCCCAGCTGTGATTGCAGATAACCCTCCGATTTCTTGTAATTGTTCAATACGCCTTCCCAGAAAGCCCATTGCAGGTCGGTATCAATATTCATTTTGATTGCGCCGTAACTGATGGCCTCACGTATCTGGTGTTGCGGCGAGCCGCTGCCGCCATGGAATACAAAGAATACCGGTTTGGAAGCGGTTTTGAATTCTTTCTGAATATACTCCTGGCTGTTCCTTAATATATCGGGACGCAGTTGTACGTTGCCCGGGCTGTATACGCCATGTACGTTGCCAAAGGCTGCCGCCACGGTAAACAGCGGACCTACCTGTTTCAGTTCTTTATAGGCATAGGCCACGTGCTGGGGCTGGGTGTATAATTTTTCATTCTCTACATCGCTGTTGTCTACGCCATCTTCTTCACCGCCTGTAACGCCCAGCTCAATTTCAATACCCATACCCAGGGGCGCCATGCGTTTATAGAATTGTACCGAGGTCTGGATATTTTCTTCAATGGGTTCTTCAGACAGGTCGAGCATATGTGAGCTGAACAGGGGTTGTTTTTTGTCCTTGAAGAATTGTTCGCCCGCATCGATGAGTCCGCTTACCCAGGGCAGCCATTTTTTGGAGGCATGGTCGGTATGCAATACCACGGGAACGCCGTAGTATTTGGCTACGTTATGAATATGCAGGGCGCCGGAGATACCGCCGGCGATATTGGCCTGCAGTTGATCGTTGGGCATGCCTTTACCGGCAATAAACTGGGCGCCGCCGTTTGAGAATTGTATGATGACGGGTGAATTGACTTTAGCAGCAGTTTCGAGGGTGGCATTGATGGTATTGGTGCCGATGGTGTTTACCGCAGGAAGGGCAAACTGGTTTTCTTTCGCATCTTTATAAAGTGCTTCCAGCTCTTCGCCGAACAGGACGCCGGCTTTGTATTTTTTCATGATTTTAACGTTTTTGGCTTATTCTTGAAAAATCTTTAAGGTTTTTCTGTTTTTTTTTAATAAGCCGCGAAGATAGGGGTTTTGCAGGATAGTACAGGTAGGTTGGAGGCAGCGCTGTGCGTAGAAAGGCCGCCCGGAAATCCGTACCGGAGGCACGGTTAGCGGGGTGGTGCGGGGAGCGCGCGGGTCGGGATGCACGGGCTCTGCGGTGCTAATCCTCAAACTTTCCCAAATTCTTTTGAATCAATTTCAGGTTCTTCTGCAAAGTCTGCTTCAAATGCCTCTTCACCAACTGCCCCATACTACTACACTTATAAAACTGTGTATTCCCAAAATAATCCCCCAATTCCGCCTTCAACTGCGCCAGTTTATCCGGCACGGAAATTCGGTCCTTGCTCATAATATTGAGCAACTCCATGAGCCTGAAGCGGGAGCTTGCCACACGAAACGCCATAATGGTGCGTTCCTCGGCCTGGTACTGGTGTATGCTTTCAATGTTCAGATGTTTGAGGCACACCTCTACCAGGGCCCGGTTCTCCTTGAAGAACTGGGGCATGTATAAATTCTTGCGGCCTTCGTAGGATTGCTGGTCGAAATCGATGGCGCGAATGCGGTACTGGTAATCCTCTATATCGGGGGTGATGTTCACCACGAAATTATAGGAGCGCATATCACCCAGCAGGCGTACAAAACAACGTTCGTTGAATTTGACAAATTCCTTGGCCAGCCTGATCTTGTTGGTATGGGGATCGTTGAGATAATGCTCAATAAACAAATCACCGGGAATACCGGGAATATGTTCCTCTACCAGAGTATTCTGGCTAATGAGGTAGGTGATGCGGTTGGGAGATAGAATATGTTCCAGCTCCAGGCCATAGATACGTGAGGCATCGGCGATCTTGATATAATAGTGGTCGTAATTGTCGTTGAACTTGTTGACGATGCGAATGCGGAAGGGATTGGAATTGCCAAAACTGCAATAGTCTATACGGGCCACATCGAGGTGACTGGTAAAGGTGAGATCGCCTTCGGTTTTCAGGATGGCGTACATCTGCACCAGGCCTTTGCGAATATGTTCCCATTCACGCATATCGTACATGGCGGTTTCCCACAGGGTATCATTGCCCTGCTTATCCAGCAGAGGAATGGAATAGGTCATGTGCAGCAGGTCGTTATAGGTGACCGGCAGCTTTATTTCACGGCCATGTGTTTTCAGGTAACAGCGCAGGGCATCCCTTACCGGGAACATCGGTTTTTTGCGCGATGGTTTGTTGGCGGCACTATTGTCCAGGTCTGAAATAGATATCATGTTGGTCAAAGTTATGCACTTGACGCAACAATGCGGCAAAGTAGGCCGGTGCATGCAACAGGCGGCTGCCATACCAGCTGAACAACTCGCCGTCTGTCAGCAAAATGGTGGTGCCCGGTAGTTGTGCCAGCAGTTCATCGATATGCTGTTGTTTGAAAGGGTAGGGCTCTGATGATAACAAAAGCAGTTGGCAGGCTTTCAGTTCTTCAATGGTAACAGCAGGATAACGTGGCAGATGGCCGAATACATTCTGCAGGCCACAACGGTGCAGCATATCGTGAATAAAGGTATCGCCACCGATGGTCATGTAGGGGTTGCGCCAGATGAGGTAGGCGGTGGGTATTTTGTGGTGGATGGCTGGCAGTGCGGAAAACCTGTTTTTGATGTCGATTATTAACCGGGTGGCTTTCTCAGATGTGCCGGTCATGAAACCAAATTGTTCCATCATGGCCAATGCGCTGTCGAGGTCATGTACATCACTTATCCAAACCGGGTATTTTTCAGCAAGGGATTCTACCTGTTCCTTTACATTTTCTTCTTTGTTGGCCAGAATCAGGTCGGGTTGCAGGGCATCGATGATTTCGGGGTGAACAGTTTTGGTGCCACCGACCCTGGTTTTGGTACGGAACCAGTGTTGGGGGTATACACAAAATTTGGTAATGCCCACCACCTGTTCATCCAGGCCCAGCGTGCTTAATAATTCCGTTTGGGAAGGAACCAGCGATACGATGCGTGATGGAGTAGCGGATATATCAACGGTGCGACCGGTTTGATCGGTGTAAACAGGCATTTTTTAGATGCAAGTTAACAAAGAGGCGGCAGTAAGGAGGGTAAGTGAGACGCAGGGCCTGGAACCGCTGCTCCCCCTGCTAAAATCATTTGGTTTTAGCAGGAGGGGTTATTGGGTTTTAGCAGACGGTTTTTAACACACAGGAATTGGAACAATCTCGGTTCTTTACGGACGTTGGATTTTAAAGTTCTGGTTAATCATTAGGATACTTAATAAGGTTTCTCAGGATTCAGGATTTGGTTTCATACGGATCATTTAACGGATTTGGTTTGATACTGGATTTAAAAAATGAAGTTGATTGATACTGGATTCTGGTCTTTTTAATTGGATATTGGATACGTTTGGTTTTTTCGGATATTGAACAGATTGATTAGTAATCAATCAACTCCGGAACAAAGGTAAGCAGCAGCAAAATGTTAACAAGAGCAGAAATTCCCGATTTAATTTATTCAGAATTTACTATCGCTTTCGTAGTGGCCCCAAACCCCACATCGTAGTTCTGCGAAAATGCGCCGGGGCTTATACGAAAAATGCCGTTTAAGCACCTTTTTGCATTATTTACATCGATATCCCGGTACGGTTGAATGGGCTGAAATGCTGTTCCAGACAGCGTTTCAAAAGTTATGCACGTGCTTATCCGGAATTTTACAGCATTAGCCGAAGAAGACCGTCGGTTGATCGAATAACGTTGCAACCCTGATTGCGAATTTTAACCTTTGTACCACGATAATCAGTTGATCGAACCCGTGAAAATCCAGTAGTCCGAAAACCTAAATCCTGATCCCATGAAACCAGAACGATCCAAAGGTCCTGAAATCTGAATATCCGAATCCAATGAAATCCTGTCCCGGCTAAAATTCGGGCGTAAAGTCCAAAACCCCTGGAAAACCGGTAAAATCCATATCCTGGAGAAAGAACAGCCTTGCTCCATATGTGCGGATAACATCCCTAAACGCTGAACTATAGCACCGTGTTCGTTTGAATATTTTGTATTAATCCGTACCATGCCTGAAAAACCGGAAATCGGGTAACCTTTCATCCTCGAAAAAACCGTCCGAAAGTACCTCCAGAAGATTTCACAAGAAACCCCGCTTTAAGCGGGGTTTCTTGTGAAATCTTCTGGAGTAGGAAGTAAGATGAGCTCATTATTTTTCCTACTTCTTACTTCCTACTTCAATTCCCCAACGCCTGTATCACATCATACTTCGTCACAATATGCATATTCCCGGCCTCATCCTTACTCAATACTGCCCCGTTATCTTTATTAATCAGCGTTCGCAGCTTTTCAATAGGCGTATTAAAATCCACCACGGGAAACGCCGGCTCCATCACTTCTTCTACTTTGGCATGTTTGATATCTGGATTGGAGAACACTTTCTGGAAAAGCCCGCTTTCACTGATGGCGCCAATTGGTCCATCGCCGTTAACTACGGGTATATGTTCAATATCGTATTGCCGCATGAGTTCCACGGCATCTGAAACGGTATGCCCCGGCGCAATGGTCACCAGCTTTTGACGTTCGCCACGGCCGCTCACAATGTCTTTGAAAGTCTTTACATCCAGGAAGCCGCGTTCCATCATCCACTGGTCGTTATAAATTTTGGCTACATAACGGCTGCCATGATCGTGAAAAATACAAACCACCAGATCGTCTTTTTTCAGGCGGCTTTTTAATTGCATCAATCCCTGCAAACAGCTTCCGGCGCTGTAACCGCAGAACAGGCCTTCTTCTTTTGCCAGGCGGCGGGCCATGATGGCGCCGTCTTTATCAGTTACCTGTTCAAAATGATCAATGACAGACATGTCGTAATTGTCGGGCACAAAATCTTCCCCAAAACCTTCCGATACATAGGGGTGCACTTCGTTCATATCTATCTCGCCTGTGCGGAAAAATTTGGTGAGCAATGAACCGTATACATCAATGGCCCAGACCTGGATGTTGGGATTTTTTTCTTTCAAAAACATGGCGGTGCCCGTTACGGTACCGCCGGTGCCTGCGGTGCATACCAGGTGGGTAATACGGCCATCGGTTTGTTTCCATATCTCGGGGCCGGTGGTTTCGTAATGCGCCAGCCGGTTGGCCAGGTTATCGTATTGATTACAATGGAAGGAGTTGGGAATTTCTTTGGCCAGCCTTCTTGCTACGGAATAATAGCTGCGCGGATCGTCGGGCTCTACATTGGTAGGGCATACGATCACTTCGGCGCCTACGGCCTTCAATATGTCTACTTTTTCCTTGGATTGTTTATCGGTAGTAGTAAAAATACATTTGTACCCTTTTACGCAGGCTGCCAGGGCAAGCCCCATACCGGTATTACCGCTGGTGCATTCAATGATGGTGCCGCCGGGTTTCAGCTTACCTTCCTTTTCGGCCACTTCAATCATTTTCACGGCCATACGGTCTTTGATGGAGTTGCCGGGGTTAAAATAGTCCACTTTGGCCAATACGGTGGCCGGCACATCGCGCGTGATCTTGTTCAGTCGGATAAGCGGCGTATTTCCAATCGTTTCGAGAATATTTTCTTTGATGTCCATATGTAGTTTTTGTTAAATCAAAGTTAGGTTTTTTCGAACTGGCATATCTTTACCATACCCATGAAAGTGTATTTCATATCCGGCATGGCGGCCGATAGCCGCGTATTCAGGTACATACAACTGCCCGAAGGCTTTGAAGCGGTGTTCCTGGATTGGATTACACCCGGGGAAGGGGAAAGCCTTGCTTCCTATGCCCTTCGGCTGGCCCAACGCATCGATACCAGCCAGCCTTTTGTGGTGGTAGGCCTGTCGTTTGGTGGTATGCTGGCCACCGAAATAGCCAAACACTATACACCGGCTGCCACCTGCCTCATTTCGAGCATACCGGTATCATCGCATCTTCCCCGGTATTTCAGAACAGCCGCCCGCCTGAACCTGCATAAAATAGTTCCTGTTTCCTTCATCAAAACTTCTGCCGCGGCTAAACGGTTTTTTACCGATGAAAAACCGGAAGATAAAAAACTGTTGTGGCAGATTATACGCGACAGCGATACCCGGTTTATCAGGTGGAGCATGCAGGCGGTTTTAAGCTGGCAAAATGAAACGGTGCCGCAACCTATCTGGCATATTCATGGCGACCGCGATGATATATTGCCGGTTAAATACACCCGACCCACGCATACGGTGAGCAAAGCCGGGCACCTGATGGTGATGAGCCAGCCCGAACCGGTAAACGACTGGTTGCGCAACGTATTGCTTTCTATAAAATATAATTAGACCATTGTTCACAACCATTCCTTTTGATATTTTTCGGGTATGAAAAATTTGCCTGTTAAAACTTTTTTGTTCTTTTACTGATAGCCTCCGGTTGTAAAAAAGACAATGAGGAGCGCCCACCATTCAAATAGAAAGTTTTGATCTTTTTGACGCATCGGGTAATAGTTTTGGGCATATCGGTCCCGGCCACAACGACTGGAAATGCATCACTGACCTCACACCGCAGGAACTGGCTCTGTTTGATTTACCACGCCCGATGTGAATTTGAACAATACGGTCGAAGCATCGATAACAGGCAACAGGATCAATCCATACCCCAATCCCCTGGCGTATCAGCAATGCTATCAAATGCATGCAACCGATTCGGTGGTATTCAAATATGTGATCGTAAACAATAAACCGGAAGTGTTGAACCAGTCGGCAGTGAAATTGAGAACCTCCAAACTATTGCCCCCCTCTTTTGCCGACCGTAACCAGTATGCCAACAAGGTGGCCGTGTGTATGTACTTCAGGTTTTCAGCCCTCAACAAACCCAATTTAAAGCCGGTTATGGCAATATAAAAATTTGTGAAGACGCCGGCAGTTGTTTTTAAAGAGGGTGTGGGTAAAAACAAGTATTTTTTAATGCCGCCATGACTTACATTTGCTCCCCTTTCCGAATTTGGCAAGAGGAAAAAAATGTCATAGATGGAAGTAAAATACATTCAGAAGATCGCTGAAAAATTATCTTTCAGCATTAAGCAGATCAACAATATTTACGAGTTGCAAAGCGAAGGCGCCACCATTCCTTTCATGGCCCGTTACCGTAAAGAAGCAACCGGCAATATGGATGAAGTGGGCATTACACAGGTGGTGGAGCAGATCGCTTATTTTACTGACCTGGACAAGCGAAAGGAAACGGTGATTAAAACCATTGAAGGCCTGGGGAAATTAACCCCCGAATTAAAAGACCGCATCGACAATTGTTTTGATGCCACCGAACTGGAAGACATTTATCTGCCTTACAAACCCAAACGCAAAACCAGGGCAACCCAGGCCATTGAAAAAGGTCTGGAGCCGCTGGCCAAACTGCTGTTTGAGCAGGGCAATGAAAATGTAGAAGAGGAAGCCGCCAAATTCATCAACGAACAGGTGAAAGACAACAAGGAAGCTTTGCAGGGCGCCCGCGATATCATTGCTGAGTGGGTAAGCGAGCATGAGCAGGCCCGCGCCAAAATTCGCCAGTTATTTAACGAAGAAGCCAGGCTGACATCGAAAGTATTGAGCAGTAAAAAAGACGAAGAAGAAGCACAGAAATACCGCGATTATTTTGAATTCAGTGAACCTTTGCAGGATAGTCCTTCGCATCGAATACTGGCCATTCGCCGTGCCGAAAAAGAAGGCTTTCTGGTAATGGACATTGGTATAGACAAACAAACAGCCATTGACGACCTGAACCGGATATTTATCAAGAATTCCAGCCCCGCGGCCAATGAAGTGAAAAAGGCCATTGAAGATTCGTTCGACCGTCTGCTGAAGCCTTCCATCGAAAACGAGTTCAGGCTGCTTAGCAAGAACAAGGCCGATGAAGAAGCCATTCATGTGTTTACAGAAAATCTGCGCCAGTTGCTGCTGGCTTCTCCTCTGGGATCGAAAAGGGTATTGGCGCTTGACCCTGGTTTTCGTACCGGTTGTAAACTGGTTTGCCTGGACGCCCAGGGCAACCTGGTGCACAACAGCACCATTTACCCGCATCCGCCCCAGAATGAATGGCAGAAAAGTGTGGCCGAACTGAAATACCTGGTAGACCGTTACGAGATTGAAGCCATTGGCGTGGGTAATGGCACCGCAGGCCGTGAAACCGAGCAATTGGTGCGCAGCATCGATTTTGGCCGGCCGGTAAGTGTATTCCAGGTAAATGAAAGCGGCGCTTCTATTTATTCTGCTTCGGAAGCTGCCCGGGAAGAATTTCCCGATCATGATGTAACCGTTCGCGGCGCCGTAAGTATTGGCCGCCGTTTGCTGGATCCCCTGAGTGAACTGGTAAAGATCGATCCCAAATCGATTGGGGTAGGCCAGTACCAGCACGACGTAAACCAAACGCGTTTGAAAGAAGCGCTGGACAGGGTAGTGGAAAGCGCGGTGAACTTTGTGGGTGTTGATGTCAATACCGCTTCCAAACACCTGCTGGTGTATGTATCGGGCTTAAGCAGTACGCTGGCTAAAAATATTGTGGAGTACCGCGCCAAGAATGGTCCGTTCAAAAGCCGTGAAGAACTGAAAAAAGTGCCCATGATGGGGCCCAAGACCTTTGAACAATGTGCGGGCTTTTTGCGCATACCGGGCTCCGCCAACCCGCTTGACAATTCATCGGTACACCCCGAGAGTTATCATGTGGTGGAATCAATGGCCAAAGACCTGCAGGCCAGCCTGGAAGATCTGATCAAAAAGGCTGATCTGCGTAAGAAGGTGAATAAAAAACAGTATATCACTGAAAGTATTGGTGAATATACCATCGATGATATTTTGAAGGAACTGGAAAAGCCGGGTCGCGACCCGCGTGCGCCCATCGAAGAGTTCCGTTTTGATGAAACCATCAAGGCTATTGAAGATGTAAAGCCGGGCATGACCGTGCCGGGTATTGTGACCAATATCACCAATTTTGGTGTGTTTGTAGATATCGGGGTGAAGCAGGATGGACTGGTGCATATATCGCAGCTGAGCAATACCTATATATCGGATCCCAACGAGGTGGTGAAGCTGAATCAGAAGGTAACCGTAACCGTAACCGAAGTGGATGTGGCGCGTAAACGTATTTCTCTCACCATGAAAGACCAGAAACGTGGCGGTGGCGGCGGAGAGCGCAGGCCACAGGGTGGAGGCAAGGGCCAGCCCAAAAAGCCTGAGCCGTTGAATCCGTTCCAGGCCAAACTGATGGAGTTGAAGAAGAAGTTTAACGACTAATACATACAAGGAGTGCTTATGCGGCGCTCCTTTTTTTCTTTCTGCTTAAATATAAATCCAGCAATACCAGGCCTAATACCACGTTGATCATCATACATACCGTTGCCAGGGGACTGTTATAAATTTTGCCGAGATGTAGTTGGGGGGCTTCGTTGCCTGTGGCTGTCCAGTTGAATTGCGTCAGTGTGTATACCAGGAAGGCTACGACCGTGCATACTAAAAATGCGCTGATACCACGAATGATGTTTTTATTGATATAGGTTTTGGTGGCGGGGGCAATATGGTATTTGCTGATCTCTTCCATCACGTTTTGGGTGAAACGCAGGGAGGGTTGGTCCAACTCCAGGTGTTGATGCATGAGCGTGTTGAGTTCGAGCAGTTCATTGTATTTTGCCCGCCATTCGGGGTGGGAGGCGATGAACTGTTTTACAAACAGCTTTTCTTCGGGTGTGCAGGCGCCGTCGATATATTCCCAGAGGCGCTGTTCCATATGTTGATGTGTGCTCATACGAATAAATTTAACTGATAATATCACGAAGTTCCTGTGCAAAATGCTTCTCCATTTTTTCTTTCAATCTTGTTCTTGCCCTGTGCAACTTCACCTTTACCGTATTGGGTTCTGCGCCAATGATACGGCCTATCTCTTCCAGGCTTTGTTCGCCCTGGTAAAACAGCGTGAGTATGCGGGCGTCGTTGATGCTTAATAACTGAATGGCCTTGTTCACCATTTGTGCCTTTGATTTTTGTTCTACCTGGTTGGCTTTAAAACCCGCATGCTGGTTATCGGCCACTTCCACTACCTTTTCGTTATCCAGCGAATGCACCTCCGGTTTCTTTTTTCTCAAAAAGGTGATGCAGGTGGTGGTCACAATGGTATACAGCCAGGTACTGAACTTTGAATCGCCCCTGAAATCGGCCAGGCTGCGGTAGGCTTTTACAAACACATCCTGGGCTATTTCCTCGGCATCGTGGCGGTTGGGTATATAGCGCAGCGCAATGGTAAAAACAAAGTTCTGGTATCGTTTTACCAGGCTGGCATATAACGAGGATTCCCCACGTAACACCCTGCTAATGATTTCGTTATCATTTGGTTCAGTTGGCATTATAAGTATTGAGACGCGTGTAGGGGCGGAGAGGTTACAGAGGGATAATGAATATTGAATATTGACTGTTGAGGTGTTTCATTATTTCGATATTCAATATTCAATATAACCTGAAAAAAAGTTCACCAAGGCTGTAACCGGCGTTGAACTACGGTAGTCTGATACCGTATCGATAACAATTTAAACAATTAAAATCTGAAAAATATGGGAGAAGATGAATTAGCAATACTCTGGTTGATACTCGGTACGCTGGCCTTGTTTGCCATGGTGTTCGGGATCCGGTATTTGCGTAACAAGGAAAATATGGCGCTGATAGAAAAGGGGATTGATCCCTCGCTGAATCGTAGCCGGCCGGCGCCTTATGTGAATTTGAAGTGGGGTTTGTTGTTGATAGGGTCAGGTGTGGGGTTGATGCTGGCGTATTTTATTACGAAATATCTGTTGCACGACGACGAGAATCCCGCGCTTTGGTTTGCGTTTATAGCCATTGGCGGCGGGGCCGGATTGATTGGATCGTACAGGATAGAGAAAAAAGAGGTGTGGAATAAAGACGGGGTGTAGTAGCGACCGGGAAACCGGGACCCCCGGACCACGTGCCGGCGGTGCGCAACCAATAACCGCGAAAGCACATGGCCGCCAGCCATGTGCTTTCGCGAGTGAGGGGTGCCCTGCGCCAGGAATTTACAATAGTGGGGATTATTTACTTAAAACCTCCAACGCCTTCAACACCCCCGCATCCTCCATATTATTCACCTCATAATACCCCTCCATCCTCCATATCTGCCGCGCCAGCCAGGTTTTAATGCGCTTTTGCATTTCGTGCTTATCCCTTTCCGGCACAATCTTTAATACCACAGAATTTTTGGCGGCATAAGCCAGCAGCCTGTTCCAGGCTTCCTCTGTTTGGGTAAAGCGTTTGGCAAAATCGGCAGGGTTCTTAAACTGGTCGAAGAAGGCTTTGTTCTCCTCGTAATAGGTATAAATGAATTTGCTGAACAACTGGTTGTCGAACAGCACAAATACATTGCTGGAAAAACTGGCGGTATCGAAGGGTACAAAAATATCGGGCGTAATACCGCCGCCACCGTATACAATTCTTCCTTTTTTGGTTTTATAAGCCGGACCGGTGTGATGGGTAACGGTATCACCGTTTACCAGTTCGCCTTTTTCCAAACGTTCGGCTACCTCGTCGTGATAGGCCTGGCGGCCATTGGTATAGCTTTTCTGGATATTACGGCCTATGGGTGTATAATAGCGGGCTACGGTAAGCCGCAGGGCCGACCCGTCGCTCAGATCGTATTGCTCCTGCACCAGCCCCTTGCCAAAAGTGCGGCGGCCAATGATGGTGGCGCGGTCCCAATCCTGCAGGGCGCCGGCCACTACTTCGCTGGCCGAGGCCGAGCTTTCGTCTACCAGCAGCACCAGCTTGCCCGTTTCGAACAGGCCGGGGCGTTTGCAGTTGTATTCTATTTTCTCCTGTTTATCGCCCTGGGTATAAACGATCAGTTTGTCGTCGTCGAGGAATTCGTCTACAATGTCGGTGGCCTCGGTGAGTATGCCGCCGCCATTGCCACGCAGGTCGAAAATGAGTTGCGTCATACCCTTCTTCTTCAGGTCTTCCATGGCCTTCATAAATTCCTCGTAGGTGGTGCCGGAAAATTTGTTCAGGTGTATATAACCGGTAGTGGTGTTGATCATATAGGCGGCGTCTACCGAATACAGGGGAATGGTGCCGCGGGTAATGGTGGTTTGTACGGGCTGGTTATTGCGCAGCATGGTCACGGCTACCTTGCTGCCGCTGGGACCGCGCAGCAGGCTTTTTATTTTGTCGGCGGTGATGCGGTTGCCTGCCACTACCGAATCGTTCACTTTTATAAAACGGTCGCCCACTTTCAAACCCGCTTTATCGCTGGGGCCGCCGGCGAGTACATTGGTAACATGCACCGTATCGTCGATGATAAAAAATTCAACGCCTATGCCCTCGAAATTACCCTGCAGGTCTTCGTTGATCTCGGTAAGGCTGGCGGCAGGTATAAAAACAGAATGCGGATCCAGGTGGGCCAGCATGGCCTTAACGGCATCTTCGGTAAGGGTATCGGTATTTACCTTGTCTACATATTTCAGGTTTACCAGGTCAACCACTTCCTGTAGTACGGAACGTTTATTGCTGTTAAAGATGCCACGGGAATTGGGTATGTTTTTCTGTAATCCTGAGCCTATCCACATACCTGCAATCAACACCAGGGAAAAGAGCAGCGGCAACCAAACTTGTAATCTTTTCATTTGCAATTATATATTTTTTGACGGCCATTCCTGAG
>Ga0065721_10048901_pt1 | contig 62833 bp, 56 predicted proteins | sample Mesricmetagenome_FD_59108 | JGI IMG/M metagenome (GOLD analysis project Ga0065721, IMG submission 59108) | Mesophilic microbial community from rice straw/compost enrichment Sample: eDNA_1 v2 (version 2) | ecosystem: Engineered > Solid waste > Grass > Composting > Bioreactor | place: USA: Davis... | reverse complement strand
GCATCTATCACCGCCTTTTCGCCCCCTGCTGCGTCACTTTTGCTTGACGTACCCCCGGTACGCCTTCACAAAAGTTCCTTGCATGGAACGAAAATTCGGCAACATCTGCTGTCCTCGGAGTATGCATACACGCCCTAGATCACCCCATTCGGGGAAAAAGGAGACGAGGAACTTGGGCTACATATCGGAATTGCGTGAAGTTGTCGGGACGCGCCCGTTGATCATGGCCGGCGCTTGCGTGCTGGTGTTCGACAAGGACGGGCGCTTGCTGCTGCAAAGACGCTCGGACAGCGGCGATTGGGGAACGATCGGCGGAGCGCTGGAGCCCGGAGAATCGCTCGAGGAAGCGGCGGCGCGGGAGCTCTGGGAAGAGGCGGGACTGACCGCGAAGCGGTTTCGTCTGATCGATTTATTTTCCGGCAAGGACATGTACTACCGTTATCCTCACGGGGACGAGGTCTATAACGTGATGGCCGTGTTCGAGGCGATCGAGGCCGAAGGAACGCCCGAAGTGAACGACGGCGAAGGATTGGAACTCGGATATTTCGATCTGAACGAACCGGTCGCGGAGCTGAACCCGTTTACGGGACTCGTCCTCGCCAAGCTCGGATATCCGGCTCAAGCCGCGCGAAAGGAGGCATAATCGCCATGTACGTGGAAATGTGTATAATGAGGACATCGAGCGCAAGGAAGGATGAGAAGATGCTGGCGGTAACCGAATACAGCGTGGAGCTGGTGAAGGACCCTTTCCGGATTTTGCCGGGGAAGCGTTATGAGTTCGTGATCGAGCTCGATCTCGACGAGGAGGACGAATTGTATTCCGCGAACGGGATCGAGATCAAAGCCGTCTACAAGGTGGACGGAGAGCAGGCGGGCGTCGTGAGCTACGGACTGTACGAGAAGTCGACGGGACGCTATATCGACGCCGAGCTGGAGGACGAGGAAGAGGCCGCGCTGGCTGAATTTTGCCAGGCTCATTATGCGGAAGGAGAAGATTAAGCGAGACATCACGAAGCGGCGGACACCGGCATTTGCGAACCGGCTTCGCCGCTCTTTCTTTTTTGAAATTTAATGCAGTGTTCGCGTAGACGCGAACGGACGGAACGGTTAAGATCGTAGGTACGCGCACAGAAACTGGAAAATTGGGAGGGTGATGACACTGTCGTTCGTGATTCGCCTGAAATGGTTTTTCAAGGAAAGATGGGGCAGCTATTCTCTGGCCATCGGATTAATGACGCTGGTCAGCCTGCTGTCGATGATTCCTCCCCGGCTGATCGGGAACAAGATCGACGTGATGGAGAAGGGGACGCTGACCGCCGCGGAGCTGAGCCAGACCGTTCTGACGCTCGTAGGCCTTGCCCTGATCACATACGTCTTCGTCTACATATGGATTACGAACCTGTTCGGCAATTCGGTGCTGATCGAGAAGCTGCTTCGAACCCGGCTGCTCCGGCATTTGACCCGGATGCGCCCTTCGTTCTTCCAACGCCACAGCACGGGACAACTGATGGCGCTGGCGACCAACGACGTGTCGGCGATCGGACAGACGGCCGGATACGGCGTTATGACGCTCGTCAATACGCTGGTCGGCATCTCGGTCGTCATCGTGATGATGCTCAGCTTCATCAGCGCCAAGCTGATGCTTGCCGCGCTGATTCCGCTGCCGCTGCTCGTGGTGATCATCAGCAAGCTTGGAGGCGTTGTGCGGGGAAGGTTCATGGCGGCGCAGGAATCGTTCGGCCGCATGAACGATCACGTCCTGGAAGCGATCTCGGGCATCCGGGTTATCCGTTCCTATGTGCAGGAGAAGGACGACTTGGGGGCATTCGACCGGCTGACGACCGACGTGATGGATAAAAATCGCAGAGTCGCGATCTTGAACGCTCTGTTCCATCCTTTGATCTCTTTTATCGTGGGCGCGAGTTTTGCGATCGGAGTCGGCTACGGGGCTCACTTGGTTTTCCAAGGGGAAATCTCGTTCGGCCAGCTCGTGACCTTCAATATTTATCTGGGGATGCTGATCTGGCCGATGATCGCCTTCGGCGAGTTTATCAATGTGCTGCAGAGAGGCAGCGCTTCGGCGGGGCGGCTGGACGACGTGCTGGCCGAACGAGCGGACGTGAAGGACGCGGCGGACCCGATCGAACTTGGCGTTCCCGAGTCGATCGAAATGAAGGCGCTGTCTTTCACATATCCGAGCGCTTCAGTTCCCAGTCTGACCGACGTCTCCGTGCGACTGGAGCGCGGGCAGACGCTGGGCGTCGTTGGCAAAACCGGCAGCGGCAAGAGCACCTTGCTGAAGCAGCTTCTGCGGCAATATCCGCTGTCTCCGGGCATGCTGTTCGTATCGGATGTGCCGGCGGAAAACATCGCGCTGGAGAGAATGAAGACCTGGATGGCCTACGTCCCGCAGGAGCACCTGCTTCTCTCCAAGACGATCCGCGACAATATCGCGCTCGGGAAGCCGGACGCGACTCCAGAAGACGTCGCCCGCGCGGTCGAGATGGCGTCCTTCTCGGCCGACATCGCCCAACTGCCGCAAGGGCTGGAGACGTTGATCGGCGAGAACGGCGTCATGCTGTCCGGCGGCCAGAAGCAGCGCCTGTCCATCGCCCGCGCGCTGCTCGTTGACGCGGAGGTGCTGCTGCTGGACGATTCCTTGTCGGCGGTGGACGCAAGGACGGAGAGCCGCATCGTGGCGAATATCCGGCGCGAGCGCGCCGGCAAGACGACGCTGATTACGACGCATCGTCTGTCCGCCGTCAGCCACGCCGACTGGATCGTCGTGCTGGACGAAGGGCGCATTAAGGAAGAAGGCACGCACGAGCAGTTGATGCTGCTGGGCGGATGGTACAGGCAGCAGTGGGATCGTCAGCAGATGGAAGCCGGCTTGGAAGAATAAGAGGACAATCAGGATCGGAGGTCCGTATGAATTCCCAACGATCAACGGGGAGCAGGCTGCTCTCTTATGCGCTTGGTTACAAATACCGGATTATCGGCGCTCTGGCGGTTTTGCTCTGCGCGGTAGGCGCGGAGCTGGCCGGGCCGTTCATCATTAAGGAGATTGTCGACGGGCATTTGACGCCTCCGACGGGCAATCTCGGTCCCGTACTGACCTTGCTCGCATTGTACATGGGTTTGGTTTTGCTGTCGGGCGTCTTGAATTTCTCGCAATCTTATCTGCTGCAGACGACGGCGCTCCGCATTATCAAAAATATGAGAATGGACGTCATGCGGCACATTCAGCGCATCCCTCTCCGCTATTTCGATAATACGCCTGCGGGGCAGATCGTCTCGCGCGTCGCCAACGACACGGAGGCGATCCGGGAGCTGTTCATGAGCTTCATGGCGACGTTCGTCGTCAGCTTCGCTCATTTGCTCGGCATCTACATCGCCTTGTTCATACTGGATGCGCAGCTTGCGTTGTACACGCTGGCTCTGCCGCCTGTGTTCGTGGTCATTATGTACTTTCATCTGAAGTTTTCCAAGAAATACGTCTCGATCATGCGCGCGCGGCTCAGCGATATGAACGCGATGATCAACGAGTCGATCGTCGTTATGCCGATCCTTCAGGCTTTCCGCCGGGAGAAGGCGACGCTGGAGGAGTTCGAGCGGCTGAACGAAGATCGTTACGTGGCTCAAGTGAAGCAGTTTCGGATCTTCTCCCTCTCTTCGCGGAATATCGTCGGAACGATCGGCAGCTTGCTTACCGCGTTCGTCATCTGGCACTTCGGCAATCTTTCGGTTGCCGGAGCCGCGGTTTCGTTTGGCGTGCTGTACGCGTTCATCGACTATCTGGGGCGCATATTCAACCCGATTATCGGGATTTTCGACCAACTCATGAACGCGCAGCGGGCATTCGTCTCCGCGGATAAAGTGTTTGCCATCCTCGATATGGAGGGCAAGGAGGTCGAGGAGGCTTCGGGAGGGGCCAAGCCGGAAGGGGAAGTGAAGTTCGAGAACGTGACGTTCGCTTACAACGACGACGATCATGTGCTGAAGAACATTTCCTTTACCGCCCGCCAAGGGGAGACGGTCGCGCTCGTCGGTCACACGGGATCGGGCAAAAGCTCGATCATCAATTTGCTGCTGGGCTTCTACGAGCCGGGCGCGGGGCGGATTACGATCGACGGCGTCGACATCTCGACTCTGTCGAAGCAGCAGCTTCGCAAGCACATGGGCATCGTGCTGCAGGACCCGTACCTGTTCGCGGGGGACATCAAGTTCAACGTCAGCCTGTACAACAAGGACATTTCGCTGGAGCGGGTCAAGCAAGCGCTGGCCGACGTCGGCGCGGCTTCGTTCGTCGAGCAGCTTCCGCGCGGCTGCGACGAGCCGGTCGTCGAGCGCGGGAGCACGCTGTCGTCCGGTCAGCGGCAGCTCATCTCCTTCGCGCGGGCGCTGGCGTTCGACCCGTCCATTCTTATTCTCGACGAAGCGACTGCCAGCATCGACAGCGAGACGGAGGGCTTGATCCAGCGCGCGCTCAAAGTCGTCAGCGAAGGCCGGACGACGCTCGTCATCGCGCACCGGCTGTCGACGATCCGCGACGCCAGCCAGATTCTCGTGCTGCACCGCGGCGAGATCGTCGAGCGCGGCACCCACGACGAGCTCATGGCGCTTCGCGGCCGCTACTTCAAGATGTACCAGCTTCAGACGGGGGAGAAAGCTTCTTTGCCGGCTTGAACGGCCGCATAGCCGGCAAGCTCGACGAAGCCGCTGCCGCAGACGGCGCGTCCGCTAGTCAGGTCGGTGCCCGATACGCGGCACGCGCCTTCCCAGATTGCCCGCAGCGGGCCGATGATCGGCATTTCCTGCTGCGGGAACGCGGCGGAGACGCGCAAGTCGAGGCGCAGATCGGGCGCGCGAATCCGCCATTCAACCGGGTAGATCAGCCCGGTTCGCAAGCTTCTCCAGGAACGCAGCGGCTTGATGTCCACGTTCTTCGTCGTATAGGCGCGGTCGTTCAGGATCAGGATCGCTTGCGCTGACCGGGCGTCGTCTGAACCGCGGGACGGATGCGGCGCGCCCGGGCGCTGCTGAGCATCGGGCTTGTGGAACTCGCTTGCAAGCAGTTCGCGACCGTCGTCCAGCTGCAAGCCGAACCAATTCCAGCCCTCTCCCTTGAGCAGATCGTAATTGCGCCCCCACTGATGGTCGAACCACCCCGAGCCGGTCAGCGGCTCGTCTCCCTCGGAATGACGAACGCATCCGCTTACGCGGTAGCGCGTGCACGAATAGTAATACAGACCGTTCAGAGTTCCCTCGCCGTCGATCAAGGAATGAGGCTTATCCGGCGCGAATTCGAGCTCGATCGTCCCTTCGGGATCGTCGATGCGCAGCGAGAAGTCCGCCTTCGCGTCATCTTCGAAAGCGAGCTTGGCCTGTCCGTAACGCACGACTGTAGGTCTTGAAGTGACGGAGACATCTTTCATCCACTGGTGAGGAGAGGGGAGCTTGCCCTGAAGCAGCTGCCCGTACTGATTCATCGTATACCGGTCTCCCGGCCTAAACAGGAAGTACATCGGGAGATACATTCCGGTCATCTGGTAGAACAGAGGACGGTCCAAGTACGACCTGGCGATAAACTGAGGTTTATCCAACCGGATTAGCGAGTAGATCAAATAATGACCTTTGCCGACCGGCAGCTCTCCTACGCGGAAGAAAGCGGTCATCAAGGCATACCGGCTTCCGCCCTTCCCCGACAAGATCGCATAGCAGTACCACCACTCCAGATTCGATTCCGGATGCGGGGCCGCGTCCCGGGGGATCGCCAACTCTTTTCTCCATTCGCTCATGAGGAGCCTATCCACCTGCCTTGGCCTTTGCCCGTAGGCTAATGCTACAGCGTATGCGCGAGGGCGCAATCGGCGACTGCGGAGAAAGTCAGAGATCATCGGAGCAGCGGTCAACGCCAGCCCCCAAGCCTTAGCGGCTCAGTTCCCGCTGCATGAGCCTGTAGCTCTCGATGATGTACTCCCGAAATTCCTGAGCGGCGAGGGACAGATAGTGTCGCTTCGACCAAGCGATCCAGGTCGTTCGCCTGAAGTCGATGTTGTCGATCCGGAGTTTCTTCAGCTGCGCACGGGATCGCGTCTTGAACGCAAGCTCCGGCAGGAACGCAACCCCCAGCCCTTGCCCGACCAGGCGGGAGATGCCTTCCGGCTCGTCCACCTCGAACGTAATGTTAGGCTGGAAATTCGCCTGCAGGCACAACTCGTCCATCAAATCCCGGAAGGAAAACCCGCAGTTCATGCTGATGAACGGCTCGTCCGCAAGCTCTTCCAGAGCTATGCTGTCTCGACTGGACAGCCTGTGGCCGGGACCTGCGGCGATCCACACTTTCTCCGTCATCAACTCCTGCCACTCCAAGTCCGGTCTGTCATCCCGAATGGAGCTGACGCACAGATCGATATCCCCGTCCTCCAGTCTCTTGATCACCTCGGCCGTCGGTCCGAGCGTCTGGCGGAAGTGAACGGAGGGGTGACGTTGAATGAACGTGCCGATCAGCTCGGGGAGCACGCTCGTAATCGATACGCCCAGCTTGATGCTGCCCCGGTTCAACCCCGCCATCTCGCGAATTTGCCGCTCTCCTTCCTCCAGCTCCAGGAAAGCCCGATCCACTCTCTCCAGATAGATTCTGCCGAACTGGTTCAGCCGGATTTGCCGGCCTTGCCGATCGAACAGCGGTACGCCGACCGCTTCCTCCAATCTGGCGATCGTCTTGCTCAGCGAAGGCTGGGCGATCTGCAGCCGCTCCGCCGCCTGCGTCATATGCTCGAGCCGAGCAACGGTTTGAAAATATTTCAACTGAAGCCATTCCATCGTCGGATGAGCCCCCTTTCTCCATATAAATAGCCTGTAGTCTATTAATCTATAGTTAATTATGTATTATACATCGATTAATTCGCTTTCTATAATAGACTTTGTGAAAAAATCCGTTTCGGGAAAGAGGTCAATCATGAATCAACAGCCAGGCAACGACAGCATCTGGAACCAGCCGAAGGCGGTATGGGCGATCGGGTTCGCTTCCATCATCGCTTTCATGGGGCTGGGCCTCGTCGATCCTATTCTTCCGGCGATCGCAGAGAAGCTCGACGCTTCGGCGAGCCAGGTGACTTTATTGTTTACCAGCTACAATCTCGTGATGGCGATCGCCATGCTGATCACGGGGGCGGTCTCGTCCAGGCTCGGCATCAAATGGACGCTGATGTGCGGGATCGTCATCATCGCGCTGTTCTCGGCGCTTGGCGGCAGCTCCGGCGGCATCTGGGAGCTCGTATGGCTCCGGGGCGGCTGGGGGCTGGGCAACGCGCTGTTCGTGGCCACGGCGCTGTCGGCGATCGTCTCGTTCTCCCGCTCGGGCGTAGCCAAGGCGATCATTCTGTACGAGGCCGCTATCGGGCTCGGAATTTCCGTAGGGCCGCTGCTTGGCGGCAGTCTCGGCTCCATCTCCTGGAGAGGGCCGTTCTTCGGTGTGGCGTGTTTGATGGGGCTTGCGTTTCTGCTGCTCTTGTTTATGATGCCCTCCCGCAATCCGGCCGCGGCATCGTCCATGACGACCGCTCCGGCACAGGCACCTGCCCGAAAGACGTCGATTCTGGACCCGTTCCGCGCGCTGAAACATTCGGCGCTGCTCATTCTGGGCATCGCGGCGCTTCTGTACAACTTCGGCTTTTTCACGCTGCTCGCGTATTCCCCGTTCGTCATGCATCTGGACGAGCACGGCTTGGGTTACGTTTTCCTCGGCTGGGGGCTGCTGCTGGCGGTTACTTCCGTGTTTATGGCGCCGGTGCTGGAGAGGAAGCTGGGCACGATCAACGCCATGTGCCTGATGCTGACCATGTTCGCTCTCACCCTTGTCGCGATGGGAATCTGGACTTCGACGAGGGAAGTCGTCATCGTCGCGGTCATACTGGCCGGCGGCTTCCTCGGCAACAACAATACGCTCATCACGACGGCCGTCATGCAGGCCGCGCCGGTCGAGCGCTCGACCGCTTCCGCGGCGTACAGCTTCCTGCGTTTTCTCGGAGGGGCGGCGGCGCCTTATTTCGCGGGCAAGCTGGCCGAGTGGTACAACCCGCATATCCCGTTTTACGTCGGAGGCGCCTTCGTCCTCGTATCGGTCTGTTCATTCTGGCGACGCGGAAGCACTTGCGCCGCATCGACTCATCCGTATCCGCTCATTAACTTTCTCCAGACGTTCGACCCCGGACGAAGCCGGATGTGCTAGGCAAGCCAAAGAATGGTACACTAGAGGAGGAGTACCCATTTTGGCTCGAGAGCCTAGGAGGGAATACGAAGCATGAACGCATTTGAATGGTATAATCCGACCAAGCTGGTCTTCGGAGCGGACAAGGTCGGACAGTTGGGGGAATTGATCGAACCCTACGGAAAGCGGATCTTGCTCGTATACGGCGGAGGAAGCATCAAGAAAACCGGACTGTACGACGATGTGATGTTCCAGCTCCGGGAAATCGGGGCGACGGTCCACGAGCTTTCCGGAGTCGAGCCGAACCCGCGTCTCTCCACGGTGAACCGGGGCATAGATATTTGCCGGACGGAGGACATCGAGTTTATCCTTGCGGTCGGAGGCGGAAGCGTGCTGGATGCATCGAAGGCGATCGCGGCGGGCGCCGTGTACAACGGCGACGTATGGGATTTCACGATCCGCAAGGCGGTCATTCAAGATGCGCTGCCGCTCGGGACTGTGCTGACGCTCGCGGCTACGGGCTCCGAAATGAACGGCAACGCCGTTATCACGAACTGGGAGACGAAGCAGAAAAGGGGACTCGGCAGCAAGCTGGTCTACCCTCGCTTTTCCATATTGGATCCGAAGCTGACCTATACGGTACCCCGCGATCAGACGGTGAACGGGATCGTCGATATTATGTCGCACGTGTTCGAGCAGTATTTTACACTGACGACCGACATTCCGCTTCAGGAGCGGCTTGCCGAATCCGTTCTGCTGACCGTCATCGAGAATGGGGAGAAAGCGCTGGAGGACGGGACGGACTACGACGCCCGAGCGAACCTGCTGCTGGCGGGTACATACGCGCTGAACGGCACGCTGCCGAACGGAGTGACGACGGATTGGGCGACGCACGGCATCGAACATGAGGTGAGCGCTGTCTACGACATCGCGCACGGGGCCGGGCTGGCGATTTTGTTCCCGAACTGGATGAAATACGTGTACAAGGAGCGGGTAAGCAAATTCGTACAGTACGCGGTGCGTATCTGGCAGATCGATCCGGCGGGCAAGAGCGACGACGAGATCGCGCTGGCAGGCATCGAGGCGACGAGAGCGTATTTCACACGGATCGGCGCTCCGGCGACGCTCGGGGAGGTCGGCATCGGCGACGAGCATCTGGAGCGGATGGCGGAAGAAGCGACGCGGTTCGGGCCGATCGGCTCGTTTAAGCTGCTGTCGCAGGACGACGTTCTGAGCATACTGAAAGCAAGCTTGTAATCTCAATAAGACGGAGCGTTCCGCGGCGCGGCCGGGGGACGTCTCTTCGATATGTGGAGGAAGCAAAGATGGCGCTGACATTGGACGAAGTGATGGGCAAGCTGGAGGAAATGGGAACGGAGCAGACGAAGAAAACGTTCCTGAGACACGGGGCGAGCGAGCCTCTGTTCGGCGTGAAAGTGGGAGATCTGAAGAAGCTGGTCAAGGACGTGAAAAAGGATCAGCAGCTGGCCCGCGACCTCTACGAGACGGGCAACTACGATGCGATGTATTTGGCGGGACTGACCGTCGATCCGCGGACGGCGACCCGAGAGATGCTGCAGCAGTGGGTACGTAAGGCTTATTGGCACGCTGTCGCCGAATATACCGTTGCCGGGGTAGCTGCCGAGAGTCCGTTCGCGCTGGAGCTGGCCAGAGAGTGGATCGATTCGCCGGAGGAGCTGATCGCGACCTGCGGGTGGAGCACGTACGCCAACTATGTCTCCATCACGCCCGACGAGCGCTTGGATCTGGAGGAGATAAAGGCCTATTTGCATCGCATTGGAAACGTCATTCACGAGGAGCGCAACTGGGTTCGGTATACAATGAATGGCTTTGTCATTGCGGCAGGCTGCTATGTGGCGCCGCTGAGCGAGGAAGCGGAACGCGTCGCCGGTAAGATCGGCCAAGTGCAGGTGAACGTCGGACAGACGGCGTGCAAGGTGCCGCTCGCCACCGATTATATCGTCAAAGTGCTGGAAGCGGGCAAAACCGGAAAGAAAAGAAAAACCTGCATTTGTTAACGTCCGAGCCGAAAAAACAACGGATAATCCGTCAATTGTCGAATATATAGAAGGAAAAGGCAGACCGTTTGTTGAATGCGTTTACATTCGAAGTTGGCGGAGGGTGTTGTGTCGATGCGGCAAAGATTTGTGAATACCCCGATGATGTACGCATTCGGGATGCTGGCCATGATGATTCCGAGCCAGGCGTTCAGTACGTTTTACAGCTATTATTATGTGGATAAGCTTGGCCTTGGCCTTGGACTGGCGACGCTGGCCCGCACGATTTTTATGATCTGGGATGCGGTTAACCAGCCGCTGTTCGGCTACTGGTCCGATCGGACCAAATCCAAGTATGGACGCCGGAGACCGTGGATTTTCATCGCAATTCCGTTTTTTGCGCTGGCGTTCATCATGGTGTTTTCTCCTCCGGAGAGCCTATCCGAGATGGGGCTGTTTACGTGGTTCCTTATCGCGCTCATCTTCTACGAGGCGGTGGCGACCGTGATCTGGGTCAACTACGGCGCGTTGTTCGCCGAGCTGTTCCGAGGAGATCGAGTTCGCGCCAAGGCATCCGCCGTTCAGCAAGGGTTTCAGATCGTGGCGCTGCTGATCGGGACGGCGGCGACGCCTTTTCTGTACAATGCGATGGGCTTCAGCAATATGGCGATTGTGTATGCGGTAATGTTTGCCGCGCTTATGCTCATCTGTTTGCGGTTTGTGAGAGAGGACCCGGAAGCGAGCGCCGCCCCGCAGCCCAAGCTGAAAGAGGCGTTCAAAGAAACGCTCAGCAACAAGCCGTTCTGGCTGGTCAACCTGGCGAATTCGTTCGCGCAGACGGTTAACGGCCTGCTTAGCGCTACGATTCCTTTTTACGCCAAGTATGTACTGAAGATTCCCGAGGCCCAAAATACGATACTGCTGGCTTCCGTCTTCGTGTCCGTCATTCCGCTCGTCGCCGTCTGGTACTGGCTGCTGCGCCGGATGGACCCGGTCAAAGGCTGGAGGCTGTCGTTCATCGCATACGCGCTGTCCGTTATTCCGCTCTGGTTCGGCACGGGCTTGATCAGCGGCGTTATCGCGGGAGTGATCGTCGGCTTCGGGCTGGCCGGCTTCCTGGTCTCGCCTCCGATGGTCAACAGCAACATTATAGACATGGACGCGGAAAAAACGGGCAGCAGGCGGGAAGGCATCTATACGGCGGTCAGCGGTTTTATTATTCGTTCAAGCGGCTTGATTTCGGTGGTGGCTTTCTGGATCGTCGGCATGATTTTCGGCTACGAGAGCGGGGACAATCCCGGACCCGATCCGGAGAAAACCTTCCGCTATTTGATTAGCGTCGTTCCGCTGATATTGCTGGCGTTCTCGATCGTGATTTCTTACTTCGTGAAAATAGAGAGGAAGCCCGCAAATGAGTCCTAAGTATCTCGTCATCAACTGCGACGATTTCGGCCAGAGCAGGCCGATGAACGAAGCGATCATGCATCTGCTGGAAGAGCGGCGAGTGTCCTCGGCGACGATTATGGCGCCAGCCCCCGGCTTCGAGGAGGCGGCGGAATGGTGCAGACGCAGAGGGCAGACCAATGTCGGACTGCATTTGACGCTGACGAGCGAGTTCGACGCCGTTCGCTGGTCCAGCCTGACCGGGCACTCTTCGCTCCACGACGAGAGCGGCCATATGCATATGACGGTCGAAGCCTTCGAACGCCATGCCGATACGGAGGCCGTTCTGAAGGAATTGCACGCCCAATACGAGAAAGCTGTCCGGTCCGGCCTGCGGCTAAGCCACGCGGACAATCATATGGGCAGCCTGTACGGCACCGCGACGGGCCGAAGCCACATCCCGCACGCGCTTAAGCTGTGCGCCAAGTGGAAGCTGCCCTTCCGCCTCTTCCGCAAAGTCCATCCGGGCGATCCGCTGCTCTCCGGCATTCCGGGGGTCGAGCGCGCGGCGGCCAAGGCTTCGGCACTGGCCGGCCTGCTGGGCGTGGCGATTCCCGACTATTTGCTGTCGCATGCTTTTCACGTCCAAGAGGGGGAAACCTACGAGCGGTTCAAAGAGGAACTGATCGGCAAGCTCTACGACCTGCCCGAGGGGATCAGCGAGACGTACATACATCCCGCCGCGGAAGACGCTCATATGCAAGAGAACGTGCCGCATTGGGAGAAAAGGGTGTGGGAGTACCGTCTGATGCTGGACGATGACTTCTCTTATGCGATTCGGGACGCGGGAGTTACGCTCACCGATTATGCGCACATTCGCAAGCATGGCAGAGCTTCGAGGCTGGGCTCGGCGTTGGCGCTGACGCGGGAACTGCTGAGAAAATAAAGAAGAGGCCGTCCATAAGTGAGGAAGTACAAGATTATCGATGAAAAAGAAGGGCATCTATCTCCTGGAGACTGCCTCATACGGTCCTGAAATCACCTATTCACGGGTTTACCGTTCCCATTTCAGGATCGTATAGCATCGGAAGGAGATAGATGCCTATTACCATACATCCATCGATAATCGTTAGGTACAACTCTGTTTACTTATGCGACAGCCTCTTCATTCAAGGATCGAGAGACAGGTCGCGGAGCAGCTTTTCGCTGCTTCGTTCCAACACGAGCGGGTAGAGTGCGGCTTTGTCCGGCGCGAGCGAGCGCAGTTCGTCATATGCGGCGGACGAAGCGTAGACGCGGTCGGCCTGACCGACGATCTTCCGCAGAGCTTCGAGGTTGTCGGTACCCGCAATGTCGCTGGCAATATGGGTCAATCCGGCTTCGGCTACCCGATCGGCCATCCACTGTCCGCCCTGCCGGCCGAGACAGACAAAAGCAATCCGGCTTCCGGCGTCCATCCGGGCAATCTCCAGCAGCACCGGCGGAGAGGCCGCCGCCCCGATCGTCAGCAAAGGAATGTTAACCCCTTCCAGCAGTCCGCGCACCTCATCCACATGATTCAACGTTGTGACCACTGCATCCGCTCGCCCAGCCGCCTCGGCAAGAATGTCCGCCCGTCCGGCGATTTCCTCCAGGAACAGCACGCTTACCTCCGCTTGAGCCTCTTTCTCGACCTGCTCCCGATAGAAGGGATGGTCGTGCCCGCGGCATTCGACGAACAGCAGCTTCCGCTTGCCGTCCGAAGCCGCAGACTTTCCGAACAGCCGCGCGAACGCCAGTCCGGCGAGCGCAAGCTCGTCCGGGGAGATTCCGTTCTCTTCGGCTTCCTGCATTGTTTTCAAGAGCAGCTCGCGCATCGCTTGCCGCTTGCGGATCAGCGTCTCCGCAGCGGGGCCGGCCAATACTTGCGTGCCGCGTCCCTTTTTGCCCGAGACGAGACCTTCCTCGCGAAGCTGCGCATAGACAAGGTTCACCGTGTTGCGATTAACCTGCAGCGCGTCCGCCAATTGGCCCGCCGGAGGAAGCAGCTCTCCCGGGCGAATGGCGCCGATGCCGATCAGCCATTTCAGCTGCTCCTTGATCTGGACGTTGATGGAGTAGGAAAATTCGGGATCCGCTTGCAGGCGGATGTCATTGTTCATCTCGGACGCCCCCGTTCGATGGTAGTCGAGTTAATCTTATTATACACGCGCGGAACGGAATAGGGATAATTAAATGTCTATTTGACTAGTCATTTAGGATAAATCCATTGACAAAAGACTATTTAAATAGTTATATATGATTATCTTAATAGTTATTTGAGGTGGCGACGGTGAAGAAGAGCTTGCAGAATTACTTGGGAAAAATGTCCGGTTCGGGACGCAGTCCGCTCAAAGTCGTTCCTCGAACGGCGGCGGTCGGTTTGCTGGGAGGATTTATCGCGATCGGATTGCTGGCGATGCTGGGCGATTCCACTGCCTCGATCTGGCTGATGGCTCCGTTCGGGGCAAGCTGCGTGCTGGCTTTCGGCCTGTGGGACGCGCCGCTCTCGCAGCCTCGCAACATCGTCGGAGGTCATCTGGTATCCAGCGCGGTCGGCTTGGCGCTGCTGCACGCTTTCGGTCAAGCCGGGTGGGTCGTCGCCCTGGGAGTGGCGCTGGCCATAGCGCTCATGCACTTGACCCGCACGACGCATCCTCCTGCCGGAGCCGATCCGATCGTCGTCATCCTGGCCGGGGAGTCCTGGGCCTTCCTGCTCGATCCCGTGCTGGCGGGCTCCGCGGCGATCGTGCTGACCGCGCTGATCGTGAACAATCTGGACTCCCGGCGCAAGTACCCGACCTTCTGGCTGTGAGCCGTATAAATTTTCCAAGGAGAGGACAACGTAGGGCGTGTATGCATACTCCGAGGATAGCAGATATTGCCGAATTTTCGTTCCATGCAAGGAACTTTTGTGAAGGCGTACCGGAGGTGCGTCAAGCAAAAGTGACGCAGCAGGGGGTGAAAGATGCCTCTGAGCGGGTTTGCATACACGCCCTAGGACGGTTAAGCGAATTCGGCCGTTCGCGCGGAAATTTCTAAGGGAGATGAAACGGAATGCTCGTACGTTTTGGGAAACTGCAAGGGATAGCGGTTCTGCTCTCGGCGCTGTTCCTCTTGCTCGGATCGTCGGTTGTCGCGGAGGCTGAGCCTAGAGAAACTCTGAAAGCGGCGTTCGTGCGAGACGGGGATTTGTGGATCAGAAGCGGCGGCACGGAACGGCGATTGACCGAAGGAAAACAGGTTTCTCGGCCGCAATGGTCGTTCGACGGAGAGTGGATCGCTTACCAGGAGGGCGAGGAAACGCCAAATCTCAAACTGTGGCACGTGACTTCGGGGAACAGCCTGGCCGTATTTGCCGAGGGACTTGCGGATTTTCAATGGTCTCCGGATCGCAATGAGCTGGCCTATACGGCAGATCGCAAGCTCAATACGGTCCGACCGGATCGAGAAGCCGGCTCCAAGACGGTCGCGGAAGGTATCGGCAGCTTTTCTTGGCTGCCCGAAGGAAACGGATTTATCGCTTCTTCGGCCGTGAGCCTGCTGCCGGATGGCTGGGAGCGTGTGCGGATTTTGAAGATCCCGCTGGCGGGGGAGGCGGAGACGCTGTACACGCTGCCGCAGGCTTCCGACGACTTCTTCGCGGTCGGCACAAGCGGCTTCAAGTACTCGCCTTCAGGCAAGTGGATCGCGTTCCTGGCGACGCCGACCGCTTCTCTGTCTGCGGACGGCAACTACTTATGCCTGTTGTCCTCGGACGGAACGAGCTTCCACGCGGTCGATCAGATGCTGAACCGCGGCGAGTGGTTCCAGTGGGCGAACCGGGAAGATACGCTGGCTTATATCGCCGGCGTCGGGCGGGAAGTGTCCCGCAATAAGGTTCTTAAGACGGTGAGAATACCGGCATCCGGCAAACCGGCGTCGTATACGCCTAAGGGCTTCGTGGATCAAGGGTTCGCATGGGCGGGAGCGGACCGCATTATCGCTTCCAGGGCGAAGGAGTACGAAGGCGAGGGCGGGATCGACAGCTGGCCGCTGCCCAAGCTGGTCGAGATCCGCTTGCAGGGCAATCGCGCCAGCTCGGTAACGGAGCCTCCGCAAGGCTACGGGGACTTCGCTCCGCAGTTTTTTCCCCGGGAGCAGCGGCTGGTCTGGGTGAGGTCCAATCGTAATCAAGCCGACGCGCTGATCTCGGGACGCGGCGGAAAGCATCCTTCCGTCTGGATCAAAAACATCGGCTCGGGAAGACAGTATTACGGTTACGGGAATTGGGGAGAGGTTCTGTCCGTGTACGGCTGATCGGGAGCGAAGGTCACTTGCGCTCCAGAGTCTCCGACGATTCGTCCCAGCGCCATACTTCCTTCGAGCCGTACAGATGGACGCCTCCGAGCCACAGATCGATTCCGTTCAGCGTTATCCGGTCCTCTTCGCCCTTCAGCGCCTTGGCGCCTGTATCCGTCAGGCGAATACGGGCATGCTGAAATTCCGGAGACATTGCCGCGAACGTCGGGAAGCGAACGATAGGCTGCACGGCAATGAGCGGATGCGGACCTTGAATCATTCCGGCAAGATACAGCCAATATTGCAAATCTCCCATGCCCAGAAGGCTAAGCCGGTCGGAAACGAGCCGGAACAGCTCGAGCGGAGCGTCCACGCCGTCGCGAAGGGCTTCCAAAGTCGCTTGCTCCACAATGCCAAGACCGTTGCGAACGGAAGGGTAGCGGGCCAGATGAATGCGGAAAGCGGAGCGAAGGTATGGAAGCGCCTCGGTGTCTTGCCGCAGGAAGTCGGCCAGCGAGCGAGGATCGGCCGAGGCATACGCTTCCCAGGCCTCGCTGCCAAGGCGGAGTTCCTCCGGTTGAATCTCATGGCGTGCATCCGCGAGCGGAATGAGCTGCTCCGGCAAGAGCTGGCCCAGACCATGAAACGGCTCGAAGCCCGGATATTCCCCGATGCAGACGAGGCTCAGCCGGGTTCGCCCGAGCGGCCGCCGTTCAAATTCGTGAAGCAGGCGGATAAGCATCGTTTGATCGAAGAGATCGTGCTCGAACCAGAGCACGATCTCTTCATGTTCGGTCGCTTGTTCGAAAGCGAGCGTCTGCTCCGCAAGACCGGCTTTCCAATGGTCTGGAGGAATGCCTAACGCCTCGGTCATATACGCGGTGCGGGCTTCATGGCGGGGGTCGGCGAAGATAGGACCTTCCGTATACAGCTCTCTCCAGACGAGAACATCCCCCTGGATTCCTCCGCGTCTCAGGCTGTCCCCGACGTGGTCTCCGTTGACGATATGCAGCATCGCGGCTCCCTTCCGCGCCGCCCTTCGACGGCTCTCGTTTTTACCCATTATCCGACCTGAACCGGCGGAAAGCAAGGCGTCTTTCCCTGAATAATCAGGCGATTTTGGGAATAGTAAGAACGATTCGAAATCACCGAAATGGCAAGGAGGATGCACATGCATTTGGATACGGAACAGGATCGGTACGAGGAGCGGGGCGATCGGCTGAAGAAGTGGTTGGGAATCGCGGGAAAATGGTTCGTGGTGGCGGCGCTGGCCATCGCCATGACGGTAAGCATGCCCAAGACGAGCTTGGCGGTAGGCAAAGGAGCGCACGGTCCGGACGTCTACGTCATCCAGGGGATGCTGAAGGCGATTGGCAGCTATTCCGGGCCGATTACAGGCCATTACAATCAGGCGACGGTACGCGGAGTGAAGTACTATCAGAAGAAGCACGGTTTGCCCGTGACGGGAACGGTGGACAAGCGTACGTTCACGTCGCTCGTATATGCATATTCGAGTAAACGCATCGGCGGCGGGCAGAGCTGGCGCGGCAAAAGCGGCGGCAGAGGCTACGGCGGCCAAGGCGCAGGCAGCGGAGGCGGAGCTGGCCAAGGCGGAGGCGGCGCAGGCAGCGGAGGCGGAGCTGGCCAAGGCGGCGGCGGTGCAGGCATCGGTGGCGGAGCGGGCCAAGGTGGAGGCGGCGCAGGCATCGGTGGCGGAGCGGGCCAAGGCGGCGGTGGTGCAGGCATCGGTGGCGGAGCGGGCCAAGGCGGCGGTCAAGGCCAAGGGATAGAAGAAGAGCAGGAAGATCTCGGCAAAGGCAAGACGGAGCTTAAGGAAGAGCTGAAGGAAGAGAAGAAAGACGAGATCAAGGAAGAGAAAAAGGAAGAAATCAAGGACGAGGACCATGGCAAAGCCAAAGACGAGGATCACGGCAAAGTCAAAGAAGACGACGGCCACGATCATGGCAAAGCCAAAGGCGACCAAGGCTACGGCGGCGGGCAGCAGCCTCAAGCTCCGCAAGGCGATACGAAGGACGACAAAGGATACGGCTACGGCGGCCGCGGCAACTAATCCGCGCACTTTCCCGAACCCTCTGCTCTCGCGAGCAGGGGGTTTTTCGGGTTGACCTCGCTTGTTCTAAGCGGAGGGAAAGCTCGGAGGTCTTCGATTGGATTTTCGCTGGCAATAGGTATACCATATCTGTATACCTAGCTGCGAACGAGATTCGCAGAATCGCACATGAAAGATGAGGTTGACCATTATGGGAACAGTTATCCTTATAGCTGCGATCGTCGCGATCGCGGTGTTGCTGATTGTCCGGTATTATCCGCCGCTCGGCGGCAAAGCGTCGCGAGAGAGCAAGCGGCGGATCGAGGCCTCGCCCCAAAGCCGCGACCGCAAGTTCGAAAATCAGATCCCGACGAGCATGAACATGGATTTCCGCACGGGGCTGAAAGTATTCGTCGATATGATCAAAGGCCACCCCCAAAGCCGGCCCAAACAACCGTTGGAGACGGAGAGGTTAACGCCGGATAGACTGAGCGCGGGCGGAGACGCCGCCGTGACGTGGTTCGGCCACTCGGCGGTGCTGCTTAAGCTGGACGGCAAAACCCTCTTCCTGGATCCGATGCTGGGCAGGGTACCGTCGCCGTTTCCTATGCTGGGAGGACGCCGCTACAGCAAACGGCTGCCGATCGAGATCGACCAGCTTCCGTCGATCGACGCAGTGGTCATCTCCCACGACCACTACGACCATCTGGATTACGGCACGATCAAGAAGCTTCGCAGCAAAGTCCGCAGATTTATCGTGCCGCTCGGCGTAGCCGCCCATCTGGAAAGGTGGGGAGTCGATCCGTCGATCATTACAGAGCACGATTGGTGGGACGAGCTTGAATATGAAGGGTTGAAGCTGGTGTGCGCGCCCGCCCGGCATTTTTCCGGAAGGAATGTGGGCAGCAATCGCAATTCCACCTTGTGGTGCTCGTGGGTGATCGCCGGAAGGCAGGCCAAGGTGTACTTCAGCGGAGACAGCGGCTACGGGCCGCACTTTAAGGAAATCGGAGACAAGCACGGACCGTTCGATCTGACGCTCATGGAATGCGGGCAGTACGACGAGAGATGGTCCGCCATTCATATGATGCCGGAACAAACCGTTCAAGCCCATCTCGACGTCCGGGGCAGGACGATGCTGCCGATCCATTGGGGAGCGTTCACGTTGGCTTTGCATGCCTGGACCGATCCCGTCGAACGAGCGGCGAAGGCCGCGCGGGAACGCGGAGCGACCGTGGTGACTCCCAAAATCGGCGAGATCGTACCGATCGCGGATCCTCAGCCGAAGGCAAAGGCTTGGTGGAAGCCCGAACTGATCTAGTAGATCGCCCCCGAAGTAACGTAACCAAGATGTTGAAGAATCTAGGCTGACTCAGTCTTGCTGAGTCGGGTTGGAGCGGCGAATGAGCTGGTAGAGTAGCTGCAACCGCGCTGTGTCGGGTTGGAGCAGCGAAAGGGCCGGTAGAGTCGCTGCAACCGTGCTGAGTCGGGTTGGAGCGGCGAAAGGGCCGGTAGAGTCGCTGCAACCGCGCTGAGTCGGGTTGGAGAGTAAGATTGCATCGGCTTCGAGCGCAATCGCATTTTACTTCTGGAATGCTCTACTAGGGCGTGTATGCAACCTCCGAAGTTAGCAGATGTTGCCGAATTTCGTTCCATGCAAGGAACTTTTGTGAAGGCGTACCGGGGGTACGTCAAGCAAAAGTGACGCAGCAGGCGGTGATAGATGCCCCTGAGCGGGTTGGCATACATGTCCTAAGGGGAGGCGACGGATGTGCTGTTCAAGGAGCGTATTCTGGAAGGAATCCGGAGCGGGGACATTGACGTCGCGTTCCGTCTATGGAACGAACCTCGCGTTCAGAAGAACTCGCGCTTGCGAACGCCGATAGGAATCGTCGAGATCGTGGATGTCGAAGCCGTCCCGGAAGAGGACGTTGCCGCCGAGGAAATCGAGCGTGCAGGGTACGCCTCCCGAGCGGAGATGATGAAGGAGCTCGGCAAACACGGAGGGCGAACCCTCTATCGAATCGCGCTCCGGTACGCCGGGACCGACCCCCGGGAAACGCTGCGAGAGCAGGACGCGCTGACCGATGACGAGATGAAGGGATTGCTTAGCCGTCTCGCGAAAATGGACAAGTCGAGCAGACGAGGGCCGTGGACGTCGGGGACGTTGGCCGTGATCGGAAGGCTTCCCGGGGTACGGGCGGCGGAGCTGGCCGTGGACGCAGGCTGGGAGACGGAGAAGTTCAAATTAAACGTCCGCAAGCTGAAAGAACTGGGCCTGACGATCAGTCTGGGCACCGGTTACCGGTTGTCGCCGCGCGGCGAAGCGGTTATGAAGGCGATCCGGGCGAAGGGAACGAGCCTGGAGTAAGACGGGAGCAGGATACGGAGAAGGGGAGACGGTGGACGGTGCAGCCTTTTACGAAACGGGTCATCGAAGTCATCAAAAGCATTCCCGAAGGATACGTCATGACTTATGGACAAGTTGCCGCATGTGCCGGCAGCCCGAGAGGGGCGAGGCAGGTCGTGCGGATTCTGCATTCGTTAAGCGAGAAGCACGGACTGCCGTGGCACCGGGTCGTCAACTCCAAAGGGGAGATCGCGATCCAGGAAGGTGAAGGGCGTTACATGCAGAAGCTCTACCTGGAAAACGAAGGGGTCGAATTCGGCCTGAACGGCCTGATCGATCTGGACGAGTACCGGTATGTCCCGGAGCTGGAGGGAGACGGCGTTAGGGAAAGCGGCTTCGGCAACGAGTAAGAGGGGGCGCTGATAGAACGCAAAAGGCAGGCCCATTCGGGCCTGCCTTGTCTGTCTTGCTGCCGTTAGGAACGCTGCTCGAACAGCTTGGCGATCTCGATAATGACGTTCGTCGCTTGGATCATCGTATCGACGGAGACGTATTCGTAGCGTCCGTGATAGTTTTCGCCGCCGGTGAAAATGTTCGGAGTAGGCAGCCCCATGTAACTGAGCTGAGAGCCGTCGGTTCCTCCGCGAATCGGCTGGATGAGCGGCTCGATGCCGAGGTTGACCATCGCCTGGTGGGCGATATCCACGATCTCGCGGACCGGCTCGATTTTCTCGCGCATGTTGTAATATTGGTCCTTGATCTCCAGCGTGACCCGCTCTTTGCCGTATTTCTCCTGCAGTTCCTCCACGATAGCCGCGAGCAGAGCTTTCCGTCCGTCGAAGCGGACGCGGTCGAAGTCCCGGATCAGGTAATGCAGCTTGGTCTCCTCTACATCGCCGTTAATCGAGATGAGATGGAAGAAGCCTTCGTAGCCGTCGGTATGCTCGGGCGCTTCTTGGACGGGCAGACGATTGTTGATCTCCATCGCGATTTTGGCGGAGTTGACCATTTTGCCTTTGGCCGTTCCGGGGTGGACGATTTTGCCCGTGCACGTAATGCGGGCGGCTGCGGCGTTAAAGCTCTCGTATTGCAGCTCGCCGAGAGGACCGCCGTCCATCGTGTAGGCGAATTGCGCGTCGAAGGCCGCCACGTCGAAGCGGTGAGGTCCGCGGCCGATCTCTTCGTCCGGCGTGAACGCGACGCGGATGCGTCCGTGCTTGATCTCCGGATGCTGGATCAGATAAGCCATCGCGGTCATGATTTCGGTCATGCCCGCTTTGTCGTCGGCGCCAAGCAGCGTCGTGCCGTCGGTCGTGATCAGCGTATGTCCTTTGTATCCCGTCAGCTCAGGAAAATCGCGGGGAGACAGCACAATCCTCTGCTCGGCGTTCAGCACGATGTCTCCGCCGTCGTAGTTTTCGACGATCTGCGGTTTGACGTCCTTGCCCGTAAAGTCGGTCGCCGTATCAAGGTGCGCCAGGAAACCGATCGTCGGCACATCCTTGTCCGTATTGGCGGGAAGGGTGGCCATGACGTAGCCGTTGTCGTCGATCGTCACGTCCTGCATGCCGATCTGCTTCAGTTCTTCTGCCAGCATCCGTCCCAATGTCAACTGTCCTTCGGTCGTCGGACAGGTTTGCTTGCTCTCGTCGGATTGCGTATCGACTTGCACATAAGTTTTGAAACGGGTTATGATCTCGTTTTTCACGGTTTATCTCAGCTCCTTGCAGCTATTTTACCATCGTCCCGGCGCTTAAACCAAATAGGGTCCGCAGCGGAGCGGACGAATAAAGCTCTGTCCGGAGCAGACAGGCCGAACCCGTACGCGCAGCAGACAGGCGGAACCCCGCACGAGCAGACAGGTTGAGTCCCTCAGGCGATCCCAGGCAGCTGAGTGAAAGGGATAATGGTCATAGGGCAGCAACTGGGGGCTTACCGCCGGCGGCTCGCTCGACATAGTCGGCGAGAAGCCGGACGCCGAAGCCGGTCGCTCCGGCCGACTCATAACCGCGGTCGCCCGGCGTCTGAACGGTGTTGGCCATGTCGATATGCGCCCAGCGGACGCCCTCGCTCACGAAACGGCGCAGGAACAGCGCCGCCGCGCATGCTCCCCCGTAAGCGCTGGAGCTGATGTTGTTCAGATCGGCATAGTCGCTGCGCAGCAGATCCTCGTCGTCGTCGACGAGCGGCATCGGCCATACCCGGTCTCCGCACGAATCTCCGCAGGAGCGCAGCGTTTCCGTTATGGCCGGATCGCCCCATGCGCCGGCCACTCGCAGTCCGAGCGCATGACCTACGCTGCCCGTCAGCGTGGCGATGTCGACGATCTCGGCGGCGCCAAGGCGCTGCGCGTGCAGCAGAGCGTCGGCGAGAATCAGCCGTCCTTCGGCGTCCGTGTTGCCGACTTGAACGGTCAGGCCGTTCGGGTAGCGGACGACGGAGGAAGGGAGCAGAGCGCCCGAGCCGGGCACGTTGTCCGCGACTGCGATCAGCGCGGCGACATTGACCGCCGAGCCGCTGCGCGCCAGCAGGTCGAGCGCCCCGGCGACGGCGCAAGCTCCGCCCATGTCGAAGCGGGCCTCGCTCAGATCCCGGCCCGTCTTCACGTTCATGCCGCCCATATCGAACGTCATTCCTTTGCCGACCAGCGCGACCAAGGGCAGAGACGGATCGGAGGCATAGGTCAGTTCGACGAGGGCGGGAGCATGGCGGCTTCCCTGGCTGACGGCAAGAAGGCCGTTCATGCCGGACGCCGCGAGATCGTCTCCGCGGTGGATGCGGACGCCGACTCCCGGCACATCCGCGAAACGCCGCTCGATCTCGTCCGCGAGCCGCTCCGGAGTCATTACGTTGGCAGGCTCGTTGCACCAATCCCGGGCCAATGTCGTGCTCTCTGCGCGCAGCCGCGCTTTCTCCGTTAGCCGAACTGCCGCTTCCCGGTCCGCGCTCCCGGCCAGAAGCCGCAGCGAAGAGACCGCGCTTTTTCTCGCGGCCTCCGTCTTATATCGGTCGAACGCATAGCTGCCGAGCAGCCAGCCTTCCGTCCAAGCCTGCACGCAGATCTCCGCGCCCAGCCTGTCCGCGGCTGCGCCGAGGTCGACTGCCGCCGCCTTGTAGCCTTCGCGGCCGATGGCTCGCGCGGCGCTTCCGGCCGCTCGCCTAAGCCGCTCGGCGTCCAAGCGGTCCGCCGAGCCCAACCCGACGATCGCCGCATGCGGCTCTCCGGGCGCTCCGTACAGCAAGCTCGTCCGTCCAAGAGCTGCGGCCGAAGGAGTAGGTTCAACGTTGAGACCGGGAATGTCTCTCGTCCCTTCGAAGACGAGATGCAGCACAACCTCCGACGACGGACTCATGCCCGAAGCTGAATTTGAATCCGAGCCCAAGACTGAGCCCATGCCCGAAACCGAGCCTGAGTCAGCCGCCGCGAGCTCATCTATCCGTTCAACGATGTCGATCCTCATTTCCGTCGACTTCCTTCCCATAGTCGATGTTCGCAAGCTCGTAGATCGCTTCGGCATACAGAGCCGTCGCCCGCAGCAGACTGTCGATGGAGATCCATTCGTCCGGCTGATGCGCCGTATCCTCTTCGCCAGGGAACAGCGGACCGAAGGCAACGCAGCCCGGCAGCTTGCAGGCGTAGGTGCCGCCGCCGGTCGAGAGCAGCGTGGCCGGCTGTCCGGTCTGCTCCGTATAGATGCGCTGCAGCGCCCGGATCATCGGATGATCGGCGGGCACTTCGTGCGGAGGCTTGACGATCGGCGGTGTGAGGAAGAAGCCGTAAGGCCGCACCCTCTCTTCCAGCGCGGCCGCAAGCTCCTCGCCGTCCGCGCTGGACGGAAACCGGATGTTGAGCTGGAAGAACGCCTCATCGGAGCTGGGCGCGTACCGGAGCAAGCCGACGTTGACCGTGAGCGCTCCAGTTGCCTCGTCCCGGCAAGCGATTCCGAGCGCTCCCCCGTCCGTGTCCGGGGCGAGCAGCTCGACTGCGCCGCGGACGAACCGTTCGTCGTCTCCGCCAAGCGGCTGGCTTCCGAGAAACTCCAATAGCTTCAGTCCCGCGTTGACGCCAATCTCCGGCGCCATGCCGTGAGCGGACTTGCCTTCCATTCGCAGAATTGTCGCGCATTCCGGCAATTGCAGGTCGGTCGAGGTAGAGCCGCTCAGCCCGCGCTCGGAGCAATAGGACCAGAACTCGGATACGACCGCGGCCAGCCGGTCCTTGGAGCCGTGTACGATCGCTTCGGCGGCGTCCGGCACCATGTTCGCGGCAGTGCCGGAACGGAAGCGGCACAGCTTAAGCGCCGCGCCGCCGTCACCGTCTCCGGTTAAGCGAAGCGTCATGCCCGTGTTGATCTGCCCCTTCTCCGCGTGGACGATCGGGAAATCGGCGTCCGGAGTGAATCCGGCGAGCGGAGGGCGCTCGTGACGATTGTACGCGTCCATGCAGTTCATGCCGGTCTCTTCGTCGGTTCCGAAAATGAGCCGGACCCGGTGCTTCAGCGGCAAGCCGAGCTCCTTCACGATGAGCAGTCCGTAGAACGCGGCCAGCGTCGGTCCCTTGTCGTCGAGGGAGCCGCGCGCGTACAGCCGGCCGCCGCGTACGGACGCCTCGAAGGGAGGGGACTTCCATTCCCCGCTGGCGGGCACGACGTCGACATGGCTGAGCACGGCGATGTAGTCGTCCCGATTTTCCTGGCCTTCCGCAAGGCTCTCCGGTCCGTCATAGTCGGCATAACCGACAATGCCTTCAATCGCCGAATTCGCCAATCCGTGCTTCCCGGCCAGCTCCAACACCCAAGCCAGAGCCCTGGCGGACTGCTCGCCAAGAGGGGCGCTCGGTCCGGCGGAGGACTCGTCCTTCACGCTCGGAATCGCAAGGAGAGACGACAAGTCGCGCAGCAGCGCGTCTTGCCGTCCCCGGGCTTCTTCCAACCAGTCGATCCGCCTCATATCTGTTCACCCCGCCGCAGCTGGATGACGCTGCGGTTTTCGCCGATAACCCGTCCGTTGTCGTTGAGAATGTTCGGCGAGCCGATCCGGTACATCCGGTCGATCGTCTCGCGGTTGCTGTAGCCGATCTGCTCCAGAATCGAAGCGACCGCGATCGGCCATTCGTCCTCCGAACCGTCGACGACTTTCAGCGCGAAGCCGAGCCGTTCCTTCTTCAGGCCGAAGCAGTAGATGCCTTTGGCCCCGCCTTTGGCGACGATATTGTCGTCCATGAGCAGATTCGGGCAGATCAGATACTCGGCCGAAATCATGTTCGGGTAGGCGTTCATCAGGTCCGTAACTTTGCGGACCGCGTCGCGGAGCGCGGGATCGGCGATCAGATCCGGGCAGGCCAGCTTAAGGAAGGCGGTCGCCATGCTGCGCAGCGGCATGCCGAATACCGGGAAGCCGCAGCCGTCGGTGCCGATCCGGATGTCCTCCTGCGGAAGCCCCGCCAGCTCGGCGGCCAGCGCAGCGATCCGCCGCTGGGCCGGGTGGTCGGGCGAATCGTAGTCGTCCAGAGAATAGCCCATGCCGATGCAAGTGGCGAGCACGCCGAGGTGCTTGCCCGAGCAGTTGTGGTAGATGCGCCGCTGGGGCAGGCGCTCGGCGACGAGCGCGTCCCGGGCAGACGCGTCCAGGGGATAGGTCGGCTTGCAGACGAGCGCTCCCTCGTCCAGGCCCAGCTTGCCGAGCATGCCTTCGAGCGCGTTCACGTGATAGGGAAGCGCCCGATGCGAAGCCATCATGATCGCCTGCTCCTCCGGCGTGAATCCGAACTTCTCGTCGAAGCCCTCCAGGAAAAAGGGCAAAGCCTGGATCGGCTTGGCCGCCGAACGCATGAACGTAATCGCGTCCGGATCGCCGTACTGCCAGACGATGTCGCCCGTCTCATTCACGGCGCACGCATGCCCGTAGTGGACGTTCTCCACAACACCCCCGCGGTACTCCAGCACGAGAGGCTCGGCGCCGTTCGCCAAGCCTTCTCCGAGTCCGCCTGTCAACTTGCTCATCTGTTTTGTTCCTCCTATGGAAGGAGCTCCAGTTCGATTACGGTATCCCTCTCGTCGGGCAGCCGCGCGCCTTTCAGCGTAATGAACGCGCCGCTGTCGATGTCGGAATACTGTTCCGCCATCCAAGGGAGCTCCACTTTTAATTCGGTTCCGTCGCGAAGCAGCCGCGCCCGCTTGATCTTGCCCTTCAGCCCGGCGAAATAAACCGGTCCGATGCCGCGGTCGAAGACGTGCGCGTACAGCTTATCACCTCTCTGAGTATAACGGCCCCACTCCGGCTTGGCTAGATCCGAAGCGCCGCAGCCGTAAATGCTGTCCCCGTTTAATCTCAGCCATTCTCCGACCTCCGCCAGCACGTCGAGAGATTCGCGCGTAATTTCGCCCTTGGCGTCCGGTCCGACGTTGAGCAGCAGGTTGCCGTTTTTGCTGACGCATTCGACCAGCGTGCGGATGACCTGCGCGGCGGACTTGTACTCCCGATCCGCGGAGTGGTAGCCCCAGTTGTCGTTCAGCGTAATGCAAGCCTCCCACGGGATCGAAGCGCCGTTGGCGTCAACGATGCCGCCCGGCGGAATGATCTGCTCCGGAGAATAGAAGTCGCCGGCATATTCTTCAGGCTCCGCCGCGCGGATGTCTCCGCCCAGCCGATTGTCGATAATGATATCCGGCTGAATCGAGCGGATCATGCGCACGAGCTCGGTCGCTCTCCATTTCTCCCCGGTCATGTCGTCGTAGGAGAAGTCGAACCACATAATATCGATCTTGCCGTAGTTCGTCAGCAGCTCGCGCACTTGGCCGTGCATGTAGTCCAGGTAGCGGTCGAAGTCGATCGGCTTGTCCTTGGCCGCTTCGTTGTCCCGATCGGGGTGGATGCGGTCGCCGTAGCCCGGATAGTCGGGATGATTCCAGTCGATGATCGAATAGTAGAGACCGACAGCCAGCCCTTCGGCGCGGAAAGCGTCCACGTATTCGCGAATCAGATCGCGTCCGGCCGGCGTGTTCGTCGCCTTGAAGTCGGTCAGCTTGCTGTCGAACAGGCAGAAGCCGTCGTGATGCTTCGTCGTCAGCACCGCGTATTTCTGTCCGGCCGCCTTGGCGGCGCGAGCCCAAGCTCTCGGGTCGTACCGGGACGCGTCGAATTCGTCGAAGTAGACCTTGTATTGCTCGAAGCTCATTTTCTCGTTGCCGCGAATCCATTCTCCCCGCGCCGGAATCGAGTACAGCCCCCAATGAATGAACATGCCGAACCGATCGCGCAGAAACTCTCTCGTTCTTTCTTCTCTCGTGCTCATTAGCGGACAACCTCCTGCATTTCTTCTCGAGATAGAGGGAGGGGATGGCCCATAAGCGAATCAAATTGCTGTGAAAGATAATCGATGATAAAGGTGCCAGGGGTATGTATCTCCCTCCGATGCTATACACTCCTGAAATTTGAACAGGTAAACCCGTGACAGGGTAATTTCAGGAGTGTATGAGGCAGCTCCGGGAGACACATACCCCTTCTTTTTCTATCGATCATCTCAAGCAACGTAGCTTACAGGACAGCCCTCCGGCCCCTTATTTAATCTGAGCGTCGTAAGCTTCTTGATAGATTTGGATCAGACGGTTCAGATTCATGCTGTCGAGCGTCTTGAGATACGTGTCCCAATCCTTCTCGACGTCCGCGTCGCCCGTGACGAAGCGGGCGAGCATTTCCTCTACGTAGTCGTTGACCGTCTTCGAGAGATCGGCGATTTCGGTTGCCTGCTCGTTCGTCATGAACAGAGGAGGAACGGTCGCGTAGGTGCCCGATTTGTAAGGCTCGTAGTTGTTTTTCGTTTCGTTGTAGAGAATGACTTCGAGATCGTCGTCGCCCTTGCTGACCGCGCTCAGGCGGAATTCGTTGGAGCGAAGAGCCGGGCCGGTTTGCGCCCAGTTGACGTTCTGGACTTCGCCGAACGACTTCAGCTCGGACCACTTGGCCGGTTGGCCGTTAATGCCGATCTCGCCTTCCGTCGCGTTGCGCCATTCCTGATCCGGACGGCCGTAGTTGCTGCGCAGCGTGTGCTCGTATTCGTACAAGCCGTCGGCCCAGCGAAGCGCGACCTCGGGATTTTTCGCCTTGTTCGTAATCAGGAAAGATCCGGTCGTCAGGCTCGTCGCGTCCGTAGGAGCGTACTGAGCGCCGTTCGGGCCTTTCAGCACGGGAACCGTCTTATACTCGTTCCAGCGTCCGCTCTCGCCGAGAAGCTGCGTGAATACGCCTTGGTGGCCGCCTGTAGAGGCGCCGAGCAGAGGAACGTCCGGATTTTCCCCGACCTGGATGAGCTGGTTGTCGTCCTGCGTGAACGATTCCGGCGTGATCAGACCTTCGGAGTAGAGCTTGTTCAGGTATTTCAGGCCTTCTTTCCATTCCGGCTTCGTGTACGAGACGTCAAGCTTGCCGTCCTGGACGAACAGCCGTTTCGTCGTGCCGTAGATCGGGTTGTAGATGAACGAGTTCATCAGGAAGCCGTCGATGGAAGATCTCCAGGACTTCGGAGAGATGGACAGCGCGACTTCGTCCGCTTTGCCGTTGTCGTTCGGGTCCTGCGTCTTGAACGCCTTAAGCACGTCGTACAGCTCTTCGGTTGTCGTCGGCATTTTCAAGCCCAGCTTGTCGAGCCACGGCTGGTAGATCCACATTTTCTGACTCATCGAGCAGTGATAGCATTCGTTGACTTCCGGCAAGGAGTAGATGTTGCCGCCCGGAGCGGTGATCGCTTCCTTGATGTCCGGACGTTCGGCGAACAGCTTCTTCGTCTGCGTGCCTTGGCTCTCGATCAGGTCGTTCAAAGGCAGGAACACGCCTTGCGAGCCATAGATCATCTCTTGCGCCGGGGACACGTTCATGCCGAAGATGACGTCCGGATAGTCTTCGCTGGCGAGCACGAGGTTCAGCTTCTCCTGCATGCTCTGCTCCGGAACGACTTCCCATTCAATGTGGACGTTCGTTTTCTCTTCATACCATTTGGTGAATTCGTTGGTCGAGAAATCTTCGACGAGCGGATTGCCGCGCACCATGACTTTCAGCGTTACTTTTTCCTTCGTAATCGGATAAGTGCCAGGCTCGGTCAGCAGCCCGCCGTCCGCGCTTGCGCTCCCCGCAGGGGCGCTGGAGGAGGCGGAGCCTCCGTCGTTCTTGGAACCGGAGCAAGCGGCCAGAACCGTGGATAACAGCAATACAGTCGCGATCAAGCTGAACAAGGATTTCTTCATATAGACCCTCCCGAAGTGATTGCGAATTAAATTAGCCTTTAATCGAACCGATCATGACGCCTTTGACGAAAAACTTCTGAACGAACGGATACACGAGCATAAGAGGGACGGACGAGATGACGATCAGCGAGTACTTGAGCAGCTCGCGCAGGCCTTGACGGGCCGCCGCCGATTTGACGTCTCCCAGCATGTCGATCCGAACTTCGTTCTGGACGAGAATGTCTCTGAGAATCAATTGGAGCGGATACAATTGCGGGTCTTTCAAGTAGATCATCGCGTTAAAATATTGATTCCAGTGGCCGACCGCATAGAAGAGCGCGATAACGGCGATAATCGGTCCCGACAGCGGCACGACGATCTTCAGCAGAAAGCGGAAATCGTTGCAGCCGTCGATCTGCGACGCCTCCAGCAGCTCGCCCGGAATCGTCGTCTGGAAGTAGGTGCGCATAATGATGACGTTCCATACCGACAGCGCGGTCGGTATCAGCATCGCCCATACGGTGTCGATCATATGCAAGTCTTTCACGACGAAATAAGTCGGGATAAGCCCTCCGTTGAACATCATCGTGAAGACGAACAGCAGCATGAACTTGTTCCGTCCCCGGAAGTCTTTGCGCGACAGCGGGTAAGCGGCCAGAATCGACAGGACGACGTTGATGAACGTTCCTGCGACCGTATAGAAGAACGTGTTCTGGAAGCCCGTCAGGATGTTCTTGTTCTTGAATACGGCTTTGTAGCCGTCGAGCGACGGTTCCACAGGCCACAGCCACACTTTGCCCGACAGGACGGCATAGCTGGAGCTGAAGGAAGCGCTTACGACATAGACGAGCGGATACAGCACGACGATGAGCACGATCGTCAGCATAATGTAATTGACGACGTTGAAGGCGCGGTCTCCGCCCGACTCCCGAATCGGCTTGGCATGCATGGCTTTCGTTCCTCCTACCATAGGCTTTCCTGCCCCACTTTCTTGGCCGTCTGATTTACGACGATGAGCAGTACGAATCCTATGACGGCTTTGAACAGGCCGATGGCGGTCGCGTAAGAGAAATTAAGCGCTTGCGAAACGAGCCCGATCTTGTACACGTAGGTGTCGATGACTTCGGAGGCTCGCAGATTCAGCGCATTTTGCATCAGCAAAATTTTCTCGAAGCCGGTCTCCATGATCTGACCCGTGTTCAGAATAAGCAGAATGACCGCGATCGGCATAATGCCGGGCAAGTCGATATGCCGCATGCGCTGCACCTTGCTCGCGCCGTCCATGACGGCGGCCTCGTGAAGCGAAGGATCGATGCCGGCCAACGCCGCCAAGTAGATAATGCAGGCGAATCCGACGTTCTGCCACACATGGGACCAGACGTAGATCGACTGGAACATGCCGGCTTGGCCCATGAAGTTGATCGGATCTACGCCGAACCAGCCCAGGAACGAGTTGATAATGCCGGTCCGAGGGTCGAGAAACTGGAACAGCAAACCGACCACGACGACCAATGAAATGAAATAAGGCGCGTAGGTGACCATCTGTACCGTTTTCTTGAACCGCTCGTGCTTCACATAATTCAATCCCAGAGCCAGCAGGATGGGAAAGGGGAAGCTGGCGATTAACGTGTAGAAGCTGATGGACAGCGTGTTTCTCAGCAATCTCCAGAATTCATAGGAATTAAAGAAACGCTCGAAGTGGGCGAATCCGACCCATGGGCTTCCGAACATGCCTTTGGTGACAGTGAACTGCTTGAACGCGATAACGTTTCCAAACATCGGTACGTACTTGAATACGATGATGTAAAGAAGCGGCAGAGCGAACAGCGCGTACAACTGCCAGCCTTTCCTTACATCGGTCAAGGTTCTCAGCTGCAATCCCCCCTCGGCTTAAGACTTGTTGTTTCCGGCCGGTGATTCGAAGTATAGAGGGGGGCGAGCTTGTTCGTAAAGAAGACAAAATCAAGGACTATGCACGAATTTAGAATGGTCTGTAAGCGCTTTTATTCCACATTCATAGACTATTCAATTGTTTAGAATCAGCCTCGGGAATTGCGGCGAAACTCCGTGGCGCTAAGGCCGTTCGCCCTTTTGAAGGCGCGGCTGAACGAGTTGAGGGAATAGTAGCCGACCCAAGCGGAAATCTCGCTGACGGGCATCTCGCTCTCGGTCAGCATCCGCTTGGCGTGACCCATGCGCACGTTCTCCAGATAGTCGGAGAAGTTCACGCCGGTCTGTTCCTTGAAGAAATAGGAGATGTACGCTTCCGACGTATTGAAACGGTCGGCCAAGGTGGTCAGGCTGAGATCGGTCTGCATGTAATGCTCGTCCAGGTAACGGATCAAGTCGTCCTTAAGCTGGTTGTTGTGGCTCTTCTTCCGGTCGTGCTGGCCTTGGCAGAGCAGCAGGAACCCGTCGGACAGCTGGCCGAAAGCGAGCTTCGCCGGACGGCCGGATTCGGAGGCGACCAGGGCCGAATGGATTTTCTCGTTCTGCCGCTCCGCTTCCGTCGCGGCTTGCTCCAGGCATTTCAGCAGCGTGCCGGTCATTTCGTTGACGAGAATTTTGCCGACGGCGGCCGTCAGATTCGGTTGATCGAGATTGTTCTCGCGGATTTGGCCGAGCAGAGCTTCGGTCTCGGCGACGCTGCCGGACTTGACCAGATTGATCAGCCGCTGCTCGACGTCGGGCGGGTAGTAGTAAGCCGGAAGGGCAGGGCTGTCTTCGTCGTCTTGCGTCACGATCGTGCGCTCCTCGGACCAGCTGGCCCGCTGCAGCAGCAGACGGGCTTCCTCGTACGAGCGGCTGATCTCGGTCATCTCCAGATAACAGCCTCCGACGGCGGCGTAGGTCTGCACGTTCAGCGCGCCGACGATGCGGTTCTGCAGCTCCTTGAGCATGCGGCGGATTTCGTCCAGATAAGCTTCCGGAGACTCCGAATCGCCGTTAAACAGCAGACCGATCTGATTTTCCCCGAGATCGTGGGTCGAGATCGTCTTGCCGAACCCTTTGGAGATCATGTCGCGTATGGCGATTTTGCGGAAATCGAGCTCGGTAAGCATCGCTTCGTTATAGGAGCCGTCGTAGCCGGCGATGACCAGAATGCCGACGGAGAAGCGGCTGCCTTCCCACGATTGCCGGGAGTGCTCCATGGCGACGGCGATGTCTTTGTTGGACAAATAGTGTCCGCGAAGCAGACGGTCGTAAAATCCGCTGCGAATCAGCGGAACCTGCTGCTCCATCTTCTCGGACAGAAAGTCGTTGCTGTGCACGAGATTGGTGACGGAGGCGCGAATCTGGTCCCAGGCGTTGCGCTGCGGGGGCGCTTCCGCGCCCGTCCGCTGGCTGGGCAGGACGCGCAGCAGCATCCAGAGCGGACGGCTGTTGCGGTAGGAGAACAGCAGCGCGGCGAGCAGGCCGAAGCCGAGGCCGAGCAGAATGATCGTCAGGATGAGCTGCTTGAAGTAGCGCACCTGCTGAAGGACGTACGCCTCGGGCTGCGCGGACAAATATGTCCAGCCGTTGTAGCGGGACGTTGTTTTCGTCACGAGCATGCTGCTGCCTTCGATGTTGAGCTGGGAGAAGCCGTCCGGCAGGTTCTTCGACCATCCGATATCGGTATTCGAGCCGATTCGGCTGATGATGTCGCCCTTGCTGTCGGCGATAAAGGCGAAGCCCCCGTTGCTCGAATCGAGCTTGTGCAGCAGGCTGCGGATCTGATTGTCGTCGATCAGCATCAGGACGACGCCGGAGCGCTCCCGGGTTCCGAACGACTGCATGTAGGTAACGACGGAATGGGGTTTGCCCCGATAGACGGCGGGCTGCCCGGGAAGGAACGTCTTGCGTCCGGCGGCGGCCGTCAGGCTGCTTGCCCATTCTTCGTAAGATTGGTCGGCATAGCGAAACTCCAAATCGTAAAACTGCCGAAGCGAATGCGAAGTGTCCGGAGAGATGACGGCTCCGCTGCGGGGGTAGGCGACATAATAGTCCAGAATAAAGTGGTTGAACAAAGGATAGTCGAACAGATCTTTGCGCAGCTCCAGAATGCGAACCGGATTCGTGCCGTAGAACGGCTTGTCCACGTACTGGAAGCTCAGCGCCTTCGGGCTGCTCGACACTTGCTCGGCGATCGTCTCCAGTTCCTCGAACCGCCGGTCCATAATTTCCTTCGTCTGCTCCATAACCGCGTAGGCTGTTTCCTTGGAGTGGTTTTCCACCAGCGCCGAGGTTCTGTCGTAGGCGTACAGCGCGACGGCCAAGAAGCCGGCCAGCAGAATGCCGTACGGGACGAAGAAGTGAATCCATACCTTCATGCTTCCGCGTTGCTTGTCAATGCTCATGAAACGGACTCCCCCTGATGTCTTCTGTGTAAGGGTTTTCTAAAATGATAACAAATATCGCCGTCCAGCGGTATGCAAATGAGAGCTGTATTTTTCTTCCGGTCGCGGGAGCGGGGGCTGCGGTTAAATCAGGAAGGGTTGGATATATTAAAAGGAAATTCGAGCCAAGCGCCCGCGCAAGGAGGAGATGGGCATGAGCGAGTCGGCGAGCGACGATAAGCGCGAAGAAAGTTACGTCTTCCCGGACATGCAGGAAAACATCGGCCATATTCGGCGAATGCTCGGGGACCCGGCGGACCTTGTCATTCGCATCATCAGCATCGGCGGGGGCGAGAGAAGCTGCGCGCTCGCTTTTCTCTCCGGGCTGTCGGACAAGGCGGTCATCGACGAACAGATCGTCCGGCAGATTCTGAAAGCGGGACGATTCGGGCAAGAGGATACGGGCATGGACATCTCGGAGGTGCTGGGCGGTCTTCGGAACGAGACGATGTCGGTGTCCCAGGTTCTCGAAGTCAACCTCTGGAGCGATGTCATCAAAGCGGTTCTGTACGGAGATACGGCGATGTTCCTGGAGGGAGCGGACGACGTTCTGCTGATCGGCACCCAGAATTGGAAGGAACGGAGCATTGATGAACCGCCTACAGAAGCGCTGGTTCGGGGGCCAAGGGAAGGGTTCACGGAGAAGATCGAGACCAATATCGGTCTCATCCGCAGAGGCATTCGCGACATGAATCTGCGCTTCGTCTCTTACACGATCGGCAGGCGTTCGCGCAAAACGCTTATTTTGACGTATATCCAAGGCATTATTCATCCGGCCATCGTGGAAGAAGCGCGCAGAAGATTGGATACGATCGACATCGACGACGCTCCGGAATCGGGATTTATCGAGCAATGGATCGAGGACAGCTTCCTGTCCCCGTTCCCTCAATTGCTGCATACGGAGAGGCCGGACAAAGTCAGGGCGGCGCTGCTGCAGGGCAAGGCGGCGGTCATGCTGGAAGGGACTCCGTTCGCGCTTATCCTGCCGACGACGTTCGTGGCGTTGATCCAATCGCCGGAGGACTATTACGAGCGGTGGATGATCGGCTCTTTGATCCGATTGCTGCGTTATCTCGCGGTGTTCATCGCGCTGTTCGCGCCCGCGATTTATATCGCTCTCGTATCCTTCCATCAGGGGATGATTCCGTTTAAGCTGGCGTTCTCGATCGCCGCCGCCAGGGAAGGGGTTCCCTTTCCCGCAGTTATTGAGGCGGTGCTGATGGAAGGGACGCTTGAGCTTCTGCGAGAGGCGGGCGTGCGGCTTCCCAAACCGATCGGCCAGACGATCGGCATCGTAGGCGGCCTTGTCATCGGAGAAGCGGCCGTCCAGGCGGGCGTCGTCAGTCCGATCATGGTCATCGTCGTCGCCGTGACGGCGATCTCCTCGTTCGCCATTCCGTCCTACAGCGCGGGCATCGCTTTTCGCATGCTCCGGTTCGCGACGATGCTGGCGGCAGGCATATTGGGGCTGTTCGGGATTATTCTGACGTTCATCATGATCAGCACGCATCTCGTCAGGCTGAGAAGCTTCGGTATGCCGTACTCTGCTCCGTTCGCGCCGATGTTTATTACCGACTGGAGAGATTTGGTGATTCGCTCTCCGGTGACTTTTCTGACGAAAAGACCCGAATTCATCCAGACGAAAAATATTAATCGGGCGAACAAGAGAGGAAAGCGTTCATGAAATCGTTCGAATACGGCGACCGGGAGATCGGGACGACCGAGGTGGTCTACGGGGTGAGCAACATGGTCATCGGCTTCGGCGTGCTGACTCTGCCGCGTTCGCTGGCCGCCATGACAGAATCCTCGGACGGTTGGATTTCGCTTATGATCGGAGGAGGCGCGGCGCTTGTCTTCGGCTGGCTGATCGCCTTGCTGTGCGCGCGTTTTCCGAAAATGGGACTCAGCGACATGACGAAGGCGGTCGCCAACGGAGCAGTCGCCAACGTCGTCGCCATGCTGTTCGCTTGCTATACGTTTCTGTTCGTCGGCTACGAGACGAGAGGGTTGGCCAACATCTCCAAGCTGTATTTGTTCGATCGGACGCCGGAGGAAGCGATCTGCCTGTTCTTCCTGCTCGTGCTGGCATACGGGGTGGCGGGGCCGAGCGCGGCGCTGCTGCGTTTGAATCTGATCTTCCTCCCTCTCGTGCTGATCATCGTATTCCTCGTGCTGACGATGAACATTACGTTTTTCAATATGCACAATCTCAAACCGCTGTTCGTCACGCATTGGCAGGACACGCTGAAAGCGACCAAAGGCACCGTGTTCTCCTTTCTCGGCTTCGAAATTTTCCTGTTCTACAACGCTTGGGCCAATCGGCCCAAGGCGATGAAGAAGGCGATTCTCGGCGGGCTTGCGATTCCACTCTTCATTTATTTGATCGTCTTCGTCTTCGTGATCGGGATTTTCGGTTCCGAGGTCACGAAGAATACGCTGTATCCGACGGCCGAATTGGCCAAACAAGTGGAAATCCCCGGGGGATTCTTCGAGAGATTCGAGTCCATCTTCTTTACGATCTGGGTCGTTACTCTATTCAATACGGCGGCGATGGCGTTTGACGTGACCATCGTCGCCTTGAGAACCTTGTTCCCCAAACCGAAGCGAATGACCTGGGTAATCTGGCTTTGTCCATTGATTTACCTCGTCGCCATGCAGCCTCAGAGCGTCACGGAAATCGATACGTTCGGGGAGTGGATCAGCTACGCGGGAGTCGCAATCGGCTGGTGTCTCCCGGCCGTTCTGCTGGCGGTGGCCAAGATGCGGAGGATTAAAGGCAATGAGCAAGCTTCTTAGAGGAATGGTCGCTCTGGCTTCTCTGACCCTGGCGACGGGATGCTGGGACCGGGTGGAGATCGAAGACCGGGGATTCGTGGTCGGTTCCGCGATCGACGAAGGGAAAGACGGCGCCTATGAGCTCACGTTCCAATACATCGTTCCGAGCGCGATGCAGGGCAAGTCGGCGGGCGGCGGTCATCCTTCTGCCCAATCCTTCCAGAACGTCTCCTCCACCGCGGCGACGCTGTTCAAGGCTGCGCGCAAAATGTCCAACGAGACGAGCCGTCCGCCGTATCTGGAACAGAATAAGATCATTATCGTCTCCGAACGGCTGGCTCGATCGGGTAAGTTACAGGAAGTGCTCGATCTGTTCGTTCGGGACCCGGAGATGAGAAGGGCGGCCAAGCTGATGATCTCTGTCGGGCCGGCGAAGAAGCTGCTGGACATCAAACCGCCTATCGAGACGCTTCCCGTGCAATATATCAACTCGACCTCGGAAAATCCGCAGAAGAGCGAGTCAATCGTGCCGGCGACGACGATGGGGCATGTTCATCGCTTTCTGCTCGAAGAGCACAGCTTTGCGATTCCTCGCATTACCCAGACGGACAGCAAGGTTTCTCTGAGCGGGGCGGCGGTGTTCGGCAGCGACAAGAAGATGAAAGGGTTTCTGGACGGGGAGGAAACGACGGGCAAAAATTACTTCAGCGGCACAATCAAGGCGGGAGCCGTGGAAGTCGAGATTGAGGGCAAACCTTTGCTGTTCGAGGTCAAAAGGGCTTCGAGAACGCTGTACGCGAATGTCTCGGATCCGGAATCCCCTGCGTTCACGGTCAACGTTCGCATCGAAGGCAACGTAGGAGAAACGTATTCGCATGTCGATCTGCTCGATCCGCAAGTCATTGGAACGATCGAGAATCGGGTCAGCGACAAAATCCGAGAGATCATGTACGTCGTATTGGAGAAGCTGCAGAAGGAGTACAAGGCCGACGTGATCGGCTTGAGCGATTACTTGAACGAAAACCACTATCGCGTGTGGAAGAAGATCGCGGCCGACTGGGATCGCGGCGATCACTTGTTCTCGAAATGCAAAGTCGACGTGAAAGTTCACACCCGATTAAGAATTATCGGCGCCATTGAACGGGTTCAACCAGAGGGGGAATAGGTTTTGAATGCGCTGCTTAAGGAGTTGGGGGATCGGATGCCGACGACCGTAGTGCTCATCAATGCTGCATTGGCGGCCATCGTTCCGTGGGCTATATATAAGATCAATCAAGCGTTCCATCGGTACGGCGATCCTCCTTGGAAGCGCGATGAGGAAGAGTGCAGCAACGCGGGGGTCGCCCATGGAAGCGGGAAGGAAGAAGATCGGTGAAATCCGGATATTTGCTGGACGGAGGAAGGCGCGGAGGGTACAATTAATGTAAGCGTAATCATTCAATCGGCATAAGCGGCGATTCCTTAACGATTCCTATGGAGGCGATCGAAATGGGCACTCGTTTGTTGACCGAGCAATGGATTAGAAGAGAGTATCCGCAGTTGAAGTACGTCAGGGCGCATACGACAGGAAGGAACGCGGCGACGCTGTACGTGTGGAACGAAAGCCTGGAGCTGCCGGAGGCAGATGCCGCCGCGCTGAAGAAGTTCGCGGCAGGCTGCTTGAGTTCTTCGATCTGTTACCGGGTGAAGGCGTATTCGATGCTTCAGGAGGATCGAGTCCCCAAGGATTACGAGCTGCCGGAGCCCGTCGCTCAGGCGGCGATTGACCGGGAGCTGGAGCCGGGAGGCGTGCTGGCGGTCATGAACGGCATACTGGAACCGGGAGTGGTGACGTTTAACCGCTATGATTACATTTCCGGCACGCTGCACTTTCAATTGCTGACGGACCAGACCGTCACGGACATCGAGCGGGAACTGGCGCACCGCTACTTGAGCGAGATGATCCCTCTCGGCACGCGCTGCGAGCTGGAATACCGCTTGGCTAACTAGTAGAGCATTCCAGAAGTAAAATGCGATTGCGCTTGAAGCCGATGCAAACTTACACTCCAACCCGACACAGCGCGGCTGCAGCGACTCTACCGGCCCTTTCGCCGCTCCAACCCGACTCAGCGCGGTTGCAGCTACTCTGACATCCCATTCGATGCTCCAACCCGACTCAGCACGGCTGCAGCTACTCTGACATCCCATTCGATGCTCCAACCCGACTCAGCGCGGTTGCAGCGACTCAACCGGCCCTTTCGCCGCTCCAACCCGACTCAGCACGGTTGCAGCTACTCTACCAGCTCATTCGCCGCTCCAACCCGACTCAGCACGGTTGCAGCTACTCTGACGTCCCATTCGATGCTCCAACCCGACTCAGCGCGGCTGCAGCTACTCTACCGGCCCTTTCGTCGCTCCAACCCGACTCAGCAAGACTGAGTCAGCCTAGATTCTTCAACATCTTGGTTACGTTACTTCAGACACGCCCTAGCGCTTTAAGCCAGCTTTCCACTTCTCTCAGAGCTGCCTTGTCCGACAAAATGCCGTCATGATCGCTGTCCTGGATGAGCGAGACTTTCGCTTTGCCGCACTCCGCGAACATTGGAGCGTACTGTCCCGGGAGGAACACCTCGTCCTTCTCTCCGACCAACACGAGCGTCGGCTGCGTCATCGCCTGCAAGCATTGGCGATACTTGGCCTTCGGCGTTCTCGACCTTAGCAATCTGTAACTGAGCTCTAGCGTCTCGCGGCCGTGCCGACGCTCGGTCGGCTTGTCGCTGCGAAGCACCGTGCAGCCATTCCAGAAGCGCAGCCCGATCGCGTTAAGCACGGACAGAACCTTCAGGCGGAATTTATTCACCTGCGTATCGCTCCACGGTTCCTTCTTGTGGTTAATCGGAGCGTCGGGATGCACGGCGGGAGCAAGCAGCAGATAACCGCCGATCTCCCCGGAGAGCCGGTGCCGGGCCAGGCGGATGACGTTGCCGCCTCCTCCCGAATGCCCCGCCATAATGATCTCCAGCGGCGAAGCCGACCGGCTTCTCAGCCAACGAACCAGATCCTCCAGATCGTGATCGTGCTGCCCGACGTACTCCACGTCTCCCCTGCGTACCGGATGGTATCCGTATCCTCTTAAATCCGGCACGACGACTTGCGCCAACCCTTTTCCCGATATAAAATCGGCCAACGGGTGCAAATACTGCCCATCCTCCGAAATGCCGTGAAGCAGGATGACGACTCTGTCCGATTGCGCCTCGTAATGGCGATAACATAACGATCTCCCGTCCCTTGCCTCGTAAGTCTGAATGGACGGCAACGCTTTCTCTGGCATGACGATCCCCCGGCGGTCAACTCATCCGCGCCGGGATGCTTCCCGCGCGCAAATGAAAACGCAATTTCGGATATTGTAACATAATTGGACAAAAATTTCCTCAGAAATTAGGTCCATAGACTTATTTGCGATCGCTTTTGCAATTCCGTCAGGCAGTTACGGAACGTTCGTCCCTGCGTGAAGAATGGATTCGCATAATACCCAGCAGCGCGGGCAGCAGTCTGTCGCGCGTGATCGGGTCGTCGTAGTTCCACGAACTGTCCGCCACATGGAGACGGCCTTCCTTTACGGCGTTCATGCCCCGCCAGCCGGGAGGGCAAGCTTCTCCGCAAAACCGCATCATTCGTTCGTCGCGGGAACCGGCTTATCCGTTCCGCCGGCGGACGTTCCGATGTCTCCCGGCTTGCGGCGAATGCCCGGAAGCCACCAGCTTGCCCGGCCCAGCAGCTTCATCGAGACGGGCACGAGCAGCATGCGGACGACCGTGGCGTCGAGGACGATGGCCACAGCCATGCCGAAGCCGAGCATCTGGATCGGCAGCACGCCCGAGAACGCGAAGCCCGCGAAGACGGCGACCATCAGCACGGCGGCCCCGGTAATGAGCGGGCCGGTCTTCTCCATCCCTTCGGCGACGCTCTCTTCGTGAGCGCCGGTCCGATCGTATTCTTCCTTGATCCGGCTGACCAGGAACACCTCGTAGTCGGTGCTCAGCCCGAACAGCAAGGCGAGCAGCAGCAGCGGTACGAAGTGAACGATGTACCCGCTCGATTCCGCGTTGAACAGCTCCGCCCCGTAGCCCAGCGCGAACACGAACACGAGAACGCCGTAGGTCGCGGCAACCGAGAACAGATTGAGGACGATCGCCTTGAGCGGCAGCAGCAAGCTGCGGAAAGTTCCGATCAAGATCAGGAAGATCAGCACGAGCATGACTCCCAGAGCCGGAACGAGGCTATCGTTGATCGCCTTGGACGTATCCATGCCGTTCATTGTTTCTCCGCCGATGTGGAAGGACGCTCCGGCCGGCAATTCGAAGCCGGGAAGCACGACGTCGCGGAGCCGTCTGACGACCTCCTTGCTTTCGTCGCTCGAACCGCTCCCCTCGATTCCGACTTCCAGCACCGCGGTATGACGGTCCGCGCTCATGTACCTGTTCGCCATGAAGGCGAGGTCGTCGGGCAGCGCTCCCCCGTTCAGCAAATCGGACATAACGGCCGGTTCGATGCCCGGAAAGAAAGAAGTGACGGCGGAGACGCCGGTAACGTATTTCTCCGCCGCCAATTCGCTCTGAAGATCGACGAGCTTGGCGAGCGATTCCGGAGAACTCAGATCGCCCCGATCGGAACGCAGCACGATGCCGATCTGATTGGAAGCCCCCTCCCCGAACGACTGTTCCAGCAGCTCGAAGCCTTGGCGAACGGCGGTGTCCGCCGATAAAATGCGGACGTCCGGCGAGCCGAGCTTCATATCGAGCGCCGGGGAAGCCAGGACGCCGAGGCCGGCCAACGTCAGAACGAGGAACAGCGCCGGACGCCGCATGATCCCTTTCGTCCATCTGCGCCATACGCTTTCGCGCGCGCTTGCCTTGGGCCGCAGGAACGGTATGATGCCTTTGTTGATTCTCGCCCCGAGAATGGCAAGCACGGCGGGCAGCAGCGTCAAGCTGGCCAGCCCGGCGACGAACACGACGACGATGCCGCCGAAAGCGATCGACCGAATGGCCGACAGCGGCACCGTGAACAGCGCCGACAGCGCGGCGATGACCGTAATCGCCGAGAAGAACACCGTATGTCCGGCCGTGCGCAGCGTTGTCGACAAGGCGGTTCGGCTGTCGCTTCCGCCCGCCAGCTCGGCTTTGAAGCGGCTGACGATGAACAGCGAATAGTCGATGCCGACGCCAAGGCCGAGCATCATCGCGGAATTGGTGACGAACACCGACAGCTCCGTTTCGCGTGCGACCAGATAGACGATCCCCATCGCCGAGAGCACCGAGGCGATCGTCACAATCAGCGGAGTGATCGTCGCCATAACAGAGCGGAAGACGAGCAGCAAAATCAGGATGATGAGCGGGAAGACGATCATCTCCGCCTGCACGAGCCCTTTCTGGCTTTCTACGCTGCTTTCTCCCCAGAACGCGGAGGAACCGACCAAATAGGCCTCCGCTCCGAGAGCTTCCGCCTGCTCGCCGACATGCCTCTGATACTCAGGAATCCGGTTGATGGCAAAATCGAGCGGCAAATCCATGTTCACGAAAGCGATGCTCAGATACGGGTCCTTGCCCGTCAATCCTGCCCCGATCCCCTCGGACGCATTCAGGATGCTGAATACTCCGGACACGCCTTCTTCCTTCAGCAATCCGTCGACGATCCGTTGCAGCTTGTCGTTGTATTCCGCAGTTCCGACCGCGTGATTCGGATCTTTCAGCACCAGCGTCAGCGCGCTCTCCGAGCGGCCCTCGAATTGCGAGGAGAGCAGCTTGCCGGCCTCGTACGAATGCGAACCCGGAACCTCCCATCCTCCGCCGCTCAGCAGAGGCATCAGCTTGCCGAACGCGATGCCTCCGAGCAGCGCGCATACGATCCACGCCGTCACAACCCACCATCTCATACTGTGCAGCGCTTTTCCCCAGCTCCCCAGCCAACCGTGCATCTCTCTCCACCGCTTTCTTATCTATTTTGTTTGAATAAGCAAACAAGTTAGTTCAAAAGAACAGGCCGCTTTACGGCCTATCCTTCATAACTAAAGAGTTATAGTACGCGCTCAGCATGTCGGCCATCAGTCCGTAAGCTTCGTCGTACTTGAAATCGGGGTCCGCGACTTTCTGCAGCCCCAATCCCTCAATCATCGCATACAGCACGGAAGCGACCGTCACCGACTGTTCCCGCGGGAACCCGCTGAGCTTTTCAATGGTGTCGGCGATGCTCTGGCGCTTGATTTCCAACGTCTCCTTGAGCGTGTCAGCGGCGTTCTCGTTGCGCAGGCCGATGGCGAACAGCTCGTAGCGAAGCCGAAACCAATCCGGTTCCATCGTCGCCCGGCTCTTCGGAATCTCGAGCAGCTCTCCAATCGATTCGCGCGTCAACGGCGACGGCGGATCGGCGGGCATCAACGGCAGGAACGCATCGCAATACTTCCGCGTCTCCCGGCGGAACACTTCGGAGAAGAGCAAGTCCTTGCTCGGAAAATAGTAGTTGATGAGACCTTGCGCCACGCCTGCCGTAGACGCGATCTCCTTGGTCGAAGCTTTATCGTAGCCTTTCTCGGACAATACCTGGTAAGCGGCCGCAATGATTCTGTCTCTCTTGTCCGCATCCGTCATTTTCGCACGCCTCCATTGAATGAACATTCAAACAGTATTATAGCGTGAAGAATCGTCTCCTGCAAGCGGACCCGAACGTCTGTCGCTCCCAAGCCCGCACCTCGCCAAAACGCATCTTATGAACAACATTCGTTCTATGGTAGGATTAGCTGCAAGGAGGGATCGGAGATGTGCGGACGATTTACGATCTTGGTTACGATGGACGAGTTGATCCGGCGGTATTTGATCGAGCAGCCGATGGCCAGATACCATATGCCCCGCTATAACGTAGCTCCTGCGCAGGACGTGTGGGCGGTCATTCACGACGGCATGAAGAACAGGCTCGGGGAGCTTCGTTGGGGTCTCGTCCCTTCGTGGGCTTCGGACGACAAGATCGGCAGCAAGATGATTAACGCGAGGGCGGAGACGCTGCTGGAGAAGGCTTCGTTCAAGACGCTCGTGGGGAGAAAAAGGGCGATCATTCCGGCAGACGGCTTCTACGAGTGGAGAAACGACGGCAGCCGCAAGCAGCCGATGCGCATTACGATGAAGGACGGCGCTCTGTTCTCGATGGCGGGATTGTACGATACGTGGCAGGCTCCGGACGGGCGCAAGATCAGCACTTGCACGATCATTACGACCGCCCCGAACAGCCTGATGGCCGACATTCACGATCGAATGCCGGTCATCCTGAATCCCGAGGACGAAGCGTTCTGGCTGGACCGCGGCAACGGCAACGTGAACGCGCTCCTGTCTCTGCTGCGGCCGTATCCGGCGGACAAGATGCGCGCTTACCCGGTTTCACCGATCGTCGGCAACGTGAAGAACGACACCGAGGAATGTATCGCGGAGCAGCCCGCCTTGTTCTGATTCAGACTTACAGTCCCCTGACCATGCCGCCGTCGACGAGCAAAGCTTGTCCGGTGACGTAGGTGTTGGCGAACGAGCCGTAAAAAACGGCATGCCGCGCGAACTCTTCCGGAGTCCCGGTTCGGCCGAGCGGAATCGACTTGGCGGCCTCTGCCGCAATCTCCTCGACCGTCCGCCCCTGACTTGCCGCCTTCTTGGCGTCGAGCTCGGCGATCCGGTCTGTGCCGATACGGCCCGGAGCGACGGTGTTGACCAGAATGCCGTCCTTCGCCAGCTCCGCCGCCAAGCTCTTCGTCAGAGCGTTGACGCCCGCGCGGAACACGTTCGACAGAATCAAGCCGTCGATCGGCTGCTTGATGGAGATGGACGTCAGATTGACGATCCGTCCCCCGCCCGCCGACTTCATGAACGGCAGCGCCTCGCGAATCATGCGGATCGTGCTCAGCAGACTCAGCTCGAAGCCCTGCGCCCAATCGGCGTCCTCCATGTCCGCGAAGAAGCCTCCGCGCGGACCGCCCGCGTTCGTGACGAGCACGTCCAGGCCGTCCGCCGCAGCGGCCGCGGTGCGGATCGCGTGGCTAATATCCTCGCCCTTGGACGCGTCCATCTCGATCATGGATACCTCCACCCCGGTCTGTTCCCGGATATCGTTGCGCGCTTCGACCAATCGTTCCAGGCTCCGGCTCGCGATCGTCACCTTGGCGCCTTCCTTCGCGTATTGCAGCGCCACGGCTTTGCCCAAACCTTTGCTCGCCGCCGCCACGAACACCGACTTCCCCGACAGCATCAAATCCATGCTCCGTTACACCCTTTCTTCCTCTTTCGCTTGCCGCGTTTATTCGAACTTCCAACAGCTTAAGCTAAGAGTGCCATATTGGTAACTGCGATGCAACAAGCTGGCGTTCCGGGTTCGGTCTCCGGAGCCCATGGCGAGCAGGAGCGGGATGAAATGCTCGGTCGTCGGCACCGCTTCGACCGCATAGGGTGCGACGGCCCGATACTGGAAGAGCGACTCCGTATCCCATGCGAGCAGCTTCTCCTCCAGCCAGCCGTCGAATTCCGTCGCCCAGCCTGCCGGCTCCCCGGCTCTCCAATCGATTCTGCGCAAATTGTGGACGGTGCCTCCGCTGCCGATGATCATCACGTCCTTCTCCCTCAGCTCCGCCAGCGCTTGGCCGATCCGGTACTGCTCCTCGTTCGACAGCAGCCGGTTAACCGACAGCGCCACGACGGGAATGTCCGCATCGGGGTACATCAGCTTCAGGACCGCCCATGCCCCGTGGTCCAGTCCCCTTTCCACGTCGACGGCGCTTTCGATTCCGCGCTCCTTGAGCAGCTTGCCGATCTCTTCGCTTAATCCGGCATCTCCCCGGGCGGGATAGGTGATTCGGTACAGCTCGTCCTGAAAGCCTCCGAAATCGTAGATCGTCTCGTAGACGTCCGGAACCGCGCTGATCGTCTGCGTCCGGCTCTCCCAATGGGCGGAAAAGAGCACGATCGCCTTCGGCTTAGGCTGGGTTCGCGGGAAACTTTTCAGAAAATCGGTATAATCATGCTCCTCCAAAACAAGAGAAGGAGCTCCGTGGGCAACAAAATAAGCAGGCATCATCGCGTTCACTCTCCTTTTTATAGTTCATTTTTAATCGATCCGGCTGGAATGTCAATTAAAAAATTGTTAATATCAAATTATAATACGTATTACAAATATTTTTATACTCAAGCAAACCGTTAGGAGGAGAGCCTCAGATGGACATCGGCACCACGATCCGAACGATCCGCAAGCGCAAGCAAATCACGATCGCCCGACTATGCGCCGAAACCGGCCTGTCCCAAGGCTTTATGAGCCAAGTCGAGACCAACAAAACCTCTCCTTCCATCGCCACTCTCGACCATATCGCGAACGCGCTCGGCGTTCCTCTGACTTATCTGCTGATGAAGAAGGAGGAGCGCATGAGCGTTGTTCGCAAGGACGAACGCAAGACGACGACAAGCGGCAGCCACAACTTGAAGGTGGAGCACCTCTGCGCTGCGAGAGGTCTGAAGCTCAGACTCGTCGAAATTCCTCCAGGCGCTTCGACCGGCGAAGTCCCCCATGCCCATCAGGGAGAAGAGGTTCATCTGGTCGTCAAAGGGCGCGTGCTGGTCGAACAAGGAGAAGATTCCGCCATGCTGGAGGAAGGAGACTCTTTCGGTTGGCAGGCCTGCACGCCCCATCGCGTGACGAATGTCGGCGACGAAACGGCGGTTGTGCTCTTGGCGGTGCACGCGGAACCGGAAGACGGCTTTGATCCGGACGCTTGGTGACCGCTGCGCGGAACGAGTGAAAAAGCCCGCTATTAGGCCGCTTAGGAGCGCTTGACACTCCTGCCGGAGTCCGGTATATTGGACGAACAATACGATATTTTTCCCCACTTACGACGGAAGCACCCGTAAGCAAGGCTGAGTTCAGCCTTCTTGCGGGTGCTTTTTGCGTCTATTTTTTAATTCCAAGGAGGAACCTTTCATGCCGTCAACAAGCTCGCTTCGCCGCGTCACATGCATTGCTTTCCTGGTTTTCTCGATCGTCGCCCTGCCCTTCAGCGCCTCCGCCGCAGCCATCGAACTGACGTCGTCTCTTAAAGCCTCCCTCGACAAGACCGCGGTTGCCGCGGACACCAAGACCGGAGCCGCGCTGAGGGAGCTATACGCGGAGCTTGGCTCCCAGCTCCAAGCGGATAAAGACGCGGCAGCCAATATCAAGGCGCTGCAGTACCGCAACGAGGAGGCCGCCATTCTTCTCCGCAAGCAGATCCGCGACATCGACGCCGCCCGAGTAGGCCGGCTGGCCGCCGAGGTCCAGCAGGCAAAGACCCGATACAAGCCGCTATTCGACGGCTATACGGCGCTCAACAAGCAGGTTGCGCTGGCCAAATCCTTGAAGAACAAAACGTTAAGCAGCGTCCTCGGCATCCAGGCCCAGGCGATGAAGCTGTCCGTTCAGCTCGCCCGGGAGGACATCAAGAAGAAGGACGCCGCGCACAAGGCGGCCAAGACCGCCGCATCCGCCAAAATCAAAGCCGCGCGCGACTCCCTCGCGGCCATCGATCCGCTTAAGGTTCAGATCAAGGCGCTGCGCAGCGGTCTAAGTTCGACTCGCAGCGGCCTGTCTCCCGTATGGGCCAACTTCAAGTACGCCCTGAAGAAGAACGACGCCGGCAGCGCCCGCCAAGCGCTGGCCTCGCTCGTCGCGGGCGTCAAGACGATCGTCTCCCAGCAGAACAAGATTTACGCTCTGGAGAAGAGAATATCGGACGTTATCTCCGCCACAAAGACCCGATACCTGTAGCCAAGTCCCTATACGAGGTATAATAGATTCCACGAACATCGCGATAGGGACGACCCCTTCGCGATGTTCGGGAAGGAGGTGTCCCTCGTGGCCTTAAACATTCGTTTGATTACCGATCAGGATTATCAAGAGGCGTTGGAGAGACAGGCCCGTATCCGGGTGTTCAAGGACGATCATATTATCGACTCCGGCGGCGTCATCGTCCGGTTCGACTCCCGCACCGTCGTCATTCAGACCGGCGTCGGCGATCTCGCCTACCACGACCGCGCGGCTTGCGAAATATTCGAGCTTCGCACCCGCTGAGCCGAATGCCGGAGAATGCGTCAAGAACGTCCGAAGCGGCTTATTCCTCCCCTTCCTCCACGACAATCTTCACCGCGTTGGAGCGGGATTCTCCGCGAAGCCGGCGTGCCGTCGCCGGGAAGAAAAAGGCGGCCGCCGCCTGAATGTCGAACGATCCGCCCTGCGGCTCCGTCGTTACCGTGAGTTTATAGGTGATGACGGCCGATTGCCCGGTTGCCAGGCTTCCCAGCCCAACGCCCGCTGCCGGGTCCTCCTGCCGCGGCTCGCCGTTCACGCGCAAGCTGTCGGCAACGGACGCAGTGCCGGCGGGAACCAGTTGCCTGACCCGAATCTCCGTCGCTGGAGACGGGGAAGGATTGGACACGGTTAAGGCAACGGCGACTTCGTCGCCTACCGCTACGACAAGCGGAACCGCCGACAAGTGGAGAAGCAGCCCGTACACCGTAAGCGCAACCGTGTCGGACAACGGAGAAGCCAGCTCATTCGCGGTCAAGATGACCGTGTCTTCCACGATGCTGCCAGGCGGGTTGTGCACCGTCAGCCTCGCCCTGCCGGTCAATGTGGCGCCGACGAGAAACCTCTGCACCGTCACGTCGCGCAGTCTGAGAGCGTCGAAAATCCGCACGTTCGTCAGAACGACGTTGCCCGTATTGGCTGCAATTCCCTGGAAAGTGACGACTTCATTCTGCAGCACTTCCGGCTTATCCACGGTCAGATCGATCTCCGCCCGGGGCAGCGCGCCGACGACGACGGAGACGCTGGCTTCCGCCGGGAACGTGCGCGCGCTGGTCGCGCTGAGCGAAGCGGTAATAATCGTACCCGGCGGCGTCTGCGGAGCAACCGGAAACGATGCCTGCAGCTCCATCGTCTGCCCCGGAAGCAGCTGCTCCCCCAGACCGATGTACTGAAACAGCGGCGATTCCAGAACGATGTTCCTCACCGTGATGCCCGTCGGATTCGTGACAAAGCCGGTAAACAAAACCGACTCCTCAGGGAACACGATCGGCCGGTCGGCGGTTCCCGTCACTTCGAGCCGGGGTTGAACGGCCGGCGGAATGGGCGGCTCCGGCGGAATGGGCGGCAGCGGGACCTGGCTGACGATCAATACGGAGGAAGCCATCTGCGGTCCGATTCCTCCGCCTTGGGCGACGACGGTATTTACGATCTGCGTTCCTCCCGGCGTGCTCGCGGGTATCGTGTACGAAGTCGCAATCTGCGTACGGCCGCCGATGGCGATCGGAGGCACCGTCTCGTTCAATCCCGTTAAAGAATCGGTAAGCTGCAAGCCGGAGAGAATCGTGTTCCCCGTGTTGATCAGCGTCAAAATGTATTGGACGATATCGCCCGGATTGGCGAAATCGCGGTCGGAATCCTTCAGCAGAAGCAGTCCCGGCCGAGCGGCGACGATAACTTCGGCCGTCGCCTCCTGCGTGCCGTTGCCCCCGAATAGGACAGCCGTGTTGACGATCTTCGAGCCGGCGGCAGCGTTCGCAGGAACGGTGACTTCGGGATTGTAGGAGACGAACGAGCTTGGCGGAAGCACCGCGATCGTCTTATCCAGACCGAGAACCTCGTCGCTCACCCTCAAGTCGATCCGGGAGCTAAGCGCCGAATCGTTCGTCACGCCGATCGAATAGCGAATCGTATCGCCGGGAAACACTTCCTCAGGTTCTGCGGATTTGGTCAGCGTGACTCCCGGAGCGGCCTCTACGGATACGACCGCCGTGGCGGTGACGAACCCCGGAGCGGGAATGTTGGCCGCTTCCAGCCGGGCGACATTGGTAAACTCCGTTCCCGGAGCGGCTTCCCTCGGAATACGGAACGTCGCCGTATACAGCTCGCCGTCGAACACCGTGCCGAGCGGCACTTGTATGCCCAGGACCGGGTCGGTCAGAACGGCGTCCTGCAGATCGGTGTTGCCGTTGTTAATGAGCGTGAACGTATAAGTGACTTCTTCGCCGGTCGTCGCGGACATTTTGTCCGGCGTCTTGACCAGGCTTACATTAACCGGCAGCGCTCCGATCACGACCGTGCTCGAAGCTTCTTCGGCTGCGGTCTGGTCGCTGGAGGCCGTCGACGCGTTGGAGTAGCTCGTGCCCGCTTTGCCGTCCCGCACGACGGAATCGACGGTGAAGGAATATTGCTGCCCCGGTTCGATCGTCGGCACCGTCTGCATGATTCCGAGCTGCTCGTCGTTAATGACGACGTTCGTCAACGCCGCTCCTCCGGAATTCGTCACCGTCACGATGAACGTAATCGGCGTCCCCGGCACTCCGGTGAAGGTGCTTGCGCCGTTAACCGTCTTCGTAATCGTCAGATTGGCCGCATTGCACACTTCCGGCAGACAGCCCCCGTACGGAACGAATACTTCCTGAAAGCTGTTCGTGTTGCCGTCATATGAGAAAGCGATCAACTGGCCGTTGATCTGGCCCGACCCGTTAGCCGTAATCGCAGCGAACGGAGCCAGCACCGACCCGACGATATTCAGGCTGCGGTGGAAAAACGCAGTCGCTTGCGGAACGTTCCACAGAATCCGGCTTCCCGGAGACGGTCCCGGATCGCTGCTGAACGTAATGCTGTAGCTTCCGAACCCGACGTTGTTCCCCAAAATGTTGGCCAGAACGAACGATCCGGCGGGAATCGCGAAGTTGATCCCGTTGGCGCTCGCCAACGATACGCCGCTCCCGGCCACGTTGCTGCCGTCAAAGGTGAAGACGTTCAGCGTCGGATCGCTGCCCCTGAACTGGAGCGTCCCGAAATCGTTGGTCACCGTGCCGTTCGCGGGCAGCGCCGCCCATGCCTGCGACGAGCATTGCAGCGTCGTTCCGATCGCTGCAAAGTCCAGCGGATTGTCTCGCAGCGGCTGGCCTCCGACACCGTTGAGATTGTTCATGGAATAGGTCGTGACGACCGACGAGAAGCCGATGACCGTATTGCCCGTGTTCGTTCCCCTTACGATATTGACATTGCCGGCCACGACAAGCCCCGACAACGTCGGCGATACCGGAAGCCCGGCGCTGACTGAATAATCCGTGTAGGTGGCGTTGCCTCCAACGGCGACAAGCCCTCCCGCCTGCGAATTCCTCTGCGTGTGATCTCCCAGCAGAAATACGTTATAAGCGTTAGCCGTTCCAAAATTCGTGCACGCCATCTGCCGTCCTCCTCTCGACAGTCCATGTGTATGCCCCCGCAAATTGTCCTATTCCCGCCTAGGGCGTGTCTTCAAACACGCCCTAAAAACCGAGAAAAAAACCATTTTTCCCGAGCTGCCGCATATATAGAGTAGACAGATCATCTCGGGAGGCCGATACGCATGAAGACTGCTTTGTGGTGGCGCGTCCTGCTGTTCCTGTCCGTCCTGCTGCTCGTTCCGGCCGTCGCTTCGGCCCAGACGCAATCAGTGCAACTGGCGAAGAAATACGCGAAATACGAACAATTCATCCTCATCGACAAATCGACGAACAAACTGCATTTCTTCGAGAAGGGCAAGCTGGTCAAGTCGTTTTCCGTCGCAACGGGAAAGAAGCCTTCCTATACGCCGGAAGGCTTGTTCACGATTCGCGAGAAAATCAAAAACCGTCCCTATTACAAAGAGAATATTAAAGGAGGCGACCCCAAAAACCCGCTTGGAGACCGATGGCTCGGCCTGAAGGTCACCATTAACGGCAAAACCTCGTACGCTTACGGAATCCACGGCAACAACGACGAGAAATCGATCGGCAAATACGTATCCGCCGGCTGCATCCGCATGCATAACAAGGAAGTCCGCTGGCTGTACGACCGGATCGAAACTTCCACGCCGGTATTAATCGTCAAGAAGCTCGCCTGACTCAAGCTTTGATCGCCGAAGTCCAGCCCCAGTAGAACGCATCCCTATCCCATGCGGCCTTGCCGCCGTGAAGCTTCTTGAACGCCTTCTTGACCTCCTTGTCGATCGAAGCGTTTCCGTTCTCGTTGACGTAGACGAACCGCTCCCCGAAATGGGCTTTAATATGCTCGATCGCCGCGGCCTGGTACAGCACTCCGGCATTTCGGAGCTCGCCGAACATCCAGGCCGCGACGTCTTCCGCGGAAAATTCCATCGTCTTCCCCTCCTCTTACGCAAGTTGTACGTGCCCGCGAATCATTTCGCTGTACAGTCCCGGCTGGGCCAGCAGTTCTTCGTGAGAGCCCCGCTCCAGCAGCCTGCCGTCCTTCAGCACGAGAATCTGATCCGCGCGGCGGATCGTGTTCAGCCGGTGGGCGATGACGAAGCTCGTCCTGCCTTCCATCAACCGCTGCAAGCCTTCCTGAATTTTAATCTCCGTGACCGTGTCGATGCTGCTCGTCGCCTCGTCCAGCACGAGAATGGCGGGGTCGGCCAGAATCGCCCTGGCGATCGCAAGCAGCTGCTTCTGGCCTTGGCTGATCCCGCCGCCGTCGCCGTGCAGCACTTTCCCGTAGCCGCCGGGCAGACGCGCGATGAAGGAATGGGCGTTCGCCAGCTTGGCAGCCCGTTCCACCTCCTCGTCGGTCGCTTCGGGCTTGCCGTAGCGGATATTGTCGCGGATCGTTCCTTCGAACAGAAACGAATCCTGCAGCACGAAGGCCATATGAGACCGGAGGCTCTCCCGCCGAATCGATCGAATATCGCGGCCGTCCACCGTTATCGTTCCCGAATCGGCTTCGTAGAACCGAGAGAGCAGTTGGATAAGCGACGTTTTGCCCGCGCCGGTCGGTCCGATGATCGCGATCGTCTCTCCCGGCTTTGCCTCGAAGCTGATTCCCTTCAGCGTCGGCTCCCCGGGATCGTAAGAGAAACAGACGTCGGCGAACGCTACCGCGCCGCGCACCGCTTCAATCGGACGGGCATCCCCCTCGTCCTTCGCCTCCTCTTCCTCGTCCAAAACCTCGAATACGCGCTCCGCTCCCGCGATCGCCGAGAGCAGCGTATTCCACTGGTTGGCCAGATCGTTAAGCGGACGGGTGAATTGCCGGGCGTACTCGACGAACACGACGATCACGCCGATCGTAATCGCTCCGCGGATCGCCAGCAATCCTCCCACTCCGACGATAACGGCATAGCTCAAGTTGTTCAAGCCGTTCATCAGCTTCGGAATGAACCCGGAAATCGTCTGCGCCCAGAAGCCGGACTGCTTGATCCGGTCGTTCCGCCGCCCGAATTCCTCGATAACCGTCCCTTCCTGGGAAAAGGCTTTGACGATGCGCTGACCAGACAGCGTCTCTTCGATGTAACCGTTCAGATCTCCCAGATTGCGCTGCCGTTCTTTGAACAGGACACCCGTTCTGTTCGTGATCCATTTCATGCCTGCCGACATCAACGGCACGACGAGAAAGGTAAGCAGCGTAAGCAAAGGACTCAGAATAAGCATCACGACGACGGTTCCGACGAGAATGAGCGCGCTGGAAAAAATCTGGATCGCCGAGCTGTTCAGCGTCGAGCTGACGTTGTCCATGTCGTTGGTCATCCGGCTCATCAGCTCTCCGCGCTGCCGCTTGGCGAAGAACGGAATCGGCAGCCGATGCAGATGCTTGAACAGATCCAGCCGCATCCGATACACCGTTTCCTGAGCGATCGCGATCATCCACACGTTCTGAAGCCACCCGGCGACGGAGCCGAGGATATATACCGCGGCAAGCGCCGCAAGGAACAGCAGCCACGGAGTTCCGCCGCTTCCTTCCAAGTAGCGGTCGATGGCCACGCCGATCATATAGGGGCCGAGCAGCGACAAGCCCGAGCTGATCAGCACCATGAACAGCACAAGGCTCAGCATCCCTTTGCGGCGAGCCAGGTAGCCCCATATTCGTTTTAACGTCGCCTGCCAGTTTTTCGCCTTGCGCTTCGGATGCTTGGCGTCCTGCGCCGCCGTCCGCTCGGCCAACGCCTGCGACTTCGGATACTGAAGAGGATCACTTAGCGCTTTCCACATGGGACTCCTCCTCCCCGTATTGCGATTCGTAGATGCGGCGGTACAAAGAGTTGCCGGACAGCAGTCGGCTGTGACTGCCCTGGGCGATCAGCCGGCCGTCGTCCAGCAGCAGGATCAGATCGGCGTTCACGGCGGAGCTGATCTTCTGCGTGATCAGGAACGTCGTGCAGGCCATGCCGGCCAGCGCCTCCAGCAATGCAGCTTCCGTGCGCACGTCCAGCGCGCTCGTGCTGTCGTCCAATATCAGGATTGACGGCTTGCGCACGAGCGCCCGGGCGATCGAGATGCGCTGCTTCTGGCCGCCGGACAGATTGACGCCGCGTTGGCCGAGCATCGTATCGTAGCCTTGCGGCAGTCCGGCGATCGTATCGTGAATCTGCGCCCGCTTGGCCGCTTCCGCGATCTCCTCGTCGCTCGCCGCCGGGGCGCCCCAAGCGATATTGTCGCGAATGGAGCCGGTGAACAGCACAACCTCCTGCGGCACGTAACCGATCGAATCACGCAGCTGGCGCACATCCCATTCTCGGGCGTTCCTGCCTCCGATGCGAATCGTGCCCCGATCCTCCTCGTACAGCCTGAGAATCAGCTGCACCAGCGAAGACTTGCCCGCTCCGGTCGCGCCGAGAATCGCTATCGTATGGCCGGCTTCGGCCCGGAACGTAACATCCTCCAGAGCGTATGATTCCGAATCCGGGTACCGGAAGGCCACTCGATCGAATTCGACGCTCCCGGCTCCGGGGCCGGGCTTTCTCCCGCGAGGAGACAAGCTCCTTGCCGCATCGTCCGTTCCCCCGTCCTCCGTAAGCAGCGTCTCTTCGATGCGTCCGGCCGAAGCCCGCGCCCTCGAGAATGCGGACACCAGCATCGACAGAGCCGACAGCGCTCCCGCCGTCCGCAGCGAATAGTTCACGATCGCGACCACTTCCCCGGTCGTGGCGCTCCCGGCTTGAATGTCCAGGTGCCCGAACCAGAGCACTGCGATGATGCCCGCGTTCATGATCAGAACGATGAACGGCTGGGTGATCTCGGTCAGCCGCTGCGCCGACGTCGAGCTCTGCATCAGCTCGCCGCTATGTTTGGCGAAGCGCTCGGCCTCCCTGTCCCCTCGCACGAACACGCGAATGAGCCGCATGCCCGTCAAATTCTCCTGCATGACGCCGTTGACGGCATCGAGGCGCTGCTGGACTCTGCCGAACAGCTCGGCGGCCTTTTTCACCATCCATAAAATAAACAGAACGAGAATCGGCACGGTCAGCAGCAGCAGAAACCCAAGCTCCCGATGCACGACCAGCGCCATGATCATGCTGCCGATGACGACGAGCGGAACGCGAAGCATGAATCTGAGCCCCATGAATACCGTATCCTGCACTTGCGTCACGTCGTTCGTCAGCCGGGTAATGAGCGAAGAAGGAGCGAAGCGGTTAAACACCGCGTAAGAGAACGCTTGCACTTTGCCGTACAGCTTCTCGCGGATGTCGTAGCCCAAGCTCTGGCTCACGTGCGCCGCGTAGAACGAGCTTAAGATTCCGGCGCCGAACGCCAGCAGCGTCCCTCCGACCAGCACCGCTCCCCACCAGATGACGACTTGCGCGTCGCGCGGACCGATGCCGTCGTCGATGATTTTCGAGATCAGCAGCGGCTGGACCAGTTCGACCGCAAGCTCGACCAGCATCAGGGCAATCGCCATAAACGCGGCTGCCCGGTATTTGCCCAGCACCCGAAAAATAGATTTCATGTTGTTTTGTCCTCCGACCAAGCGTAAACGGCTGGCGCCGTTCCAACGAACCGTCGGGATCCGGTCGTCCCGATCGATCCTATGTCATCCTATACATATGCTTCCTCTTTATCTATTCTACCCCTTATCGCCGCCGGAGGACAGTGGATTCCTGTCCGCGCAGATGATATGATACGAATGGATATAGTTGGACAAGGAGGACATGAATTTGAAATCCACAAGTCGACGATTGTCCGTATCTCTAATTGCGTTATTCGCGCTTCTGTTGATCGCAACGGGATGCGGAGGCAAACAAAAGGAGGATTCCACATTGGGCGGACCAGACACATCCGGCGACAATCCGATCGTCACGATCGAGATGGATAGCGGCAAAACGATCAAAGTCGAGCTCTATCCGAAAATCGCGCCGAACACGGTGAACAACTTTATTTCTCTCGTGAACAAAGGTTTCTACGACGGAACGATCTTCCACCGCGTCATTCCCGGCTTCATGATTCAGGGCGGAGACCCGGACGGAACGGGCATGGGCGGTCCCGGATATTCGATCGAAGGAGAATTCACGCAGAACGGCTTCCAGAACGACTTGAAGCATACGACCGGCGTTCTCTCAATGGCCCGCGCGCAAAATCCGAACAGCGCCGGCTCCCAGTTTTTCATCATGGTCGCCGATTCTCCCCATCTGGACGGAGCGTACGCGTCCTTCGGCAAAGTGATCGAAGGCATCGAAGTCGCTCAGGAGATCGTGAATACGCCCAGAGGCGCCAGCGATCGCCCGAAGACGCCTCAGGTCATGAAGAAGGTAACCGTGGACACTCGCGGCGCCGCCATTCCGGAGCCGGAGATCATTCAGTAATCGTGAACGATAAACAAGAGCCATGCCTGCCGCGAAGACCGTTCGTCTTCATGGCGCGCATGGCTCTTTGTCATCCCGTTAACAATCCCGTTAATAATCTCCGCTGCCTCTTAGCAGTTCATCCCGCACATGCCACTTGGAGTTTCGAAGCGTCGTTCGCGCCCCGCGAACGTCCCCGTCCGTCAAGCATCGGTACATCTCCGAATAGACCGCTCTTCCCGTGTACGGCCGGTTCGGCCTCTTGTAAGAACGATGAGCGACGACGAAAAACAATACTTTGTCCTTGTAAGCGTCGAACGTTTGCAGAATGTGCCGGTTGTGGGTCGCCTCCAGCAGCGTTCGCATGAACAGCAGCCCGTTCTCGTAATATTCGCGGTAACGCTTACGATCGCTCGCCTCGATCAGCCTGTCCAAATACGTTCTCATCTTGAGCAGGTCGATCTCGTCGTGATACTGCTCGACGACGTCCAGCGCATACAGGTACAGGGCGTTCAACAGGTCGAAAATGTCGAACAGCTCCTGAACTTCGATCGCGTTCACGCGGATTCCGCGCTTGGACAGCGTCTGCACGAAGCCTTCCTTCTCCAGCAGCCGAATGGCGTCGCGCACGGGCGTCCGGCTCATATTCAATTGCGCCGCCAGCTCGCTCTCGGACAGCAGCACCCCGGGAGCGTAATCCGCGTTCAGCAGATTGTGGCGTATTTTCTCATAGGCGATATCAACCAGCGGTGAACCGGACATGCGCTTGCTCCCTTTAATCGTTATCCCATTCATTATACCCGCGAATGTTATCGGAGGATTAACTCCCGGTTATTCGAACGCGGAAAACGGAACTTCGAACTCCGGCATGCCCGCCGCGTAAGGTGTATATTCGTACTGGGTGAAGTAGACGACTACGCCGTTGTGCTTCAGGAAGAAGTCGCGGTCCGGCTCGATCGTTCTGAACGGATTCAGCAGGCCGATGCCGCGCGCCTTGATCTGGTTCTGAATGTGGCCGTTAATAATCGAGACGTACTTCGTATTGCCTCCAGTGACGTCCGTCAAGGTCAGCTGTTTGCCCGTCTTCAGATCGAACGTGTACGTCACGCGCGCGGTCGTGCCGTGAGCTCCGCCCGTATAGATGTGATAGTCCACGTACAGGCTCAGCTTGTCCTGCTCGTTGTACGTGACCGTATAAGTCCCTTCGAAGGAAACCTCGTAGGACTCGCTCCCCTCTCCGAGAGCGCCGTCAAGCGACTGACGCGCAAGATCGACGTTCAGCTCGGCGTCCTTCTTCAATGTCTCGTTGATTTTCTTCTGCACTTCCTCGTTGACGTAGCCCGTTATCCGCGGATAATGCACGGCGATCGACTTGCGCTTCCCGTCTTCCTTGATCGCCTCCGTCTCGATTTTCAGCGCGTTCTCCTGAATCGTCTCGATTCCGATCGCCTTCGTCGCGGGATCGTACGAGACGCCGTAGCCCATGCGCTCAAGCAGGAAGCGGAACGGCACGTACGTCGTATTGCTCTGCACGATGGACGGCAGGCCGTAAATGCTCTGGCCGTTCAGCGTCGCGCCGCCGTCGCCCAGATTGAGCACGAGCTCCCGGTCCCGGCCGGTCACGGTCACCGTATTGCTTGCCTTGTCCCAACGCGTATTCAAGCCGAGCTCGTTGTTCAAGCCGCGCAGAGCGACGTACGTCGTGCTGCCCGTATTGATCGCCGGCAGAGTGACCGACGTGCCGTTCGCGTCGATCGCCTGCTCGATGATCTTGTACCGGCTTGCCGCCGCGCTTGCCGCATCTCCGGACGGGAGCAGGGGAGCAACCGCGATCGCCGCGGCGACGGCCAATGCCAGCATCGCTTTCGTTCTTTTTGTTCCGTTCGATGTATTCATCTTAATCTTCCTCTCTATTAAGAAGCCTTCCCTATTTTATAGACGCAATTCCTGTCGAAATGGTTCATTCCTTCCCGAAAAATAAACGGCCCTGTTGATAACCCGCTTCCGTATCTTATATGATAGGGGAACAAAGATTACCATCCGATTAGGCGGTGCTGCTCCTTGTCCGACGGCGAAAGAGAACGGGCGAAGCGCAATAAAACGATCACGCTCAGCGAGGCCGAGAGAACGGAATACCGTTCCAGGCTCATTTCGCTAGACGCGCCGACGAAGGCGGAACAGCTGCTGGATCGAACGATCTGCCAGAATCTGTTCGAAGCGATCGATTACTTGCCGGACGCTTTCGTCGATTTGCTGTTCATCGACCCTCCGTACAACCTGACGAAAAATTTCAACGGCAAAACCTTCAACCGCATGAACCATCGGGAATACGCCGAATGGCTGGACGGCTGGTTCGCCAAGCTCATGCGCATTCTGAAGCCCGACGCGACCGTATACGTGTGCGGCGATTGGCGTTCGAGCCATTCGATCTTCGAAGTCGCCTCGAACTACTTAAACGTTATTAATCGAATTACGTGGGAACGGGAAAAAGGCCGCGGCGCGCTCTCCAACTGGAAGAACGCCTCGGAAGATATTTGGCATTGCACGAAATCGGCGGATTACAAGTTTTACGTCGACCGCGTCAAGCTCAAGCGCAAAGTGATCGCCCCGTACCGGACGGCCCAGGGCGCGCCGAAGGATTGGAACGAAGCCTCGGACGGCAAGTATCGCCTGACGCATCCGTCCAACCTATGGACCGATCTGACGGTTCCCTTCTGGTCGATGCCCGAGAATACGGACCATCCGACGCAGAAGCCGGAGAAGCTGCTGGCCAAAATCATTCTCGCCAGCTCCGACGAGCGCGACGTCGTATTCGACCCGTTCGGCGGGGCGGGCACGACGGCCGTCGTCGCCAAGAAGCTGAACCGGCGGTACGTCTCCGTCGAGATCGACGAGACATATTGCTGCCTGGCAGAGAAAAGGTTGCGGATGGCCGAGCGGGACGCCTCGATCCAAGGCTATTCGAACGGCGTATTCTGGGAACGGAACACGTTCCCGCGCATCGGGCAGGATCGCCGTTAAGACGCGCGGCGGACGTGATTTGACACCCGATTGCGTCAATGATACGGTGGAGCTGTACAGGCATTCCGGGGCAAGTCGGCGGAATGCGTGTCTTGATGTCGGGCGAAGCGCCGGAAAGGGGATTTCCCGTGATCAGAGTCAAAGAATTCCTGGATAGCGACAGCTCCCTGGCCGAGAAGAGAGTCAACGAATTTCTCGCCGAGCTTGAGGACGAGCAAGTGATCAACATCTGCTACAGCTCGATCAGCAAACCGAATTTGAACAACGTCAGCGAACAACGAAGCGCCATTCTCGTCGTTTATAAGGTGAATCCGAAGAGTTGATCCTTCGGGCAGGAGAGAGCCCGGCAGAACGCGAATCCCCCGAATCGAGCGGCCAGACCTGATCGTCTGCTCCGCCCGGCCGGGGGATTTTGCCGTATCGCCGTCTCTTCCCGCCTATCCCTTCGCCTCGATCCATTGAATGCGATGCTGCTTAAGGGTCGGCAGCCATTCCTTCGGAGGAGCCCCGTTGCAGACGATCGCGTCGACGTCGCGAATGGGCGCAATCTCGACGAAAGCCTCCTTGCCGAACTTCGAGTCGTCCGTCAGCACGATCGTCTGGGCTGCCGACTCGACCATTCGCCGCGACCGCATCGTCTCGTCCAGATCGTAATCGCTGATGCCGCGCTCCATCGAGATGCCGCCGATGGAGATGAACGCCTTATCCACGCGGAATTGCGCCAGCTCCCGCTCTCCCGAAGCTCCCGTCAGCGATTGCTGCTCGGGATTCAACTGCCCGCCGATTACGATGATCTTGCCGGAGAAGCGCCCTTCGTTCAACGACTCCATCAGGTGATACGCCACAGCGATGGAATTTGTCAGCACGGTAAGCCGCTCCTTGTCCTTGATCGCCTTGGCCATCTCCAGCGTCGTCGTCCCGACGTCGATGACGATCGTGTCTCCCGACGCGATCAGCTCGGCCGCCCTCGTCCCGATTCGGGCCTTCTCCTCGGCCTTGACCTTCTGCCGATGCAAGTACGGAGGCTCGAAGCCCGCCGGCTTCGTCAGCACCGCTCCGCCGTACACCCGCCGCGCCTGGCCTTCCCGCTCCAGCAGCATCAAGTCCCTGCGCACGGTTTCCTCCGACACCGCGCAGCGCAGCGCCAGATCGGGCACCTTGACCTGGCCGTCCAGCCGAAGCCGCTCCATGATGATTCGTTTCCGCTGTTCCGACGATACCGACATGCCGGCTACGCCCCTTCCTTCTCCAAGGCCAGCAGTTGGGAGGAATCGAGCTCCAGAGCAACCGCCGCGCCTTCTTCTCCGCGATGGGACTGTCCGTCGTTAAGCGCGTCGACGGTGAGCTTGACGCCGGAGGACACGACGGAATAGCGAACGATGTTGCCGAGCACGCTGATCGACTCGATCGTGCCGTCGGCGACGCGCCGGTCGCGGCGCGCTTCGCCGGCCGATGCGGGAAGCAGCCTGACCGATTCCGGCCGGAGCGCGTAGCTGGCCGCGGAGCCGACCGCGACGCCGAACAGCCGGCCGGCCTCCTCGCGGGAAAGCACGTTGTAGCTGCCCATGAAGCGCGCCACGAACTCGGTGCGCGGCTTCGCATACAGCTCTTCGGGAGAGCCGTCCTGGACGATGTTCCCGTTGTTCATGATGCAGATGCGGTCGGACACCGTCAGCGCTTCCTCCTGGTCGTGGGTGACGAAGATCGTCGTCATCTTCAGCCGCCTCTGGATGTCGCGGATTTCCGTTCTCAGGCTTTTGCGGATTTTCGCATCCAGCGCGCTTAGCGGCTCGTCCAGCAGCAGCACCTTCGGCTGCACGGCGAGCGATCTCGCCAGCGCGACCCGCTGCTGCTGTCCACCCGAGAGCTGCTGCGGATAGGCATCCTTCTTGTTCTCCAGATCGACGAGCGCTAGCAGCTCCTCGCACCGGCTCTGCCGCTCCTTCTTGTCCGCTCCCCGCATTTTCAGCCCGTACTCGATGTTCTCGTAGACGGTCAGATTCGGAAACAGCGCGTACGATTGAAAGACCATACCGACCTCGCGCCTGCGCGGCGGAAACTCGCCGATGTTGGTCGGTCCCAGCATGATGCTGCCGCCGTCCGGCTCGGTCAAGCCGGCGATGCAGCGCAGCAGCGTGCTTTTGCCGCAGCCCGACGGCCCCAGCAGCGTCACGAGTTCCCCTTCGTTAATCGACAGGTCGACATCGTTCAGCACCGTCGAATCTCCGAACATTTTACGAATTCCTCTCAGCTCCAAGTAAGACGCGCTCATTTTTCCGCCACCCCGTTCATTTTTTTGCCCAGCTTCATCAAGACGGTCGACAGCGCGAGAATAAACAGGAAATACGTAATGGCGATCGCGCTCGCCAGATGTCCGCTCTCCCCGACGCGCCGGTACAGATACACTTGAATCGTCTGAATATGTCCGCCGACCAGCATGTTCGTCAGCACGAATTCCCCGAACAGGACCGAGAAGCTCAGCAGCGTGGAAATGATGACGCCGGGCCAGATGTTCGGCAGGATGACGGTAACGAACGCCCGCTTGCGGGACGCTCCGAGCAGCTCCGCGGAATGAAGCAGCTCGACGGCGGATACGGTGATCAGGCTGTTGCGGATACCCTGGTACATGTAAGGAAGAACGACGATGAAGTAGGCACCGATCAAAATGTAAGCCGTGCCGGCGATATCGATCGGTCCGCCCGAATACGCGCGGATCAGTCCGACCGCTGCGACGACTCCCGGGACGGCATACGGCAGGACGACGATGCCCTTCATGAACGTCTCCCACTTCGGCAGGTAGACGGTGATGACGAACACCGCGGGCAGCATTACCGCAAGGCTGAGCGCGACGCTGATCGCGCACAGATAGAGAGACGTCCACAGCGCCTCCAGAAACCGCAAATCCCGGAACATCTCGCCGAACCATTCGAGCGTCCAGCTCTCGGGCAGCACCGTCGTCTGCCACTGCTTGGCGAAGCCGTACAGGAGCGTCGCCGCCAGCGGCAGCAGCAAGTAGACCATGAGCAGCAGCAGCAAGGCCCGGTGGGACCAGCCCGCTCTCGACTTGATCATGCTCCGGCCTCCTTCTTGACGGCGCGCCACGGCTTCGCGCGGCTAGCCCGGCGTTGTCCGGACGCTCGGCCGGATGAGGCGTGCGCGGCGGTAAACCGCTGGGAGCGCTTGGACATCCAGTGGTTCAGAATGACGGCCGCGATCGTCGATACGGCCAGCAGAACGGCGAGCGCGCTGCCCAGTTCCGGCTGGTTGGCGACGTCCCCCGTCACGAGCGAGCCGATGCGGATCGCCAGCAGGTTGTAATTGCCGCCGACCAGCGCGTACGCCGTCGCATAGGCGCCCATCGCGTTGGCGAACAGAATGCCGAGCGTGCCGAAGATCGCCGGCGTCAGCATCGGCAGGCCGACGGTGCGCCAGAACTGCCACGGCCTGGCGCCGAGCAGCATCGCCGCTTCCTTCCACTGGTCGCGGATGCCGTAGAAGGAAGGGTAGAGCAGCAGCAGGGCCAGCGGC
>Ga0065721_10003864_pt1 | contig 62849 bp, 66 predicted proteins | sample Mesricmetagenome_FD_59108 | JGI IMG/M metagenome (GOLD analysis project Ga0065721, IMG submission 59108) | Mesophilic microbial community from rice straw/compost enrichment Sample: eDNA_1 v2 (version 2) | ecosystem: Engineered > Solid waste > Grass > Composting > Bioreactor | place: USA: Davis... | reverse complement strand
TCAAATACTTAAAAAAGTTATTATATTTGCACACCAATTTAAAGCATGCCCAGGTGGCGGAATTGGTAGACGCGCTGGTCTCAAACACCAGTTCTTAGGAGTACCGGTTCGATCCCGGTCCTGGGTACAAGACCGGAAAGAGGTGATAATTCACTTTCTTTCCGGTTTTTTTTCGTGCCTAACTCATTGTTTATCTGATATATATAAGAGAGCAAAACATTGGGCCGGGTGGTTCGATAATGATTTTTTGAAAATTGCAATTTTTCAGGAAATATCGAACCAATTATTTTACGTTTTACCTCGATATCCCCATCAGTATACACTTTCCCGAGGTCTACTAGGTTCGATAATGCTTGGTCTAGTAGTTTTTGAAAATCTATTTTCTTATTATCTTTTCCTTTAGTTAATTTAGCTTCGAGCTTTTCAATTTGCCTTTTACAGTCGGTCTTAATTTCAAGATAATCTTCATCATCAATTACCTCCTGCATCAGTTTATTTCTTGCCTGTTTCAATCTGCTGTTTAAACGATCTATATCTAATAGAATTGCTTTCCTTTCTTTTTGGGGATTATTGATTAATTTTTCAAAATTTCGCTCCAGCACTTTTTTCAAATAATTTTTTATAGATGCACGCATTTCCAATGACTGCAATATCTCTAAAAATTTAGAATTTAGAATTTCAGATTTGTAACGGTATGAACACGGAGACTTGCAATGGTAATAATAATATTTATTTCCCGAACGTCCCGTAGATGCACTACCGGTAACCAAATGACCACATTCTGGACAAACTAGAAAACCTCGTAACGGTAAATTATCGTCAGACAATATTTTTACGTTGGGTCTGGCTGGATTGACATTTCCATCCATTATACATTGAACTTTTTCGAATAATTCTTCACTGATCAAAGGCTCATGAATACTTGTAACAAAATGAGCCTCCTCTTCATTGAATTGTTCCACGTAAATTTTCCCACAATATGCAGTATTGCGTAAACTAGCAAGAAAGGCACTTATCTTAACTGACTTTCCTTCTTTTCTGTTCATCATATCCATTATCTGGCTCGCTGAATATACGCCTTTGGACATTTCGTTAAATGCCCACTGCATGTTAGAAGCTTCCGGTTCCTTCGGGGTTACATACTTTTTTCCATTCTCCGTTATTCTGTTAACATAGCCGTAAGGTGCTCTTCCCATTAATCTGCCTTCTTTTTTAGCACGGCGCATTCCATAATAAGTATTCAAAGCGCGCCTGTCGTTTTCAACTTCTGGCGCAGCAAGATATATAGCCAACATCATTTTATTTTCTGGAATTGAAAGATCTAAAGGTTGTTCAATGGCCTGCGGTTCTACGTTAATTTTCCTAAGTATATTAATCATTTGATAAGCATCTCCAGCATTCCTGCTGAAGCGATCCCATTTTGTAAAAAGCAGCAGATTTGTTTTTGAGCTTTTTCTCTTAAGTGTATCCAATAATTTGATCCACTCTGGTCTATTAAAGGTCTTTGCTGAATAATCTTCATAAATGATTTGACCAATTGTAATGCTATTGTTTTCACAGTAACGTTTCAATCGTTCCTCCTGATCTCTTTGCGAGTATCCTTTATCTGCTTGCTCATCAGTTGACACACGAATATATAAGTCGGCTTTTTTCATATATAAATCTTAGAAAATATTATTGTTCTAAAAAACTCTCAATTGTAATTTTTAAGAGCATCGTCAGAAAGCTTAAAATATCTTTCGCCTCTTCAATGCTTAACTCAGTTCCCTCCTCTTCTTTAAAAATTTTGATAATCTCCTCAACGGTTATGTTACTAATTTCAACTTTCTTCTTCATACCAATACTTTTTAATAAAAGTATTGGACAACTGTTCTGAAAGTAAACCCAGACACTTATCTGATGCATTTGGCTTTTAAATATAAATGTGTGACGATTAAAAACACCTAAGATCAAGCGAAACACTTAACATCCACCATCAGGGTAACAAAAATTTTATTTGCAAAAGATGTGATTACGTTTAAATTCATTTTTTAAGTGCAACAAGAGAAAATTGATGCAAAGAAATTCATCATTCTTAGATTCAACTAAAATACAAATAAAATCAACAATGTTAACTTAAACATTTATTTCTTATACAAAAAACAGGTTATTGACTGTTATTATACTTAATATTTTCCATAATAAAACCGGTAAAAAGGCAGCTAAGGTATTGTTGTCAGCCATCTGCTTTTCCCACCAAAAGACTACGGCATAAACGGTTTCCTCCCTGAAGGTACCCTCCAATTATTCCGTTTCCTTTTGGTTTTTATTCTTTGTCAACACTTCATATCTGCTTTCTTTTTTTCGGTTTTTCTTTTGAAAAATATTCAGCGAAGCCTGAAAGGCTTTAAGGAATAAGCTGGGGAAGGGATGGCAACATATCTAAAATATAACAGGTACGGGAAACTCAAGTCTCTGCCGTACAAGAGCAATCACATGGATTTTAATATTGTCAATGAAATAAAATTAATCTACTCACGAAAAGGAAATTCTGAGAAATTAATAAGCTGTTCACGTGCTGCCGTTGATGTATTTCGTCAATACTTTGACTCTGATGAAATAGATTATAGAGAATCGTTCTTTGCATTGTACCTAAATCAGGCAAACAAAGTTTTAGGTATCAAGAAAATATCTGAATCCGGTATTACCTCAACAATAGTTGATGTAAGAATTATTATGCAAGCAGCCCTATTGTGCAATGCAACTGCCATTATAGTAGCACATAATCACCCCTCAGGAAATTTAAAACCCTCAGCGGAAGATTTAAAAATTACTCTGAGCATAAAAAGTGCATCAGAATTTTTAAATATTAAATTATTAGATCATTGTATTTTAACTTCAACAGATTATATGTCGTTTGCCGATGAAGGACATCTTTGAATAAGTTTTACAATTACTAGAATAAGCGACAATTCTTCATTGTCGCTTATTTAAAATTTGACGAAAAGACAATTCCTTCCCTTGGTCGGAAAAGTCTTTTCGCGCATCTTGAGGAGTAACCCTATTGAAAAATTAGCTTAGATCAATTTTCTCAAAAAGGTTACAGGTAAATGGTAAGGTTATCCGCTATAACCTTATATGTAAAAACAAAAGGCCATTTCTGATGAAATAGCCTGAAATTTTAAATGATGATTTCTTATAAAGTTCCTATACTTTGAGGATTAAACTGGAAATTCACTTCCTGCTTATTACCCATATTATCCGAAATCCAAATATCAAAACTTTGAGAGACTGAAGATTCGGAAGTATAGTATAATCTGAATTCCTTTTTACTTAGTGGATAGAAATCATTAGGGACAAAGGATGGATTGTCAAATAACCGCAAACTTCCAACCCCTTCAGACTGAAAATATCGTATCGAGTAAGTAGTACCCGCATAATTCCCACCCGGAATAATACGGCATCTGATCTCTATAGTTTCACCTTTAGAAATGTATTTCTGAACAGGCATCACCTCTACCTCAAAAGGAAAATTCTGCTGAATTTCCAAATTATCCTTCTCACATGATTGTATAAGTAATAAGATCATCACTGGAATGATGAAACACCCTAACAATAATTTAAATTTATGATTAAGTATATATTGCATTTCATATTATTTTTAAAAATTACATCTTATTCCAACACCAAATAGAGCATGTAACTGCGCCATCTGACTATTTTTCAAATAGCGAAGTTGTCCGTTGACCAGAAAGACCAAATGCGGTGTCAGATAGCTTTCAATAGACAACTTACCATTTACTCCATAAATAAAGTTATCTGTTACAGTAAGCATTGAACCGTCATACAGCAATTCATTGCCTTTATTAATCTGTTCATAACCTGCCAGACCGCCAATTCCCAAATTAAGATTGACATTTCTCATAATATCTCCCCATATATAAAAACTGTATCCTCCATTGAACAGAAACATTTCTATCGGGATTTCGTAGTTGGCATACTCATGATAATTTCTGCTATATTCTGCCAACCCAAACAAATAATTCCCGTTCTTTCCATAAGAAATAAGCCCTGCTGTTAAAACATAATTTTGTTTTTTGTGAGAACTAGGATATATAGAATAGGATATTTCAAATCCTTTTTGCTTCGGAGTCATCTGCTGTGCAAATGACTTTGAACTCACTGTTAAAACGAAAAGCATTGCTATCAATAATCTGTTCATCTTAGTTGGTTTTAAAATTTAAACTATTGATCGGTTTCGCATGGATCAGTTCCTTATTCTCAAGCTGAATTTTTTGGTGCCGTCCTCCGTTTCTTTCAAGAATTTCAATCTCCAAAACCTGATCCTCTAACAAAGTGAATTGCTCCAGTAAATAAACTCCTATAAGATTGGAATGGCGAGTTGCAGTCACAGAAGGAGTGTAAACTCTAATTGGTTCCAACAACTTATCCTGAATAACGGTTCTCTTTAAATTCTTCTTATCTGCAATTTTAAAATTGATTAAATCAATATGATAAGCTATATTGCTGCTGTTATCAACCTGTAAGGTAAAGTAGAATTTATTGTCACTCACGTGTAATGCATGGACAGAAAACTGAATACCGAAGCTCTTTGACGCAATATGTTTAATGGTTTTTCGGCTCTTTCGATACAGGCTTTCCATAATCAATTCTGTAAGTGATGAAGAGCTTCCTTTGAGATCTTCAAAAAGTACATCGGTTGAATATTCCCTTTCAATGCTTCTCTGCATCTTGACAAGATCGTAACTGAGGATATCAGGATATGCACTGTAAAAGACATCGAAACTGTAAAATTTTCCATCTTCTGTAATGACTGAAAAATTGGTTTCTTCTTCAAAATCCCTGACGGCCGACTTAACCCGAAGAACATTTCCGATAGGTTCTGCTTTATTAGCAACCAAAAGATCGCTTCCCAGATCAACGTATTTAATTGTGGAAGGAAAAATCACATGAGTGGTTTTACTGTAAGTCACTTGCATCCTGAAAGGTTCCAGCTTTGCCCCTTCCAATGAAACATAGGTCATCACGGAATCCTGGCCAAATGCTCTACTTATAAACAGCAGAAACAGAATAATGAGAATATAATAGCTCTTTTGTGTATTCATTTTTTAATTTTTTGATTAATTATTTTTGGGTACCAGCAAGACCTGATGGCCTGCTTTTACAGTTACTTTTAGCTGCCGCACCCTTTTTTGAAAATAACCAGACAACCCTTGTACAATACCCCTGCTTAAATCGGCAGCAACCTGCTGTCCTGCTGATTGGGTCATCATAATGCTGGTACCGGAAGCCTGACTCATATTGGCAACAACATCGCTGACCGCATTTTGCTCCGGTGAATACGGAACATATAACCCCAATTGCCCATCATTATCGTAGATATTGATTTCTACAGGATAGACGCTGCCTTTATATTGAATGGAGGATATTGTTAACTGAAGTCGCCCACCCTGAAATTTACCTGAAGCGATAAGCAAACTACCCGGAGGAAGTTCTGTACGCCCTAGCTGCAACGCCTCTATCAGTCTTATGGATAGTGTACTTTCATTGACTATGGTCTTAGTCTCATAGATAATACCTTGTATCGCATTTTTAGATTGACCTGAAATTACAGTCTCATTTTGAGCATTATAAAACCTATTTTGATTCAAACCTGCAACAAAAGCACTGTCTGACATCTCTCTGTATAATGAGGAAACAATATTGGAATATGCAGGTCTTACTGAAGTCAGTTTAACTTTCTTTTCAGTAGATTTGTTAGGCTCTTCTTTTGGTGCAGACTCTTCCTGTCTTGGAGTTGTCGGAAGGTATTTGGCTGCCATCTGATATGATTTTTCCATCAGTTCTAACTGATCGTTCATTCCAAGACCTGCTGGAATAGGGTTGTTCTGCATCGCCTCATTTTTTTAATCTTGAGATTTCTTTCCTCAGATTATTGACTTCCTGATCATCTCTGCCATAGAAAGAACTCAATGTCTGCTGTGCACTGCGATAACTGTTTATAGCATTCTGATCGGATTGTTGAAGGGTACTCTTATTAGATATTAAAGCAGAAGTATTCCCATTCGAATTTAAAGTACTCTGGTCATTCCAATAGTCCGATAAAGTGCTTATTGTATTTCTTTTCTCTTCATTTTTTTGCTCCAAGAGTTGTTGCTCGTAAGCCTTTTGCTTATCCGACTGCAACTGTCCATCCTTTGCCTGTGGAATAACGGCATTAAAACCCGCTTCTTCAACTAGGGTATTATTGGATTTTGGTTTTAAAATAAGGTAAAAGCAAGTTGCGCAAATGGCAGCCATCAGGAAATAAAAAACCGGCTTCTTCACTTTCTCCCATTGGGCTTTGGGATGGTCACTCAATTCATTGGAATTTTGAGGAAGATCATTTTCTGTGATTTTAATTTTATCTGAATCTTTCATGCTCTATTTTTTTGTTGGTGAGTGTACTATATCATAATATCCTGATCCTTTTCCGGTAGTCTTCTTAGAAATTCCGTCAATATGATTGATAGACATGGTATTCCTTCTTTGACCTGTCGAAATAAAGACGTTGATAATGACAATGATTGTTAGAAGAACATAACCACCAAAGAAAACTTTGGTTAACAATCTTTGCTTCGCTATAGGAAGAACCTTCCAATGATTTTCCATCTTTAAAACATAATGTTCGATTGTATCTCTTAATTTTTTCATTACGGTCAGGTTAGCGTTCAACAGTTTCTACATCTTTGTTTTCAATCACGTTGAATTTTTCTATCGTAAATCCCTGTGGATTGCTGTCAGACCGTACGGAGTTCACCAGTGAGCAGTTCGTGACCAAATTTCTGATGGTAAGATTACTGGATCTGATAATAAACTGTCTGGCATAAGTTTTTACGGCGTAGGGATAACTGTCGAAGTTGGCAACAACACTGTCCACTTCAATCCTCTGCTGGATATTACCGGAAATGATTCTGTTATAGTATCCTTTCTCCTGGAGGTCCTTGTAGTAGTTAAATGCGGATTGGTCAGCCAAATTAAAAGCCCTTTTGACATTACTTTCAATCGCATTCTTATCCGGAGCTATCGTGAAGAACAATTCATGAAATCTTCTCACATGCTCCCTAGCTTCAACCGGTCTATTGATCGACATATCCTGTGAAAGTGCTACCATCAATGATTTACCGTTATCCAGCACATAAATCTTCTGACGCTGCTCTTCGGCAAACTGGTAGGATTTAAATACCACCACGCCTACAACACCAAAACACAACACCACAAAAACAAACGTAAATAATCGGATCTGCTTGAAACTGCTCTCAATATTTCTTAAAGTTTTAAATTCCATAGAACTGTATTTTTTATTTTAATAATCTTCCCGAAATATTACCTGTTGCAGAACCTGCTGCAGCGCCCGCAATATTACCCGACTTTGTAGCGGTCTGGTTCACATTACGCATGAAATTGCCTGCTCCTCCTGCCTGTATCACCCAGCCTGTAACCGTTGGTACTGTAAAATAGCCGATGATGCCAATCACCATATAAATAATATAAACCGTATTTGAAGTGTCAGGAATAAAAGTGGGGTCAGCAAGCATCTCTATATCCCGTTCCAGAATAAGGGCCTGGATCTTCGCCAGAATGGCACTGAATATATCGGCAACAGGAAGCCACAAATAAACACTGATATATCTTGTCAGCCATTGAGTTAATGTGGTCTGAAAACCATCCCAAACGGAAATCGCAAAGGCTATCGGTCCTAGGATTGAAAGAACGATCAGAAAGAAGGTTCTGATGGTATCGATGACCAATGCTGCGGACTGAAAAAGGATTTCAAGAAATTCACGGAAACCATCTCTGATATCTTTCTTGATCGCAAACATTTCTCTTTCGATATACATTCCTGACATCGTGACCAAATCAGATGGTGACCATCCAAGTTCTTCCAGCTTTTTGTCAAACTCTTCATTAGAAATCAAATAAGCCATCTCTGGATTTCTGAGCATGGCTTCCCGCTCTAAAAGATCTTTTTTCTGCTGTAGTTCATTCATATCCAATACCTGGTTTTCCAACATTGAATGACTTCCCTGAACAATCGGACTCATAACGCCATTTAATCCTCCTAATACCAATGTTGAAAAAAAAATAATGCAGATGCCAATGGCAAAAGGTCTCAGCATTGGAAACAAATCGATGGATTCCGCACGGCTCAATGACTGCCAAACTTTTAATGCCACATAGAATAAAGCGCCTAATCCTGCGACTCCTTTTGCTACAGCAGCCATATCGGCGCACATCGGCATCATTTCTTCATAAACGGAACGCAGTACTTCGTGTAAATTGTTCGGTTCCATCTTACCAGTATTTTTGATTGGAGGTTCCGTAAAGATCTAACACCCTTTGGGTGTTGTTCTGTTTTTTTGCCCTCAGATAGCTTACTGAAATATTCTTATTGGTATAGTAGCGTACAAGATTATGATATGCTTTCACTTCTTTGTACACTCGATCAATAACATCCATTCTTTCTTTGTCGTTGAGGGAAAGGCCGTTGGATGAGATAATCTCTTTGAGTTCTTTCAGCAGCTCCGTGCTCTCCGTCAAAAGAGCAGAATAACCGTTGGCAATGGAAGCTAATTCCTGCGCATTAAAGTTGGGGTCATTGAGCATTTTGCCGAAATTATTGACATACATTTCAGAAACATCACCCACTAAAAGAACAGTCTGCTGGACCTTTCTGGCATCTTTTACCAGATTATTGACAGCTTTGAGCTTATCATAATACTCTTTACCCTGCTCGTACACCTTTTTAACCTCGTTGAAGTTCTTAACAACGTTGGACACCGTTGACGAAGTCTGTACAATTTCGTTGGCAGAGTTTAAAATACCTGAAGCCAAATTAGCAGGATCAGTTACTACAAATTGTGCTTTCGCAAATGTTACGGTAGCAAGGAATGCCACCGTTGAGGCTTTAATGATTAAATTTTTCATTGTTGTAAAATTTTATTTGATTTAATGGTCTTTTGTATTCGATTTGATTCTCTTAAGAGATATCCTCCTGATGGCATGTTCTACATTACCGTCAAGTTCTGATGCAAGATTCATCACTTCCATTTTTTCAGTTTCTTCGGTAGTATAAGCCAGATATTCCTCACTGGACACTTCAGTGGCATAGACAGCAGAGTGCGTTCCGCCTAATCCTATCCAAACCTCTTTGTACAGTCGCTTTGGATCATTGTTCATATTAATTGAAAGAACCTGGGATTTTTCTTTATCAGTCAATCCGAGCATTGCCTGGATATCATCGAACTTGTTCATGTACTTCCTTTGGTCAAGAAGAATCTTACAATCCGAATTGTTAATGATACTTTCCTTCACGATCGGCGACTGGATAATATCATCGACTTCCTGCGTCACTACTATGGCTTCCCCGAAGAATTTCCTTACCGTTTTGAATAAATATTTGATGTACTCCGCCATTCCTTCTTTAGCAATCGCTTTCCATGCTTCTTCAATTAGTATTAGTTTTCTAATTCCTTTAAGTCTTCGCATCTTATTGATGAAGACCTCCATAATGATAATGGTAACTATTGGAAAGAGAATTTTATGATCTTTAATAGCATCGATTTCAAAGACAATAAAACGTTTTGATAAGAGGTCCAGCTGCTTTTCCGAATTGAGCAAATAGTCATACTCCCCTCCTATGTAGTAAGGTTCCAACACATTGAGAAAGTTCGCAATATCAAAATCCTTTTCTCTGACCTTTTTTCGCTCAAGTACTTTCTGATAATCCTCTTTGACAAAGTCATAGAATCCATTGAAAGAGGGTTGTTGTTCGTCGGATTTAATCTTTTCGATATAACCGCTTACTGCATTGGATAATGCCACTTCCTCAGAACGGGTCGGTGGTTCATCATCTCTTTTCCAAAGCGTTAAAATCAAGGTTTTAATACTCTCTCTTTTTTCGATATCAAAGACGCCATCATCAGTATAGAATGGATTGAAAGCAATGGGATTATCCTCTGTATAGGTAAAATAAACCCCGTCCTCTCCTTTGGTTTTTCCTTTAATCAATTCACATAATCCCTGGTAGGAATTTCCGGTATCAACCAAAAGAACATGAGCACCCTGTTCATAATACTGACGCACCATGTGGGTTTGTAAAAGAAAGACTTACCGCTGCCTGAAGGTCCGAGGATGAACTTATTCCGGTTGGTAATGATCCCTTGCTTCATCGGCAGATCAGAAATATCCAAATGAATCGGTTTTCCGGTCAGGCGATCTGCCATTTTAATACCAAATAGGTGACGGTGAATCCTGATAATTGGTCTCCTCGGTAAAAAAGACACAATGCAGGTTCAATAAACGTGTAGAAACTTTACTTCACTTGGAAAATCTCCTGCATTGCCCGGAATTCCAGCCCCAATATAATGTCGCTGTATCGGTAGTATTATGGCGGGGCTTACATTCCATCAATGCTAACGCACTGCCCGTATCATTCTTTAACTGCTTTAGCTCATGAAGATTGTCAGACCACGACATCACATTGAAATGAGCACGTATAGACTGTAAACCATAAGAATGGGCTTCATTCAGATACTTTTCAACCCACTCTTTATTGATCTGATTGGCTCTGCTGTATCTTGCGAGTGAATGCATATTCCTTGCGGATCTTTCAAACTGCCTAAGATTTTCATCACTGTTGTCAATGAACAGATACTGGTTGTATATATGATTGCAGTTTAGTAGAAGTCCCACAGGGGAAGCAAATGACAGCAGACAATCACTGCGGTCCGTACTCAACTTTTCATAACGGCTGTGTGATGAAACAGTGCCTGGCAAATCTTCAGTGTCAGACAACGTATGCATACTAATACGGTTGTTACCAATCCGCATTTCTTCAGATCCCAACTTAATGTCCTGCAATGAGGGATTGGCTTCACGAGATAAAGTGAAATACTGTTCCAGTAAACCTGAGCTTTCTGAAGTTCCTGATATCTCATCTTCATTTATTCTTTCGAGATGGATATAACCGCTGTCATTCATTATCCGTTCCAACTGGTCCACAGCTTCTAGAAATCGATGAATAACTTCCTTGTCCTTAATCTCTTTTGGAATCAGCTTACCTTTGCACAGAGATGAAAAGTTGCTCTGCATCCTCATTCTCTCCTTACTGGTTTTCGTAATGAACAGATAGCAGTAGTGATTCAAAAAAGGTCTCTCATTGAAATGCCTTTCAAATGATTTGGAAAGAAAACTCTGGTCTTCCCTTGAAAGATCAGGATTGTAGTTCTCTTTGATAAACCAGTCCTGCTTGTGAACCACGGTAAAATCCGGAAGCGTCTTGATAGCTTTGAACCATGCGGAGTGCATCGCTTCATACTCAGCGGAAGCAACGGTAAACAGTTCCGGAAGTTTAACTTTAAAGCAAACCGTAACGTCAGCGTCCTTTGAAATGATACAGTCATTTTCAATGGCTAACAATGGAAATTTACTTTCCAAAGTTGCAGCTTTAGAAGAATTTCTCATACACCTGCATTTTTAGGGTTAGCTTTTAGATACCGGTAAATACTCTTACGGCTAATGATGTACTTAGGATGCTTTCTGCGTGCACCCAATTTCATCAAGCCATGTTCTCCGTATTTTCTGTTCAGCGCAAAAGTCTGCCAGATGAGAAGTCCACTAATGGATCCCCCTATAATGAGACAGAGATAAGTATTGACACCAGCCATATACATAATCATGACAAAGATCAGCACCCCCAGCAAGCCACCTGCGAAAATAAAAAGGTACTGTTGCTTTAAGACCCTTAAATTCTACTGTCCTCCCTATTCCTTTATTAATATGATAGGTTTTCATAATCATCATTTTAAAGGAAGAATGAGCGAAGAATTGTCGCTGCAACAATTAGGAAGATACATGCTCCAAACCAGCTTGCAGCAGTTTTACTGGTGTCTGGATCACCACTGCTGAACTTGTTGTAAACCTTTACACCTCCGATTAGCCCAACTACAGCACCGATAGCGTAAATTAATTGGGTAGCGGGTTCAAAATAAGAGGTGACCATCTGTGTTGCCTCATTGATTCCCGCGGAACCATTACCCTGGGCAAAGACACCACTTACAAGCATCAGGCTTAGACCTAATACCAGAATTTTTTTTCTTTGTCTTTTCATAATGAATAGATTTTTTGATTATGAAACCCGCACTTTACGGGCTTGATGACAAAGATGTCCGGGTCTTAGTACTAAATAACAGGAATGGCAGTGGATGNAATCTTTTGGCTGTTAACAAACCGTGTGCTGGTCAGAATTCCTGTATAATTAATTGTAAATTTGTAAGGAATTTCAAAAATTAAATCATGGATAAAAGGTTCACGGATATTATTGAGCTCATCAAACAGTCTCGTAACAATGCGATAAGAAAAGTCAATGAGGAACTCATCGATCTATATTGGAATATTGGTGAGTATATCAGCAAAAAGGTTGAGCTGAGTGAATGGGGACAATCAGTGGTCAAAGAACTGTCTCTATATATCCAAACCAATGAACCGGAGATCAAAGGATTTTCGGATAAAAATCTTTGGAGGATGAAGCAGTTTTATGAAAGCTATAAAGAAATTCCAAAAATCTCAACACTGTTGAGAGAAATAAGCTGGTCTCATAATCTAGCCATATTCTCCCGATGTAAATCGATCGAAGAAAAGGAATTTTATATTAAGTTGACCAAACAGGAAAATTATAGCTTTCGGGAATTAGAGAGACAAATATCCAGCAGCCTTTTTGAAAGAACCATGATCGGAAATTCAAAACTCTCAACAGTGTTGAGAGAAACCAATGCTGACATCGCCAATACATTTAAAGACAGCTATGTATTTGACTTTTTAAATCTACCAGAAACATTCAACGAAAGTGATCTCCAAAAAGGTCTGATCGAGCAGATGAAAAATTTCATTCTGGAATTAGGACGGGATTTCCTTTTTATCAGCGAAGAGTACAAAGTACAGGTCGGCAATTCGGATTTTTACATCGATCTTTTATTCTTTCACAGAGGACTGCAATGTCTGGTGGCTTTTGAACTAAAAGCAGATAAATTCAAACCGGAACATTTGGGTCAGCTTAATTTCTATTTAGAGGCATTGGACAGAGATGTCAAACGTCAGAATGAAAATCCAAGCATCGGCGTCTTGCTGTGCAAAGACAAAGACAGTGAAGTGGTAGAATATGCTCTCAGCAGAAGCTTATCTCCAACAATGGTTTCTGAATATAAGACTCAACTTCCTGACAAAAAGGTTCTGCAGAAAAAGCTGCACGAATTGTTTGATAACAGATCTTAATTGAAACTTCTTAATAACAAAAGGAGAATTTGCCTAAACAAACTCCCCAATATCGAAACCTTCAACACCATCTTTGTCATTGGAAGCTATTCCTTCACCCTCATTCGAAATGCTTTGACTTAACAAATTAGCAATACGCTTCGAAGCACCTCCCAATGAATTTTCCAAAAGATCAAAAAGCTCGGTCCCATGAATTTTTTGAATTGTAGCAACTGCTTGTTGTTCTAAGTCAGGTTCCAGCATTTCCATCTGTAGCAGCTGACCCGCAGTACTCAATTCCTGAAAGGTAACCCCCGTAGCAAGCCCGCTTTCGACATTGGAGTCCTGATATTTCCAATCTTCTTCCTCCTGCTCCCAATCATCCTTGATTAGAATATCATCAAGATTTTTATTCTGAATTACATCAGCGGCTTTCCCGTTTCTGGTTTCTGAATCAAAATTATATTCTGTTAATGAAGTACATTCAAGGTGGCTTTCAAGGGCTTCAACTGGCCAACCTTGTCTTTTTATTTGCTTGGTAGCTCCCATTATCCATGGAGGGCTTTTCTTAGTATTGCTACTATCTTTCGCACGAACATTGACTGGGAATCTTCTGTCTAGGAGAATTAGAATGATAGTGATTAATAAACCTATAATGATTATTTTTTCCATAAAATGATATTAAAAGATTGGACGGTATTTATTATTAAAATCATCAGTGATTTCCTTTTCAAACATTTCAAAATGATACGCCAGTATATTATCCAGATAAGCATACAAAGGTATTTGGTCGTCTGCAATAATCTGAATAATACGTGAGAGACGTTCGTGATACTCCGAACGGATATAGATACTTTTATCACCCCGCTTAGTCATTGTGTGGTGGGTCAGAAACTGCTCGACATAGCTTAAATCTGATGTTTTTTTATTCTTTAATTTATTTTTTGTTTCACCTTTCTCCTTTGGAGAATCATCAGTTTTTGAAAGAACTTCCTTCTTAGGACTTCCTGCCATAATGGACATTAGATATTGTTCATCTATCCCCTTATCATCTATTGTTTTTTTTTTCATATTCCATAGTCTTATAGTCTTACAATTCTTAAAAATTCCTCTATGAACTTATCCAGCCTGCATTGAGTCGACAGCTTAGGATCTGCAGGCAGTAATGTTGATCTGAAAACCGTTTTTGCTGTCAACTCACCTTCTTTCCGAAATCTTTTACTGTCTGCAATCGTTGTTTCCATAAGCTGCAGCCCTAAATCTGTAACCACCTTACTGTAATTTTTGTACAACATCGTTTTTTCTCTTCTATCAACCTGATTCCAAAATAAATGAATACTTTTAATCCCCGTTCGATTTTCTTTCATCAACACATTCGTCAATACATCAGTGAAACTTAGGGTACTCTCCAATACGACACGGTCCGCGGTAATAGGAGAAAAAATGTAATTGACATTCGTCAAGGTTCTCAGAATACCTGCCGTATTAACGGTGCCGGGTAAATCTAGAAAGATGACATCGGGTACAATCTCTGAGCCGTTAACATAAGCTTCCATTTCTTCTAAAACCCGATCGGTTTTACTCTGGAAAATGGGATACGCTTTTTTATTGATCGTCGTAAACTGTTGGTGAGCCATCTTTTTAAAGATCTCATTCTGCATCACCATTTTCAAATCTCTTTCTCTCATCTGCAGTAAACTGTACTGCGGAAAATCACAGTCAAATACTGCGACCTGATAACCTAACCGGTAATGAAGAAAACTTGCTAGAAGTGATGTAAAAGTGCTTTTTCCTACGCCTCCTTTTTGAGTGGAAAATGCAATAACTGTGGGTTGTTTTTTTGTTTTCATTTTAAATGAATTTTAGTTAAACCTAATTTGAAAGGATGAAGGACAGCAAGCCTTAAGCAATAGTGACTGCATGCTGTATACTTTGCTATCAAGAGTGTTGACGAAGATTCCTGACAGATATATTGGATTACATCAGTACTGAATGATTATTGTCTTTACTTCTATCCTGGCAGATTAGCTTTCTTACTCCTATCTCTCACGAATGATATCAAGACGGCTGGCATGCTGGACTGCAAGAATGCAGGATTTCAACAATGCAGGATGTCCATCACCTCTGCCTTATCAATGTCCTGCCCTCCATCGGTTGCAAATGAAGAACATTTCTATTTCAGTGCTTATCTAATGGTAGTTCTTGGCAGCACACTTCCTTCTTTGGCTTTGTCTACAATACCGTTTCTCTAATTGATTGTGGTTTACTTTGTTTCAGTAGATTGAGGAGTTTTTTGAAATGGCAGTGTCTGATAGTATAATGCCTTAAATCTATTCTATTAAAGATATTTCCTTTCACCCGAAAGGGGCAAGTTATGTTTTGAGTGCCTCATAACCTTTTTGTGCCTCAAAACTACTTGCCCTGGCTGGGGCTATAAAACCACTCCGAAGTCGTGATTTTCTTAACTTTAAATTGGATGATATGGAACCAAATAAAAACAATAAAGGAGGACGTAAGCCCAAGCTGAACCCAAGTAAAAACAGGTATGTATTTAGACTTACTGATGAGGAAAATATAATGTTTTTAAAATTATATGAGGCTTCTGGAATGAGTAACAAAGCAAAATTTATTACAACAATTTTGTTTCAGAAAGAATTAAAGATTGTAACAGTGGATATTGCAACAATGGATTATCATACCCAACTCACTAAATTCTTTTACCAGTTTCAATCGATTGGAAACAATTATAATCAGATTGTAAAAATTTTATATCGAAATTTTACAGAGAAAAAAGCGTCTTTCTATCTCTTTAAACTGGAAAATCACACCAAAGATCTAGCATTAATTTGTAAAAAGATTATAGAGCTCACCAAAGAATTTGAGCAAAACCATATTCAAAAAACTTCTGAAAAATGATTGCAAAAATTGGAAAAGGTGAAAATCTATGGGGTGCCCTTACCTACAATCAACAAAAAGTTGACAACGAAAATGGAACGGTTTTATTCACTAATAAGATTCCTGATTTGTGGGACCATCCTTATTCTGTCAGATTTTTTCATCAGTACTTTGAACCCTATCTGATTGCCAATAATAAAACTGAAAAACCGGTAAGACATATTTCCCTAAACCCTGACCCCAACGATAAGGTTGATGACAAAATTTATAGAGAAATGGCTCAGCAATATATGCAGGAAATGGGGTACGGTAACCAACCTTATGTAGTGTTTAAACATACGGATATTGACAGGACTCACATTCACATAGTCACCACTTGCGTCCAGATCGATGGGAAGAAAATATCAGATCGCTATGATCATTCTCGATCGATGGAAGCCTGTAGAAAACTGGAGAAACAATACAACTTGAAAGTTACTGGTGCGAATAGAAATTTAAATCAAAGCTCTATTTTTAAACCTGTAGATTATACTAAGGGGAATATCAAAACACAATTATCCTCGATACTACGACATATGCCTCAAACTTACAGCTTTCAAAGTATAGGTGCTTATAGGGCTTTACTTTCTCAATTCAATATTTCCGTTGAAGAAGTTAACGGAGAGCTTCACGGAAAAATGAGAAAAGGAATGGTCTATTTTGCTACGGATAAAAATGGAAAAAAAATAAGCAATCCTTTTAAATCATCCCTTTTTGGTAGGCATGCAGGAGTAGAAAATATTCAGGAGCTCATTGAGAAATCTAAAGTGAAAATGAAAAATGATCCATTAAAATTCATTCTTAAAAGAACCATTGGAACAGCAATCAGTACCAGCAGAACTGAAACTGCATTTAAAAAACAACTGCTTGAACAGGGAACCGCTACGGTCATACGAAAGAATGATGATGGAAGGATTTACGGAATTACATTCATAGACCATAACTCCAAATCTGTTTGGAATGGTTCACAGTTAGGTAAAGAGCTTTCAGCCAACTCATTCAACAAACTATGGCATGAGATAGAAACAAAACCTGAAGCCAGTTCATACAATAGTTCTAATAATGACATATCATTTGAAAAATCTTCAGAACATTTCTTCAGCAATAACAGCTACGAAGGAGTTCACGGATTCTTTTCCAGTTTATTGTCCTCAGATACAGATAAGGATCACGAAGAGCAAATTTTTGCGTCTCAAATGAAAAAGCGAGAAAGAAAAAGAAGAAAAAAATAATATTCTTTTCCAAGATGCTACCCTTATAAATATGTCCTAAGAGCCAAAGCCAGCCAACAGATGCTTGCAACGGCGCATTTATAGTTGAGAATACCTAATCCTGTATTTATGCCTCTAAAATGTGATATGCAGGGTGAAGACGATTTAAGAGGGCTTGCCAAAATCATGGCATTTATGCGAGCGGTCAGCATTATTGTAGTATTAATGCATCTGTATTGGTTTTGTTACGGATTTTTTGCACAGCGACAATGGACACTGGAACTCGTCAATAAGATACTTTATAATTTTAACAAAACAGCAGGGTTATTTTCTCATGCCATTTACTCTAAGCTCTTCGCTATTATATTGCTAGGTTTGAGTTGTCTTGGTACAAAAGGCGTAAAGAATGAGATAATCACCCGGAAAAAAATTAGTATCGCTTTTTCTATTGGTTTTGTCCTATTCTTTTTAAACTCAATTATTTTACAACTTGATACCAGCTTTACAGCTGTACTTTATATTCTATCTACCGGCTCCGGATACATTTTACTGATGCAGGCAGGAGTCTGGACAGGCCGTTTACTGAAAACGAATTTGATGACCGATGTTTTTAACAATGAGAACGAAAGTTTTCAACAGGAGACTCAATTACTCTATAACGAGTACTCTGTTAATCTTCCAACCAAGTTCTATTATCAGGGAAAGTGGCATCAGGGATGGATTAATGTGGTTAATCCGTTTCGTGCCACCATTGTCTTAGGAACCCCGGGCTCAGGAAAATCATACGCCATTGTCAACAACTATATCAGACAGCATATCGAAAAAGGATTTTCGATGTACATCTACGATTTTAAATTTGATGATCTGTCTACTATTGCTTACAATCATCTTATCAATCATTTCGATGCTTATACAGTAAAGCCGAAATTCTATATCATCAACTTTGACGACCCTAGAAAAAGTCATCGTTGTAATCCCTTAAATCCTAATTTTATGACGGATATATCGGATGCGTACGAAGCTGCCTACACCATCATGTTAAACCTTAACAGAAGCTGGATACAAAAACAGGGCGATTTCTTTGTTGAGAGTCCTATCATACTGCTAGCTGCCATCATATGGTTTCTTAAAATTTATAAGAACGGCAAATACTGCACTTTTCCACATGCTATTGAACTGTTGAACAAAAAATACGAAGATGTTTTTACGATATTAACATCTTATTCTGAATTAGAGAACTACCTCTCTCCTTTTATGGATGCATGGCAGGGCGGTGCACAGGATCAGTTGCAGGGGCAAATCGCGTCTGCAAAGATTCCTTTGTCAAGAATGATCTCACCACAATTGTATTGGGTAATGACGGGAGATGATTTTTCTTTAGACATCAATAATCCTGAAGAACCCAAAATATTGTGCGTAGGAAACAATCCGGATCGTCAGAACATTTATTCTGCCGCGTTAGGATTGTACAATTCAAGAATTGTTAAGCTGATCAATAAAAAAGGACAGTTAAAGAGTTCTGTGATTATTGATGAGCTTCCCACTATTTATTTCAGAGGCTTGGATAATTTAATTGCAACTGCCAGAAGTAACAAAGTTTCTGTATGTCTCGGATTTCAGGATTTTTCCCAATTGGCCAGGGACTATGGGGACAAGGAAAGTAAGGTTATTCAGAACACAGTAGGAAATATCTTTAGTGGGCAAGTGGTTGGAGAAACAGCAAAAACCTTATCTGAACGTTTTGGAAAAGTACTCCAGAAAAGACAAAGTATATCCATCAATCGCAATGATACTTCAACCTCCATCTCTACCCAATTGGACAGTTTGATTCCTGCTTCGAAAATCTCAACCCTGACACAGGGATTTTTTGTCGGTGCTGTATCTGATAACTTTGATGAAAGAATTGATCAGAAGATCTTTCATTCGGAGATTGTTATGGATACAGTTAAGCTTTCTCGGGAGGCGAAAGACTTTCAGAAAATACCAAAGATCCGATCTTTCACTGATATAGACGGAAATGATCTGATGCAAAAACAGATTGAAGAAAATTACAAAGGAGTCAAGGCAGATATTCTTAGCATTGTCACCAATGAGATGGACAGAATAAAAAATGATCCCGGCTTACAGCACTTAATGAAAAATGATTAAATAGTGAAACCTCAAATACCAAACGATTTGAGGTTTTTATTGGGTATTTATGTTACTCAGCATCATTGTTCATAAAATATTGATTCAAATTATCACTCACCAATTGAAGGAATTTGGTTGGTCCCTGTTTTCGGTTACGGATTTCAAAGATGGTTTTATGAAAATTACCCAAATCGCAATCCAATGACTTTTCTGTAAATTTTATGACCTCGCTTAACTCGATATTACCACCGTTAAAACAACGCATCTGGTAAAGCGCATAGATAAGCTCTATAAGACCGACCTTTGATCCCGACCAGCTAAGAGGAGAAAATACTTTTGCAGTAAAGTTATCATTCGAACTTTCAATTTGCTTTTTTAAATACTGATCAAATTGCTGATTGGAAATAAATCTGGCGATCATATGATCGTGGGAAGTTGTAAAACTTGGATCATAGTTATAAAACCCGGATGATAGCTTCATCTTCAAATCATAAGAATTACGGACAAATATTTTATGATCAAGATAGGTCGCTTCTCGTTTATAGTAACTGTAAAATTCAGAATGCTCCAAATAAAAGTTTTTCAATTTTTCCTGTTCTGCTTCATAATATTTTTTTAAAGTCTTATTTCCGGCAGCCGGTTTATGAGATTCAATATCCAATACTGCAGAATAATAAATAAATTTTGAGATAAACTGCGGTTTCAGTTTTTTAAAAAACAATACCTCTTCAGCAATGTGATCAAAATGGTGGTTTGAAACCAGAAGTTTTAATTTCCTTATCGACTCATCAATAATAAGTAATGCCTTTTCCGAAGTTTTAATCAGATCATTTCCGTCAGTGTTGACTTCGTTAATCTTTAGATCCAGATCCTCTAATAATTGTGAAGTTCTTTTAAAAATAGTTTTTGTTACCATGTCCTTTTTTCAGAAATTTACAAAAATTACCTAAAGCATTACATAATCAACTAATACCCAGCTCCTTTTTCCGATTCTTTATATAATCAGTAGGTCTTATCCCATTGATATCAAAGAACAGATTTGAAAAGTTCTGACGTGCAGCTATACCGCATTCTTCGGCCAATGCTTCGATAGTATAGTTTAAATATTTACTGTTGGTATTAAGTAAGTTAGTGATATAATTGATTCTCAGTTCGGCCATGTATTTATTAAAATTCATCCCTTTTTGTTCATTGATATAAACCGAAAGATAGTGGGAATTGGTTCCCAGCTTTAAAGCAATACTTTTCTGCGTAATCCCTTTCTTTCTGAAATACTGTTCCTGCTCAAACTTCTGAAGCTTTTCTTTTATTTCTAAGGCCATTTCCGGGGTAAGAGAAGTCTTTCTTACAGGGAGCTCTATCATTTCTTCTCTTAAAACATCATTGATATTATATTTTCCTTCAGCAATTCTCTTTTGGAGAAGCTGATATTGCTTTTTAATCTTTTGATCTCTTCGATGCCGGACAACAAAAAAGCCAAGAATTACACTTCCTGAAGCAATCAGCATCTGAGCAAATACTATTTTTTTGGTACTGGATCTCTCGATTTCTTCTTTTGCATCCATCAATGTACGTCGGTCAAAATCTTTATGAAGTTTCAAAGATAAATATGGAAAATCTTTACTGATTAAACTATCTGCTTTTAAAAGCTGATTGGTATAGTACAGCTGCTTTTCGACATTCTTATCTTTATAATGATCAATAAGATAGTGATAACTCTTATACACCTCAGGAAGTATAAAATCATGTTTGTTGAAAATAGAGTCTATTTTGTTATAACATCCTGTAGCCCTATTTATATTATCCTGCGCTTCATAAGTTTTACCCAGGTAATAATATACTACAGAAGCCCAGGCGAAATCGTTTCTGTTAAGAATAGTGGGTAAAGATTTTTGCAAGTAATCCCGAGCACCAACATAATCTTTATTATGAAATCTGGAAATTCCGATGCATTTGAGAAAATAGCTTTTTTCCAATGCAAAATCGCTATTATTGGCGGTTAACCGATAACCCAACATACTTAAACTGTCGCTCTTGTTAAAGTTATTCAGATATCTGTTAAGTACGGTCAGTTGATGTAAGCAGTTGAGATACGCCTTCCCATAATTAAACTTTTCATTTTCATGATGGTTTTCATTCAACTTTGGCCTGTAAAATGAAATACATTCAAGAAAATGTTTCATTGCGTCATCATAATAGCCCAAATAGACTTTTTACAATTCCTAAATGATAGAGAACTTTATACCGATGGTACTCATCTTTTGAACCTTTTGAGTGGGTATAGGCTTTAATATATTCATTTAAAGCTAGCTTAAATTTTTTTTGATAAAAATAATAGATGATTCCCTTACTTAGATACTCTTTACTGATATCATCTTGGGTTCCATGCTTTAAGCTGGCAGTAAGCGCACTATCAGCATACTTCATTTTGTTTTTAAAGTCAAATTGTCTCGCATCTCTATACCCTTGAATCAGCTTTGAAAAATTATTTTCGTTTTTTGCTTTCTCAATGTACAGTTTTACATAGGGCATTGCATGAATGTCATCTATTTCCATTTTTTCATAATGCTTTCTAATTTCACTGAAAGTTTTTTCCTCTTTGTTTTGTGAAAATAAAAATTGTGAAAAAGCAGGAAATAAGATGAGAAAGTAATAAAACTTTTTCATAGCCTGATATTTAGAACCTCACTATCTCAAAAATAAACATTTATGTTTTAAATAAATCAAAATGAAAGGAATTAAACATCAACAAGAATAACACAAATACAATACTTTGAAAATCAAATATTTACATCATATTTCTAAATGTTCCAATTTTAAAATTGATACGTGTTAATTTTAAAATAGAGTCACAGAACAGTTTTTTTCACCTCATAAGCCGGATAATTTTGACATCAGAATTCTAATATAATCCGGCCGGGATAACCAAATTAAAATTATCAACATGAAAAAGTTTATCCCTTTTTTTAGCATAATGGTCGCAGCAGTTTGTATGCAAAACTGTAGCCATCGAGATGAAGATATGATCTCACATAACGAAAAGATCAAAAAATCAGAACCTACAATAAACGGTTTGATCATGAAACAGGATTCAGCTAAATCCGCAGAGGTAATTGAAGACCCCGAAACAAAAGATCCCCCTGTAAGGGATGGTGATAATTGGCGGCTTACTAAGCAGAAAAACTAAATACAAATATGATTCCTCATACCTCCATATCAGTTGTTACAGGCTTACCATGTCCAAAGAGTGGCATCTGGGAAAGTATGGGGAATTTCAAAACAACCGTAACCCTATTTAAGGGTGAACCGATGCCTGAATATTGCGGATGGAAAATCAAATGGAGACTGGTTCAGGTCTGTTAAACCCAATAATAACAAGCCATGAAAAACTTCCAAACGATCTTTATCAAAACTGTTTCCTGCTTTTTTATTCTATTGTTTGTTTATGCAAGCGTAAGCAAATTGATAGATTTTGAAAACTTTCAAGTGCAGATTGCTCAGTCACCATTACTTAGTGCTTATGCAGGTGTTATTTCTTATACTGTTATTATCGTAGAATTAATTATTGTACTGTTATTAATTTTTCCAAGTAGTAGATTGATTGGGCTATATTTATCAACTGCTTTAATGTCAGCATTTACAGTCTATATATTTCTCATTTTAAATTACAGTGACTTTGTCCCTTGCTCATGTGGAGGAATCTTGGAAAAAATGGGATGGACTGAACACCTGATTTTTAATATTTCCTGTGTAATTATGGGAGGTTTATCAGTTCTCGCCACCGAAAGAGCAGATCACAAGACTACCCGTAAAACAGCGTTAATCTTAGGAATTTCCAATATCTTGAGTTGTATTCTTGTCATTGTCTTGTTTTTTAAATCAGAATACATTATAAAACAGGAAAACAATTTTACCAGAAGGTTTCTGATGCATCCTATTTTAAAAGTAAAAAGTATGGATCTTGAGAACCATTCATTTTATTTTGCTGGTGCTAAAAATGAGGAGCTCTACTTAGCTAACCGAAACCTTCCTCAAAAATATATTAGCAGTTGATTCACTTTTAAAGAAAACTGTAAATACTAAGATTGATCTGGAGCTCAGCAAATATCCATTTAAAAAAATAGAGATTAAAGTTAAAGATCACCATTATTATATCTACGATGGAAATGTTCCCATCATATTAAAAGGCAAATTAGGTGATACACAAAATAAAGTAATCAGCTCTAACGATGCATTCTTCAACCAGCTTGAAATTATTGACAGTAATAAGATTGCCATTCGCACCCTTTCATCTCAAACCAAAAATTTAACGCTGGGAACCATTTTAATCAATCACAATGGTAAAAATCATGTGACATTACACCCCGATTTACTTGAAAAGCAGATGGACGGTGTTTTTGATTCTGATGGTTATCTTTCAGCCGATCCTATAAAACCGACCGTCAGCTATATTTACAGCTACAGGAATCAGTTCCTTGTAATGAACCATTCCATGCAACTTATTCACAGATGGAGAACTATTGATACGACCAAAATCGCACAGATCAAAGTAACTCCCCTCTCCAATGGAAAATCTAAAATGTCTAAACCTGCATTAAAAGTCAACGGGCATGCGGTCGTATACAGAGGACTCTTATTTAACCCTGCTCAATTAAGAGGAAAACATGAACCCTTAAGCAGATGGAGGGAAAGCAGAGTTATCGACATCTATAATACGACATCTCAGGAATATATTGGCAGTATGTACATCAATAATATTCAAAATAACAGCATGTCAGATTTTAGAGTTACTGATGAGCATTTGTACGCAATTGTTGGAAATCAGCTGGTACAATATAAACTTACACAATCCCTGAAAAAACATTTTAAAAACGGGGAAGCCGAAAACCGTATTTCAGAGTAGGCAGCAAATCAAATATTTTTTTATTATGAAAAAAGTTCTTTTTCCTGTCATCCTGGTAGCACTGGGAACAGGGTCAGCTTTTGCCACAATGTTGGCAAAGAAGAGTACACTAGCTTTAGAGCCGGCTTACAGAATTGTCAGCTTGGGCGAAGGTCAGTTCCAATGTGTGGATGCTGATCAGGAATGCAGCAATATCGTTTCCGGTGATGTCTGTGAATGGGCATTGGACGACAGTGTTGAACTGCATAGAATCGGTTCAGGCACGATGTGCGGAACACCGCTTTATAAAATTCCTTAGTACTTTGCATTAAGTATTAAATCAGGGACGCTATTCAGCGTCCCTTTTCATTTCTTTATCAATCCACTTTATATCTTTCCTGCTTTTCAGATGGTAGTCCCACCACTCTATGATTTTAGTATTAAGATCCTTGATGTCATGGGAACCTTTCCTGATCGTATGTTCCTGACCTGCATACATCAGTACGACCACCTTTTTTCTGTTTCTTAATAATCCCATGTAAAAGCTCATGGTTTGCGTTGGCAGAATATTCGTATCCTTCTTCCCTGCCCAAAGCAATACCGGTGCATTCACTTTCTCAATAAAATTGATGGGATTATTTCTATAGTACAGATTCTTATCTTGTGAAAAAGGAACTCCCATTGAAAACTGCCCTGTTTCAAATCTTGAATAGTCTGCTATTTTGAACAGTTCGTTAAAAGAAAAGTAAGTATTTATAATGTCACTAAGACTTGCCCCTGAAACATAGGCTGTGAATCTTTCCGAATGGGTAGCGATAAAGTTGGTCTCATACCCACCGAATGAATGTCCTGTCAAACCAATACGCCTGAAATCAATATTGACATTTCCCCGAATCGCATCCAGTCCGGAGTGAACACAATCAAGCGCCGATATTCCCGGGCCCCTGTTATCTGAAACAATATCTGGCCGAAAAACCATATAACCGTTCTCAAGCAATAGGCGGATATTGAATCCACTGGGTCCCCAGGCGGGATACAGGTATTTGTTGAACTCCTCATGCTGAATACTGTATACCTGTACCACCAAAGGATATTTTTTGATCTTATCGAATTTAATGGGATAATATAGAACTCCTTTCAGGTGCTTACCTACACTGTTGGTATATGAAATAACATCCTGCTGCAGGTCTATCGCTTCTTTATCATGAAGGTTGGTTGTATAAAGTACTTTTTTTTGACCTGATGACTTGCTTTTGCTGTACAACCTCGGAGACATGTTGTAGTTTTCTTCGATCGAATACATTAAATCATGCTTCGCCTTATATGAGAACATTTTGATCCTGTTGCTGGTGTACGGCAGCATTTGCTTGAGTTTACCTTTATAAAAAGAATAATATCCGGAATCATTATGGTTTTCTCTCCTTATATGCAGCATCAACGGCTGTGACATTTCAATAGTTCGTTGTGTTATCTTAAAAGACTCCATCTGATGAATCATTTTTCCACTGTATTCATGAAAGCTTATTTTGCTGTTCTCTTGCTTGAATCCTGTTTTTAACACACCTGTTTCCAGATGATAGTTGATCAGTCGGTCTCCTGCTGTAAAGAGCAAACTGCCATCCGGCATAAAGATCGGATAGCTTAATGTTCCATTATAATCGATCATTTTTGTCTGCTTTAATTGATGATCGTATACCATCCATTGATTCTTATACATCAGAAATCCAATGGTGTAACGACCATCCTTTTCTATTACCATTTCTGAAGCATTCTCAAAAACAAGTTCAGTTTTGTTTTCCAAAAGGTCATATCGGTATATATTCAGGCTTCGGAATCCCCGGTAATCATTATCCTCTTTGGCATTATATGTCCAAAAATAGCGTGGATTGTTTGCCGCTATATATACTTGCATTGCCTTATGAGGAATTGAACGAATTTGATTATTTTTAACATTCCATACGCTATACTGATGCTCGGTCCATTCTTGGTTCTTATTACGCAGATACTTGTCTGCTCCATACCATATTTCAAGTTTTTGTTTTTTTTCAGGAGTTTTCTTGACGGAAATATCCATCAAAAAAGTTTCAGAATGACCTGCTTCGGTTACTTTTATGCTTTGGGCTTCTCCGAGGCTGATCCGGTTGTTATAAAACAACTGCCCGTCTGATATTCTTAATAATCTTATACTGATCTTTCCATTGGAATCTTTTTTTTCTTTTTCCTTTACCACAATAAATCTCTCTGATTCTAAAAGATCCATATCAACAATATGATTTTCAGTAGAATAAAGCAGTTTCATGGCGCTGCCATTCCATTTCAAGATTTTATAAAATCCTTCACTTTCAGCAAGAATATAAACCTGTCCCTGGTTCGAAATAGTATAGTTCAATGTTCCTGTCTCGTGGTGGCGCACTGCTCCTTGGGAATTATAAATTTTCAGATTATTATTAGTACCCAATATAACATATTGCCTTAGGGGTTCATTGGCATTGCAACGCTGTACATTAGCATAAAATTCTCTTTTTTTTGACTTCAAATCAATTAATTCAGCCCTGCCTTGTCCTGAAGCAAAAACAGTATAATTGTTCAGAAAACTGATGTTGCTCCTTTTTAAAATGGTATCGGATGGGCTTACTGCTGACTGGCGGTCAAATACAAAAACTGAATCAGAATTATTCGCGTATATTTTGGTCAGCAAAACGAATCGCTGATCATCGGATACTTTCATCTGACCCATCATCGTTGAGAACCGTGACATCCACTGATCCAATTCCTTAATAGTCCTCTGTGCTTTATAGCAGTGCAGAGAAAACAGCAGAATAATAAAACAATACACTCTCATTAATAACCTAAATTTTGAGGATTCAGATGGGTATTGAGCAGCAGTTCCTGTTGTGGAAGAGGCCATACTTTATGTATATCTTTCCAGTTGGGCTTAGTCAGCTGCAGTTCATTAAGCTTTCCTGCTCTTTTCAGATCAAGAAACCGATGTCCCATTTCTGTAAAAAACTCTTTTCTGTTTTCATTAAGAATTTCTTCAAGAAGCTGCTGTTGTGTAACAGCACTGCCAAGCAATGGCTGTCCTGCCCTTTGTCTGATCGGGTTAATAAACTGTAAAGCCTCTGTCATTTTATTTTGCTGTGTCAGAGCCTCTGCCAAAAGCAAATAAGCCTCTTCGAGCCTGAAGACAATGGAATTTTCCGTGGAGTTGGCGGATCTTGCTTTGTATTTTTCCGCTCTGTACCAGGTGTTCCCCCCTACAGTAACCACTCCCATCCAATATTGCTTGCGAAGGTCCCCGCTCTGAAATGAGCTGACCAAAGATGCGGAAAGTGCCATAGAGGTTGGAGCAACATTTGCAAAATAGTAAATCGTTGCTTCCCTTACCGCATCCCCATTGTTCTTGGGTTTGAGCTGCCAGATAATATGGCTGCCGTTTTTAAGAAAAACCTTGGTAATATCATTTTGAAACTGATAGAGTGGACTCTGAACAATTGTTTTCAGGGTGGCTTCTGCCTCCGCCCATTTCAGCTGCTGCATCTGAACCTTGCCGAGAAGAAGTTGCGCGGCTTTTTNNTTGATATAGATGCGTTCATTGTGACGGTAGGTATCAGAAAGCAGTTCAATCGCTTCCTTTACATCGGATTCAATTCTCAGCAGCACTTCTGAAGAAGGCGTTTTTGAAATGCTCTGATTGATCATGTAATTGGTTGTCACAGGATACGGAATATCTCCGTACACCTGTTGAACATAGAAAAAGAGCAAAGAACGAATGACTAAGGTCTCACCTTTTATCCTCGCTTTATCAGCTTCCGGAATATGATGCGCTCCTTCCAGCCCTTCGAGTATGGAATTGCTGACATATATTTTCTGATACGCAGCATTCCAGAACGAACTTACAAACTGATTGGAATCAATCTGTGTATTATTGGACAGTTCAGGCAATCCATTGGTGGCACTGACTGCATAATAGGTCAGGTCATCCGTGTAGAGACCCAAAAGCCTTCCGCTTTGATCACCCGTAACAGGCGATGATTCCCACAATCCGGCATACAATCCTGATAATACTGCGTTGGCAGTCTGGGTATCACTGAAGACGGTTTCTGACAGTATTTGGTTGTCAGGCAATTCCACTTCAAGAATTTTTTCACACGATACGGCGATGCTCATCAGATAAATGAGCGCTGCCGTTATTATAATATTAAATATTGATTTCATTGCTTTTATATTGGATTAAATAATGTGACGGTCTTCGGTTTCCGTTAAGTATTCATCACAGCGTAAGCTGAATACCAAATGAGTACGTTTTCAAGGGAGGCAGGAATCCAAATGTGGTCATCTCGGGATCAATTCCAAAGAACTTCGTCCACGTCAAGAGGTTCTGCCCCTGAAAATAAAGCTTGACTTCCCTGAAAACACCTGAATCCAAAGAAAGATTATAGGTAAGCTGCACATTTTTAAGCCTTATAAATGAAGCATCAGAAACACTGGCATCACTATTTTGAAACAGGCTGTGCGAAGAATTGGACGTGGAACGGTACGGCATATAAAGTCCGTTGGGATTCGAAGGCGACCATACATTCAATGCCTCTACAGGGAGATTCGCCATAATGCCCGGAGAAGACATTGCTGAGTTATAGTTTCGGCTCTGTTGCTTTACAAACTGCAGCAAAAAAGACAAGTTCCAGTTTCGGTAACGTAATTCATTGCTTAGTCCTCCGTAAAACTGCTGTCCAAGGTTTCTGATTACCTGCCTGTCATCCGGTGATGCGATCTTTCCATCGCCATTGAAATCGGTAAAATCATAGACGAAGGTATTGGGGTTTACCCCCTGAAGCTGGTAGAGTTTAACAATGTTCACAGGCTGTCCGATAACATAGGTATTGGCATAGGATGAACCTTCAAGTCCCGGAAAGGAAATCAGCTTGTTTCGTGGAATAGTGATATTGAATGAACTTCTCCATGAAAAATTTCCTTTACTGATAATTTTGCCACTGGCCTCAAATTCAAGTCCTGTATTCTGAATAACTGCATCCAGATTAGCCAGTACACTGCTGAATCCCGTTACCGAGGAAAGCTGATAGCCTACCAGTTGATTTCCGGAACGGTTTCGGTAATACGCAGCACTTACATTAAGCCTGTTGTTGAACAATCCAAGTTCAAGAGCGACTTCTGTTTTAACGGTTCTTTCCCAGCTGAAATCAGGATTGTAGAGTTTTGTTGGAGCCAGCCCGGTGCTGCCATTATAGATGAGGTTGGCGGTGGCAAACGTATCCAGGTATTGGTAATCCCCGATATTATCACTTCCTGATGAACCATAACTTGCTCTCAGCTTTCCAAAACTGAGCCATGAGATGTTCTTCATAAAGTCTTCTTCCGAAAACAGCCATGCTGTCCCAATGGCACCGAATATTGCATATTTATTATTCGGACCGAATCTGCTGCTGCCGTCTCTTCTTCCTGTAAGATTGAGGATATATTTTTTATCGTACTGATAGTTGATTCTGCCGAAAAAAGCACCGTATCGGTATTCAGTACTGATCTGGTCAAGGACGACTTTATTGATTGCAGCCCCTATATTATAGATTAATGCATTACTTTCAAAACCTGATCCCTGAATTTCACCCCGGTCTGAAACATCTCTCTGATAGGTCCCTCCCACCAGTACATCAAATTTATGGTTACCTGTTTTGTACATCCAGCTTATCTGTGGCTCTATCACCATAGACAGTCTGTTCTGATTGGATTTTGAAGACATCGAATTGAGGGATGTTGCTCCTGCAGAAGGACTATACGCCGTACTCGGACGAAGTGACCATTCTTCAAAAGTCTGATAAGTCAAGCCACCGTTGAGCTTAAGCTTAAAGTTTTTAAAAGCTTCATATTCCATGCTGATGTTGTTAAGGAATTGCAGATTGTTATTGGAATAAGAGTTCTCAAAGGCAGCTGCGGGATTCGTGAAGGTGTTGTTTTCCCAGTTAAGGTTGCCTTCTGAATCATAGAGAGCAGGAGCATTGGGAGCCAGAATATAAGACTGTCTTGTTGCATCAGAGGTAATCAGGTTATTGTCTGTTGCTGTAAAAATATTCGATGAGTTGAAACTGAACTTCCTGTCAGCAGACCTATGGCTGATATTTCCTGAAATGGTATTGGTTCTGTACCTGAAATCCCTGCCGAACACCGTGGTTTGTTCATTATGACCAAGACTGAGCAGGAAGTTAGTATTTTCGCCTCCCCCACTGAGTGACAACTGGGTATTAGACAGGGCGGCATAATGACCAATCAGTTCTTTTCTCCAATCCGTATAACGGTTGGAATCCCAGGTTCCATTGATGTCATAGGCATTAGCGGGGTAGACAGAGATATTGCTGTTGGCAAATGCCTGCTTTCTCATATCAAGATACTGAGCAGTATTCATCATTTTAAGGTTTGAAATGGCATGGCTCAGTCCATATGAAGAGTTCAGGGTCAGTTTTACCTTTCCCCTTTTCCCTTTTTTGGTGGTCACCAGTACCACTCCGTTAGCACCCCGTGAGCCATAGATAGCAGTAGCATCCGCATCTTTCAGGATCTCGAAACTTTCAATATCGTTAGGATTGATACTATTCAGCGGATTGATATCTGCATTGGGAAGGATGCTTCCGGCGTAGGAGGAACTGATTCCCGTCCCCACCGGAACGCCGTCAATAATATAGAGCGGCTGATTGCCATCAATTACAGAATTGCTTCGGGTTCGAAGGCTGTTTCTGCCTCTAATCTGAATATCAAATCCACCTCCCGGAACTCCTGAATTCTGGGTGATACTGACTCCTGCCATTCTTCCCTGCGCTGCTGACAGTACATTGGTCACAGGTTGATTTTCTATATCTTTTGCTGAAACTTTGGCAATACTACCGGTTCTTTCTTTGTCTTTAACCTTGTAGTAGCCAGCGTTGAGAATAACTTCTTCGATTCCCTTTACTTTTTGTTCTAAGCTGATATTAACGACTTTCTGATCAGTGAGGGTAAATTTTTCTTCTGCATAATCAGGGTGTCTGAACAATAGGATGGGATTTTCTGCTGAAACCTGTAAAGTATAGGTTCCGTTGTTACCGGTCATGGTTGCCTGATCACTACCCTCTTGGGAGATTATGACTCCCTGTAAAGGTTTACCTGATGATGTAACGGTACCGGAAATGGTGCGTACTTGAGCTTTTGTTGTAATGCTTACGGCGGTAAACATCAGCCCAAAGAAAATGCCTCCTATATTGTAATAGGAATTTTTCATAGATTTGTAAAGGTTTTTAATTTTCTAAAGATTAATTACTGAACTACGCTCTTTCCCGTTGGTCTCCAAACTGTATGGGAAGGGGCTTTTTCTTTCTTCTGATTTTAAGTTGAGTAGTTTTTTGATTCCTTTTTTTTAATAAAAACTTTCCTGATGCCCTTTGGTATGAAAAAGGACGGGTGAGGTTCTGCAATCAGTGACCGCAAGGCACCGGAAAGAATTTTATATGAATGAAATCTGTGTTCCCGTGTAAGCTTTTTAAAGCCGCAATAGGCTGTACCCTCCTATTGTATCGTGTAGTCTGATACTATATTTAGGAAGCGGGCTTAGATTTATGATGTAGAAAGAGCTACTTCATTGGAAAAAACGGCATGGGAACTCTACATTATCCTAACTGAGGTACTGGTATACCGTACATACAGATAAGAGAGCCCACGCCTAGGTCGTGAGCTTCCTGCTTATCCTCTCGTATGTTTAAAAATTACCAGTTTTCAGTTAGAGATTCTAAGCAATAGCTTCTTTTATTCTTTGAAGTATCGCAAAGTTACATTTTCTGTAACCTATTATACAAATATAATAAAAAAAACAATACAACAACATAAATGTGTTGATGAAAAACATAAGAAATTCCAAAATTTACTAAATGTATATATGGGAAGTAGAAGAATTGAAATTTCAGATTGGAAAATTATTCCAATTTTATAGGCTAAAGAATAAACTTTCGCAGTTCCAACTTGGAAATGAACTAAATCTTTCTAGCAATCACGTTGGCAGAATTGAAAGAAGTGAAACAAATCCAACAATAGAAAGCATCGTCAAATTTTGTAATTTTTTTGAAATTGATATTTTACAGTTATTCTCAAAGCTGAATGAGAAAGAATTACAAAGTCTAGAACTGGAGATTCGGCAACTACAAAAAGAATTTAAAAATCATAATAAAAAAAAATCCTAGCTAGAAGTTAGGATTTTTCATTTAATTCGAACTTATCATTAAAATCAATTCTGTATATTTGAGATAAACTAAATAGCAATTTGAAAATTTAAACATGACTGAATTTGAAAAAACTGATCCGTATGTGTTTATTTTAGAAAGCTTAGATTTTGAGGATGAAAAAAGAGGTTCTTTTGAGGGCGAAATTATTTCTCAGATTTTGAGTATGTCTAATATTAAACACAAGTACTTTTATATTAGAACAAGAAGAGAATTTGAATACTTTATAGATCAATTTGCAAAGTCAAATTATAGATATCTACATATTTCCTGCCACGGGAGTACAGATAAAATCTCTACAACTCTAGATGATATTTCTTTTCAAGACCTCGGAATTATTTTAGGTGATAAACTTGATAGAAAACGATTATTCCTTTCCTCCTGTCTTTCTACAAATGAATCTTTAGCTGAAGCTATTTTTCCTACATCTGATTGCATTTCTATAGTGGGACCAAATAAAGAAATTAATATGGATGATGCCGCTATTTTCTGGAGTTCATTTTATCAAAAAAATGTTCAAAGAGAACATAAAATACATGAAAAACGAGAAAGTTAAGGAAACCATAAAGTACTTAAAAGAGTTTTTAAATATTCCTATCAGCTACTTTGCCTCAACAAATTTAGAAAAAGGCTGGAAAGAATCTAATTTATAATTATCGAAATATGAGTGAAAAAGAATGTATAGATATTTTACTAAATATAGATATTAATGACAATCAAAATATCTCTACACTTGCACTTGCTATCCGTGGTGCGAGGGAATTAGGAAACAGAAACGTAGAAAATGGCACATTAGATAAACATTACAATATCGATATTTTAGATAGACAGATAGAGAATAGAACCTTTCTAAGTAACAAATTTTTAGCAATAACAAATTACTTGATTATTATTGACCTAATTGGAAATTTGTTTTATAACAAAAATAGATCTGAAAATACCAATGATGCTTTTAAAAATGCTTTAAGTAATTTTACAAACTTAGATAGTAAAACTATAAACTCACTCAAAAATTTAAGAAACTCTCTTGCTCATCAATTTAGTTTAGGAAACGAAACTGAAATATTTGTTCTAGATTATTCAACCTCTTCTGATAAAATTATAGAGAGCGCTGAAGAAATATATCATGTGAGAAAAAGAAATGTTCAAAAGAATGAAAAAAACTTTACAACAGCTTATTTCTGGAATATATGTGAATTAGTCGAAAATATTTTCTCACAAATTTTGATTTTAAATAGTCAGAATAACCTTTCTATTCTCAGTAAATATAAAAATGGTAACAACATTAAGACACATCACTTTAATTCGATGTTTTTTGTAAATTAAATCACCGCCTAAAGTTTCAATCACTTAAACTGATACTTTACTGTTCTTTATCAAAAAATTAAAAACGCCAATTTATAATTGACGTCTTTAATTTTATTTGCAATTTCTTTGTAGTAAAAGTTAAATTACTATTGGAAAACTTCATTTTCTGCATGGTATTAAAGTTAATATTTATTTTTTTGCTAAAAATCCTATTTGTATATAACTTAAATTTTTATATTTATAGAAACTAATAATTGCGAAAAAATTTATTGAGACATGATAAATGAAAGTTATTCTTGGAAAAAAGAATTGCATAAAAACTATGCTAATATTGTTAAATTTTCATTTAACAAAAATAGAGAGGATAAAGATTATGTGATCCTAGAAAAGTCTCTAATAATGGGAGCATATATTTGCCGAAAACTATACGAATCCGAAAAATTACCACCACTTTTTTTAAAGAACAAAGAAATGATTAGATCGTCAAAACTGTTTGATGGCAAACTGGTGGATAGCTTTAACTCTCATAAAATTGATACGAACTACGACTTAGAGAAATCTTTACAGATCGAAAAAGATTGGGAGTTCATCTTAAATCAAATGATTCACAGCTATGTCATTTTTTATGTCTTTAATAACAATGATGAACTAATAGGTGTGTTAGTAAATTCAAGTAACGTTAAAGATAAAGAAATTTTATTTGTTCCATTACAACGTATTTACAAAATTTTCTTATCAATTGCTTGTGGCGATTTAATATCAAAAAAAAGTGAAAGAGAAATATTAGGTTATACTCCTACAGGAAAGCCTAAATTAGGTAGAATGATTTATAAAGAAGGTAAGTATTCCTACCCCAAAAGATTTGACATCAATAAAATTGTTGAAAATAGTATACTAGGAACTATATACAAAAAGCAAGGTTTGTAGTAAATTAATAATTTAAAGGCTTTATAACTAATAAATAATGAAAACACATTCAAATTAGTTACGGTTTTCCGTAATTGTAATAAAATTATAATACTATATTGTCGCAATTACGTTATCCTTACTATTACACCTACAAAATTGATGTATATATGGTTTTGTTGCAATGAATGTTATTATAATTAATGTTGTGTAAAATGTTAAAAAACTAATATAAGAAAATAGACTATGAGTAAAATTTACAACTATTCGGCATTTTATGTGAGTGAACCTTTCAGCGAATCTTCTTTACGTGCAAACGCAACCAAAGATTTTTGTTATTATAATATGCTAAAAGCTTGGAAAGGCCAAGACAATACATTTCCATTCAATAATGCACATGAAACCACTTATAATGTACGAGATGATAGTAGTTGGGATTCAACATTGAGACCAAGGTTAAGAGAGCGATTAAGAAACTCTAAGAACATAATCTTGTTTCTAAGTAATAATACTGCTAATTCAAGAGCCTTAAGAGAAGAAATTGATTATGGAATAAATGAATTAAAACTTCCAATAATTGTAATTTATCCTGAATTCAATAACAAAGAGGATTTATTAACACATGAAAGAAAAAATTTAAATACTTCCGTCAAAAATTTATGGAATAAATTACCTGTATTTAGAGATAATAAACATAAAGTTCCTGTTCTACATATTCCTATGAACAAAGAACTTATAAGATTATCTTTAAATGACTCAGATTTCAGAAATGGTTCTAATAAATTACCTGATGATTACTCTTATAAAAATTAATGATGAAGGTTAAATTTCTTAATAAAGGTGTCAGAAATCAATTTTGGTTTTTTTTCTCTGTAGTATCTGGTATTTTATCATATGTATTACTATTTAACATAGTACCGGATGAATATAAAGAACATCTAAAATGTTTTGGTTATATAACTTTCATATTATTGATTATTATTTATATAGTTATATGGTTGAGAGCAAATAGTTTGACTGACGTTAAAATTGATATAGATGGTAGCACAGTTAATATTAAAAGTGGTGATTTATTTACAGAAGAAGGATTTAAGGTTATTCCCTTTAATGAATATTTTGATACTGAGGTTAATGAAAAGATTATAGCCAGTAATTCATTAAATGGAATATTCATTAATAAGTATTTAGATACAAGTGTAAGCAATCTAGATAATCACATTATTAATAGCATCGATATAGATGATATTTTAAATGATAATGTTTATAGAAAATCAGGAGGAAAATGTAAAAAGTTCAAGCTTAGTACAATTATAGTATATAAAGATTATCTTCTAACTGCATTTTCAAAATTTGATGACCATAATAAAGCAGTTTTAACTATGCCTGAATACTTAGAGTTTTTAATTAATTTTTGGGATAGAGTTAACCGTGTTTATGCACAAAGATCAGTATCAGTTCCGATTTTTGGTTCAGGAATAACAAGAATTAAAGAACACAAAAATATTAGTGATGAAGATTTATTAAAAATCATGATATGGACTTTTAAATTAAGTGAAATGAAATTTAAACATCCGGCGAAACTATCTATAATAATACATAAAAGCAAAATTAATCAAATTGATTTATTTAACTTAAAAGCGACTGAGAAAGGTCTATAAAAATAATATTTTCAAAATACCAGAAATTATGGAATAAAGGAACTTTAATCTTTCTTATTCGATAATTATAAGCAATTTTACACAAATAAACTTTAATAAAACTATGGGAGAATGGTCAAAATCAATTGGAGAAAAAGGAGAAAAAATTGTAAAATTTATATTTGAAGAAATATTAAATTATAATTCTCTTCAAGAAAACAATTCAATTGATTGTATTAAAGGAACCAAACACAAAGATCCTTCAGCAAAAAACAATAAAACAACACATGGTATCGATGGTTTAATAACCTATAAGAGTCCTTTGGAAGATTACACTTTAGATATTGGTGTAATTTCATCCAAATACGTAGGAGGTGATTACCCAAAATACCCATCTACTCTTTTTAAATCTCATATTAAAGATTTAGCTTTTACACTAGAATGCTTTAACATTTCAAAATTAAAGAGTAATCTAAATCAAAATTTTACTGGCGTCAATAAAAGTGACATTTTTGGGATATTAGTTTGGTTATCAAACACTAGCCCGGTAAACTTTGATTTAGCATCAATTGTTTCTAATATTCAAATTGATAACGAGTTAATTTTTGATAAAATTATTTTATTGGATAACAATAAAGTTAATTTTTTATACGAAAGTATTTTTAGAAGTAAAGAAAAATTTGGAACAGCGAACGTTGATTTTGTCTATCATAATTCTGGACTAAATTATACTTCAATTCACGAAAATTCATTTGGGAAGACATTCCCCTTACATTATTTATACTCTGACATTATTCCGTTACGTATTGAAAATGGCAAGGACATAGAATTAAGAATTTTCATTAATGATGACTTTTCAGAAACACAATTTTCGCAAATACTAACCTTTTCAAAAGTATTTGATCATCTTAACTCAATAGATAAGACTGTTTTATATTTTAAAACATATGATTATTTATCAAATGATAATTCAATTAAGCAAACTTTATCGAATTTTCCAACTTATTTGTTAAATGAAAATTTATTCGTAAAAAAAGTTTCCATCCGATTTTAGAAATTAAGAAAATGAACAAAGACATACTTCCACAAGGTCGATTCTATAAGACAATTACTTGTTAAATCAAATATTACTAATGCTAATATCAATTCATTACTTAGAGAAAAAGGTGTTTTCTTGGGACAAAACCTGAAAAATAATTCAGTTCCTTTAATCATGAAGAGTATAATTAGTCCAAAGGATTTTATTGAGTTATATGAAACTCAAAAAACAAAAGAAGAAAGTATTAAATATAGGACATCATCAATCAATTGTAAAAATGATTTCGATCTTCAAGAAATACTAGGGAATAATATTGATATAAATTCCTTAATAAAAGAAAAGCATACATATAAGCCCCATTATTGTGTCGTTGGTAATCCAAATTTTTATTTCGAAGATGAGTTTACAGCAATATTTGAATACCAAATTGAAAGGGAAAACCTCCTAAGTGATTGGACTAATAATAAAACTTATCACAAAGGAGCTGTTACATTAAAGAAAATATCGGATGGTAATATTCAAATATCGGTTCAACAAGATTCGACATCTAAAGAAACTTTTGAAGTTAATAATATTTTAATGAATGCTTTAAAAAGAGCGCATGTTTACAAAGTCTATTATTAAATCAAATGAAGATATAATATCTGTAAGATTTAATCATTTTGATAATTCATCTCGAATTAAGTTTTTTTATTCATTTACGAATAATTTCACGATTTATCTAGAATTTAAATCGATAACTGATATTGATTTATATCTTGATGAAGATGTAGATTCTCACGAAGATGTCAAAATATTTTTAGACGAAATTGATAATCTTAAGCTTAGTGGTAAAGGATTACAAAATCATGTCTTGCTTTGCAAAGAAGAATACTTCCCAAAATTAATTTTTGGAGCAATTAAACTTAGGTACAAACTATCTTTCAAAGGTATTGAAGGAAGCGCACTCGTAAATTTAGGTTTCCCTGACTATGTAAAATCCAAAGATGAGAATACAGATTTTCAAATATCTATAGAACTAATTTTAAGTAGGGAAGATAAAAATCAAACTACTGAAAATAATATAAGAAAAGTGCTTTTAGAATTTTTTGAGAAGAAAAAAATTGAAAGCTATAATAAATTTAAGACATTGTAAATACAAATAAGATTTTATTAACGGAGAATGTAAGGGAGAAATTAAAACTTCTCCTAACTCACTTATTTTCAATATTTTTTAATTTTTTTACAGAAAAAGATTAATAAGGTTCAAAGTTGTTTATAAAGAGTAGTTTACAAGAATTGAAAACCTTATCGGTAACGATTTTAGTAATGGTGCTTACTGCACTTGCTTTCATTTGATTACCTTGTAAATCATTGATACAAATGTAATAAATTAATGGGTAAAGTACATCACTGCTTTACCCTTTTTTTTCGCCCCGTATGCAGAAAAAAAATTCCCCCATAGTGGGTAACCTGTGATATTGGTTTCAATATTATTTCCAAATTTTGGCTTACCAACAATAGTTGCAATTCCGAAACAAATAGTGATAACTTCAAAAAAGACTATGCTATGGAAATCGTATTGAGTAAAATATTATCGCAAATTCATCAACAGGAGGATAAACTTTCCTCCCAGATGATGCGAACGGCAGACGAGGCATACCAAATGACCTTGTTTCTAAATGAAATGCTGGGAAGTATAAAAGCAAAAGTATTGCAGGATAACTTCGTAGATGAACAGCAGGAGATTGACTTTTTCAAGAAGATCAAGCCAAAGGTTTTAGGCAAGCTCATTTATTACAACAAAGTGTTCCGTATTGAAACTACCTGCCCCGTGAGTAATGGTAAAATACATCAAAGTTATTACGAGAACCTGTTAAAAACCCTCAAATCAGAATATAAAGAAAGTATCTGCAACGAGGATTTTTACAGGTACTATCGGGCTTGCAGAATTGACCGGGACCATATTTACTTCCGGCTCGGTCAAATCAATTACCACGACGGATTAAAGAGTGGCGTATTTGAAATAGACCTTAGCTTTTCTACTTATTATGATAACAAGATAGCCCACATTATAGCCAATGAACTCCTCTACACTTACCTGCTTACCAAAATCAATCCCGAAGAAAATCCTGATGCGATTTTAATAAATGGAGATGCAAATAAGGACATTTCTTGGACTAATTCCCAAAATGCACTTATCGAACTGATTTACGCCCTGTATGCTTCAAGTTCCGTTGCACACAGAAAAATCGGCATCCGAAAATTAGCCTTAATTTTTCAAGTGCTGTTCCGAACTCCACTAAACGACGTTCATCATTCTTTCCACCGAATGAAAACAAGGGCTGGTTCAAGAACAGCATTTTTAGACCAACTTAAAATATCCCTCGAAGAATATATGGACAAAGACCTTTAGCTATATTAAAACGATATGTTCAAAGCAGTACTCAAAAGTGTACTGCTTTTTTTATGCCAATATCCGCCAATGGGCAAACACTTCCAATAGCCGAATACAAAACATACCAAATCCCTTAAAATACTTGTCTGAAAGGGGCTTTGCCCGATTGCAAAAATTTTCAAAAAACCACCCAACCAATTGGCGAGGGTTGGCGAACAAACTCTGCCACCCTTACCAATTTTGCATTGTGAACATTAAAAAGCAATGCGATGAAAATAATCACTATTGAAGAAGAAGCGTGGCAACAGCTAAACAGCCGTATCAACGCCATTGCCGACTACCTGAAAAGACAGGAAGACACCAGCTATGATGACTTGTGGCTCAATAACCACGAGGTATGCCAATATCTGCACATTAGCGAAAAAACCTTATGGCGTATGCGTACCAAAGGCGAAATAGCGTACTCCAAAATTTATGGACAATACTTCTACACCATTGGAGCAATCAAGGATATGCTCAATGCCAATGCCTTACAAAGTAGCGATGAATATGTACAGGAACTTATGGCAAAAGGCAAAAGCTATATCGAAAATGGCAGAAAGCTGAAAACAGACAAAAAGTAAGTGCTATGAATATTGACAGAATGGAATTTATATCGTGGATGGAACGACTAATCGACAGGTTGGATATGTTGAGCGACCATATAGACGATTTGAAAAAGAAGCGTAACAGTATTGACGGCGAAGAACTTTTGGATAATCAGGATTTACTGCAAATGTTGAAAATCAGTAACCGTTCCCTGCAACGGTATCGCTCCATTGGTAAGCTACCCTTATTATACAATAAGCGGAAAACTGTATTACAAGCTATCCGATGTACATCAATTCATCAGAGAGAGTTTTAACAAATAGAAAGCCAACGAGTGCCAAACACTGCCTTTGACTGCCACTTTAGGCTATTCAGTAACCGCTTCATTTACTTTCGGCATTAAAACTTTAAAATTTTCAGATTATGAGCGAAGAAACAACAAATAAACAGGAAATGCCCGAACAGTTATCGGACATATTATTGGTGTTGGATAAAGAAAAAATGAAAATCCAAGCTGTAAAGAGTATTGACGAAAACGGAAAAATGGAAACCGTTGACCCAACTAAAAAGAACCAAAATCAGTTTATGCGTGTGGACAAACACGGTGATTTCTTTTCCAATTTCTTCTCCAACTTTTTCAGCCAACTGAAAAACCCGACCAACTTTTCATTTTTTAAGGTAGCTGAACCCGAAGCTATCAAAAAAGCAAAGGAAATGCAGAAACAGGTTGATAATCCTACTCCCGAGGGCGAAAAGGAAATGAAAAAACACGAAGTGAAAACCGACACAAACGAGAATAATAAACAAGAAAATAATAATGATATGGCAACAACACAAACAACACCGGAAAAAAGCGAGTACCGCTACCAGCCGGAACAGATTGATTGGGACACAATGAAAAATCTCGGATTGAGCAAAGAATATCTTGAAAAAAGAAACCTGCTTGACCCCTTATTAAGAGGTTACAAAACTAATGAGCTTTTACCGATTGGCATTAATCTCGGTAGTACAATTCTCCGCACGGATGCCCGTCTGTCTTTACAGCAAGGCGAAGACGGAAATGTTATAGTGGCAATACACGGTATCAAAAAAGAACCTAATCTGCACTTTGAGTTCTTCGGACACAAGTTTACAGATGAGGACAAGAAAAACCTGCTCGAAACAGGCAATATGGGGCGTGTGGTTAATCTAATCAATTCTAAAACAGGCGAACTAATGCCGTCTATTATCAGTATTGACAGGCTTACCAATGATGTTGTTGCTCTACGGACGGATTTCATTAAAATTCAAGATGATATAAAGGGTGTGAAGCTGACTGATGAACAAAAGCAAACCTTAATGGAGGGCAAACCGCTCAAATTGGAGGGTATGATTTCTACAAAAGGAACGGAGTTCTCGGCAACGGTACAGTACAATGCCGAAAAACGCTATCCTGAATTTTTGTTTGACCGTAGCAACTCCAACGGACAAAAGCAAAATAACCAACAAAGCAATCAGCACAGCCAACCGCAGGAAGCTCCAAGAGCATTCCGTGGTAAGGAACTGACCGCTGAGCAGTACAAGGATTTCAAAGCGGGTCAAACCGTGTATATGGCAGGTCTGGTTGATAAGAAAGGGCAAACGTACAACGGTTACATCACATTCAACAAAGACACCGGAAAAACAGGCTTTGAGTTTCCTAATCAATACAAGGAAAGAATACCACCTACCGAAGCCCACAAAACGCAAACTGCCGTCAATTCGCAGGGCAAAACCAACGAAGCGACCAAAAACATCAAAGAGCCTTTGAAGTCGGGGCAACAAAGACCAAAAAATGAAAAGCAACAGGAGCAACAAAACAAGCCTGCAAAATCAAAAGGTAGAAAAGTGAGTTAATTATGAAAACAATCATTGCAGAAAAACCAAGTGTAGCAAGAGAAATAGCGGGCTTGTTGGGAGCTTCCGATAAAAAGGACGGCTACCTGACAGGCAACGGCTATTTTGTTACGTGGGCATTCGGACATCTTATAGGTTTGGGAATGCCCGAAGATTACGGGATTTCGGGGTTTGACAAGGCTTCATTGCCCATACTCCCGAACCCGTTTGTTTTGACCGTTCGTAAGGTCAAAAAGGACAAAGGCTATCAAGCCGATACAGGAGCATTGAAGCAACTGAAAGTAATCAAAGAACTATTTAATAAAAGCGATAGTATAGTCGTTGCGACCGATGCAGGTCGTGAGGGAGAGCTTATTTTCAGATACATTTATGAATATCTGAAATGCCGTAAGCCCTTTGAACGGCTTTGGATAAGCTCACTTACCGAAAAAGCCATTAAGCAAGGGTTTGACAGCCTGAAAGACGGAAAAGAATTTGACGGATTGTATCAGGCGGCACAAGGCAGAAGCCGTGCCGATTGGCTCGTGGGTATCAACGCTACACAGGCATTGAGCATAGCCGCAGGCAATGGTATTTATTCGCTGGGCAGAGTGCAAACGCCTACATTGGCTTTGATTTGCAAACGCTATTTGGAAAACAAGAATTTCTCGGTTAAAAAGTATTGGCAAATTCAGCTATTACACCATAAAGAGGATATTGATTTCAAAAGCATATCCAAAAAGAAATGGGACGAACAAAAGCTGGCAGAAGATACCTTGCGTTCAATCCAAAGACACGGTACTGCTACGGTTGTATCTGTGGAAAGCAAGAATGTAACGGAGCAATCCCCATTGCTTTTTGACCTCACGGGCTTACAAAAAGAAGCCAACAAAAAGCTGAACCTATCAGCCGAACAAACCCTCAATATTGCTCAAAGCCTTTACGAAAAGAAATTTATTACCTACCCCCGTACCGGAAGCAAATACATACCCGAAGATATGTGGGCTGAAATCCCCAATCTCGTAAGAGCATTACAGGACAACGAAAGTTTCAAACAAGCTACATCCAAATTGAAATGGGGTCGGTTTAATAAGCGAATTGTAAACGATTTGCGTGTAACAGACCACCACGGTTTGTTGATTACCGACAAGATACCGTCTGCCCTCAATGCAGACGAAACAAAGGTTTATAATATGATTGCGTTCAGACTGCTCGAAGCCATTTCGCAAGCCTGTATCAAAGACATAACCGATATAGCATTGGAAGCATCACACTATGATTTTACATTGAAAGGCTGTAAGGTTTTGGAAGCTGGCTGGCGTTCGATAAAAGGTGCTTTTTCGGACGAAGACACAGAGCCGATACAGGATTTACCCGACCTGAAAAAAGGCGATGAACTTAAAATCAAGGAAGCCGAAGTTTTGGAAAAGAAAACCAAACCGCCTGTGCTATATACAGAAGCCGGACTGTTATCGGCAATGGAAACCGCAGGTAAGGAAATCGAAAACGAAGACGAACGGAAAGCCCTGCAAAATATAGGTATCGGAACTCCGGCTACAAGAGCCGCAATAATCGAAACACTGTTTACCCGAAATTATATCCAACGAGAAAAGAAATCACTGATACCTACTGAAAATAGCTTACAAGTGTATGAATTGGTTAAGGATAGAAAAATTGCAGATGTGGCAATGACTGCTGAATGGGAACTCGCATTGCAGAAAATCGAAAACAACGAAGCAGATGCCAGAACATTTCAAAAGGAAATGGAAACTTATGCGAAATCCATTACCGATGAACTATTGCAAACTTCCATTGCTCAAAACAACCTACCTAAACTTACCTGCCCGAAATGCAAAAGCCAGCAACTTATTATCCGTGATAAGATTGTCAAATGTCCTGATGAAAATTGTAATTGGGTACAGTTCCGTAATGTCTGCGGCGTACAAATCGGCATTGCCGATATTGAAAATCTTGTCAATAAAGGCAAAACTTCCCTTATCAAAGGAATGAAAAGCAAAGCCGGAAAGAAATTCGATGCTTACATCGTTTTGAATGAGCAAGCAGAAAGTTCCTTTGAATTTGAGAAAAGCAAAAGCTACAAACGCAATGGAAAATAAACCGGCTATTGTACCGCAAGAAATCAGAAATCTGATTTATACCATACGTGGCAAACAAGTGATGTTGGATAGCGACCTCGCTACGCTGTATCAGGTGGAAACAAAGAACCTTAATAAAGCCGTAAAACGGAATATCAACAGGTTTCCTGCTTCTTTTTGCTTTCAACTGACCGAAGAAGAAGTTTGAATTATGGCGGAAGACGTTACCTACCCTACGTTTTTTCGGAAATGGGGGTCGCAATGGCTTCCGCTATTCTCCGTTCAGATATAGCCGTTAAAATCAGTGTTGAAATAATGGAAGCGTTTGTAGAAATGCGGAGAATGCTCATCAGCAATGCTTCTTTATTTCATCGGTTGGATAAGATTGAACTCAAACAGCTTGAAACGGACGTAAAATTTGAAGAAATCTTTAAAGCCCTTGAAAGCGGTAAATTGCAAAGCGAAAAAGGTATTTTCTACAACGGACAGGTCTTTGATGCTTATACCTTTGTTTCCGATATTATCCGAAGTGCCAAAAACTCCATTATCCTGCTCGATAATTATGTGGACGATACGGTGTTGACCTTATTGGGCAAACGCAATGCTAATGTAACCGCCACTATTTATACCAAAAATATCAGCAATCAGCTACGGCTGGATGTTCAACGCTACAACAGCCAATACCCGCCTATTGAAGTAGAGATTTTCTCCGATGCCCACGACCGCTTTTTGATTATTGACGGTGCGGAACTATACCATATCGGAGCATCACTCAAAGACTTGGGTAAAAAATGGTTTGCTTTTTCGAGAATGGATATAGAAGTCGGCAGAATGCTTCAAATTTTAAATAGTATATAAACAAATCCCTGTTCTTATTACAGGGATTTTAATTTCTTCTTGTCCAACTTAAATTAGCCTTTATCAATTCAACTATCAAGGTTTCCAATATTTCATTTACCCACTCTAATTCAAAAATCAAATTGTTTTTAGCAAACCTAAAAGTTAAATCTTGCTTTTCTGCGTGGAATATCTTATTCCTCAAATAATAACAGTATTTGATGCAAATGAAAACAACTATTTCCAATTCAGTATTCGTTACAGAGTTTTTAACCTTGTCTTCTAAATATCGCTTAACTTCTTTATAAATTACTTCGTTATCATTTGAGGTCTTATTATTGTGATATAAGTGCTTAATATAATCGAACTTATTAAACTTACTTTCAACTCTATCTAAATTTATGATACTTTTTAAATCGGCTTCAAAATAACTGATATTATCAAGCAAGTTTTTACAGATAATCTTGTTTTGATACCTAAAGATAAAAGCAATAAAGGCAACTATCTTTTCTTTTGTGTCATAATCATTACTCAATAGCTCATAAAAACGAACTTTTTCTCGAAGCTCTTTAGCCGAGATACTTTTTGCTCTGCGTCTTGATTTTGAAAACAACGTTGGATTTGAAAGTATAAAAACTTCGCATTAATATGTGGCATTCATTTTCGTTTGCACCATTTCCAAAATAGTAATAGATTGAATTAAAGGATTTCCATAACTTTTCAAACCGTTCACTTTCTTCATCAGTAATTTTAGATTTCAAAAGGTAGGTTAAAGCATATTGGATTGCTTTGGATTTATCGTCAATTTTAAAAATATCGGTAATATCCAAGTTTGAAATATCAGTCCCTTTAAATTTATCGTTCAATATTTGTTCAATACCAATTTTTGAAGTTGGTAGGGAAAGCATTGTTTCTTCTCCTGTTTGCTTTATTCGGTTAATGGAGATATTCTGTATAGGAACGAAACGGTTTACTCGGATGTAATAGTAAATCAGAGATTTTATAATCTGATTATGAATAGAACTGCTTTCTGAAAAAACAATATTTATAAGATTAATTTTTGCAGTTCTATTGCACTTTATTGTTAGTGTACCGTTCTCAATCACTAACTCGTCATTAATGTCTGAACTTCCTTTATACTCCATTTCAAATATTTCCTGAGAAATTGAAACGTCCGGAGCATCAAAACTTATATTGATGGAATAATTGTGCTTTATTTTATTTTTTGCGAATGTCTTAATGGAGCTTGTTATAAAGCTGTCAAACTTTGATTTCTTTTCATAATTATAAATATCATAAACGTAGGGATATAAATCTTTAAACTTAATCTTGAAATCAGTTAATGTATAAGGGTCGCCATTAAATGAATTGTGTAAAATCATTAGTTTATCATTTATGGTTTTAACTGGCTTGCCTTTCTTCTTTTTTGTTAATCTAACTTCTTCGCCAAAATTTTGCAATGCTCTAAAGGCTTGCTCTTTAACATCGAATATTTTATCCGTTTTCATCAAATGATATAATTCCTTTTTGCTTTCATAGCATTTGTATTGTGAAAGGAAGTCTATTGCTTTTAATCTATTTCGATAGTCTGAAATATCATTTGCGAGAACTACATATTCTCTGATATTACTCGGTGTTTTATTCTCATAATCTTTCTTAGCCATCTTTTCTCAAACTGTTTAATTGTCAAATTTAATTAAAAGCCATTTATGTTAGGTTGTTTTAAGCATTAGAGTTACGCCAAATCCTACCTCTCAAAGCCAAACCCTGCCACATCTTCAAAGGCACTCATCTACTGCTATAATTTTAGGCTTTCAGTAAAATTCTAAACAAAATTATAGTATGAGTACACAGCAAAAAGACTTGTCGTATTTCAGATTACGACTGCAAGAACACCTTAACAGTAGCTTCCCCGAAAAGGCACACGACCAAAAATTTATCGACCAGCGGTCATCGTGGGCTGCCAATGCCTACGAGGGTGCGTTCCGCTCCGGTAATGCTATCGACCAATGCAACGAAATAGCCAATTACATACTTTTCGAGGGGCTACACTTTTCCAAGTTTGATACGGTTTTCCAAGTGGTATGCAATGAGTTTGATACCCTGATGGCAGATGAGGAACTGCGACCGTTCGCCCTGAAAATGCTCCCTGTCTGTGAGCCTGTTTTTTCAAGATATACACTAACCGATGATTTTGCATACGGTTATGAGTTTGACCTGCTCTATACCGAAACAACCGGAGCAATCGCAATATGGATAGAGGAAAATGGGCTTCAGTAAAAAGCAACACCTCCAACAGAATATTGATGCGCTGCGGATTGCTTTTACATTGGAAAAGGAGAAACGGCAAGCCTCCGTAAGCGAAAGACTGTCATTGATGCGTTACAGCGGATTTGGCGGTCTTAAATTCGTTCTGAACCCCATAACGGACGAAATAGACATCAACCATTGGCGGAAAACCGACCACGATTTATTCCCCATTACGCAGGAACTCCACCAACTGCTCAAAGAAAATTCCGAAGACGATAAGCAATACCGCAGGTATGTGGATAGTATGAAAAGCTCCGTACTGACGGCTTTTTATACCCCGCCACAGGTCATTGATGCGATTTCCGAAACCTTGCGTGAAAGCGGTGTAAATATTCAGAAATTTCTTGAACCCTCCGCAGGTATCGGCTCATTTATACAATCATTTTCCGAAAACCAACAACCCAAAATTACTGCTTATGAAAAGGATTTGCTGACAGGTAAGGTTTTAAAACAGCTTTATCCCGAAAGCAATATCCGTATAAGTGGTTTTGAGGAAATCCCCGAAAAGGAACAAAACAGCTATGATGTAGTCGCAAGTAATATTCCGTTTGGCGATACCTCCGTATTTGATTTATCCTTTTCCCGAAGCAAGAACAGTGCAAAAGTACAGGCAGCCCGAAGCATTCATAATTACTTCTTTCTGAAAGGAAATGATATGCTCCGTGAGGGCGGTTTACAGGCGTTTATTACTTCGCAAGGCGTTTTAAACAGTCCGAAGAATGAGCCTATACGGAGGGCGTTAATGGAGAACAACAATCTGGTTTCAGTTGTGCGGTTGCCCAACAACCTGTTTACCGATTATGCTGGTACGGAAGTAGGTAGCGACCTGATTATCCTGCAAAAGAATACGGCAAAACAAGGTCTGACCGAAACGGAAGAACTGTTTTGCCAAAGTAAACAGACCAAATACGGTACGCCAAGCAATGCTTTCTTTCAGAACGGTACGAGGGTAATCCATACCGACCGTAAAATTGATACCGACCCATACGGACAACCTGCAATCATTTATACACATAGGGACGGTGTTGAGGGCATTGCCAAAGACCTTAAACGAATGTTGACAGAGGATTTTTCAGTTCACCTTGATGTAAAACTGTACAAAGGCGAACGCAGAAATGAACCTATAATACAAATTCCGGTAGAACCAACGGTTATACTTCCGGTTGTCGAACCCGAAATCATTCAGCAAAAGCCACAACCTGTACCCACGCCTGTAATCCATCCGGAAAGTCCGCAGGAATTAAAACAGTTGAGCATTTTTGACCTGTTTGAAAATGCGGGCGAACCTGTAATGGTGGTTGCTCCACCCAAAAGAACCACGCAAGCCAAAAGACAAACCACTAAAAAAAGACGGGGTACAATAGGTCGTCAAACCGACCTGTTCGGTGGTACGATGCAACAACCTTATACACCGCCAAAACCTAATGGTACACCACCAATAAACGGCAAAAAACAGGAAGCAATCGGCGATTTGTTTTCACAAGCAAACGGGAATGGCCAAGCGGACACGCCAGCTATTCCCAATGCCATTCCCGAACCTGCTCCGTACAGCGGCGAACTGCAAGTGTTCCACCGAAACGACTGTCTCGTCGTGGATAATGGTTGGATCGGTCATCTGCAAGAAGTTGATACAATAGACAGTACGGCTATTTTCCACCCACTACAATTACCGTCCTTGCAAAAAGCAAGAGCCGAAGCGTACATAGCTGTACGTGATGTTTACCAACAGCTTTACAACAAAGAAGCGGAACTACACACTGAACATAAAGAAGAAAGGGAAACCCTTAATAGCCTTTACGATGCCTTTGTAAAAAGATACGGAAATCTCAATGATGCTAAAAACATCGAACTTATCAAAACGGACAGTGCAGGTAAAGAAATGCCCTATTTGGAGTGTGTCATTGGTGGTGTGATACATAAGGCAGATATATTCAACCGCCCTGTAAGTTTTTCAACTTCAACCATAGCAACGGACAATCCCGAAGAAGCGTTATCGGCTTCGCTGAACAAATACGGAAGCGTGGATTTGGACTATATGTCCGAAATCAGCGGTATGCCTGCCGATACGCTGAAAGAAGCCTTAAACAGTCGTATCTACTACAATCCGTTGCAAAAGGAATATGAAATATCCGAACGTTGGATTACAGGTAACGTAGTGGAGAAAGCCAATGAAGTAAGAGCCTACCTCGAAAACAATCCCGATAATGCCCAAGCCACAGAAAGCCTTACCGTATTAGAGGAAGCAAGACCAAGACGTATCGAATTTGAGGAACTCGATTTTAATCTCGGCGAACGTTGGATACCCACAGGCATTTACGCCCGATTTGCTTCGTACTTGTTCGAGGCAGAAGTCCATATCCATTATGCCGATAGTGCCGATGATTTTTCCGTAACCTGCAAACAGAAGAACGTACATATTTGGGATAAATATGCGGTCAAAGCCCAAAGTCGAACGTATGACGGGATTGCCCTGCTCAAACACGCTCTTGTCAATACCACGCCCGATATTTCTAAAACAATAAAAGTCGATGGCAAAGATGTCAAGGTGCGGGATATGGAAGCCATACAAATGGCGAATACCAAGATTGACGAAATCCGTACCGACTTTACCGACTGGCTTCACGCCCAAAACGATGAGTTCAAAACAAGGCTGACCGACCAATACAACGATACCTTTAACTATTTTGTCCGACCGGACTATGACGGCTCACATCAGGAGTTTCCGGGATTAGACCGCAAGGGATTAGGCATTGAAGACCTGTATTCGAGCCAAAAAGATGCCGTTTGGATGATAAAGCTCAACAACGGAGCTATCTGCGACCACGAAGTAGGTGCAGGAAAGACGTTGATAATGTGTACAGGTGCACAGGAAATGAAGCGTTTGGGAATGGCTCATAAACCGATGATTATCGGGCTAAAAGCCAATATTCCCGAAATAGCCGAAGCCTACCGCACCGCTTATCCTCACGCCAAAATCCTCTATCCCGGCGTTGATGATTTTACGCCCGAAAAACGCCTGCGGATTTTTGGCGATATAAAAAACAATGATTGGGACTGCGTGATATTGACACACGACCAATTCGGAATGATACCCCAATCGCCCGAGATACAAAAGGAAATTCTCCAAGACGAATTGGACACCGTAGAGGAAAACCTTGACGTTATGCGAAGTCAAGGCGATGAAATAACACAGTGGATGCTTAAAGGAGCGGAAAAACAAAAGGAAAACCTCGAAGTAAAGCTCAAAACCCTGCAACACGATATTGAAAACGGCAAAGATGATATAGTGGACTTCAAGATGATGGGTATTGACCATTTATTTGTGGATGAAAGTCATCAATTCAAAAACCTGATGTTCAATACAAGGCATTCAAGAGTAGCTGGATTAGGTAATGTGGACGGAAGCCAAAAGGCAATCAACCTACTATTTGCCATTCGTACCATTCAGGAACGCACAAATGCGGATATGGGAGCAACTTTTCTCTCGGGAACAACTATCAGTAATTCTTTGACAGAACTATATCTGTTATTCAAATATCTTAGACCAAGAGCAATGGAAAAACAAGGCATTCATTCTTTTGATGCTTGGGCAGCTATTTATGCAAGAAAAACGACTGATTATGAATTTTCTGTCGCCAATAATATTGTTGCGAAAGAACGTTTCCGCTATTTTATCAAAGTGCCAGAGTTGGCGCAATTCTATTCAGAAATTACAGATTACAGAACGGCAAAAGATATAGGAATTGACCGACCTAATAAGAACGAAGTATTATATAACATACCACCTACACCCGACCAGGATGTTTTTATCCACAAACTAATGGAGTTTGNCNAATCGGGAAATGCTACGTTATTGGGAAGAGCACCATTATCTCCGTCAGAAGAAAAGGCAAAAATGCTCATCGCTACTGATTATGCTACGTAAAATGTCTTTGGATATGCGGATGGTAAGCGGTGCGTATGATGACCACCCCGACAACAAGGCTTCGCATTGTGCGACCAACATTGCTAAATATTACAACCAATACAATGCACAGAAAGGAACGCAGTTCGTTTTTTCCGATTTGGGAACCTACAAGCCAAGCGAATGGAATGTGTACTCAGAAATCAAACGCAAGCTTGTGGAAGACCGCGGCATACCAGCACACGAAGTCCGTTTTATACAGGAAGCAAAAAATGACAAGCAACGCAAAGAGCTTATCAAAGGAATGAACGAGGGAAAAATCCGCATACTGTTCGGTTCTACAAGTATGTTAGGGACTGGTGTGAATGCACAAAAAAGAGCTGTAGCAGTCCATCATCTGGATACGCCGTGGCGACCAAGCGACCTTGCCCAAAGGGCCGGATCGTCATATCCTAAATCATAGGCAATTTCCTTGGCACTTAAAGAGGTGTGAATCAGTAGTCGTTTTGCCTCAAGTAAAATGCGGTCTTTAAGTACCTCGTTGGGAGCCGGTAATTCAAACTTCTTAAACTTATGTGTTAAAGTCTTGGATGCTATTCCTAATAAATCGGCATAATCGGCTACTAAATGTTTGGATCTGTAATGGATTTCTACCAAACGACTAAACTCCCTAAAAAATTCTACCTCCTGATGAGGCTGATTTTCGAGCATTCCCAATTGCTGTGTTTTCCAAATGCGGGTAGCCCGTATAATAATTTGTTTAAGGTAAACCCGTAACATTTCTTCTTGGGTATTAGCCCCTAGTTCAAACTCTTCCTCCATTTGTCCTAAGATACTCTTTATAATACCATCCTCTTTTGCATTCAATACTGTTTTTGGCATTTGGTAGATGTTATTAAAAAGCAAGCCATCGCAGGCTACTTCTGCATCGTGTATTTGCACGCAATAAAAATCCCGGTTGTAATACATAAAATAGCCATCCGCATCACCTAAATCAAAAAATTGAACATATTGGTTACTATTGATGAAAAAAAGTGTAGGCTCCTGTGTGTAATAATCGTTAAAATCAACATTTACACGTACACCTTTAGGGGCATATACTATTTTAATGTATCCTTTATACTGGCTACTATTCAATAATTCAAGGGAATCTGAATTAAAAGGAATAAAACCCAAACGCTGATAATTGGATTGAAATAGCTGTGTTGACATGACCCTATATATTTTGCTCTTCCTAATTCAAAGTAAATAATAATTAACTGAATAACGACTGTGTTAGTCTAAAATAAACAGATGAGAATTTACTTTTAATCATAAAATACCTTTAGGAGACCCTGTCTTTTCTGAACCAAATCATTTTTGGACGGTTCATACTCAGCTATCAATGCCCCATTCCTACTGACGATTACTTTGTAAGGCTGTTTCATTCTCACTGTTAAATGATAAATTGTCACCAACTCGGCAATATCCTCGAACCAGGAAGCCATACTATACAGTGAAACAAAAGGTGTTTCTCCGAGTTCTTTATATACTTCCGGTGCAGACAATATGGAAATAGGGTTGCCGCTGCGGAACCGTGTGGTCTCCAATAACGGATTACAGAAGGTCTCAACAGGAAGGTTCATTTTCTGCCAGATACCCTCCGTAAAATCTGTAGCGGCGATTTCACTTTCATCATGTGGTGTGAGATTCAGTACAGCATCAACCACGTGAGTCGCCTCATGCAACAAGACGTACAAAATAGCATCAAGATTACCGGCTTCTACTACAACTTTATAGTCCCTGTCCTCTGAAAATGTATAACAGGCGTTCTCTTTCCATGTAGCCCACTGAGAAATGGTTTCATGAAGGATTTCTGCCCGAAAAACAATATTAAACCTAGCTATCCCTCCCAAAGTATCCACAGGGGAAGTCAGTGCAGTATTAGGCATGTTATCCATAAAACTGATACTGTGCAGGTGCTCCCGGAGGATTTTCTTGTGCAATGGTGGCAATTCTGAAAGCGCCGCCGTTACAATTTTCTTTTCCTCAGAGGTAAGAACATGTTTCACCGGATTCATACCAGCCCGGCGAAACTTAGTAAATACAAACTCAGGTGCCGGTTGTATCCGGCTTTCCAGCACAGTTGTAAGTAAGCCATCATTGCCCTGACCGTACATGCCGGTAGTTACAACCAGCAAACATATCAGAAGATAGGAAAAAGAGAGATTGATCGACATTGTTTAAGCGTACTATATTTAATTCCGTTACTTCAGGCTTAGAAAGGTCCCTGTGTAAAAATACAAAATAATTATACTTACTATAAGAGGTATTAGGTTTAGTCCTGTTTCCATTTTGCTTCAGGACTAAACCTTTTTTATTAAGTAGTAATTTCCAATGAACTGATCAAACCTCCGTCAAACTCAAGATTGTAATCAAATACAATAGGGCTTCCCGGAAATGTTCCTGAAACCTGCGTTTTAAAGACACCTGCCTCTTCGTTACCTTCAAAACCGATGGGTTTCATTACCATATTGTACTCTCTGGTAGTGGTTTCCATCCAGGCTTTAATCTGTTCTTTACCTACATGTGTTCTCTGCTCGTCAAAAACCCTTGCGGTTTCAGAAAAACAATTCACAAAAGCAGCACTGTCTCTATTCTCCTGTGCTTTTACTAAATCTGCAATTACATTTGGTAAATCCATAATTTATAAATTTTTATGATTAAAATATTCGTATTAAATTCCCTCTGCAAGGATACCATTGTAAATGGCACCTCGCTGCCTGTGTTTGGAGGCAGTTTGATAGGCATCACTCTGGTACCATTTCTTTGCGGAGGCCATATCCGGAAATTTAGCCACAACAACACCTTCTATCGCCTCCCCTTCCAAAACTTCATAATTCCCATAAGGCACCAGTACCTCTATGGGATGCCCTCTCATGGTGTCTTTTATTAACGACCAGTATTTCTCCAACTCTTCCTTATTAAGGGTCTTAACCCGGGTAAAAATTACATATGCTGACATACTCCTAAATTATTATATCGTAGGTACGGTACCACCATCTATTACATATTCTGCCCCCGTGAGATAGTTTGCCCTTGGCGATACCAAAAAACCAACCAATTCAGCAACTTCTTCGGGTCTGGCAGGCCTTCCGGAAGGTATCCCTCCCAATGCATTCATTACACTCCTTTCGGCTTCTTCCACCGATATGTTGTTACTTTCAGAGATTCTCTCCATCATCCGTTTGGAAGACTCTGTCATAATCCAGCCCGGAGATACGGTAAGCACACGCACACCATTAGGGGAAACTTCTTTAGACAACCCCTTGCTGTAATTGATAAGACCTGCCTTGGCTGCGGCATAGGGCAACGTTGAGTCATGCAGGGGTAATCTTCCCTGAATGGATGCGATATGAATGATGACTCCGGATTTGCGATCAACCATCTGTGGCAGAAATTCCCTGTCCAGACGAACAGGGGCCAATAAGTTAGTCTGTACTGTTTCTTCCCAGTGCTTATCCGATAAAACTGCAAATCCTCCTCCGGGAGTTTCTGATCCTCCCAGACTATTTACTAGGATATCCAGTTTACCGAAAATTTCTAATACTTCACGGGCGACTCTGGCTGCACTTTCGCTTTTACTGAGATCGGCAGAAATAAAGTAAAGTTCCTCATCCGGCACTACAGGCTGTTGCCTTGCGGTAATAATAACCTTTGCTCCGGCATTTTTCAGCCGCTCGGCAATAGCTTTCCCTGCCCCTTTGGTTCCCCCGGTAACTAATGCTGTTTTACCGGCTAGTTCATTACTATAATTAATTGACTGTTCCATGATTAATTTGTTTTGTACAAATTTCCGAAGTATGTAACATACTCACAAGTACGGATTTACGATTCATATAGGGATTAATTTATCCACTATTGCACATTATAGAACATACGCTTAATTTTGCTATATGTATGAAAGAAAAATAATTCCCAACCTGAATTGCGGACTTGACCTCATCGGTGAAATACTCTATGGCAAATGGAAGATGCGCCTTATATGGTTTATAAATGAAGGCCACCAGAGGCCCAGTGAACTTCAACGTAAAATTCCCGATGCGTCCCGAAGGGTTTTAAATGTACAGTTAAAAGAACTGGAAGAACATGAACTTGTTACCAGGAAAATATATCCTGTTGTTCCGCCAAAAGTGGAGTATAGCCTAACAGAGTTAGGGCAAAGCCTGATTCCTGTTATCGGTACTTTAGGGAACTGGGGGGACGAGCATCAGGAAAGGCTGAAAGACTTAATTTCAAAAAAATTTAAAACCACCGATACTGAAGGAGAGCATAAACAAATAAAGTAGTAACACGAATCTGTTTTACTCCCCTTCTTCTGTCTTATTTCTTAGCTTTATAGTAAAAACTATAAACTCCTTGCGAAACTATTTCCCTGTTATCGATGATTACTATATAACCTATTCCATAATCTAACAGGTGATTTCCTTTTTCCTCTAAAGCGTACCCGTCCCCTGTCTTGTTTAAATTTTATACCTAACCTGAATTATGCTTTACTAGTACCAAAAGTTAGTAAGGCTGCCTTTAATTATTTTTTCCTGCCACTAAAGTGAAAATACAGAAGGAAAAATCTGCAATTATAAATGCAAATTCTCCATTTCCCTGAAATCGATCTTTCACCAGTTTTGCATCGAGGACTGTACTGTATTATAATCAGGCTGATTATAACACGAAAACTTAAAAAAACAGCCCCCTGAGTTTAACATTAATAAATGATATGAAATGAAGAATCAGCAAAACCGCACATTGGGTGCATTTGAAAAAACATTCTGGCTACTGGATCAAATCGATTCTAAGGATTTTGCCTTGGCAGCAGAAGTACAAGGCAGAAAATCCTTTGATCAATGGCAAACAGCTATAAATCAGCTACAAAAACGACATCCCAACCTCAATGTCAGGATTGCAATGGACGATTACCTGAGGCCTGTTTTAGTTCATGACGATACGCTAAAGATTCCGTTTCGGATGGTGGAAGCAACTGCAGAGTTTAGTTGGGAGGCAGAAGCAGAAAAAGAGCTGTCCAAAAGATTTAATACAGAAACAGGGCCTCTTCTACGAGTGGTACTCATTCAAAAACCTGAAGACACAGTCATTATTCTGATTGCTAATCACACTCTTGCAGACGGTACATCCCTCAACTACATGTTTAAAGACCTGCTTCGTGCAGCGAGCGGCAAGGAATTACCCATAATGAAACCACAAATATCTAATGATGAAACACTTGGTTTACCGGAGGATACAGCCATCGTGGCCTGCAACAGTAAGCCTTACAAATTTAAGCAGCCAGCTCCTTTTTTTCCAAAAATAGAAAGCATACGGTTTTCAGCTGAAAACACTATGAAACTAGTAGAAAGAGCCAGGGCCGAAAAAACAACCGTTCATGGTGCTATCTGTGCAGCCGCAGTAATTGCAGTTAGAGAACTGCGCAAGGAATGGACTGATGAGAAACTGGAATTAATATCCCCTATTTGTACCCGAAAAATATTAAAACTCGATGACAACTTTGGGCTTAACATAACCACACATCCGGTCTATTTTGAACCTGAAGAACAATTGACTTTCTGGGATATGGCCAGGTTTACAAAAGAAGGTTTGTCCGGAACCGATACCGTGGAACATGTTCGTAATTATATCAGCTTTTTCAGGGAACTTACCTTTAACAGTAATGATATACAAAAAATGGTAGACGTTCTAAAAGCCGCTTTTAACCATCACCTGATGGTTACAAACCTGGTTAGGGTCAATTATGAAACTGAATTTGGTGATCTGAGACTTAAATCAGTTTACGGGCCAATGGTTCGCTCAGGAAAGGGGAAAGAACAGACTATTGGGGCTATCACTACCAACGGGCAGCTTTGCCTTACCAATACGAGTGATAATCCTATTTCAGGATTGCTGCCCCATATACAGCAACTTCTTTCTGAAGCTTGTAATTAAAGTTACTAATTATACAGAAAAATAGAAGGCACCATACAATGTAATTTTAACCTACATCAGATGGTGCCTTTTTCCTATATGTACAAACTTGCACATAGGGATGTATTTATCATAACATGTAAAAAAAAATCTATACTTGACTGTAAAACATTTAGATACGAAGTTTACCTGTATTTCTTTACGTATGGACATTTTCTCACATCTCGGGAAAAATATACAAGATTACCTGCCATTTATCCATTTTACAACATTAGCAATCTTACCAACTTTGCACTGTAAACAAATAGTATTAACATTAAAAGACAAAACAATGAAAAAATTAATTTTTGCCCTTAGTATTTTAAGCCTGCTTGCGTTTAATAATGCAACTGCACAATCTAAAAGACAAGCTGCATCTGCAGGAAGATTGGAATTTATAGAAGTAGAACCTAACGTAAAACTGCATGTAACCGACCTGGGTAACGGACAACCCATTGTGCTAATTCACGGGTGGCCGCTTAATAATGAAATGTATGAATATCAATACCAGTATTTTGTTGAAAAAGGATTCCGTGTAATCGGAATATCGATGAGAGGATTCGGGAAATCCGACAGGCCATACGGAAAATATGATTTTGATGTTTTTTCTGACGACATTAAAACAGTACTGGATAAATTAAAAATAGAGAATGCAGTTCTGGGCGGCTTTTCCATGGGCGGGGCGGTAGTGTTGCATTATATGGATAAATATAATGGTGCTCATGTATCTAAACTGGCACTTTTTGCTGCGGCTGCACCTTCGTGGAAACAGCGTGAAGGGTTTCCTTATGGCGCTACAGATGAAGCCGCGGCCGGCTTGATAGAAGTAACAAGAACCAACAGACAACAGCTAATTGAAGATTTTGGTAAAGCTTTCCCTGCTACAGAAAATTCAATTTCTCCGGGAATGGCACAGTGGCTTGCCAATATTAGTTCCAATGCTTCACCCTATGCCACAACACAGTCCATTATAGCCCTGAGAGATTTGGATCTGCGTCCTTCTTTATCAAAAATAAAAGTGCCGGTAGCTATTTTTCATGGCACAAAAGATAAACTTTGTGATTTTGTATTTGCTGAGCAACTGCATAAAGGCATTAAAAACTCTTATATAGTTAAGTTTGAGAACAGTGGACATGCACTTTTTATTGAAGAGATGGTAAAATTCAATACCGAGCTTGAAAAGTTTGCAAAGCAATAATGTAAATACAGCATATTAAGTATTTTCACTCATTTTTGAACTAGCTAAGGTAGTCGGCCTTAAAAAAGGCCGGCTTTAATATAAAAGTCATATGAAACAGTATACCTATGAGGTAAGCCTCAAAAAAATAGGAATGGTGGCCGTGGATTCAAACAGCCTTGCAGCAGTTAACTCAGAGCGCTATAAAGAGTATATAAAAATACTCTACTTACCCAAAGACTGCTCTGTTAGGGTAGACTTTAGTACCTATTTTACAGAATTTAATTCACTCTTCTTTATAAGCCCCAATCAGATGCTCAGTATTGAAAATGTGGGTAATGACCAGGGATATCTTATATATTATAACAGAGACTTTTACTGTATACAGATTCATGATGACGAAGTAGCTTGTGACGGCTTGTTATTTAATAACATCCATAATATACCAATGACACCTGTTCCCTCCGAGGAATCTATGTTCATAGATTATCTGTTTAACGAGGTAGAAAAGGAGTTTGGTGTTAAAGACCCTTTACAGGAGGAAATGATAAGGACGTATCTTAAACAGTTACTTATCAGGGCAACAAGGTTATGGAAAACTGAACACTTAGGCCGTACGACATCCCAGAAGCACGGGGAAATCGAGGTTTTCAGGCAATTCACCCAACTGGTGGAAGCATACTATAAACAAAAACATTCGGTAGCAGCATATGCCGACATTCTGGCTATCGCCCCGAAAACCCTAACTCATAAGCTAAAAAAAATGGATCTTCCCTCCCCCAACGATATTATCAAAAACCGTATCATACTGGAGGCTAAACGATTGTTGGTTCATACCCAAAAAACAGCGAAAGAGGTTGCCTATGACCTAGGCTATGAAGACCCCGCCTACTTTAGCAGGCTTTTTACCATAAAAACCGGTGAGACTCCCTCCGGATACAGAAACAAGTACCTCAATCTACACCCACAAATACGATAAATTGAATTAAGTTCCTGCAACCCTGACATCATACTATGAAAAATAAGCTACCTGTTGTAATGGGAATAGCCGCTGCCCTATTCTTTGCCATTACATTTATTCTGAACAGATCAATGTCCCTCTCGGGCAGTAGCTGGATATGGAGTGCTTCGCTACGATTTTACTGGATGGCTCCCTTGCTGATCCTCATAGTAGGACAAAGAAGGGGACTGGGGCAGCTCCTACGGGAAATTAAGGGAAATTATAAAATGTGGTTATTATGGAGTACCGTGGGTTTTGGCTTGTTTTATGCCCCTCTCACCTATTCCGCAGCCTACAGCCCCTCATGGTTGTTGTCCGGCACATGGCAGTTTACCATAATAGCAGGTATAATTATGGCGCCGTTTCTAAGTAAGGGCAAAAAAAATACCATTAAAGTGTGGCAAAAACCGGCATTGTTTTCCGGAGTTATTATTACCGGAGTCATCTTTATGATGTCAGGTCAGTCACAGCTCCTTTCCGCATCGGAAATAATGAAAGGTACTTTTCCTGTAATCATAGCCGCTTTCGCTTATCCGTTAGGAAACAGAAAGATGATGTCTCTTGCCGGTGAAAAGCTTGATGTCTTCCAAAGAATCCTTGGCATGGTACTGTGCAGTATGCCTTTTTGGCTGATACTGTGCGCTTACGAATATTTACGTAGTCATTCTCTTCCCGAAAATAGCCAGCTTTTACAAACATTCATCGTAGGCATTTTCTCCGGTGTGATTGCTACATCGTTGTTTTTTGCAGCCACACAGAAAGTACGAAATAACAATTCACAACTGGCAGCCGTGGAAGCAACACAGGCTACAGAGATTCTTTTTGCCTGTATTGGCGAGATGGTTCTTTTAGAGGCAGCGCTACCCGATACATATGGAATTGTCGGTATCGTATTGGTTGTGATTGGCATGACTCTACATAGTATTAAAAGAAAATAAGAGATCCCTAGTCGATTTCTTATTTTACTAAAGACAGTAGCCATAGCAGCTTAAGCTGACAATTTTCTGCAAACGTTGTAACAACCAGAGATAATTCGTGAAGTGATTATTTAGCTTCTTTATCAAGATTGGAATTGCTATCCAACATAGCGAAGTATCGCTCCTTGTGTTCATTTCCCCACCGCTCCATTTGAAGGGTAAGAGGTAAAATGCAGTGTCCAAACTCTGTAAGTTCGTACTCCACTTTTGGAGGTAAAACGGGAAATATTTGCTTCTTAATTATACCGTGTTCTTCGAGTTCATTTAATTGTAAAGTAATCGATCTTCTGGACGCGTAGGGTATTGCCCGTTGCAAATCACTTGGGCGCTTGATTCCGTTGTGTATATTATTAATAAGGCATGGCTTCCATTTTCCCCCTATAAGATCCATGGTAACTTTTATTCCGCAATCGTAGTGTTTTTCAATTTTACGTATATACATATCTGTTCTTTTTATAGAGCAAAAATTTACCCTATTAGTAAATTTTTGCGGTAATTGTGACACCGGATTAATGTCTATAACTTTGCAAAAGTAATTATAAATCAGGTAATATGAAATTATTAAAAAAATTCAGCTCTCAAAATTTGTCACTAAAAAACAGAATAGTAATGGCCCCTATGACCAGAAGTCGTGCGGATAACGATGACCTGACTGCTACTGAACTTATGGCAACCTATTATGAACAACGTTCCTCGGCAGGACTTATAATTTCCGAAGGAACTCCTATTAGTAAATTTGGAAACGGATACATCAATGTGCCAGGGATATATACTGAAAAACAAATTGCCGGTTGGGAAAAAGTTACCCGGGCGGTGCATCGCAAAGGCGGTAAGATATTTGCCCAGTTATGGCATGTAGGCCGTATTTCGCACCCTGATCTTCTGGATGGGAATCTTCCTCTGGGTCCATCCGCTATCAATCCACATGTGAAGGCCTATACCAAGAATGGTTTTGTGGATACTGTTACTCCAAAGGAAATGTCTATACAGGAAATACAAAATACGGTGGCCGATTTTAAACAAGCAGCTGTCAATGCAATCACCGCTGGATTCGACGGTGTGGAGATCCACGCAGCTAATGGCTATCTGTTTCATCAATTTTTCTCAAAAGTTGCCAATCATCGTACTGATGAATATGGCGGATCTGTTGAAAAAAGAGCCCGTATGCTTTTTGATGTTATTGAGGCCATCGCAGAAGAAGTAGACACAGCCAAAGTAGGAGTGAGAATTTCCCCAACACTAAATGGTACATTCGGAATTACTATTGACGATGAAACTGACGAGCTCCATGAGTACGTCGCTTCAAAATTAAATTCATATGATCTTGCGTACTTGCATATCTCTGGTTTTACATTGAATGAAACTGATGACGCGCTTCAAATGGCTATTGACACAGCAAAACATTACAGGTCTCTCTACAAAGGTGTCTTGATGATTAATAAAGGCTTTACTAGAGAAGCCGCAGAACTGGCACTGCAGCATGATATAGCGGATTTAGTTTCATTTGGAGTGCCATATATTGCCAACCCGGATCTAGTAGAGCGTTTTGAACAGAATATTAAACTGAATGAGGCCGACCCAGCAACTTTTTACACTCCGGGACCAAAGGGATATACGGATTATCCAACGATCAATAATAGTCATAACCTAAATCCTATGATCTAAAATTGATAAAAAGCAGAAGTTGATGCAGTGACAAATATACCGTATTAAATTAGAAGCTGTTTGTAACAGCTAGCTAAAGTTCAGGTAAAACTTGTTATAAAGAGGCTGTCTCAAAAGAGCAGTCTCTTTTCGTGTTGAGTTGAAAAAAAAGATTTTTCAGGTTTTGTATTTTGAAAAATGAAGCTAAAAAAGTCAAAAAACAGTTTGTTTTAGGCGATTTTCCAAGACATAGATTACTATAAAAACTTTTTAATCTGGATTTTTTCCGTAGCCATATTAGGTTTATAATAATTGAATAGATGATGAATGGAATAGAATTTTCATTTAACTTCTGGGGAATAACTAACCAAAAACATAGACAAACTACATTTGAAAGAATAATGACTGGACTTGCAAATAAAATCGGCAGTGCTAGTTAAGCAGCTTTTTTAATTTTTTGCTCTTTGTTATTAAATTGCTCAATTGTAAGATTTCC